>ERZ781399.1554-NODE-1554-length-20171-cov-4.157387_pt1 | contig 20171 bp, 19 predicted proteins | sample MGYA00511014_ERZ781399 | MGnify/ENA primary metagenome ERZ781399 (study PRJEB29847, sample SAMN06458254) | wastewater metagenome | isolation source: Wastewater bioreactor | place: South Africa: Cape Town | study: EMG produced TPA metagenomics assembly of the...
CATCGCTGTCAATCAAGATAAACTCGGTGTACAAGGAAAGAAAGTTGCATTTCAAAGATCGCAGATACCAGATGCAACGAGTAACGTCATCGTTACCGATTGTTCATTATCTGTAGCAAGTATTGAGCCAAAACGCTTTCAATGGTTATATAATTCTCAAGATGGATCAATTCGATCATCATATGATAATCGTTGTCTATCAATCGAAAACTGTGAAACTACTCGAACGATTAACATTATTCTAAGTCAATGTCGAATCCATGATCCTCAAGCGCCATGTCAAGGTAAAAATCAACAATGGACATTCAATGGTGAGGAGAAAACAATTGTTTCACAGTTGAATAACAGATGGTGAGTATTCATTCAAGATGATTCTGTAGAAATTTTGTCTTTTTTTATAGTTTAGATGCATTTAATTTGTATGAATCGAATGTCAATGCATTTCCATGTATTAACGATGATAATCAAGCCTGGCATTTCGATTCAATCGATGGAAGAATCCGTAATAAAAAGACTGGGGAATGTTTAACATCGATATCTCAACTTGAAATATGGGCTGGACCACTGTCCGATGGTTCACAAGCTGTTCTTTTATTCAATCGAGTCGATAATGGAAGTGAACCGATTACTGTTCAATGGAACGATATCGATTTTGCTGTCAATCAGCCAGCTATTGTTCGAGATCTTTGGCAACATAAAGATTTAGGAACATTTACCGGCAATTATACTTCACCAAATATCACTGCGCATTCGGTCATGATGTTAAAAATCACTCCGATGATATAATCATGTGTTTTTTTTCTCGTAATAAAAGAAATCATAATAGACGTATTTCGTTATTCTTTCTCTTCGAATGAAAATTGCAAACAGGACGCTAGGTTACTGTTTACTCCCTGCTGTTCATCGATTTGAGTTTGTTTCATTTCATTTTTGTTACTTGAGAATTTCGTTTCTATACAACAAAGAATATGAATCCAATGATGTCTAAATTGAACTCATCACACGATGATCCGCTAAAATATTTTTCAATAGTCGCTAAATTAGTTCATTATACTTCGAAATTCAGTAGTACCAATGATGATGGACGAAATTTAAAACCGAATTCATCGAATAGAGTCCATCGTTTGTCTTCATCGACAGATTTCAATGATAAGTTGGTGTTTGTCGAGAAGTTTGAATACTTGATCGAGTGAATTTGATTTAGACCTGAAGCAAAACGATTTCGTCTAGCACCATTATGGCCTGAATGGAATGAAACAGAAGTCAATGCTGAATCATGGGATACGGGAAATGTGAAAAAGAAAGAAACACCTTCAATCAAATCTCGAGCTGATGCCAAAGCACATACTTCACATGTAAGAAAACATTGAAAAAATATACAAAAGCAAAGAACGAGAAAGTTCATTTTACAGGTTGGACATGTTTTCGAAGATCCTGATGGTAAAATTGAATTGCCTTCATCATTGAAAATTGAACAATGGAAAAGACCGATTGATTATCTTCCACCGGAAAAAGTAAAACTATCGAGTGATTTTAACATTTGATCTTGCTTTTTTTCTTCCGATGAAATAGACTTCAGTAGTTGTCGATCCCGAACTTGGTATTCATCATTTTGATTTAATTACTGCAAATGAACATTTACATCACAATGAAGTAGAAATCATTTTGGTTTCGTAAGATTTTATATTTGAAATCTTTGTTCTGTAGGTCATGCGAAATATCATTAGTGAAATAACAAATCTTTGGGAAATCTGTCGAAAAGAACAAAAATCTTCGACAACTTCATCACCCTCGCCTTCACCTGTATTAAATCAAAATGAATCGACATGGCGTCCATGGGTTTGTTTCATTTAACTTTCCAAATAAGAAAAAAAACACATATATTTTCTCGTAAAGGAACATATCTACGCCATAAACAAAGTCTCGAAATCACCATTTATAACTCCGTATAATCCATCAGGAAAATATATTGTTCGACTTTTCTTTTTGGTTTGTTTCAATTAAATATAAACTTGAATTTATTGTAAAAGTATATCGAATTAGGGTGCTTGGCGAAGAATTCTTGTCGATGATAGTATACCATTTGATTCACAAAATCAATGTCTTCTACCACAAACTACGTTATCTTATGAACTGTGGCCAATGCTTTTAACAAACGCTTTATTAAAAATTATTACACTTGAGTAGAATTGAAACGATCTTGTTTTTGAATAAAAATATTTACGTATCTATTGCATACAGTTTAAATTCCTCAATTGAAACATCGATTATTCATTCATTGACTAGTTGGATTCCGGAAATAATTCCTGTTAAGTGAGTTTCACTTTCATTGTGATAAGAAAATCCGAGTTTCTTACAGATATAATCATGCGGAAAACATATGGAATTATTTTCGGTTTGGTCAATCGAATTCATCTAATTTGCCATTGGCAATCTACAAATGGCCTGGTACAAAAACAGACAATGAAAATGAAATTGTTTCAGATCCATTGGAACATCTCGAAGATAATATGACCAAAAAATCGGATGATAAAAGTTCAAAAAAAGGCACAAATACTGTCTATGCAACTGCTCTTAAATCTCCCGGTCCCAAAGAAATTCGGCCAAGCAAAAAAACAAGCGTAACACATCACGGAAATTCTGCTGAAGATCTAACTGCAGTTCAAGAAGATTATTTCACACCTGAAACACCTAAAACCATTGTTTTAGCAACAATATCTCCTCTACATGCAACACGCATGAGTTCATTTGGTGAGACAGCCGATCGAAGCGAACGATTGAGACATTATAATCTCAACGAAATATTTTCAACGTCAGTTTTATTAACAACTGTACGAGATATACCATTAGATTCACCACCACCACCATCACCATCATCAATCATACCTGCGTGGAAATTGATTCGACCAAGAAAACCTGTTGTTTTGCCACATGCTGAACCAATCGGTACAATCAAACTGCATCATAAAAGCAAGGAAATCATTGTTTTTATTTAGTTCCACAAGTAGTTAAATCCGGTCGATGGATTGAAGTGACTTCACCATATATCAATTTTCACACAACGACAACACTCAATATGTAAAGTCATTGATTCATTCTCGTTTTAAAAAAGCAACTTGTTTCATATAGAAAACCAACTGTTCGACCATCTCCAATTTATCGAATGGTGAGCAAACGTTCGAGAAAGCAATCAGCTATCTTAGATCCGTTAAATATCGTCGAACTCGATGAAGATGAAGACGGCAACGAAAATCGAAAACCTAAATCCGATTTTCAAAATGATCTCACTCGAAGTTTAACAAGCATAAGTCTACCAACAACAAAGAAAGAAGTAATCATTTATCATTATTCATTTCACAGAAGAAGTCAGCTTATCTAACTTAGTTAATACAGATTGATACTCATGAGAAAACTGAAGATTCAATACGCAGTTCAACAAGTAAATCAAAACCAGCATCATCATTAGTCGACAAACAAAAAGTAGATTGATTCATTTTTTAAAACTTTTTTCGTTTGTCGAAATATGGAATTTAGAATTCTCGAAAATCAGTTGCCAATAGTGCAAAAGTCTCATCAGAAACAACGTCCACCGTTAAAAGCAAAAGTAAACATCTGAAAAATCAGAAAATATTATTGACTTGTCTCAATATGATAGGTGGAGAAAGTGAACACAATGTACTAGCAAATGCCAATGTCAATGAACAACGAAGTTCGCCAACGATTAAGTCAAACCCCACGAAAAAACCGGATCCAATTCCTAAAATTTGGATGGATATCAATGATTTTTGCACTTGTTTTGCATCGATTATTGTCTTTCATAATCCACGTGCTTATTCATATTATCACAAACATACAGAAATCAAAGTAAATCAAATACTAACTACGTATTTTCAACGAACTAGAAATCTGATCTTTTATTTTAGTTTACTCCATATCAACCAGTAATCACTAATAAATTATCTCAAAGCGAATGTCTTTCGTTGTTTTTCTTCTAGTCTGCAGTTGCATCACCAACGAAAGAAAAGAAAAAAGAATCAGCTCAACTTGCTGCTGTTCAGCAAATATCAGTATGAAATTTGATTTCTTCGAATCCAATCAAATCGAAAGATTATTTTCAATAGAATTTAACCGATGATAAATCATTGTATTTATTCGTTGATAGTACTCGAGATTCTTTAGATAAAAACATCGAGCTCATTATCAGTCTTTCGTCTTTGCCACGTTGGTATGACGCAATTGTACATGAACCTGTCGTAATCAATGAAAAATCAAATCGTGCTGCTACAACATCAGTGGAAAAACTACAAATAGATTTGAATCTCTCGAAATCGATCGGTTATTTTTGAAAAAAAGATTTATTTAAAATAAGAAACGACTGATATTTGATTTTAGTTTCGCAAAAAGATGTTACACCTCAAACAGGCACATCGTTAGTTGAAATTCACTCGTGGAAATCACTTGTCGTCGGTCAACCAATTCTTCGTATTCATACAACAGCTACAAAAGCATCGCCATTAACTTTACCACCGGAGTAGATTTTTTTATACAAGATTCAATTTGCTTTATTTTTCAAATAATTTCAGTCGACATGTTCTCAAATTTACGAATATCTGTCCATTTGCTTATAATTTACAAGTTCTATCGGATACGAATGATTTCATCCTTGCCGATGAAGATCAATTATTGAATAAGATTCTTTCAGTACCCGTGAGTTTTTCTATTTTTGATTGAAATCGATTGATACGAGTCGATGATGATTTATTCAGGAGGATGGAGATTTTATTAATCGTGCTGAAGAATTATTTTTTGCGTTAGACGATGCTGTGGACAACTTTAATTCAATTCCACAATACGAAACGAAATTATACGGACTTCTCCGAGACTATTGTCAACATACAACGAATCTGACAGTTGAATCATGTGCGAAAGCGTTTTATCAAGCTTTATTTTCAACTATTCGTACCATTGGTAATCAAATTGGATCGAATGTGAATTCTGAAACACAGTTTGCTTGGCGATGTTTTACCAATGATCTTCAGACGATGGATATTTTCGGAGCATTCGAAATCAAACGATCGAGTACAACAAGTGCAAGTCGACATTCAGGTCGAACTGCTGGTAGTTCGTCGGCTGGTACCGGAGGAACATCATCGGCTAAACGAGGTGGTACAGCTGGACGAGATAAATGCTCCGACGAGAAGAATAAACAGCCAGCAGCAGCTTCTGAATCTCATGGTGAATCGAATAAACAGTAGACTTTTTTGCTAATAGATAAATTTTGTAGATGAAATAGCTTCGGATTGGTTGACAAAGACATTAGATGAAGAAGAGATCGAAGCTATATTCAGTATTCAGAAAGTAATACGAGGTTTTCTACAACGTCGAATCAATCGTGCACGACAACTTGGCACGGAAAAAAACCTTCAAATACAACAAGTCCTTCAATCATCGATGTGTTTATTAAAAGCTGATGCCAATAAATCCGCACTGATTTTATTCAAGTAGAAAAGAAAAACAAACTTTCACATCAAGTTTTTTTTTGTTTAAACTAAAGGAATTTTTTATCAATCAAACCACAATTGATCCAATGTTTTCCATTTCGTGATGACGATTGGAATATGTTCACATATCGTGATTATCACGGAATCTACGCTGAACAACCAGCAAATACTTGGTTTGTTCTCTTTCGGTAATCGAATTTCTTCATCGCTCACGCTCAAAAAACGGCCAAATCTGTAATTTTTCAGAGATATTTTTCATGTAACAGAAGAATGTTTTCTTGCTGCAAAATTGCTCTCGAATCTTTCGAATTCGCTCTTACGTGTGATTAACAACGATACATACGAAGAAATCTCATTGATATTCAATCGTTTAACTCCGCAGATTTTCATGAAAAATAAAAATGGTTATACATTTCTATCGGAAGGCTTATCTGTTGATCAAATCTCTTTGCCTGGTCGATTTCGTCTTCGATTGATGACTTCACATACTCATTTGCCTGAAATACGAAATGATCAGATTATCTCCTCGTTTTTTACGAAAGAAATTCACGATTATTATATTCCGAATAAAGAAGAACTTATTTGCAAGTAAAATTAAACCAATGAAATCGAGTTTTTATTCGAATAATCTCGTCTTTAGATACCATGTTCTGATTGCAGAAGACATCAATCAAACAGGTCGGAATTTCCATTTAGCTAGTATTCATTTTACTACATCGAAATCCGATGTTCTCATGCGTTTAACAATATTAAACAATGAAAAAGAAATTGTCAGCGTCGAAGGCAAAGGTTCAGTCGTTTTACCCGCTGTTCTTTTTATGCGTCCAGTAGTCAATACTGTTCAGTCACAACCATCATCACGAGCATCGTCAAAAACAGGTTCGATTTTTTTGTTCGTATCGAAATTTGATTGCGAATGATTTAGGAGCACATAAACGAAGTGCAAGTAATTCACGTCGAGGAAGTATTGGAGAAGTAGTTGCGACGAACAAGGAAGGAAGTGTAAATGATAATGATAAAATTAAGAAAAATCAATATTTTCGAGAAAATACTTTGATTTAGCCGTACAAATATTCTATTCAAGTTACAGTTTTACGTAAATCTTGGCCGTTAACATTAACACAATGGCAATTTGTTGAACAACTTAAAGAACAAGAAAAAATAGCTTTCAATCGTCAATCAACATCGGGTAAACTCGACCGATCAAATAGTAGTTCAGCTAGTAAACGAGTCGGATCGACAAGTACCACTGTTTCCTCATCATCAACAGCAACAACAACAACAACAACAACAGGAAAAGGAAAACAAGGTTCGAATAAAGGCAGTGCCAATTCCACTGGTCGACCGAATAGCACTGGAAGAGAAAGTGCAGAGAAAACGATCGATGTGACCAAGGCTCATTGGACATTGCGTGTTGTTTGCGATGCTGACAAAGCGGTACAGAAATCCAATGAAGTTTTCATTGTTTCTTTTGGTTTTTTTTTTCGTCGATAGGATGAATTGATACTTAAAAAGGATAATGAACGAAATAATGAATTGTTGAATATGAAAAAAGCTTGGGAAACACTCGAAGCAGGTCGAGCTGAGAAAGCCATGAAAACTCGACAGAAATTTCTCGATTCTCTACGACCGAAAACCGACGATCAATTAATTGTTGAGATTCCATCGGAAACTGAATCGATTGTTGTTTCAACGCCACCAGTCATTGAAAAACCACAACCTCAACACACTTTTAAACAACATCAACACAGAAAGAAAAGTCCATCGTTGAAAAAAATCTCAAGCAGAGAAGAATCGCCTAAACCTATCGAACTGATTGTAGTTCAACCACAAATCGATGAGCCACTTCTTCATGAACCACCACCATCATCAACAAAACCGAAAACTTCTCTTCCACCTTTAGATCTCAAAGCTTTTATCAAGTAAATCATTAGTTCGTTGTTTTTTAACCCAAAAAAAAATTATTTTATTTTTCAGACGAAAATTATCTGCCGATGAATCGGTCGTTTCCGATGAAACCGAAGATCTCGAACGTCGTCAAGAAAATTTCCAAGAATATTTCAAAAGTCTCGACGCCATTCGTCAATATCGAAACGACGAAAAAACGCTTCGTCTCAATGAAAAAACTCGTCAACTAGAAGAATACGTTGATTTACAAGATAAAATCAATCAAATTCGTCGGCAAGTTAACGAACCACGCGAAGCTTATCGACAACGATTCCTTGAAATCGAACGGCAACGTTTAGCTATTCTAGCTGCTGAACAACAACGATTACTCGAAGAAGAACAAGCGAAAGCTGCAGCAGCGGCCGCTCTCGTCAAGCCAAAGAAAAAGAAAGGTTCAGCTGGAAAAAAGAAAAAATAAAACAAACCGCCACCTTCTTCTCCTTTCTCTTTCGTTTTATTATATGAATATCCATCCTTCTTTTTCAATGTTAAAACATCCTTATTCTTTCATTCTCACTTGGACGTGTGAGTAATTGAGTGGTTTCATATTCTTCAAGTTCGATATCCAACGAATCCTTTTTTCTTCGTCATATAAACGATGCCTAATGATATAGAAGGACCTTTATCTCGATCACCAACTGTTTCATAGAAATTCAGTTCATGCACATATCTATTTGCGTCAATTACCTTGAATTCGATGTGTACAAAATGAATGAAAGATTTTTCTTTTGGTAAAGACCTGTCGTCTGCAATTAGTCTCAAGAGAGTTAAGATTCGAAAATGCACATGCACTTTTTCACTTCGTTTCTCGTTCGATGAATAAATTCACATAAACGTTGAATCAACAATCATTAAAATAATCATGAGTTTTCTTTTGATACAAAATATCTCATCGATTTAATCAGATCGAATTTCTCTTTTATATTCACCCAAAAAAAAGAAACGAAAGAACTCAATTGCCTCTAGTCAATATACATGTTTTAATACAGTCACCATTAAAATATTACTGCTGTTGTTGTTGAAAAAGAGAGAGAAAAAAATATGTAGAGCACAGTAGGCTCATAGGAGAAATACATACGGTTTTATTATCAATAAACTTGAAGTGGAATAAGAAGTAATTTAAAACGTTTTATATGTAAATACATGCTCTTCGTTTTTTTTTTCGACTTTCTTCTGTCTGTTAAACTTTGATAATAGCATAAAAATCTTAAGATCAAGATGATATGAAGGCCAATAAAATATAAAAAACAATTTGCATGGTAATAAGATCAATCTGAGTATATCATAAATATTTAGTAGTAAAATAAAAAAAATGCATAAACAACACAAAAAAAACTCTTTACAAACATCAAAAAGAAAAGAGGAGAAAAAATGAAATTAATCCATTCGTGTAGATTATCAACTTTCTTTTTTATTTGCTGTTGTTTTTTTGCTCTCCTTTCTTGCTTTTTTCTCTTTTATTCGAATGTTATGCATAAAAAGAGAACTACGAGGGCGAGAGAGAGAGAGAGAAAAAGAGAGAGAGAATAGTTATGCGTCTGACGAAATCTTTCATGAAACACTAGAACATAAAACTTCAAAAGAAAAAATTCGTAATATGGTCAATCACTTATCCTCGACGATAAGAAAAGTGCTTACGCGTGTCTAACTCTATGCAAATATTGAAGTGTAATCGAAAGTAATAGTTATGATTCAGAACGAAATGTCTCAAACAGTTTTAACTCAAGAAAATTTGGCAACAATTGAACCACGTCGAGCGCCATTGAGAAATGCCGATTCAGATATGAATTCTCAACGGCAAACGAATCGTCGAAGTTTAAGTGGTAAATTTCGAAATCTTTTTCGTCGAAATTCTCCTTCGCCGTCGCGTCCAGCGAGTAACACCGTTGAACGAACGCAGTCGTCAACGACTCGACGACGATCTCCATCGCCCGAACCGACGGCTAGTCCGTCGACTGAAGCGCCACACCTTCGTGCTCCAGTTTTCAATTGGGGATTTGGCAAGAAGAAAAATAAATTAACTGGATCAGCCAGTGAAAAAGTTAAGAAAAAAGAACGAAAATCAGTGAAAACAACGACTTCAGTCTATGAAGACGTACCTCAAACAAGTATTCGTGGTCAAAATTTCGTTCCGAGAACACCTGAACTTACGCATGAAACTGCTGGACGAACACAAACATCGATATCATCCTATGAAACAACAACAACAAAAGGTTATCGAGGCTACATCGTGATCGACGGCGCAAAATCAACTCAACAGGTAAACTATTTGAAGATTAACTTTTCTATTGATTCAAAACAAAAAACAACACGTATTGACGTAGATTTTTTTACCTTTTGACTAATCTGTCTTCAACGTTATTCTAGGAAGTTGCTGTCGATACTGACGTTGCTATTCCACCGGCTTATGTATCCGATCGAAGTCGATCGCCATCACTCGATCATCATCATCATCGATATCAATCCGATCCAATATCAATCGAATATAATAACCTTGGTCAAACATCGCCAATATCCGATATTGAAATAATACCAATACCTCAACGTTCATCAGTACCACCTACTACTCAAGTTCTAATTGAAAGCAATCCAGTTATTTCATCGAAAACAGCGTCTCATCAATGGAAAGCAACATCGAATGCGTCATTGAATAATGCCGAAGTACGTTCAACAACATCATCATCAATGGATGTCGATGTACCGAAATTAAATGCACCATTAATACCATCAATAAGTTTAACAAATAAGAAAGATGTTAAACCAACACATTCTCTACCAAATCAACATGAAACTCATAGATCGACATCAACTGTTAACAGTCTCGGTCAACCGTATCATCCGTATTCAGGCACGTACAATTCTTCGACCGATATGAACAATCTAAATCCAATACAATCAATCAATTCTCAAAGTAATCAACTCATTCATTCATTCGATAAACCAAATCTTTATTTTTCTACATAGATAATTCATATCCAGGTTTATCTGCTATACTCGAGCATCATTTTCGACCAACATCTATTCAATTTAATAATAAACTTCCTTCAACAACAACAACAACAAGTCCGCAACGAACATTACGTTTCGAGACATCGACAACAACATTAAATGACCATGAAGTCAAATCACGCTGGTCTACTTACGGCTCAACATCTTCACCTATATCTGATCATCAACACGATGGTTTTATTCGACCATTAACACCGCCGAAATCAACAGTTCATATTCATGTTGATGATACACGTGGTCAAACATCTCATTCAACTATAAACGAAACACCGAAAATCTATCGTAGTTCAACAACAATCTATACAAAAGACAAATTTAGTTATCCAAATGGTGGAGAATTACGAACGTGGAGTATTCAAGGAAATAATGATAATGAACGAGTTCAACGACCGTCAACATCGATTCATATACCACCACCACCAACTCAGTTATCAAATGATTATTCATATAATTCGAAAGCAAATCATTCTCAAGAGTATACCTACGAATACGATGTGCCACGTTCTCAATATTATTCAGGTAAAAACAAAATTTTGTCAAGCAAATAAAACAAACTAACTATCATCGATTGTTTAGGTTATGCATGGACTTCGAATTGGTCTCGATCGGAACGAGATTCGACCTATGATCAATCGACTCGTTCATATAAACTTACCGAGTATACACAGGGTAACAGATTAGTGAACTTATAAAATATACATATATGCATATATTTAATAATAAATGACTTCTTCGCTTTTTGTTTGTTGCTTTTATCTATATTTTATATATACATATATTTCTTTTTATGCACACTGTATTAAAAAACGGACGAGTCTATCACAGGCTCTAAAAGCCCTACAAGCATCTTTTTCTTTGCCTGAATAGGTTACAATTGATCTAGTAGAAAGAAAAGAAGGAGGAAAAAAAATAAAACTGAAAGAAACGAAATATTTTTTTCTTTGAATTGTTGGTTTTATACTTCGATTAATGAAGTAAAGGGAGAGAAGAAAAAAGAATGAAGCCGTTTCTCGTTGAAATAGTTGATTGGTGTACGTGAATGGAATATTGTTTTATATACCATTTTAGAGCCTCTTAATACAATAACTCCTGTTGAAAATTCTGAAGTAGACCTTCATCATTACACATTAAAACGTACGAAATCTTATGATGGTTTGGGCTTATTAATTTCAGCCGATGCTGAAACACGTTTAAATCATCGAATTCGTGATATTGAAATGGATTCGCCAGGTCTACAAGTTGGTCTTCGTAAGAATGATCGAATTATAGCTGTTAATGGTATTAATGTTGAAAAGAAAGAATTTGGCGACGTTCTTGTTTTAATTAAACAAGGTTTAGATGCTAATAATCTTCAATTTTCTGTCGTACATGAACCCATAGTTATTTGATAACATTCTATTTTATCCATGTTTTCGTTTCTCTTTCTATTTTACGTATAATTGCAAAGAAGAATTTAATGAATAGTTTTAGTTTGAATCTTTTGACTTCTGTTTTTGATGTAATTGGAGTATTTTTGTTAGAAACTAACAGTTGCTAAATATTGATAAGAAAAATAATATTTAAAACAAAAAGCTCACGAAGAACTAATTGTCTTGACTCTTTTTTTTGCAAACGAAAAAACAACAGACATTTGCGTTTTGTCTTCAAATTATGACTCTACTAGCTGAAGATCGAACAATATCGATGATTGTAAGTTAGAAATTTGAATATATAGAAAAATATTTCATTGAAAAACCTACGTATCTAGTTAACAGTTCCCGAGGCGAATGAATTGTTCACTGATTCAGTAGTAGACCAATCTCCTGTTCCATCGATACCGATCTATCATGGTTCGATTATTCGTATTGAACCACATGAAAACGATGAAAATATTTCGGATTTAATTGTTCGTGTACCGAATTTTCATCATTTAGCGCTACCATCGGTGACAATAACGATAAACGAGAGTCAAGACGGAGGAAAACAGAAACGACGAGCTCCAATCTGTCCGATAGTGAATGGGAAAACATCGAATGAGGAACACGCAGCTCATTCGACATTTATTAATCCGAAACGAATTGCTCTTGGTTTGAGAAATCTACGTCGAGCTATTTTAACGGGTACAAAAAGTAAACAAACGAAAACGATTACAAAAGAAATAACGATAGTACCCGTTCTGCCAGATGTCGAAGTCATTAGTGAAGACATTCAAATTCCAATAATAACAAAAAAAACGCACAAACATTCAGCAACACGATTCTTTCAACCGAGAATCTTATCGATTAAACGAAAATATTTGAAAATTCACAAAAAACATCCGCCGCCATCATCAACCACCAATACAGTCGATGAGCAAACGAATGAACAAGATCAAAATCCTAGTGTTATATCAATTGATTCAGCAGCCGAACAACCATCTCTTCCACTTTCCGTCTCAGATCTTCCTCAATCTGAAGTATTCATATCGAATGACACTATCAACGAAGGAGTCTATGTTGTCGATGAAAACGGAGATACCTATTCCGAATGTTATGAAGTAACCTATGAGTTCGATCCAAATTTTCAACCTTATCATGCAATTCCACAAAAGCCAGGTAGCTAATTCAACGAATCACACAAATACGTGTATCATTTAAAATTTTCTACAGAACGAACAGCAATTGAAATTAATTTTAATCCATCGGATTATGAAGATCTAGCAGCTACATATACTCATCCAGTAGCTATTCTACCTGCGAATAATTACGAACAGATTGATACTCCACAACGACCTCGAGTTACATTTCAATTAGAAGAAGATCTCATTCCAACATCAGGTAGATAATTTAACGAAAACTTTCGTGTTTTTTTTCTTCAAATTCTTCTTAGTTTATCAATCGGAAATCGTTGCCACTTTTCCTTCATCATCAGTCGATGTTCAATTCGATGATTCTACCGATGATTCGGCAATTATTAACGAAAGTTACACAGTTCTTGTTGAATTACTCAAACATACTCTACAACTCGAGAATACCAATGATTTCAATCAACAAATTCAAGAACTTTCATCATCATTGAAAATCTAATCGATGTTTCTTTCTTTCTTTCTTTCTCTATTGAAATTCAATCTGACCGCATGATTTTAATTATCGACTTTTGCTTTGCTAAAAATAATAAAAGAAAAAGAAGAAACCTTTTCATCATTAGATTGATTCGTACGTTCAGTAGATGTCAGCAGTTCGCTAGGCTTTTCATGTTCCACCATATGAAAATGAAAAAAACGTTGCATGAAAACCAATGAAATACTTTCATCAAATTTTCGTTCACAATCCAAAAGAAAATTCGAAAACTCTGGATTGTTAGTTATATTATTTTCGTTAATAAGTGAACTTTCTGAGCACGTTTTGATTTATTTCAGATATTCTATCAACTAATTTAGCAGACAAGAACAATGGCCAAAAGCAAAAATCATACGAATCATAATCAAAGTTTGTTCAACTTTCGATTTCGTCGATCGAAATTTATTTGTTTTTGCTTTGCAGATCGTAAGGATCATCGAAATGGTATTAAACGACCAAAATCACAGCGATTTCCATCTTTAACCGGAGTATGTCATCGAAAATCTTCGATTGACCTTTTTTTCCTATTCGAATTTCATTATCGTTTAGGTTGATCCAAAATATGTTCGTAATTTAAAATTTACCAAACATCACAACCGTGTTGCACGTAAAAATTTAGCTAAATCGCGAAAAGCTAAATCAACTGGTGCTGATGGTAAAGTTGTTAAGAAGACCGCAGCTCGACAAACACAACAAAAAACTTCATCATGGTCGCTTTCATCGTTATTGAGCAATGTAACTGCTTATTTCACCGGAGAAACAGCAGCTAAAGAAACGAAAAAACGTGCTAAACGTACTCATCCACCAAAGAAATCGATCAAATCAACGACTGCTGCCAAACCAGCTACAAGTGCAAAAAAATAAACTTTTCGTAGTTGTTTTTATTTGATTTTGTTAACATCAATAAGATAAACGAAAAGAAAAAGAATTTTAGAATAAAAACAAAAGAAAATAAAAACAAAAGTCTTCAGTTATTAATCGGTTTCATAAAATCACGTCGTCGACGTCGGCCATAATATGGTCGCATGCATTGTTTCGGTCCACCTCCACATCCGTGTGTTGGACAAAAAACTCCACAGATCAGATCATCCGAGCAATCATTGTAATCGTTGCACGGAGCACCGATACAATGTCCTGGCCATGAGCAACCATCAGTTTGTCCGATAATAAGAATTGTGACAGCTGCGAATAAGCAAACTAAATAAAGACGAGACATTTTTTTTCACTGAAAATCATCGCCAACAGATACGTATTTATACAAGAAAAAGAAAACGTCGTTTTATAATTACGTAGGTCTTGATTTGAATTTCCCATGAAAAAAAGTAATTTTTCTGCGTCATTACCGTTAAATGTCCTTTTCAACAACGAAAACACCCTCAAAATTTCACATATAGTCTGTTTACACATATTCGTTTATTAATATTTTGATCACAAAAAAAAGAAGAAAAAGAGAATAAAAAGTTGTCTAAATAAGTTCTTATTCAAGTATTTTCTCACAATCCCATTTGAGAACTGTTATCAGTAGAATCGATTTCGTTTGAATTGACCTAAGACGATATTGTTGAATCGACGCTGGAATAAGAAAACTTTCGAGATAATTATATTGACGAATTTGTTTTTCTTGTTGATTATTAAATGAATTATATTCGATTTCAATCGTACTACCTTCAACTAATGCACATAAATGAAAACGATTTTCAGTTAAACGATCAATTGAAACGTTGGACTCAAGAATTATTCGATAGACATCGTAGAATTGAAGATCATGTGTTGGCAAATGTTGTTCTTCGTATCGATTTTCTTCTCGATGAACGATCGTCGGTTGACAACGAAGTTGTTCGGCATGTCGATTGACTTTCAAATTTTTCATTCCATGTTCAATATTCAATAGTCGAGGACGCCCATCGATTCCTAATCGCAGCCAATCGTACAATTTCAATGTATAGACAAATGGAGCTGCAGATATTTCCAAGACAACTTGATTCGGCCCGAGAGCATGAACAGTTTCGTTAGGAACTAAGAAATAATCATGAATTTTCGTTGAAATACATTGAACGTATTTGTCAACATCGACATCGGTTTGTTCCTGTTCGCTGGAAATCAATGCTTGCTGAAATTCTTTGAGATTTATATTTTCTTGAAAGCCTAAATATAATTTCGAATTGGTCAGCTGATCTGCTCGATATTCTTCTTGCCAATTTTGTTTCGTTTGAATAATATAAAAACTTTGATCTTGAGTAAATTTCTCGCCGAAATTATTTCGAATGTAGGATAAACTCGGCGTACATTGCAATGAAAGATGACTGCCATCGATTGTATCGAGATAATTCAATCGAATGGGAAAATGATTTTCACCGGCAAACAATCGGCAATGAGTTCGATTGCCGAGTATATGTGCAAATTGTGAACCGTAGAATAAATCCCAGGAGAACTCGAGAAGATGATTTTGAACATCGGAAAGAATAATTCCGTTTTCCGATGGAAGCATTTCGTATATCCATGAGTAATTCTTCGAAGATTTCGAAAGATTCGAGCAGATGGCTTTGAAATATTGACCACCCCATGGTTCTGTTTCGAACCAAGGTCGTAAACGAATCGTTTGACCCGAGAGATAAGCGAGTGTCTGTCGAAATGTGTTGCCATCGATCCATGTCGGGCAATTTGGCCGTTGTCCGTCGATGAATAAAGTGATTCTCGGAAGAAGTTCTTGTTTCAATCGATTCAAAATCGGATAATCGAGAAAATAGAGACATTTCTGTTCGTATAACAACGGTGTTAACACGTTGTCATGCGAAGTTTTTTGCGGTTTTAAATAGGATTTCGCTCGGCCACTTTCGAGACGATGATAGATTTCATTTTTCGGTAAATCGATGTAGATCAATGGCGAACTTTCGTTGACATACGATGAACCAACACCGATAACAACACATGGATACGAAAGATTCGATTTCAATAACGAGAATTTATTTGTATCGATGAAATCCTTTTGAAAATCTAAGTTCGTTGCAACTCGTCCGAAGAATGACTTCGAACTTTGAAGATACAAATCTCGTTGTAGATTCGAATCGATTTGTAAATATGTTTGACTATCATAGAAGAGTATCGACGGGAGATTTTCATTGTTTGTCGTTTGTTTTAAATAGAATTGATTTAAATGACTGGCATATTCATAGAAATCCGTGCCAACAAAACCATCGACGAGAATCAAATCGTTTTCATCGATTAAATAAACGAATTTTTCGTTTAACTTCTGATGACCAACTTCAATCGAACCAATTGGTATTCGATGAGTCGGATAGAGATCATAATCTTTCGTTAGACAAGCATTTTTAACAACTGGTATGAGATATTGATCGGTTTTTCTAATTGTTCTCGAGTATTGTTCGTTGATTTGTTGCTGAACAGCACCGAGACTAATCGATTTACTTTGCGAAAGACTGAAATAAACATGAACTGACGAGAATTTTCTTATTGTTAAATTCAATTCATCTTCAAGTAAATACCAAACTTGAGCAAGATTACCGCCGATAATAATTAATTCCGTTTGAAATGCGTTTATATACGGAATTAGAAATTGCCCTAGTAGACGAGCGAATGTTTGAAAAGTTTTTATTGCATTTGCGTCGCCGTTCGTTGCTCGACGTGTCAAATAAGATATTGATACGGAAAATTGTTCGTCATGCTGTTGTTGTTGTAGTTCTTCGGTTGACAATGTCATGCTACTCGTCCCTGAACTATCATCAGGAGATTCATGCCGACGAAGTTTTCTGTAGAGATTTGTTAATCCTCGTGTTGAAAACCAATCATCAGCAATCGTATGTTGATCATACGGACAATTCGATAATGTACCATTCGGTGGTACATCATTTCGATTGAAAATTAATTCTCCTTGATCGATAAACGCCGAACCGAAACTAATGCCAAGTGTTAAAACAAGAATACGTTTATAACCTTGATTGTAATCATTAGTTAATTCGCCTAAAGCAAAACATAAGGCATCATTATGAAAAGTTATTGGAATTGACGATAATTGTTCGATAATTGACCATAATCGTGGAGTTAATTTCGTTGATTTTAATGTCTCGAGTTGCTCGATATCATGAAAATACGTATCGCGACGTGAATGTGGAATTGATAGACGACGGACGTCATTATCGTCGAGATTATCCTTGGAATCATTCATTCGACCGCAGAATTTGTCGAGATTTTCACTTGAATAACCTTTTCCACTCGTATTCTCGATGGTATCTGTTGGAACAGTTAAACAAATTGGATTTAATGGCGGTGTCATCGGCGTAAATGTCATTCGTCGTGAGGATTTTGTTTTGAAGATTTTCTTTGTTGAATGTGGTGAATCTTTCGATGTCATCGAATATTCATTTTGCCAACGAAGAATCAGTCGTTTGAGTTCGTATTCAATTGCTAAACGAAGATTAAGTCCGAAGAATTTCTGAAATACACTCGATTGAATCAAACAAACGCCTTCGGAATAATTCATCGGACCGGGCATACCGATCGAAATTCCGTCGATCATTTCCGTATGTTCATGATTATAAATAAAATCTAGCAGAAGATCATTAATACATTGTATCCAAATCGAAATAATTTCTCTTGGATCGGTTTCACTTTGAATTTCATAGGAACGTGTAAAATATGTGTCACGTACAATCGAATAGATTTTCTCGTTTTCAGTTGATTGAATACGGACAAGTGCGGATGTTATACAGCTCTCATTGATATCCAGGCCGATAACCAATGATGACATGATCTATCGAGACTTTCGAGAGAAAAGAAAAGTAGATGATGTCGATGTGTCTATATATACTATAGACTGTACTAGTTCGATTCGAATTCGACGTATTCGAGAAAAAAAAACACACGATTTCTTTGATTTTCTTATTTTGAAAATTAAAATTCGATTATGTCGTTTGGTGAATGATCGATTGTCCTCTTTCGTTCTGTTTGTTGTCCTTACCTGTTACGTATTTTATATTTTCTATAATAGTAAAAATTATACGAAATACTTCGTTATTTGCATTCATATCAACTCAGGCGTATCAATGATATTTCTCTCTCTCTCGATCACTCGCTCGTTTTTTACTGTCTGTCAATGTTTAGTCATAGACGAACAATAACAAAAAACATCATTCGGATAGTTAATTTCAAATTTAGTCTTTGAAAAGAAAACTGATGATCGATTTCTGAATCAAGGTCAACAGATTGAAATCAGTCATTATCATCAAGGCTGATAGAAAATCGACATTCTGTTCCTATAATAGAACATTGATTAGGTTTCAAAATATTGAATTTTTCCGAAATAAGACTAAGCCGCTTAGTTGAATATCTTTATTTAATTGTCAGAATAACAAATTCTTCTCGCACGTTGTAGTGGAAAGAGAACAACAGTCGATTTGAAATCAAATTTGTTTCTTTTCAAGGTTACGAATGACATCTATGGATCGACAAAAATACAATTGCTTTTTTATTGGTTATTATCATTTTACAAAGGCTAAATCTATTGATTGGACATGTTAAAATGATGAGACAAAGGAAAAGAAAGAATGGAATCACACACATACGCACTCATACAAACACATTTCTCTCCCAAAAAACAAAACAAATATTCTTTTAAAAACTTTTCTTTTCTAGTTCAAGCATCATTATTCGTCTTGATCCATGTTTTTCTCTTCCTTATTCTTTATTATCGACATCTGAATTTAATCAGGAATTCTATTATGGTCTTAAATTGCATCTTTACTTAGTTAAGTATATTCAATTAATTTCTCTGCGTCGTTGTCGTTTGGTGTTTTTTTTTCAAAAAAAAAACATATTTAAACTATTATCGATGTTATTTTTATCATTTCCTGATCAATTTTTGTAAACTATCAAGAGAGAACGCGCATGCATTCTTCTTTTTTTTCTATGAATATAAATCTGCGCAAGACGTTCTGATTACAAACTGTAACTGAGACTAATAATAACGGCGTATATCCCTTTCTGACGTAGTTGGTTTTTCTTTTTCTTCGCCGGTCGCCTTCTTCTTCGTGTAATTTCTTGTCAGTTCTGCTTTTTTTCACACACAGATATATCCACTTGGTTGTATTATCATAATCAGTGCAATAGACTCAAAGACGAGAAAAAGAAGAAGAAACGAGCAGAGCAGACCATCCTTCATCAGTTTGATAATAATAGCAACAAGCAAATGCAACTTCCTTCAGAAAAAAAAACGACAAAATACACACACATTCATGCAGAGCTTTATTGATAGAATAACGACGTCAGCCGACTAAATCTACGTTCGTATGCCGTTCAAGCTGTTGCAATGCATGTGCACCATGTCGTTGATTTCATTTGTCTTTATTTTTATCGATTTTCCAACGATTAAGATCTCGAGAATCAATTTGTCATAGGAGCAACAAAAAAAAACACACACACAAACCGAATTTGATCGATATCGATTTTCTTTTTCTATTCTGTCGACACGTGATGAACGCTGTTGTGAACATGCGCGTGTATCTTTTTCTTTTGTTTCTTTTCGTCGTGCACGAAGGTGAGAAGGACGAGTATTGATTTGATCAATGTATCTCTCGTTTCAGATGAGAAAACGACGACAACAACAACGACATTCGAGAGGACC
>ERZ781399.1555-NODE-1555-length-20121-cov-4.787701_pt1 | contig 20121 bp, 29 predicted proteins | sample MGYA00511014_ERZ781399 | MGnify/ENA primary metagenome ERZ781399 (study PRJEB29847, sample SAMN06458254) | wastewater metagenome | isolation source: Wastewater bioreactor | place: South Africa: Cape Town | study: EMG produced TPA metagenomics assembly of the...
TCTCGACTACTACTGATGCTATCTCCAATAGTACTACTTCTATTGTTACAACTGAAGTTGTCTCGAATACTACAACGCCGATTATTACAACTGAGATTATCTCGACTACTACTGATGCTATCTCGAATAGTACCACTCCTATTGTTACAACTGAAGTTGTCTCGAATACTACAACACCTATTACTACAACTGAGATTATCTCGAATAGTACCACTTCTATTATTACAACTGAGATTATTTCGACTACTACTGATGCTATCTCGAATAGTACCACTCCTATTATTACAACTGAGGTTATCTCGAATACTACAACACCGATTACTACAACTGAGATTATCTCGACTACTACTGAAATTATCACGAATAGTTCAACGCCTATTGCTACAACGACAGTTGTAACTACAACGGAATCCACTACCAATGAAACGAGTACAATATCGACAACAGTAGTGTCATCAACCACTACAACAACAGTGATAATGGTAATAGTTTTGTAAAGAACTAAGTTTCAATATATAAACTGATGATTTCTTTTTATTTCAGTCTTCAACAATGCCAATATCAACAGAATCTACGAGCGTCATAACAGGTGAATCTACAACAATAACATCAACAATTATTCCTGTAACAACGACAACCAATGTAAATGTGATAATTGGTACAACAGAAATATCAGTTGGTTTATCAGAGTTTGATATCATCATCCTATGTACAGTGATTCCAGTACTTTGGTTTGCATTCATAATTTCTTATTTTTATATACGACGTTCAAAAAATATTATTGGTGGTATTCTTCATCCATTTAATAATATTAGTCGTGCTGGTAAAACTTGGGATAGTTACGAACTTACTAATATATTAGACACTTAACTGTTTTCAAGGATACATTTTTTAAATTATCAATAAATGTTGTTATTAAAATCTAAGGAATAACAATGAAAAAGTTGATGCACAAGATTCAAACAGATGACAATCATTTCATTGATTTATATTTATATATTCTATACGCATTCTCTTTTCTTCTGAGACAACCTATGCAAATAACAAATGTACCCATGCCGAAGGGTCACCATAAGTTTAAAACATCGTCTCATTAATTATTATCTAGCTGTTTTTTTTCTAGAAGAAAAACGTGTCTTTTCTTATAAAAAAAATGACTTTATTTCATCGTAGCTAACTATTTTCTTCTTTATTTTGCACGACATAATGAATTAGATCTTAAAATTCTTGAGATTCATACGCATGAACAATAACGTCATTGACAAGAAAAATACATTGAATTAATTTGTTAAACTTTAAAATACTTTCCACGTAACCATATTTATACAGAATATATCTCCATGTTAGATCTACGTACAAATTTTGTATGGCTAAAATTCGTCGAATATTTAGAAAGAATGTTGTTTTCGTCGATTTTGTATAAACAGTAGAATTGTTTGTTGAAAACGATAGAATAGCCATGATGAGTTTAATCAATGTATCATCGAGATCAAGTCGATCAGTGATTTGTCGCATAAATGTAGTTGCTTGTGATTGAAAAATAAGTTCAGTTGAATGATAAAATGAAACATTATCGAATAATTGATGTTGTCGAATGGCGAACAATGCGCCGAGAATAGTCCTATGTTCGATTGTTTGTCGAAGTAAAATCTGTCGATCGTATCGTGAAAGTAAAAGAAAATGTTGATTATTTTCGAAGACAAATTGCATTTTTGTTTGAATTGAAAGAAAAAATTGTCTAACAGCTGATAATTTAAAACGTAATTTGACGGGTAAGACGTTCTGTTCGTGAATAAATTGTTGAACATACGAATATCCGCCATGTTCATCAAAATGATTGACAAGATTGGAAAGAAGATTCCAGTGATTTGAACTCAATGTTGAAATCTGCAAATTTTAATTAGTTTCTATTTTTATTATTATGAAAGAAACAAAAGAACAATCTCACCTGATGCAATTGATTTTCATTATCAAGTAAAAATAGATGGTTTGTTGCTAATTTAGAATTGTCGATCAGTTGTTTTTTGATTCGTTGTTTATTTTTATGATTTCGACATGATCGAATCATTTCAATACGCATGCCAATATTGAAACATTTAGCTAATCGACAACACGGACATGTATGACGATTATTTGAGTTAATTGAACATTGATTTCGAAAATGACATACCAATGAATCCTAGAGAAATTCATAAACATAATGAATATCTTCGTTTGTTTTCTCAGATAAAATTACTTGTCGAGTTTCGGCATTGCGTTTGAAAAACATTTTACACGATTGACAAACGACGGCACCGTAATAAGAATACCGTGCTGATTCACCGCAGATTCGACATTGTGACATAATCGAATGAATTTTATTTTTCTGAATTCTCTTCATTGATATCTAGATAATACGAAGAATTCTAAGGTGACTTATTGTTCAAGAAACACGTGTTCGAGTTTCATGTATTGAAAAATTGTATGTACTAATTTTAGTAGGGATGAAAAAGTAAAAGAATACGAGAGAGAAAAGAAACTCTACGCATTCTCTTTCTCAATAGGAATGTTTAAAAAAGCTGCTGAAAAATATGTCGAATGTTGAATGCAAATTTATTTGGGTAGAGCATAGTTTAGCGAGTCTATAACAGAACGAAAGAAAAAACTCAATAACTCCGCCATTCTCCATTGAGAAATTGTCAACATTCACTCATCACTATTCTTTTGTACTACTATTCCGTTCAACATATAACCTTATGTTTTACAAACCTGATTTTGTTTACGATTATCTAAATGTAATCACGTGACATTTTCTGCTCGCATCAAGATCTTTTTCTTTTGTTGTGTCACACTTTATCTACGTCAGTAATGTTCAATTATGTCATGTGAAAGTAATCTATTTGTGAGTTCAAATAAAAAGAAAGTCAGAAAATTTAAAGAAAAACCCAGATAGATAATTAAATAGCTAATAGTTCGTATATTTTTCCTAGAGAATAATTATTTTATTAAATTAAAACAGTTGAAAGCATGGAATGCGTTCCAAAATAGAATATTTTTTAATCTTATTTTTAATTATTTATTTACAAGGACATTTTTTTCTGCTTTATCAAGCAACGTAAATGAATATATGCTTTAAGTGCGTTCTAGATGTTGTTTCATAAGAAATTACGGATTATATGAGAAAATGATTTATTTAAAAATACAACAGTAAATAGAAAGCATTGAGATTAAACACCCGTTGTTGGTTGATTTTGTTCAATAATATAATCAATTATGTTGTGAAATGATTTCGATTCATGTGCAACAACAGTTGCTCTATTAACAAGCAAAATACATCGAATAAAATTCGAAAATTTGTTCACCGCTTCATCATGCTGATACTTGTAGAGAAGATATAACCATGCTAATTCCGCGTACGTATCTTGAATTTTCAAAATAGCTTTAACATTCATTGTTGGCGGTGAACTTTCACCTGTATATACAGTATGATTTAGAGTTGAAAACGAAATAATTGCTAACATAATTTTGAGAAATGTATTGTCAAGATCAAGTTTTTCAATGACTTGTCTAGTGAATCGAGCTGAATCCGGCTTGAAAATTCGTTCAGCCATTTGATAGAACGATGGATAATCGAACAATCGATGTTGACGTAATGTTATCATTCCACCGAGACCACTCGCATGTTCAACGGTTAATTGAAGTAAAGCACGACGATCATTGAATGGTAACGAAAGATAATCTCGATTTCTTTCCAAAACTAATTGAACTTTATTCATAACAGATTCGAAAAAAGTTTTTACTGATAAAAATTCGAATTGATAATTTCCCTGATCGTCATTTGAGCGACGGACAAATAAATTACTACCATGTTCATCGAAGCAATGAATTAAATTCGAAAGAAGAATTCGCTGATTGGAATTGAACAACGACGAATCGGGCCGAACCCGAACCAATGGAGAAATCTAAATATGATTTTTATGTTTTCGAAGAAAAAATCTCGTTTGAATAACTTGAGTATTCGGTTGTGTCGGCAATTGATTTTGACGTTTGTTGTTTTTTCGATATCGTCGAGGTCGAATCATTGACGCAGACATTCCACTAGCAAAACATTTCTGCAAACGACAGTATGAACATGTATGTCGAGTCTCGATATTGATCTCGCATCGATCATTGCGACAATTTTTTACAATTTTCTAATAAAGAAAAAATTCAGTTGAATAAGATTTAAGATCTGTTTTTCTTTTGGAGGATATGAATTTACTTGTTCAAGTTCAGCATTTCGTTTGAAAAACATTTTACACGATTCACAAACAATTGCACCGAAATACGAATATCGAGCAGATGCTCCACAAACGTTACATTCAATCAGATTTCGATGTTTATTTGGCAACATAACAGATTGAATATCCGTACTCAGCAAGTTCTGAATGGAATTTGCCATGTCAACTTAGATCAATCAGGTTCTGCAGATGAAAATGAAAACATTACTCAGCATATCACGACTCTTTCTTTCCATAATATACCTCATTGAGTTGTTTGTTTAGAAATATCACCAATAGTGGTCGCTAGTTTATTTATCTACTGTTTAGATTTGAAAATACAATTACACAATTATTTCATAGAAATTTTTTCTGTTTGTTTGATTACAGTCTCAATCATATCCGTAAATGGTTGTGAGTCTTGTGCTTCAACAATCGCATTATTCACTAAAAATAGACATCGAATGACATTACAAAAACGTTGAACAGCTTCATCGTAATTATATCTGTAGACTAAATATCGCCATGTGATTTCTGTGTAAACATCTTGAATAAATAGAATAAATTTAAGATCGACAAAATTTCCCGAGCTCGATTGCTCGTAAATTGTATAATTAAATGTTGAAAATGAAAGAATAGCCATGACTAATTTAATAAATACTTCATCGGAATCAAGTTGATTGATAACACGTCGTGTAAATGCTGCTGCATTCGGTCGAAAGATCATTTCAGCTGAATTATAAAATGATGCATGATTAAATAGTTGATATTTACGTAAAACAAACATTCCACCGAGACCTGTGACATGTTTGACTGTTTTTTGAAGTAGAAGAGAACGATCACGTGAACATAATGACAAAGCATACGGGTTTGTTTCAGAGACAAGTTGAACTTGAGCTTTCGTTGAAGTAAAAAAATCTTTTGTTGTCGAAAATTTATATCGAATTTTGACTGGTAAATTATTTTGTTCTTTAACGAACTGTTTGATCCTCGAATCATCAACATATTTGTCAAAACAACCGATAAGATTCGACAGAAGATCCCATTGACCCGCATTCAACGTCAAACGAGATGATGGTGCCATCAATTGCGGCACCTTCAAATCAATAACAATAAACAAACAAACAAACGTTCATTTTCTATTTACTTTACTGATTGTAGATGCAGCTGTTAGAGATCTGACATTTTTGCCATAGGAACAACGAATCATTCCCGAACACATTCCAATTTGAAAACATTTTTGTAAACGACAGGCTGAACACATTGGACGTTGATTGATATTGATTTCACAATTATAATTCACAGTACATTTTGGTAATGACTAGAGAATTTTTGAGTTTTTCTAAGGAAATAATATTTTAAAAATGAGTATTTACTCGTCGATGTTCAGCATTTCGTTTGAAAAACATTTTACATGATTGACAAACAACGGCACCATAATAAGAATATCGTGCGTCATTTGAACAAACTTTACATTTTGACAACATCGGTACACTTTTCTCCGAATGCAAAACTACAGCTCTCTAAATCTAAATTATACTAAGATTTTTTTTTCTATCAATCGACTTATTTTTGCCCAAGACATTTGACGTTTTGAGTTTACCTTTTCTGTAATCCAGCATATACCATCAAACGCTTGCATTACGATGCATTTTTTCAACAGTTGTCGCTTGATATATATATATAATTATATGTGAGAAAAAAGTGCACCCGTGTTTTTTCGAACTTTATGATTCAACTAAAACACCGAATTGGTTAGTTTTTAACAGAGCAAATAAATTAGAGAATATTTGCGTTTTTCAAATTAAAAGTAAATATTTAATGAACCCCGATGGACTTGAATAATTCAGAAAAAGGGTTTTTTTTATCAAAAACAAGGCTGATAAACATATAACGTCATTTTTATTTCTTCATTTATAATGAATTCTTATCAGATGTCGGTATATTTTGTTCTCTTTTCAATATTTACCTGCACAATCTACGGTATCATAAGGAATAGTTTTCATATTTTCAAACTTTCAAGAGAATTTTAATTTCGCCTATATTTTTAATCAGTTAAGAAGATTTGAGGCAATATTGAATTTAATTTAGGGGTAGAAGAGTGCAAAATCTTAGAAGATTTTCTTCTTTAACTCATAAGTAAAGGACAACAACTCAAATGAGTTATGTAATTAAAAAACAGGTTTGCTGAATCTTTATAATAGAAGAATATGTTTTTCATTAGAAAGAAGAAACGTTAAAACTAGGCAATTCACAAAAAATGAAAGTATAATAAATTTGTTTATTTCGATTCAGCATTTTGATAACTTCAACATTACAAAATACAAAAAAAATATTTTCTCGATTTTCGAATCCGATTTTATTCACTCTGTGGTTAAGCGTTGTGAGTGTCTGAAACAAATATAAGATACAATATGTCAATCAAGTTAGCACCGGATTCAGCTTTTTGTAAAAGAATTCGCCTGTATGTTGTGCTATATGCAGAAAGTAATTCCGCATCGAATGATATTATTCACAAGGGTTCTTGTGGAGTCAAAATATGGTTAGGTTTACGACGCGACATCATTAACTACTTTCTGGTTCTATCAGACAGATTTTTCTCGTACCATAACTACTCTTGAAAATGGTATTACTCGATGCAGAATCACTTTCTGCATATACTGTAATGGGAACTATATCCCGTGAGTCTATTGACTACAGAAATAATGCAATTACAACAATATATAGAGAGAGAAAGAGGAAGATCGAATGTCATGAAGCGCGATGTGTTCATCATATATGCAGATGATAACCGCATGGTGACGGTTCATCTCACATATAACACAACCACAATCTAAAAGTCGATCAGCACAAACATACAGCCAGATTCTTCCACGAAAAACTTGAATCCCGTGCTCACTTTACTGACATGATACAACTAGCACACCTTAATAAACTAAACATTTTCTCGCTTAATTTCTTTCGAATGCTTGACCAACTGCTTGAGCATCTGCATCTCCGATTTGGATCTGTCCGAGATCAAGTGTGATGAGTATCTGTAATAAATATAAAAGATGACTAATAGAAACGAAAATACTAAATATTTATCTCACTTGATTTCGTTTTAATGCTTGAGCAATTGCTTGTGAACATGTATATCCGATTCCGTTATATGCGATGTTGAGTGTTGTGAGCGTCTGAAGTAAATATAAGAGATGACTGATAGAAGCGAATAAACTAAATATTTATCTCACTTGGTTTCGTTCCAATGCTTGAGCAATTACTTGTGTGTCTGCATCTGTGACTTCGTGATATCCGAAGTGGAGTGTGGTGAGTGTCTATGCATGATGGAGATTCGATTCACTGTAGAGAATAATGTTACGAAATTTATGGAAAGATGATTGCTGAAGCATTATTTTATGTTAGTGCAGGGGCTATAAGTTGTATCTGTAGTCAAAGTACTCATCAAGCGAGTACGACCATATGAATAGTTAGACTAGTGAGGATATTAGTTATATTTACGTTGAATGGTTGGTAGGAATCAAGTATAACATTGAGTCGTTGGCTCACATTGTTTATGGACATGAATAATTGTTTTTCACTCAGGTGATCGAATATACGATAGATTATGTCGATCGGTAGTGCATGAAGTGACAAAGACATGTTTTGTTTCTTTAAAATCTGAAATTGTTTTTGTTATCAAAGTGAATAGAGGCATTTAGTGTTCGTGAAGCGAAAAAATCGATTCAGTATAGAAATCTATGAGATGAGAGTTAGTTTTGCGAATCTACAGTATATAAAGAATCAAAATCTTGAAGTCTAACTGAGTGAGTAAAAATCTGTTTTGTTCGTATGACTCATAAAGGAATTTTGCACGCAGATAATTGTCGTCAATGTCGGTTGACTGATAATAGAGTAACTCCCAACAAAGGGTCATTGGTATTTCCTTACTGAATAATTCGCAAGAATCTGAAAGTTTACTGACTTAATTGTATTGAAATTGAAGAGTGTAAGATGTATGAAATACTAGGAAATAAAGAAGAAAAATCATTCGAGCGTATAGTAGATGAGTAATCAAGTGATTGCTATTCGTTGCAATGATATTAGATGGATATGACACATTCGTACTGTGGTTGTTTTTTTCAATGTGTTTGATTTGTTTAAAAAAATTCGAAAGAGAATTCATTTGAATTTGAGTGAAACGATCGACAACAGTTCTCCATGAATAGTTCAGTTCGTAGAATTGCATTCATGATTTTTTGTAAACTCATTCGTTATTATTGTTCTCTTTTCTGAAAGAAAGGATACTACGGAAAGTGTTTCTCAAATGAATCTCTCAAACTGGTTTTTTCATTGTTATTTGTGTCGAATAAATTTTGAAAAGAAAAATAAAATCATTCGAATGTTGATAATATGATATTTAGATATCGTCTTACATCCGAACATCTGTTTTCATTTAGTCTTGAAGATTGTTGGACCGTGACGAAATATATTCTCAATGAAAATAATGTCGATTTTCTTCGATCTGAACCAAACAAAGACATTTTTCAAATACTTCTATATACACATCTGATCTTACTGAAAAATCGAATTATTTATTTAATAATCAAAAGCGTAGAGATGAAGAATTTTCTTATACAATTAAAATTCATTAAAAATGATCGAAAATCAAAGTTCAGTATTTTTTTACAAATGACGATGGAACTGGAAATGGTGGATTGACAGAATGTTTATGAGGACGAAGTGGATAAAGTGAAGCAAATGCTGTATAAATATAAGCACCTATAAAACAAATCGGAAAAAGAAGCATTAAGATAGCTAAAGCTAATTGAGCTCGAAGAATTTCAATTTTAGTTGGAGCTGATGAAACCATTGTATTATAAGGTGTAACAGCATTTGCTACTAAACCAATTAAAATACATATGAATACAAGTGCAATTAAATGAGCAATAAGAGAGTATGTTGCCCAAATACGAGATCGTTTAAAAACAAGAACTAAATTTACAGATTTTTTTTTCTTCTCCTTTGTATGTTAATTAAAAAAACAAAGTGTATATACCTTGTAAGTACATGCAAATAACAGGAATGATGAAAAATATCGAACACCATATACCTGCACCAGTCGATGCTGTATTCGATAATGAATTCGAATTGTCATTTGCTAAACTTGCAATTTCAAGTATAAATATAATAATAATAAACAACAACATTAATGAAGCTAAAATTAATGTAAATACATAGGGCCATTTCAAACGCCAGAGCAGTTCTTTCGGCGAAATTCGTCGTCGATCATGATGAAGAATTGGAGGTGGATATCGATAATATCCACGTTGATTCAAATGATAATGCGGTGGACGTTGTTGATGCATATATAGTCGCAAAATACTTTTTTCTCGTTAACGAAAATGAATGTTGACCGTAAATGATGTCTGTGTGTTATGACGTTCGATGAAATTATATTATTAAGATATAAAAATGCAAAACAAGGTTATTTGCATCGATTTGACCGCCAACGGGTTATTCGGTCATAAAAATTCAAGGTTCATATTTAAGTGCAGAAACGATTCATTAAAAACTATATTTATTTCTATTTGATTGTAATCTAGAACTGATGACATCTATTATACATAATTAAACTGTACAGAGATTTTCATTCATTCTTTTATTTATCTATCTATTGACGTGAAAACGAAATAATCTATTTGTTAGTTGATTTTTCTTTTTGAAAGATGAGTTCATCCACTGTAAGTCGGTATCGTGAACCAGCTGCTGTGACAAGTCCAATTAAAGTTTATGATCAAAATAATTGCTCATTTGCTGAAGATTATGCACTTGATGCCATTGCTAAAGAAGTAGAAGAAGAAGAAAAAGAAGACATTCGAAATCAATATTTCGTTTTCTCTCAGGCTGAACTTCGACTTCAATATCAACGTGATCAAACTCGTGAAGCACGACAAATTCGTTACAGAGAATTAGAACAAAATGCTCGAGAAAATGACGATGAAGATCCTCTAATAATTTCCAAAGTAAAAACTCGATATCATTCAAATTCGAACGCATTCGTTTTCTCTGTAGTCAACTGTCAATTCGAGTTTATTACAAAAATTTCTCAATGGTGATGTCGATCTTCGATCGATCGAACAACGCGATTTGCGAGTTTGTTCGACAATTTTTCCGTTTTTTTTTCTTCAATTCTTGTTTTTTGTCTTCAGCGTTTATTAAGTGAACTTGAAACGAAATATAAATCTCTTATGATTATGAATTCGAGCATGTTCAACGAAAAACAATCGTTAAACTACCAACTCGATGCATATAAAGATCAATTAGATGAACATTTCGAAACATTTCAACAGGTCAAACGACAATTGAGAGAAAAATCTCGAGTAAAACTAGATTTTTGCGATTCTTCGTTTATCAATTTTGTCTTTGATATTCATTCAAGGATTTTGAATTGCAACGACAAGTGCTAATCGATAATGAACAGAATACTCTTCGTTTGAAAGAAATTCTCGTTAATTGTGAACAAATAATCGAAGTATGACAAACAAATTGAGATTGAATATTATGTCTTTTTGTTTTTTTTTTATTTAAAAACAAACAAAAGAACGCAGAAAAACAATCGAATCAAGAGATTTATTTTTCTTGTCAAACAATCGACGAAAAACTTCAACGAATTTTAAACGAAAAATTCGAATTAATCGAAGAATTGAACAAATTAAAAATCGATTTCGATGAACAGAAAGCACGATATCAATTTTTAAAAGAACGAACACCTTATGAAACCGATTTTCACCAACAAAATGAAGATTTCAATTCAGAACAACAGAGTAATGCGCACAAATTTCGATAGAATTCAATCTCATTTTGCTTCGATGTAGAACAATTAATGAAAGAAATCACGGATTTAAAGATTCGTTTGCAAAAATTCGAAGCTGAAAACGGAATTTTACAACAAGAAGTAAATCTGCACACGATCTAATTTAAAACTCATTCATTTCTTCCATCAGAATAAACGTTACGAAGCTCAATTAAGTCGACATAAACAACAATTAGAAGATGCTGAACGAGTCGAAGACGAGCTCAAACAAGAACGTCGACGATTACAACGAGAAGTTGATTGAATTCCGCAAGTTTTTCTCACGAATTTTCTTTCTCGTTTTGTTTAGCTTCGAACAGCTCGTGATGAATTCGAAAATGAACGAACACGTGGCGATGTTTTGCAACATGAAAACACGCGTTTACGAGCGTTAAGAACGAAGAATTTACTAACAAATGCCGATGACAATGAACTACATTTAAATTCACCAATTGAAGATTTGATTTAGAATTCATTCGCTTTATTTTATTTGAGATTATTTTTTGTCTTTTGAAGTTAAGAATAAAAGAAACTGTCTCGATTTCGGCTGATTGATCGACTGTGAGAAGTATTCAGTGGAAATTTATCATCGATCGTCGCTTTCGATGTCGAACTCGAACGACGTCGAGATTTATCCGAAGATAAACTAAACAAAATCAAAAATCAAATTTCGAACAAACAAATAAACTTGTATGTTTACATGATTTGTTCTTTGATAAATGAGTTTAATTTCGAATTGTCGGTCAATTCTTGTGTTGCAAAAAGCCATTCTCGTTGTTGTTGATAGTCGAGTTGCGTCCAGCGGATTTTCTTGAATAGATTACTGATCATTTGATGATTATCGATGTGATTCGATGTGATCCAGTTCAAGATTCGACTGAGAACAGTCGATTCGTCTCGATTGACGATTGTTTCATCGGAGAGAATGTTCGAAATTGTTGAATAAGGTAATTGAAGGAAGTTTTTCATGTTTATACATTGATTGAAATGTTTCGAAAGATAGGAATGAGATTGTTGAAAGGATCGTTTCAATCCGTAGGTCTTCGACAGATCTAATACACGGAAAACATGACGTTTTTCGAATGCAGAGAGAAATTCTTCGCAGATTTCGAAGATTTTTCCAATGTCGAGTTCTTTCGCACATTTTAAGATTTCATTGACATTTCGAAAGGTTAATGTCAATTCACCTGAATCAATTTATTCTTTTACAAAATCAAATTGACTTGTTTTACCAGTATATAAAAAATTCAAAACTAATTGAAGACCTTTGTGAGACGTATGTCGAAGATGTGTCCGAGTGACAAAATCCGTATGTCGTTCGCGGAATAAAACTCTAAAATCCTTCGTGTTTTTTTTTGTCTCTAAAAAGCAAATTTTCTACCGATATTTTGAACTAAATGCCGCTGAAAAATAAACGAATGATTGTTTTCTTTTCTTGTTCTTCTTCTTCTGCAAAGTCTCCTACCCAAAACAATTCGATGTGCTAAATATTCACTTCCGTCAACGACAAGCATCAGATCGCAAAATCTCGATTCTTTCCACATTTGCGAGAGAATTTTTCGTGCTTCGATTTCGTTTTTTGCATGCAGAAACTTATTAATAATCTCTCGATCGTGAACATCGCCTTGAGAAAGATTTGTTAGATCACTTTTCAAATTCGAATATTTGCTTTGTTCAAGAAGAAATTCATTTAATTTCAATGTCAACGGATTCGTTGTTCGACGCTGAGAATTCGAATTCGTAACAACGGTCGACGTTTCATTCGTATTCGATGATTGACTCGATCGAAGATCTAAGATCGACAAACGAATACGAAATGGACGTACAAGCATCATTACAGAGAAAAAACAAAATTAAATAAATTCATGCGCCACAGTTTATTTGAAAATATTTGACAAAGGCAAATAGGAAGTTATTTGTTCGTTTCTATGTATTGTTGTTACTCAATTGAGAATTTTAGTGAAAGAAGAAACCGATCTATGTTTGATGTTTGAGACATCGTCAAGGATATAACTAATTGAGATTTGAATGTTATTTTTTTTTCAATGGAAACAGGAAAGAGAGAGAGAAGAGAAATATTTCAAAATTGAAGTTATACCGAATCGGTAAATCGACAATATTAAAAAAAAAGAACTCAATGGGTTCGGGCTCGAGTAATGCTAAACCAAAGCAAGCGAATAAATCTGTTCAAGCTTCACCTGTCGGCGAAGATCCACGAACACAATCGCCAGTATTTCGGCCTGTTTCGAAAGTAATACCACGGCAAATTCATTCTCAATCATATCCCGATGATAAATTTCATATTGAAACTAACGTCGAAGATTATTCATCCGTTTGGGATCACGAGACAAAAGTAAATCAATTAAATCGAAAATCCAGCATTGAAAATCTCTCGTGTTTTAGTTATCATCATCATTTCAAAAATCGACGAAACCCGATAAAGACAACAAATTCGAACATCATCAAATAGAATTATTTACCAATGAGAAAAGTAAAAAATCGACGAATACTCAGAATTCAGCTCGTATCGAGTCGGAAATCAATGCAAAAACCGAAGGCTTTATTCATCTCTCATCATCTGAAAAAGTCGACGAATATATCCAACATTTAAACCGCGTTCATACAGATTTAGATGATAAAATCAAAAAGCGTAACGAACAAATCTCCAACGAAACTGAATCCGTTCTCTCGCAAATTTATCAAGAAACCAAAGCTAAACAACAACGTTTATTAAACTACGCGAAAAACCAACATAAGAAGAAAGACGATCATTATCATCAATTAATTCAAGAATATATCGCTAAATTAGATCAAATGAAAGCCGATGAATTGTCTGAATTACAAAAAGAATTGTTATTTCATCGAGAGCAAATTCTCGAAGAATCTCAATTGAAAATCATGACAGTAAACGATCAAGCAAATATAACAAAAGCGAAAATTGTTCAACATGAACAAGAACAAGCATCAGCACAGATCGATTCGATTATTTCTCAAATACGAAACCTTTCCACCGATGAAAAACTTCAATATTTAGGCACCGAATTATCCACTCAAACATCTATCGTTACAAAAGCTGATATTGGCGCAAAAGCACCTGATCGTTCGTCAGACAAATCGAGAAAATCGAAATCTTAATTGACAACCCTGCGCTTTTTTTTTATTAAAACATCAAACAAAGATGGTTAACAACACACACACGCATAACATTGACACATATTTCTCTGATTGTTGTTGCTTTTCTCTTATTCCAAATATACACACACAAAGAAAAAGAAAATTGGAATATTTGCTTTTGGTTTTATAAGAGACCTTGTTTTCTAAGATCATCATATGTTCGTTTATTAACAACATTGCCCATTGAATCTTCGAATTCTTCTTCAGTTTCTGGTTTCCATCGTTCGTCATCTTTGTTATTTTTCAGTTTATTCCAAAGAGCCAATGCGTCTTCAATCGAAGTTATATTCGCAAAATGAGCTGTATTCGGAATTCCTAAGCATCGCATTCCATGAGCATGTCGCCATTCCTTTACAAACAATCGAATCTTTTCATTTTTCTCTACAAAAAATCTTACTGCAAAATGCCGTTGAAACGCTTTCGGTCCTCGATAAGTATGATTTCCGCATATTTCGCAATTGAAATACATATTCAAACCGTGTAGTTTGTACAACCAATACGGAATCGGCTGAAAACACGAACGATTTTTAAAAAAAAATCGGTTTTTTTTGTGAATTTTCTTACTTTTCCATCCCAACCGAGCTGAAGGTTCTTCGGATTGTAAATCTGTCCGTCGTCTTCAGATTCCGAATCATCATCGGGTCGTTCTTCGCCTTCGCCTTCACCTTCCTCGTCATCATCACCGGCTTTCGCTTGTTTACGTCGAACGTTATCCAACGTAGCCGCACGTTGCTCGCCTAAGTAATCCATCAATCGATAGATTTGAGCTTCGATCAACGCGATTTCTTTGAATCTCAACGAATCTTTACTAGAAAAAAGAAACACCTTCGAAATTTTGATCAAAAAAGCAAAACACGAACTTTCCACGTTTGGTTTTATTTGCGTCTTTCATGAATAACGAAGGATCGAGATCTTCGACTGATTTATCTTTCGTTGAGAACAATCGTTTGGCTCGTTCTTCTAACGTTCTATTTACGAATCAATGAAATCGAATTCAATCATAAAAAAATCGATTTTACCCGCCGCATTTCATTCCGAGAGCTAATACAGCCGATTTCAATCGATCGAGATCCACCGAAGCCAATTCCTGATCACTTCAAATTCATTATTCGCTTCAATTAAACTCGAAATCTTACCTCGCAAGACGAAAATCCGCTCAGATCCAACGGAGCTCCGCCTTTGGTCAACGCGCCACCGGTTTCTTTCTGAAAACAAAACGAGAATTCAACGCAAACTCAAATCGAAAGTCTACCGGCCAGCCGGGAAATGTGCCTTGTTCCCATTTGATCTCGAATTCTTGTCTCACGTGCGTCAAGTCTTTTTCGATGTTAATCAACGGTTTACAACGTTTGAGAAAGTCGAGCAGATAGGGAAATAAATGTTCGTACAGATATTGACGATAATCAGCTGATTTTCGATCTTTGCTGATTTCGAATAGACGATCGAATCGTTGTAAATACGTCAAATAATCGACTTTCTGTTTGAAAAAAAAACCAAGAAAATCAATTGTTGAATGAGAATGTTTTCTTTTTTACTTCAAAGCCTTTGACGTTTAAATAAACTTCATACGCTTGATGCAAATCAAGAAAACGTCCGTAACCTTCTTCGTCTGTGAAATTCGCCAAAGCTATTTCAGAAAAAAACAACAGATCATTTAACTCGATCGAGATTTTTCGTTTACCGAGTGGTTCTCCATCTTCAGTTTCTTGTAATTGTCTCATAAATTGTTCGTATTCGACTGACATTGGCACAGCAATCTGAAAAATCAACAATAAAACTCCGTCGATGAGACGATTTTGTCAAATTTACTTCTTCAGTTGAAGTTTTCGGGTAATTTTGTCGAATATTCTTCAATCGAGAGTAAAACTCAGGGAATTCATTCGGACCGGAGAGAGCTTGAATCTCCTCTCGACGTGATCCGTCTTTATCATCGTAGATCTCCTTCAATCGCAACGATGTTTCAGCATAACGCTAAAAGAACAAAAAAAAAACGATTTTCTCGAGAGAATCTCTCAAATTCAAAGACCTACATCGAGCAAAAGTTTAACCACATGTTCAGAATTGATTTGTTCACGATGCTAAAAACACAGAAAACGCAAACTGATGAAAACGATCAAAGAAAACACGTACTGTGGCTTTTTTTCGAAGCATTTCTTTGGTCATTGTGTCCATCAGTCGTTCACGTTCTTCGTGATACCGACGTTGTTGTTCAAGAACCGAATCGAGTGACATTTTCAGAATGAAAAACCAAGACAATGAATGATGAAGAAATTTTTCGAAATTCATTCATTCGCCAACGGATTCACCGATGACAATCAACGTCAGTCACGTGTCGACCTCTATCGTTGCAAATGTTGTCAATCGTGAATATTCAATGATAATAAACAAAAATTTTCTGTTGGCGAATTTTTTTTATTCGAATAAAAGTTTTTCTGAAAAGAACATTTCACAATTACGTTCGTAGCCAATCGAAAGACATCGAATGAAAAGAGAAAAATGATTCTTTGTTTGACGTGTTTCTTCGTTCTTTCCAAAATGATACATACGCACTCAGTTTAGTTATTTGACGAACGAAAATACCGATAAATACAACCACGAAACCACATTTATTTATTTTCTTTTCTTTTTCTTCTTTTCTAACCAATAGATTATCGATTTCAAATGTCGACAGAAACTGAAACTAAAGGCAAAAAGGTAACAAATCCTCGATCGTAAAATATTCGCTCATCGTTAGTTTTTCCTTCTCGTTATTAGCGAACCCACGACGAAGACGAAGAATCCAATGGAGCTACAGCCGAATCCAAGAAGAAAGTAACATCAACAACAAAAAACAAGTCTGCTAATGACGAAGATGAATCACGCGATGAAGATTCAAACAGTGTCGAAGCCGGAGCAGTGACAAGCAACGCTAAAGGTACGACTTGTGAATCTCCATCGAATTTTGATTGATCGTCGAGTTGTTCTAGGTGATACTGACGAAGGTGCAGATTACGAAGAAGACGATGACGAAGAAAATTCGGATGATGATGGTAGGATAAATCGTTGTTTCGTTGAATTGATTGATTCACTTGTTTAGATTATAAAGAACAAGGTGAAGGCAGTGAAGGAGAAAGCGAAGAAGGTAGGTTTTTAATTGTCTCAAATTAGTGATTAATAGGATTTTAATTGGTTTGCTTTTGGTTAGGCGGTAGTGATGATGATGCCGGTGGTGATGATGATGAATCGAAAGATGTGGTCGAGGAAGACGATGATGAAGATGATGATGATGGCGAAGATGAATCGAGAGAGTGATGCATCATCTCAACAAAATACATTTCAAATGAAAACAAAACAATTTCTTCTTCTTTTTTTGTTTGCTTGTTCTGTATGATGTTCGAAGTCTTTCTTTCGAATCGAAATCGATGTTTCTAAATTCGATTTTGACGTGTATTAGATAGACGTGTTTTTTTTTCTCTCTTTGCTGTTTGTGTAGTTCTTTTTTTTCTCTTTTGCTTGTCTCTCATTGATATTTGTTTGTATTCTTTCGTGTATTCGATTTGAATAACAGAGAAATACTTTGCACACGAAAGAACTGTATTAATAAAAGCAAGAAAATACAATGATCACTCTTCTCATGTTCAACATACCGAAGCTATACGTAGTACAAAGGAATAAAGGATAAACTTATTATTCAAGCGTGAAAACCGAATTTGCTACAATCAAGTACGCCTACGTTTGATCGTTAGAAACCGGAACAAAGGTGTACCTGTCTAGGCAGAAAAAAAAACATGTATTTACGAGGTTAATATCTTAAATCATTTGTATTGTGCTAAGAGAGAGAGAGTTCTCGACACAAGTTTCTAATAGAGACGTGATCATTATAAAAGATTGCATGTGAATAATCGTTTTTTGTTCAATACGAAAAACAAGCATCTATTATCTGTTTTTATCTGTATTGTCAATGTCATTTTCAGGGTTTGAATATTTATTTTGTCGATGTTTTTCTTTCTTTTATTTGGAAAAGCGAGTAAGTTACAACTGAAATTAATTAATTTTCAATATTGACCAACGAAAAAAACAACAAGAAAATTCTCTAATGTCTTGTTTCAATCGAACTAATCAACGAGAGCTATGATTTGCGTCAATCGAGTTGATATTTGTCTGATTGATATATCCGGACTGAACGAGTTGTTTTTAATAAACAAGAAAAAAAGAATGTTTCCTGATAAATAAGACTGCATCTTGAATTTGCTTTGTAAGTAAGTAAAAGACAAATTCTCATTATACGTTTTTTTTTGTATCGCTTCTTTTTTATTAAACCTAAAAATAGTTCGACTAATAAAAATCTTCTAATAAAACGTTTCGCGTAAATAGATTTATATGAATAATTCATCGGATCAGTTACTCCTACTCGAAATAGATTTACTGGTCGATAATAAGTTGATCTCAGAGTTTATTCAATTGAATTCGTTGTGTGGTGGTGGTGGTTGTTGTTTTTCTTCTTAAGATGATTTATAAATAGAGACGAACGGAAATGAAAATTAAGATGAGTTCACTTGATTTTAATGACTGACTTCAATCTTATTGATGAATTATGTAAGTACCTACAAAATTTTCTGCAGATTTCTTTAGTGATTTTGAGTAAAATCATTTTTCGATATCAATTGACGTCTACGATCTCCTCTATAATTATCTTTTTTGGTTGCAAATTTGAGAGATGGAAGACTTGGATCGACAATTTTGATATGCAGAAAAATAAAGGTCATTTTAAGTTCCGTTTTTGGCAAGAAAATGAGATGAAAATGAGCTGAACATCCTGTTTCTGTTCTGTTGAGGTTTTTTCTTCTTTTTCTGTTAGATTTCCTATTGAAACCATGATGCGATTAGCACTTCTTTTTCTTTTTCTTTTTCTTTACGAACGATATAAGCTGCTATCTTTTTTTTCTCCCTTTTCTTTGATATTCACTCGTCGTTGTCTTTGCCGCGTATGTGTGTTTCTCTTTTTTTGACAATGATCTATATATAAAATGATAACTTCGAAAAGTTTTGCTACTATGACTTGACTTTTCCTCTGAAAAACACAAATGTCACAATCAATTTGTCGTTGTTGTATTTTTGTCATTGCCTTTGGCATGTGTTGACATCGTATGAGTAGCAATTATCCTTGTTAAGAGTCAATGTCTCTCTCTCTCTCTCTGTGTTCAACTATATTTTCTAATGAATTTCTGTATTATTTCTTTAGTCAACTAGATAATAATAATAAGAAGAAATATGTCGGGAGCAGATAACTGGATTAAATTATATCGATGGTGGCATGAACATTTGAAATTGCACTCGAACGATTATCTAATCGATAGTCAATCTTCATTTCTATCCACTTATTCGACTAACTCATCACAAATAATTAAACTCAAAAAACGTTCAACAGAAAATTCTCAATTGAATCACAATGATTTTCGACACGTTCGCGATAGTATCCGAGGCACGAATCCACTTACAACACGTCTCAATCCATCGACAAGAAAACGGTTAGTTTATTCAAACGAATGTAAACTTGTAACTATGATTTTTTCGGTAAAAAGAAATTGAGTTCAATGAATAAATGATTAGTTCGATTCGGTGCTCATTAAATGAGATTTTTCTAATAGGATTCAGTTGTTGACAAGAAATCTTTAAAGTAGAAAGAGTTTTCTTCTTCGTCCTCTTCATGATTTTCAGTTGCTAATTATGCATCGACAGAGACGATTTGATAAATAGGTTTCGTCAATTGACTATTTATTTGTTTATGCACATGCTAAAATAAATCTTTGAGTAATGACATCGAGCATTTGTCCATAAATGCAAACAAGTCCTATGAAATGACGTAATGACGACAACATTCTTTTTAGTTTTGTT
>ERZ781399.1566-NODE-1566-length-20033-cov-5.187757_pt1 | contig 20033 bp, 24 predicted proteins | sample MGYA00511014_ERZ781399 | MGnify/ENA primary metagenome ERZ781399 (study PRJEB29847, sample SAMN06458254) | wastewater metagenome | isolation source: Wastewater bioreactor | place: South Africa: Cape Town | study: EMG produced TPA metagenomics assembly of the...
TGCGGCTTTTTGCTGCCTTGCGGGCACCATGAAAAGATATTGAACAGGCTCTTAGATCGTGAACACGTTCTTACAATCGCGCCCATGCCCGCCCCCGATTCCGCTGCGCCCGCCACGCCCTTCGAATGGATGGGCGGCGAACCCCGCGTCCGCCAGCTGGTGGACCGCTTCTACGACCTCATGGACCTGGAGCCCGGCTACGCCGAACTGCGCGCCGCCCACGGCAGCACGCTCGACGACGCGCGCGACAAGCTGTTCTGGTTCCTCTGCGGCTGGCTCGGCGGGCCGGACCACTACCAGGACCGCTTCGGCCACCCGCGCCTGCGCGCGCGGCACATGCCGTTCGCCATCGGCATCCTGGAGCGCGACCAGTGGGTCACGTGCATGGACCAGGCCATGGGCGAGACGGGCGTGCCCGAGGACCTGCGCACGCGGCTCAACCAGAGCTTCATGAACACGGCCGACTGGATGCGCAACCGCTGACGCGCATGCCATGCATCAAACCTGTTTTTTCGTGAGCCTGCGCCATCGCGTCAGTCCGTGATCCACACGGTGGTGGTGCCACCCGTGCGCGACAGCCGCATGCGGTATTGGTAGTGGTCGGGGGCGTAGTGGCCGATGAGGTACTGGATCGGGACGCCCTGTGCGTCTGCCACCACGCGGTTCACGCGCAGCAGCGGCGCGCCTGTGGCGATCTTCAGCAATTGCGCCGCCTCGGGTGAGGGGTTCACGGCGATCAGTTCCTGCTCGCCCTGCGCGAAGGCGTGGCCCGCGCGCTCGATGGCTTCCAGCAGCGGCATGTCTTCCAGCATCTGCGGTTGGATGCCCTCGGCAATGGCGGCGGGCAGGTAGACCTCGGTGCACAGCAGCGGCCTGCGGTGCGACTTGCGCACGCGCACCACGCGCATGACGCGGGTGCCGACGGCCACCTGCAGCGCCTGCGCAACGGTGCTGGTGGCCTGTACGAACTGCGCCGACACCAGCGCCGTGCGCGTGCGTTGCCCGAAGCGCAGTATGTTCTCCAGGAGGCCGTTGCGGATCTTGGAGTGTTCGTCCGTGCTGGGCTGCGCGACCGGCAGCGTGCCCTGGCCGCGCAGCCGCGTGATGCTGCCTTCCTCCTGCAACCGCGCCAGCGCGGAGCGGATGGTGGTGCGCGCTACGCCGAATTCACGCGTCAGCTCGCGCTCGCCCGGCAGCGGAATACCCACCGGATAGGTGCCGTCGCGCAGGCGCTGGCGCAGGGTCTGCGCCACCCGTTGGAACAGCGGCGGGGAATCGGGCGTGGGGGCCATCGGCAATATCTCCTGGGCTGGCCCGTGGGTGGCCTGCCCAGGCGATTATGGGCGCGGTGGCTTGATGCGCCGCTGCCCGCGTCAGTCGTAGCGCTGCCCCAGGGCCAGCAATTGCGGGGTGCCGATCACGGCGTTCAGCCCGTCGAAGTCCAGCATGCGGTCGCGCCAGGGCTGCGTGGTGCCATGGGCCTGCAGGCTGGCCAGGTAGCCCTGCAGCGCATGCGTGAGCGCACGCACCGTTCCGCCCGGGAAGATGACCAGGCGGTAGCCGATCTCGGCCAGGTCCTGCGCGCTGGATACGGGCGTCATGCCGCCTTCGACCATGTTGGCCATCAGTGGGCACAGGGGGCCCAGTTGGCGATTGACCTGCTGCATCTGTTCGCGGCTGCGCACGGCCTCCACGAACAGCATGTCGGCGCCGGCCTCGGCATAGCGGGCGGCGCGCTCCAGCGCGGCGTCAAAGCCCTCCACGGCCACGGCGTCGGTGCGGGCGATGACCAGCGTGTGGGCGTGGCGGCGCGCGTCCACCGCGGCGCGGATCTTGCCGCACATCTCGCGCGTGCTGATGACGGACTTGCCTTGCAGATGCCCGCAGCGCTTGGGACTGGTCTGGTCTTCCAGCTGGATTGCCGATGCGCCCGCGCGCTCCAGCAGGCGTACGGTGCGCATGACGTTCAGCGCATTGCCGAAGCCGGTGTCGGCATCGACGATCAGGGGCAGGTCGACGCGCTCGCGGATGTTGGTGGTGACGTTGGCCACGTCGTCCAGGCTCAGCAGGCCGATGTCGGACCGGCCAAAGCGGGTGTAGGCCACGCTGGCGCCCGACAGGTAGGCTGCGGGCAGCCCGGACTGTTCCACCAGCAGGGCGGAGAGGGCGTCGTACACGCCCGCAGCGAGGACGATGCCGGGTTCGCGTATGCGTTGGTGCAGGTTCATGGATTCGAAGCAGCGGAGTGAAGGCGCTCGCGCGCGATGCGCTTGCGCAGGTGCGGCACGAGGCCGCCATCGGTGACGAGCGCCAGCAGGTGGGGGGGAATGGGCTGGCATTGCAGTGCCTGCCGCGTGTCCGGCAGCTGCAGCCGGGCCTGCTCCAGGTCCAGGCACGCCGGTGCGCCCGGCGCAATGCCCCAGGCGGGCGCTTCCGTGGCGGCGGGGCCCTGCAGCAGGGGCAGGCCCAGGTTGAAGCCATTGCGGTAGAACAGCCCGGCGAACGACCGGGCGACCACGCAGCGCACGCCCAGGTGGCGCAGCACTTCCACGGCCTGCTCGCGCGACGAGCCCGCACCGAAGTTGCGGCCCGCAATGATGAGATCGCCCGCGCGCACCTCGCGCGCAAAGCGTGGCTCCACGTCTTCCAGGCAGTGCTGGGCGATCACGTCGATACCGTACTTCATGTACTTGCCAGGGGCGAGGTAGTCGGTGTTGATGTCGTCGCCAAACACCCAGCAGCGGCCGGGCGCATCGGTGGTGCTCATGCCAGCAGCTCCCGTGGGTCAGTGATGTGGCCCGTGATGGCGGATGCCGCCACGGTGTAGGGCGAGCCCAGAAACACACGCGACGAGGCCGCGCCCATGCGTCCCGTGAAATTGCGCGCGGTGGTGCTGATGGCGGTGGTGTCGGGTGCGAACGTGTTGGCGCCATAGCCCGCGCATGCGCCGCAGGCATTGGGCAGCAGCTCGGCGCCCGCGTCCACCAGTGTCTGCAGTACCCCTTCGTCGGCGGCCTGGCGCTGGTCTTGCGCGCTGGCTGGCGCCACCATGAGGCGCACGCCCGCAGCCGCCTTGCGGCCGCCGCGGAACACCTGAGCCGCCATGCGCAGGTCGTCCAGCTTGGCGCCCGTGCAGGCGCCGATGTAGGCAATGTCCAGCCGTTCGTGCGCGAAGGCCGTTGCGTCCTGCGCGGGCGAGCCGGGCGCAGACACCTGCGGTGCCAGGCTGCCTGCATCCATGCGGTGGCGTGCCAGCAGGGGGGCGCCCTCATCGGTGTGCCATTGCGCCATGTCGTGCAGCGCATCGCCGGGCACGCCGGCGGCCTGCAGCCATTGCACCGTGGTGGCATCGGGGGCGATGAGGCCCGCTTGCGCGCCCAGCTCGGTGGCCATGTTGCTCAGGGTCATGCGTTCGTTCATCGACAGGGCGCGCACGGCGCCGCCGCAAAACTCCACGGCCTCGTACTGTCCGCCGTCCATGCCAAAGCGGGTGCACATGTGCAGCATCATGTCCTTGGCACACACGCCGCCTGGGAGGCGGCCCGTCCATTCCATGGCGATGGTGTGGGGCACGCGCAGCCAGATTTCGCCGCTCACGGCCACGCCCAGCATCTCGGTGGCGCCAATGCCGAACATGTAGGCACCGAATGCGCCGCCCGTGCAGGAATGGCTGTCGCCTCCCACGGCGAACATGCCCGGCCGCAGATGCCCATGGCTGGGCGTGACCACGTGGCAGATTCCCTGTTCGTCGTAGAAATGGCGTATGCCTTGCTCGCGCACCCAGTCGCGGGCGATGCGCACGATCCGGGCGCTGTCCTCGTCGGTGGCGGGGACGTAGTGGTCCGTGACCACCACGATGCGCTCTGGATCCCACACCCGCACGCCCAGGCTGTCCAGGTGCGGCTTGAGGCGGCGCGGCCCGCCGGAGTCGTGCATCATGGCCAGGTCCACCCGGCAGGTGACGATGTCGCCTGGCTGCACCTGCGGGTCACCGCAGGCACGGCCGACGAGCTTTTGGGCCAGGGTGCGCGGCGTCATTCCACCGTGGCCCCGGACTTCTTGACGATGTCGCCCCAGAACTGCACGTCCTTCTTGATGAAGTCGGCAAACTGGGCGGGCGTCATGGTGGGCACGGTGGCCGCTTCGCTTTCCATGCGCTGGCGGTACGCTGGCGCATCGATTGCCTGGCGCACGGCGGCGTAGAGCGTGTCCGTCACTTCGCGCGGTAGCTTGGCGGGGCCGAACAGGCCGAACCATGCCTCGGAGCGGTAGCCAGGCACCACGCTGGCAATGGCCGGCAGGCCCGCGAACTGCGGCAGCGGCAGCAGGCTGCTCACGCCCAGGAACTTGAGGGTGCCTTGCTTGTAGTGCGGCAGCACGTTGATGGTGCTGGCGAACATCAGATCCACGGTGTCGGATGCCAGCAGGTCGCTGAGCGCGGGGCCCGTCCCCTTGTAGGGAATGTTCACGATGTCGGTCTGCGTGGCGAACTTGAACTGTTCGCTGGCCAGATGCAGCGAGGAACCCTGGCCCCCAATGGCGAAGGTAAGCTTGTTCGGGTGCTTGCGGGCGTAGTCGATCAGGCCCTTCACGTCATCGAATGGCGCATTCTTGCGCGCCACCAGCACGCTGGGTACCTGCGCGACCATGGTGATGGGCGTGAAGTCCGCCACGGGGTTGAAAGGCAGGTTCTTGAACAGCGTGGCGTTGATGGTGTGGCTGGTGAAGCTCATCAGCAGCGTGGAGCCATCCGGCGCACTCTTGGCCACGTATTGCGCGGCAATGTTGCCCCCGGCGCCAGGCTTGTTCTCCACGATCACGGTGCGCTTGAGCGTGGCGCCCATGCTCTGGGCGATCACGCGCGCCAGGGTGTCGGTGGAGCCCCCGGGCGTGGCTCCCACGACGATGGTGATCGGGCGGTTGACCTGTGCGGCGGCAGGCAGCATCCACGCACCCAGCGCCATGGCCACGCCACCCCAAAGCCAACCCTTTTTACCGAACATACCTGTCTCCTTCCATTGAATGGCTGAACGCATGCCGCGATGCTCGGCAATCGCGCGCATCCGTTCAATGGGACCAGGTGGTTTGCTGGGGTTTACGCTAGGGTTCTTATGTGCGCCGCCCCGGCGCCAGCAGCACCACCAGCGCCCCGGCGCCGCCGTCGGCCGGGCGTGCCTGCACGAAGGCCAGCACTTCCTTTTTCTGCACCAGCCAGCCCTGCACGCGGCCCTTGAGCACGGGTGCCTTGCCCGGCGAGCCCAGGCCCTTGCCATGCACCACGCGCACGCAGCGCAGGCCCGTGCGGTGGGCCAGGCGGATGAACGCGCCCAGCGCCTCGCGCGCCTCGTGCACGCGCAGGCCGTGCAGGTCGAGCTGGCGCTGGATGCTCCACTGGCCCGCGCGCAGCCTGCGCGTCACGTCCTGGCCCATGCCGGGGCGGCGAAAGCTCAGCTGGTCGTCCACGTCCAGCAGCGTGGTCACGTCGAACTCGTCGCTCAGCGATTCGCGCAGCACGCGCTCCTCGTCCAGCACGCGCTGCACGGGCTGGGGCTCGGGCGGCACGGGCGCGGGCCAGTGGCGGTCGGGCAGGCCCTTGAGCGGCGCCACGGGGCCCACGGCGTCCCGGAACAGGTGGCGTTCGGCGCGCGCGCGGCGCTCGGCCTCGCGCCGCAGCCGGGCGCGCTCGGCCTCCTGCGCGGCGGCCTCTTGCAGGGCGCGGCGCAGGGGCTGCAGGTCGGCGAAGGATCGGGCGGTGAGGGCGGCGCTCATCTGGAGCCTGTTGTACCGCATCGCTCATGTCCGCCGCGCAGGGGCAGGTATTCGGTGGCGATGAACTGCGTGACCTGTGCGGGGTTGAAGTTGTCGTCGCTCACGAACACCAGCACGCAGCCGCTGCCCCGGGCGCCTGCCCGCAGGGGCGCGCCCCAGGCCATGCCCTCGATGTTGTCGGGCACGATGCCCAGCGCCGACAGGTCGGCCACCAGGGTCTTGGGCGCGGGCCGATGGTTGCCGGGCGCGAGGGCGTCGAGCGCCAGCGTGTCGCTGCCCTCGCGCGTGTCGATGCGGTACAGGCGCGCCGCAAAGCCGGCGCCGGCGCTGTAGGCGCGTTCGAGCACCAGCAGGTGGTGCGGCCCGTCGGCCAGGATCTCGCTGACCCCGTTCATCTGCGGGCCCGGCAGGCGGCGCGTGCGCGGCACGGCATCGGGCTGGTAGGCGATCTGGCGCAGCGGCCGGCCGCTGGCGACGTCGATGGCCGTGATGCGCACGGGGGCGCCGCCGCTCGCGGGCGTGGCGCTCTCGCCGTCCTGGCGCCAGGGCAGTTCCATGGCCAGCCAGGCGGTGCGGCCGTCGGGGGACAGGGCCAGGCCCTCCAGCGTGCCGTTGCGGCGCGGGCCGCTCTCCGCCGTGGGCGTGAAGCCGGCGGGCAGGGGCAGGTCGCGCAGGTGCGTGCCGTCCGCGCGGCTTTCGCGCAGCTGCGGGCCGAAGCCGCGGCCGAAGTCGCCTTCGCTGGTCCACAGCAGGGCCCGGGCGCCGGGCAGCCAGCGCACGGCCTCGGCGTCGGGCCGGTCCATGCCGGGCTGCGGGCGCCACCAGGGCGCGAAGGGCTGGCCGCTGGCGTGGCGCAGCGCCTGCACGCCGGTGAACTGCGGCGCGGCAAGCCCGTGCGCGCCGTACTGCAGGCGGGCGGTGTAGACGCGCGCGCCTGCATCGCTGATCAGGAGGTATTCGCCGCGCTCCTGGTCGTAGTCGATGCCCGAGAGACCGCCGATGGTGGCGCCGCCGTACTCGGTGCCGGGGCCGAGTTCCGCCACGCCGATCAGGCGCAGGTGGGGCGCGAGCAGCGCTTCGGGCGCGGGCGGCGCCAGGGGCAGGGCGCAGCCGGCCAGCGCCAGCAGGGCGATGCAGGCCCAGCGCGCCAGGCTCACACCAGTCCCTGCTCGGCCATGGACAGCGCCGCGCCCGGCGCCACGATCACGTGGTCCAGCACGCGCACGTCCACCAGGGCCAGCGCGGCCTTCAGGGTCTGGGTCAGCGCTTCGTCGGCGCGGCTGGGCTGCACGCTGCCGCTGGGGTGGTTGTGCGCCAGCACCACGGCGGCGGCGTGGTGGTGCAGCGCGCGCAGCACCACCTCGCGCGGGTAGACGCTGGTCTGCGTCAGCGTGCCGCGGAACAGCTCCTCCATGGCGATGAGGCGGTTCTGGCCGTCGAGGAACAGCACGGCGAACACCTCGTGCGCGCGCGCCGCCAGGTGCAGCTGCAGGTAGCCCTGTACGGCGCCGGGGCTGTCGAACACCTCGCGCTCGCGCAGCTGCTGGGCCAGGGCGCGGCGCGCCAGTTCCAGCACGGCCACGAGCTCGGCGCGCTTGGCCGGCCCCAGGCCCTTGATGCGCGCCAGGTCCGCGGCGCCGGCGTGCAGCAGGCCGGCCATGCCGCCGAAGCCTCCGCCCGTGATGCGGCCGTCGCCGTCGCGCACGGGCGCGCCCAGCAGCTCCTGCGCGAGCTGCAGCACGCCCTTGCCGGCCATGCCCGTGCGCAGCAGGATGGCCAGCAGCTCGGCGTCGGACAGGGCGGCAGGGCCGCGCGCGAGCAGCTTCTCGCGCGGCTGGGCGTCGGCAGGCAGGTCTTTGAGGGGCATGGAGGCAGGGGCTACCCCGGGCGCAGGGCCGTGGGGGTATGCCCGGTTTTCTACAATGGCGGCAGTTTATCGAGAGCCTTCATGACCGCAGACGCCATTGCCTCCACGCCCAGCCTGCCCACGGTGCAGCAGGGATCGTTCCTCACGCTGCACTATCGCCTGGCCGGCCCGGCGGGTGACGTGATCAACACCTTCGACGAAAAGCCCGCCACGCTGTCGGTGGGCACGGGCGAGCTCTCGCCCGCGCTGGAGCGGCGCCTGATCGGCCTGGCCGAAGGCGCGCGCGCCACCTTCGAGCTGGCCGCGGGCGAGGCCTTCGGCGAGCGCAACCCCGACATGCAGCAGTGGGTGGCCCGCAAGCTGCTGAGCGAGCTGGGCGACCCGGACGAGGAATACGCCGTGGGCGACGTGGTGGAGTTCCCCACGCCCGACGGCATGGGCCAGTATGCCGGCGTGGTGCTGCAGGTGAACGACGACGGCGCCGTGCGCTTCGACTTCAACCACCCGCTGGCGGGCGTGCCCGTGACCTTCGAGGTGCAGCTCATCGGCGTGCTCTGAAGGTATGCAAAAGCCCCAGGAAATCGTCTTGGCCGAGCCGCGCGGCTTCTGCGCGGGCGTGGTCCGCGCGATCGAGATCGTCGAGCGCGCGCTGCAGAAGTTCGGCCGCCCGATCTACGTGCGCCACGAGATCGTGCACAACACCTACGTGGTGAACGACCTGAAGGCCAAGGGCGCGATCTTCATCGAGGACCTGGCGGACGTGCCACCCGGCGCCACGCTGGTGTTCAGCGCGCACGGCGTGCCCAAGTCGGTCGAGCGCGAGGCCGAGGCGCGCGGTTTCCGCGTGTTCGACGCCACCTGCCCGCTGGTCAGCAAGGTGCACGTCGAAGTCGCCAAGCTGCACCGCGAGGGCTTCGAATTCATCATGATCGGCCACAAGGGCCATCCCGAGGTCGAAGGCACCATGGGCCAGCTGCCCGGCGGCATCCACCTGGTCGAGGACGTGCAGGACGTGGCGCGCATCCAGCCGGCGCAGACCGACAAGCTGGCGCTGGTGACGCAGACCACGCTGAGCGTGGACGATGCGGCCGAGATCTCCGCCGCCGTGAAGGCGCGCTTTCCCATGGTGCGCGAGCCCAAGCAGCAGGACATCTGCTATGCCACGCAGAACCGGCAGGACGCGGTCAAGCTGCTGTCGCGCGAGGTCGACGTGGTGATCGTCGTCGGCAGCCCCACCAGCAGCAACAGCAACCGGCTGCGCGAGGTGGCCCTGAAGCTGGGCACCGCCGCCTACATGGTCGACAGCGCCGACGACCTCAGGCCCGAATGGGTGCAGGACCGGGCGCGCATCGGCCTGACGGCTGGGGCGTCGGCCCCCGACGTGCTGGTGCGCCAGGTGATCGAGCGACTGCGCGCCCTGGGGGCGTTGTCGGTGCGCCAGCTGGCCGGCATCGAGGAAACCATGAAATTTCCCCTGCCCAAGGGCCTGAAGCTGGACGGCGCCAGCGAAGACAGCCTCGCCCATCTGCGTTGAATGCAATTGATTTGATAGCTGCTGGCGCTTGCCAGACGGGCGCAAGCCGTGGTTTTGACTCTGAATCTGGTGTGGCCGGCGTGCCACGTCGGGCCTCTACAATCGGCCCATGCTTGATCCACTTCTGCTCCGCAAGGACCTCGACGGCGTCGTCGCACGCCTGCTGACCCGCAAGAATCCCCAGCCGTTTCTGGACGTCCCGGCGTTCCAGGCGCTGGAGTCCGAACGCAAGACCATCCAGACCCGCACCGAGGAGCTGCAGGCGCAGCGCAACAGCGCCAGCAAGCAGATCGGCCAGCGCAAGGCCAAGGGCGAAAGCGCCGATGACCTGATGGCGCAGGTGGCGTCGATCAAGGACGAGCTCGACGCCTCCGCCGCCCGGCTGGAGCGGATCCAGGACGAGTTGCAGACGCTGCTGCTGGCGGTGCCCAACCTGCCGCACGACAGCGTGCCCGGGGGGGCCGACGAAGCCGCCAACCAGGAAGTGCGTCGCTGGGCGCCGCACGGCCTGGCGCCGCGCGCGTTCGACTTTGCGGTGCGCGACCACGTCGACCTGGGCCAGCCGCTGGGCCTGGACTTCGAGACCGGCGCCAAGCTGGCTGGCAGCCGCTTTGCCTTCATGCGCGGTCCGGTGGCGCGGCTGCACCGCGCGCTGGCGCAGTTCATGCTGGACGTGCAGACCGGCGAGCACGGCTACACCGAGTGCTACACGCCCTACATCGTCAACGCCGAGACGTTGCGCGGCACCGGCCAGCTGCCCAAATTCGAGGCCGACCTGTTCGCCGCCAAGAAGGGCGGCCAGGAAGGCGAGGGCGAGCCGCTGTACCTGATCCCGACCTCCGAGGTGTCGCTGACCAACCTGGTGCGCGGCGAGATCGTGGCCGAAGCCGATCTGCCGATCCGGCTGACCGCGCACACGCCGTGCTTTCGCTCCGAGGCCGGCAGCGCCGGGCGCGACACGCGCGGCATGATCCGTCAGCACCAGTTCGACAAGGTCGAGATGGTGCAGATCGTGCACCCCGAGCAGAGCTATGCCGCGCTCGAGCAAATGGTCGGCCATGCGGAGGCCATCCTGCAGAAGCTGGAGCTGCCTTACCGCGTGGTGCTGCTGTGCACCGGCGACATGGGCTTTGGCGCCAGCAAGACCTACGACCTCGAAGTGTGGGTGCCGGCGCAGGACACTTACCGCGAAATTTCATCGGTGAGCAATTGCGAGGCGTTTCAGGCCCGCCGCATGCAGGCGCGCTTTCGCAATGCCCAGGGCAAGAACGAACTGGTGCACACGCTCAATGGTTCGGGCCTGGCGGTTGGCCGTGCGCTGGTGGCGGTGCTGGAAAACCACCAGAACGCCGACGGTTCGATCCACATCCCGCGGGCGCTGCGCCCCTATCTGGGCGGCATGGAATGCCTTGCGCCCTGAGCCGGCAGGCCGCGGCCTGCTAGAATCCGACTTTCGACACGAATTCACGGAGAGGTGGCAGAGTGGTCGAATGCGCCGGACTCGAAATCCGGTATACGGTTTACCGTATCGAGGGTTCGAATCCCTCCTTCTCCGCCAAAAATAAAGAAAGCCCGCTATCGTTTGCATAGCGGGCTTTTTTCTTTGCCAGCGTCTGTAGGCAAGCTGTAGGCAACTTTGCCGAATGCGGTGGGGCTTGGCCGGGGCTAAGTGCCAGCGTTCCGGGTAATTGCCCGGCCTGGGGCTGGCGGCCTGAGTGCGGCGCTGCGCTGTATTACGTCGGGGCGCACGGCACATCAAGCGCGCTGTCGTGCGGGCGTCCGCGCTTGCGGGCAACTCGGGGTGTCAAGGCGGCGTCAAGCATTCGTCAAGCGCACTCGCTGGCGCGGGCGCGGGGGTCGAATTGCCCGCACCGGTACCCCGGCCAGAGGTACCTATGGGGGGGTCAGCGCACCAGGTAGCGGTGCACTGCCAGCGGCGGCAGCGGGCCATCCTCGGGCAGGCGCGCACGGTGCCAAGGGTTCGGCAATTGAATGGGAACGTGACGCACCACGCGATGCGTGGTCTGCAGCCCCAGGCCGTAACGCCGGGCCAGCTGGCGCACCGTCCAACCGCGCGCGCGGTCGGCGCGCATGGCGGCGTTTCTCTCGGTGCGTGCGGCGTGGCTGGGGGCTCTCGGCATAGTGTGACGGGTGGCGGGTGTCAGTAACTTTCCAGGGCACTACCTACCCCGGCAGCGGGGCCCGAATTACCCGCACGGGCCCCCGCCAGGGAGGACCCGGAAACTTATCGCGGGCCCAGCTGGCGCACCATGCGCCACCAGGTCAGCGGGTCAGCGGCCAGCGTGTCGGCCACATGGCCTGACTGTGGCGGTGCGTCGGTGCAGTGCAGGCCGGCCGGCCACACGAAAACCCAATCGCGCATGCGGTCGGCGCGCCAGGCCAGCAGCGGCCATGCGCCGACGCGGTGCGCCTGGGCAGCGGTCTGGCGCCACCAGCGGGCCACGTCAGCCGGTGCGGCGGTGGCGTGGCGCTTGCACTCCACACACCAGCCGGGCAGGCCTTCTAGGTCGCTGTCGCCGTCATGCTGACGCACGCGGCGCCGCACGTCCGAGCCGGTCAGACCCCGCAGAAACTCGGCAAGCTCGCGCTCGCCGCGCTTGCCCTTGTCACGGCTTGCGGCGCCCATCATCGGCCCTTCCCCTGCAGCCGGTGCCACACGTCGCGCACGGCATGGGCATCGCGCAGGTTGTAGGCGGCGATGCGGTCATAGTCGCCCGCGCGCCAGGCGTCGTATACGCCGGCCCCGTCAAGGTCGCCGGCCTTGGGGCTTGAAACCCCCAACGCGCGGCACAGCGTATCGAGGGCCACGCGGCCACCATAGCCGGCCCAGGTGCCCATGCTGTCGCCGTATTCCTTGCCGGCACGCGCCATCGGGCCAGGCAACCATGCAGGCACCGGCACGCGGCACACGATGGCACGGCGCCACAGAAAGCCCAGGTCGAATGCGGCGTTATGGGCCACCGGCCAGACGTCAACCGGCCATGCGTGCGGGTTGCCTACGCATTGCGCAGCGTCGGCCTCTGTCCACGCTTCCACGGCGGCGAAAAACTCGCTCAGCAAGTCGCCTTCGGTTTCGTCGTCAGCGCGGCAGCGCACCCACTGCTGGCCTTCTGTGTCGGTGCAGGCGGCGATGCTCACCAGCTCGCCCAGCGTGCCCCCGTCCAGGCTCTGCCGGCGCCAGGCTTCCAGCTCGGCAGCCGGGCCGGATTCGGCCCACCAGGCGGCGATGCTCTCGGGCTTCTTCAGGGTGCCAGGCGGTCGCACGCCCTCGGAGGCGGCCTTGCGGGCGGCCTCGGTCTGCCCGGGGATGGTCTCAACGTCAAGAAAGAGAATCATGCTCGCCCCCTCAGAATGGAATGTCATCGTCCATGTCGGCGAGCGCAGCGCCAGGCGTTGCCACTGGTGCTGCGGCCGGTGCGGCGGGTGCCACGGCCTGCGCCATCGCACGCATGCCGCGCGCGGCGGGACTGGCAGCAGGTGCCGGTGCAGCAGGCGGCGGGATGTTCACGCGCTGCGGCCGGCCGGCGGCGGCCTGGGCGAACTCGGGCGCTTGCTCGATTTGCGCGCGGATGCGTTCGGGCAGCAATTCGAACTGCACCCAGTCGGGCGCGCTCAGGTCGAAGTGCGTCAGCTCCAGCTCGCCGGCCGGGGCGGGCATGCCCTTGGGCAGCTTCATCGCCCCGGCGATGTTGCAGTAGGTGCGGTCGCCCTTGGTGGCGTGCACCAGCGACAACAGGCAGGGCAGGCCCAGCAAGGCCTTCAGGTGGAACCCGGCCAGTTCCTGCGGCGTGAACGGGCGCCCGCGCCAGGCTTCCAGGAACCCGCGCAGCGCGGCCTTCGGGTGCAAGGATGCGGTGAAGCGCTTGCTGACGATGTGCGCGCTGCCATCGTCGCGCCGGTTGTCGGGGTCGGTCAGTTCGAACTGCACCAGCAGCTTGTGCGCGTGCTTGGTCTCGCCTTCGAACGTGCTGGCCTGGGTGCCCAGGTCAATCAGGCCGATGCAGCGGGCGGTGAAGGTGCCCGCCTCGGGCGGGGTGTAGGTGCCGGTGGCACCCTCGGAAACGGTCAAACTCATGATTCAGAGACTCCAGAATGGAAGTTGTCGGGCTCGGTCTGGCTCGGTCGGGTCTCGGTCTTGGATTCGGTCGGCAGCGCGCCCACGTAGGCGGCCCACAGCACAGCCCCAGCCGGGCAGCGCTCGGCACCAGGCAGGCAGGCGGCGGCGGTGCAGGGCAGGCAGGTCAGGGCGTGCCGGATGTGGGCATCCAGGGCAGGGCGCCAGGGGGTCGCAGCGCGCCCACCTTTGCGCCGATTTGCGCGCGCGCTCACCCCCCATACCCCCCTAGGGGGTGGGCGCGGTGGGCGCACCCACCTTGCGCCTTTGCGCCTTCTGCGCTCACATCCGATGTGGGCGCGGTGGGCGCGGTGGGCGCAGTCAGCCCGGCAAAGATGCGGCCTTGCTCGGTCACGGCCCAGCGCTCGCGTTCCTTGCGGTCGCTGGTGCGGTAGTCGGCAACCTCAATCCAGCCGGCGCGCTGGCACTGGTTCACCAGGCGCTGCACATCGCCGCGCGTCAGGCCCAGGGCCTTGAATGCTGGTTCGCTGCGCAGCAGGGCGTGCGGGTTGTTGCGCGCGGCAAGGTTGGGGCTTGCGTATTGCCCCCGGCCTTCGAACTCAGCCAGCAGGCGCAGCAGCGCAGCGGCGGCCGTATCGTCGGCACGGGCTTGCGCACGCTGCACCAGCACGCGCGTTGCCGGTGCGTCGGCAGAGTCGGGCAGCCCACCATCGGGCCAGTGCAGCGTGAGCGGCTCGCGCTTGCGGCCAAGGTTCGCCTTCTGGTGCTCCAGCAGCAGCGAACCATCGGCCGCGCGGCTCATGAATAGGCGGCTGCGCACGCTGTTGTGCCAGGCGGTGGAACCCGAGTAGCCCTCGCCGCCCTCGGCCTTGCCCGCGCGGCTGGTGCCCTTGTTCACGTGCGCCAGCAGCAGGCAGGCGGCGTCAACGTCGCGCGCGATGGCAGCCAGGCTTCGCACGAAAGCGCGCACGCTGCGGCGCTGGATTTCGTCGCCCCCGTAGGCGTCGCTGGCGTTGTCCACGATTGCCAGGCCGGCGCCGGTAGCGTTCACCAGCGCGCGCAGCTCGGCATAGGCGGCGGTGGTGCGGCCCTCGCTGCGCCCCTCGGCCGTGAAAAGCTCGGGGCTCTCGGTGCCATCAACGATGTGCAGGCCGGTCAGCTCGGCAGGCTCGATTTGCCACTGCCGGCAGATATGCGCCAGGCGGTGGCGCACCACATGCGCGCCATCTTCAAGGCTTGCGAACACCACGGCGGCGCGCTCGGTCGGCACCCCGAAAAGCGGGCGGCCGGTCACCACCGCTACGGCCAGCATCTCTCCGATGGTCGATTTGCCGGTGCCCCCATGCGCACCCAGCAGCGTCACCTCTCCGCGCGGGCAGTAGCCCTCCCACACGAAGCGCGGCGGCGGGCTCGGGTTGGCAATGACGCCGGCCACGTCAACGGGTTTCAGCAGCGGCTCGGGCTTGGGTGGCTCGGTCGCACCTTCCAGCAGCGCGGCCAGGGCGTCGCCGCCTTCGCGCCGGGCGTAGTCGTTCGCGTCAAAGTTCGCCGGCTCCCCTTCGGGCAGCTTGGCAACGGCGCATTGCAGCTCGCGCGCCAGCTTGTCCGCGTCGGCTTCCTTGCCGGTGTCGGGCACCAGCACCAGCGCGGCGGTCGGTTCACGCTCGCGCAGCTGCGCGGCCACGCGGCCCACGTTGCCCCAGCCGAAACACACCACGGCGCGGCGGCCGGTGGCCTGCCAGCAGGCCCAGGCCTGGCCGATGCCCTCCACCAGATACAGCGGCCGGCCTTCCTGGGGCTCGCCCACGATGTGACGCGCCCCGGCCATGCTGGCGCCGGGAAGGTTCAGCTTCTTGCCGGCGCCGGGCGGGACGAATTGCAACGATTGCAGCTCACCATCGGCACCACGCGCTGGCACCACAAGCCAGCCGACCACGGACTGCCCGGCGATGCGCAGCGCGTCGCCTTCGGGCACCACGCGCAGGGCGGCCAGCGGCACGCCAGCGGCACCCTTGCGGGCGATGTAGGCATGCTCCCACGTCGCAGGCTCACACCGGCCCCACACAGCCGCAGGGCTCATTGCTGGGGCTTGGGTGTGCTCTCGCTTTGGAAGCGCACCAGCGGCCGATTTCAGGCCTTGCCGGGGCTTCATGCTGTCGGAGTAGCCATGCTCACGCGCGATGTAGTGCAACGTCGCAGCGGTCACGCCACCATCGGCCTTGATGCTGCGCCAGGTGTCGCGTGCATCGGCGGTGCGATAGCTTGCGCCCTGCTGGCTCCAGGCGTCGAAGTCCTCGAAGGTCAGGCCGGCAGCCTTGACGGCCATGCCCACGCGCGCCCACTGCTCGCGCGGTAGGTCGGCAGGAATACACGCCAGCGCGGCGCGGGCGCGCTCGATTTCTGTCTGCACCAGCTCACCCCCTGCCAGCAGCCAGGGCGCGCAGCTCGGGTAGGTGCCGGGGTGCCAGGCGATAGGCGGCGACGTTGCGGCCGGGTGCGATGTTGGACGGGGCAGGCAGGCGGTCGGTCAGCACTGGCCACCCCATGCGTGCCAGCTCGTGCACGGCGGCAGCCAAGCGCCACGAATCGGCCAGGAATTGGCGTTGCGTCAGGGCCTGCCCGGTCAGCAGGTGCGCCAGGGCGCGGGCCGGCAGTGTGTGCGGGGACGGCATGCGCGGATTGAGCGGCACGGGCTCCAGGAAAGACAGTTGCTCGCTCATCGCTCAGGCCTCCAGACCCAGCACGGCGCGGATGCCAGCCACAGGCCAGCCCAGCCGGCCATTGATGCGCACGGGGCGCAAGCCTTCGGGCCAGCTTTCGCTGCAGGCCCAGCCGCGCAGGGTTTGCGGCTGGCGGTTCAAGTAGTAGGCGGCGGCGTTGGTGTCAACGGTCGGGCGCGTGACCAGTTCCAGCGACGGGAATCGCTGGGGTTCATTGGCAGCGCGGCGAGTGTCGCTGCTGTGGTTGGTGGTGATTTCCAGCGGCTGGAATTGCGCGCTGGCGGCGCGCGGTTCGGATGCTGCGGTTTTCATAGTGCCATGTCGATTCAGGTTTCACATGGCAGGGACTTTCCGGGCTCCGGATTCATCCGGCAAAAGCCCATGAAAAACCCGAATTCACCCCGGATTCGGGGCGGCAGTTCAGCCCTTCATCGTGTGCCTTCGAATGGCCCCGGACCACAGCGTGTTTATGGCTTGCGGGGGCTCCGAGCGGCGCAGCTTTCCACGCTGGCGCGCCCATTCGCGCGCCTTGTCGGCAAACCAGAATCCGTGCGTCCCGGTGTAGGCGGCTTCACGCAGTCCGTTGCGGCTGGCGTCGTTCAGGTCAGCTTCGATGCTTGGCCATTCTTGCCGCAGGTCCTCCACCATCGCGGCGCGCTTGGCAATGTCTGCGCTCGCCTCGGGAGTCGGCGCAGCCGGCGCCGGCTCTTGCTGCGCGGCGCCAGCCTGCACCCCGCAGGCAGTGAACCATGCCCGAATCAACCCCGATGGTGCCCCTCCGTGTTGGTGCATCCAAGCGGCCAGCGCCTCGGCAGTCACCCATCGGCGCGTGACCTCACGGTATTGCTCCGGCCGTTCGTAGGCGTATGGCACACCCCCGACGGTGTACCGCTTCGGCCAGTCGGCGGCGGGGGTGAAGCGGTCGGGGGTTCGGACCTCGGCAGGCGCCACCTGCTCGCGCGCGGTGGTCTCGCTGATGTTCAGTTCGCCTGCATCGGCGGCCAGCTTCAGCAGTTGCAATTGGTCGCGGCGTTCCGGCGTCCAACCCTTCCTGCTCGCCTCGGGTTGCGGCGCTTGCAGCCAGGCGATGCACTCCAGGCTGAGGGCGGCGGGCCAGCCATCGTCCGCCTTGAAGCTGCACAGGCGCGCAGCCTGCACCAGCTCTAGAGTTGGTGCGTTTGGTCGCTCGGTCTGTCTCTCGGTCACAGTGCACCCCCCGGATGCAGCCCCCGGTAATTGGTGCCCCAGCAGGCCAGTGGGGGGACTGGCTTTTCGGCAGGATTGCAGCCCTGCCTAGCTGGGGCGAAACGGTCAGGCGTGCTCTAGGTGTACCACTGCGCGGCAGCCCACTGCCTGGGCGTAGCGTTGCAAACTGCGCAGGGAAGGCGCGGCCTTGCCACCCTCCAAGCGGGCTACGGTGCTTTGCGTGGTGCCCATGCGCTCGGCTACGTCGGCTTGTGTCAGCCCGGCCTTGGTGCGTGCGGCAATGAGTTCACGCGCCACAGCAAATTCATCCGCCTGGGCGTCATACGCTGCGCGGGTTTCAGCGCTTGCCAGTAGCTCGGCTTTCAGGGTCTTGAGATTCTTCATTGGTGCGCCTCCAGTCGTTTCAGGGCGGTTTCTATGGCCTTGCGGGGCGTGGTCTGGGTCTTTTTCACAAACACATGCAGCACCAGCAGGCGGCGGCCTTGGATTGCGGCATACACGGCACGGGCGATGCCATCGCGGCCTTGCATCCTCATCTCCCACAGCTTGCTTTCCAGCGGGCGGATATGCGGCAAGCCCACGCGCTGTGGTCCAAATTCCTCCAGCAGTTCGGCGATGTGCACAAACCGGGCTTGCATGTCGGCAGGCAGAGCGATTAGCTCGGGCTCGGCTTGCGGATGTAGCGTGACAGTCCACGGGTTCATATTATCGCTTTTTTGCTATTGTCCTGCCACCACGCGCAGCTTGCCGGGTTCGCTGGCGCTGGAGAACTGCACCCCGGCCTGTTCCAGTATCCAGGCTTCGATTCGCTCATGGTGCAGGCGCAGCAGGTCAAGGGGGCGCACGCGGTAGTGTTTCTCTGCCGTGGCGCTGGGCTTGTGGCCTTGAATCTGCGCCACTACGCCGGCTGGAATTTCCAGCCACTCCGACAGCGTGCCGAAGCTGCGGCGCAGGCCATGCAGGGTCAGCCCCTCGATGCCTGCCACGGCGCAGGCCTGCACCAGGTAGCGGTGCGGGCGGCTCATTGGCTGGCCTTCCTTGATGCCCGCGAACACGTAGGGCCCACGGCGGGGTAAGCCGGCCAGTAGGTGCGCCAGGTAGGGGGTCAGGGGGATGACGCGCTCGCCTTCTACCTTGTCGCGCACCGTCAGCCCTTTCCACTGCCAATTCAAGTCTTCCCATTGCAGCTCGCGCAACTCGGTCGGCCGGGTGCCGGTCAACAGCAAGCCCTGAAGGTACGCCGCAGCGGTCGGCGGCAGGTTGCGCACTGCCTCGAACCAGGGGGCCAGTTGCTCGCGTAGTAGTGCATCGGCCTTCGCCTTGGGCTTGCCCAGCGCCTCGCGTACCTTCTTGCTGCTGGTGGCGTTGCGCCCATCCATCGCGGGGCTGTAGCGCGCGTCGGCGGCGCACCAGTTGAGAAACGCGCGCAGTATGCGCAGGGCTAGCCGGGCCTGCGTTGGGCGCGCCTTCGCTTCCTTGGCAGCCCAGGCCTCTACGCGCTCGGGCGTCAGCTCGCGCAGCTGCAGCGGCATGAAGTAGTGCAGGGGGCCGGCCAACGTCTTGCCGCGTCCCTGCGTGCCTCGGCTGGTGCGCTTGCCACCCGCTCGCGCCAGCGCCACATGGTCGGCGTAGTGGCGCTCCCCCCAATGGGGCTGTCGTTCGGTCAGGTAGTCGGCCCATGCAGCGGCCACAGTCGCGGCTTCGGCAATGGCTGCGGCCTGGGCAGCCTGACGCTCGGCTGCCTGCTGGCGCACCACTTCACGTGGGTCAATCCCGGCGTCGGTTTGCTGGCGCAGTGCGTTCGCACGCTGGCGCGCGGCGTCCAACGTCCAAGCAGCAACGTCCCCGATGGTGATTCGCACCGTTGCACCGTGCAGCCGCGATTCAAAGGCGTAGGTCTTGCGGCCACCAGGTGAAGCACGCACCAGCAGGGCGGGGGCGTCGGTGTCCCACAGAAATGCCTGCGATTTGCCGGGCGGGCAGGCCAAGGCGGCAATGCGGCCTGCAGTCAGGCGGGTGCGTGCGGTCATGTGTCGGTCTGGGGCGGTTGGAAGCCTGTAGGCAATCTGTAGGCAAATTTGCCAAATATCGCCGTGTACGAATCAACAGTGCGCGGTGGCATTATGGCTGTAAAGTGTTGATTTGTATAGGTTTTATGGGTGTCCTTCAACACCCTCAAATACCGCTGTCCCCGGACTCGAAATCCGGTATACGGTTTACCGTATCGAGGGTTCGAATCCCTCCTTCCCAACGAAAAAGCCCCGCTGTCGCGGGGCTTTTTTTGTCTGGCTTGGCGGAGGCGGTGAGATTCGAACTCACGAACGGTTGCCCGTTGCCGGTTTTCAAGACCGGTGCAATCGACCACTCTGCCACACCTCCACGTCGACTCTGCCGGGCAATTCTAGCGGTTGCGCAGCGCCCACCTGACCAAAAAGAAACCCGCCGATGGCGGCGGGTTGACGGGGGGCACAGGGGGCGCGCTGAATCACTTCAGCTTGATTTCCTTGTACTCCACATGCTTGCGAGCCTTGGGGTCGAACTTCATGATCGACATCTTCTCGGGCATGGTTTTCTTGTTCTTGCTGGTGGTGTAGAAGTGGCCGGTACCGGCCGTGGATTCCAGCTTGATCTTTTCGCGTCCGCCTTTGGTGGCCATGGTGTCAGCTCCTTGTGTGGATTAGGCTTGGCCGCGGGCACGCATGTCGGCCAGCACGGCGTCAATGCCCTTCTTGTCGATCAGGCGCAGCGCGGCGCCGGAAACGCGCAGGCGCACCCAACGGTTCTCGCTCTCGACCCAGAAACGGCGGTATTGCAGGTTCGGCAGGAACCGGCGCTTGGTTT
>ERZ781399.1583-NODE-1583-length-19939-cov-3.837357_pt1 | contig 19939 bp, 14 predicted proteins | sample MGYA00511014_ERZ781399 | MGnify/ENA primary metagenome ERZ781399 (study PRJEB29847, sample SAMN06458254) | wastewater metagenome | isolation source: Wastewater bioreactor | place: South Africa: Cape Town | study: EMG produced TPA metagenomics assembly of the...
ATGAGTTCTATTGTAGTCTGACATACGAACAAATTTTCTATATAGAAACGAAAGTGTTTCATGAAAAAAGCTTAGTCAAATCTACCGTTGAGGTGAACGATTACTCGAATGAGACCTTGTGATCAATACCGGCATATTTGTCACGAGAGAGAAAAAAAGAGGTACGTTAGTGTTGATAATTATTTCACTTGAAGTTTTTCTTTCAAACAAGTATCTATGGATGAATGATCGAATACAACCGATGGATATTTAGTGATCATACGAGAGTATTATACGTATATTGACAGGTAATTCTTTTTGCCTTGATGGGAGATTTGAAGTCATTTTTTAGATCGTTTTTCCTGTACATACGTATCATAGTACAAAATCTATCAAAAAAAAAGAGAAAGAAATGAAGAAAAAAGATGAATGGATGAATAGAGAAAGAAAAACAGCACATTAAAGCAAACAGCTGTATTCAAGCTGTCAATATTGATTCTTGAGAACGATGTATGCACCTTTTTTTCATGAGATTTCAAGTGTCTCAACTACAGACTGAAGTTCATTAGTAAATCATGTTTATCCACATCGAAAACTAGTACAATAATACATATAGTTTGATGACATTCAATCGTATTATGTTGTTCGTTTTCTTGTCAAGTCTTGATTCGATTTGACAGATTGTAAGACGAAGGTTTTTCTTCCATTTGATCAGTTTATTACAGAAAAAAAAAAGAAAAAGAAATACGATGCGGTTCAATGTTTCTTTACATGCATATGTATGTTCATTAATAAAATCAAATTGAAATCTTTAGCAAGCATAGCAAACATATGTTGAATCAATATAGACAAACTCGAGAATATCAATATCGACTCTGTCTTGACATTCGATTTATTTCGTAGATATGTGTGACGAGAAAAGAAGTGCAATGATTTGATTATACACATAACAATATTATTTCCTCGAATGAATGCATAACTCGAATCCCTGAGTAGTGTACGCGTACGCTGATCGTACGTCATCCTTTAAAAGCAACGAATGTAACGATGAACGCGAAAAGAAGAAGAGAAATAAGTAAAAGAAAAGGAGAAAAAAAGGTATATACGATGTTGATGATGGTAGTAGTGATATCTTCACGCAACTACATTCATACCAACCGATCGCTTCAAGTATATATTATATACATATATATTTATATATGTATGTACGTTAGAAAGAATAAGGTTGCCAGTAAAACGTACCAGCTGGAACAAGAAAAAAAAAGAACACGTTCTATGGTTTTTCTTTACTTTTTGTCTTAATGCAAAAATATGACGACAGCTGCCGATAGACCATCGTCTCCTCGTTACTGCTCCAATCGACCACCAGTTTCTTTTTCATCATATTGTTTCTATAGTGATACTGGACTTATGCATCGTTCTCTTGGTAAGTGTGTTATTCGATATCATTCTATTCATGCTTGTGTTATTATTCAAATGATTTGCATTGATGCGAAACAATAGAAAAGCAAAATAGGTGAAGAACAAAATAAAAGTATATTATACTGATACTACTATTCGTGCGTTTTTTTCTTCTTCTTTACAACATGTTCGATCAGACTAATTAAAACAATAAAAATGTTTTATTGATTATTTTGTGTCGACAGAAAATCGATACATTTCTACAAGAACGTTTTGGTTTCTCGATGAATAAATAAATATAAATAATATCATTCGAATTCAAATAGAAGTAAACGAAACCGAGAAGGAGACACCGATCTCAATTTCCTATCGAGTTAATTATCAACTCAGAGATTTCAATCTGTTATTCAATAGGTTTAAGTATTTTAAATCCTCAATTCATCTCGTTTGATATTTTTTTTTCTCTTCTTTGAATTTATTCGACGAATTACTTGTTAATAACATCTGTTTGTATCTCTAGTGTCTATATGTATGTGTTAGTCAGTCAGACACTATATTCGTTCTTTCTTCTCGTTTTTCTCTCTCTCTCTCTCAGTTAATTTAAGTCACTTTCACATGGTTTGTTTGCTTCTGTTGTCGTTCAATGCATCATAAAAAACATGAAACTCGTCATCAGTCAGTATCATCACCATCAACATCGTCACAACATTATCGATTGGCAACAAGATCTTCAACACTTAAACTAAATAAACAAATCAAAGTCAAACGATTAGTTAAAACGTCTCTTTCGAAAAACGGTATTTTCTTTTTCTTTTTCTTCTTCTTCTTTTCGATCTTCGCGTTTTTTTCTTTCTCTACTTTTATCTCTTTCGAAAATTTCTATCTTGTTTCGCCTTGAACCAACCGATAGATATCATCGTAGGTCATCAGTTGGATATCGATTTTCGTCCAATAAATATCTATAGATTTAATTATTTTAATGCAGATCATTATCGTTCGTATATCTATTATTAATATATTTACAATTGATATCAATGATGCATTTCGAATCTAATTCTTTCTTTTTGATTAGTTTTTTTTCTTCTCTTTTTTTAATACATATCATATGATAGAGAAGATCGATGCCACATGGCTATTTTTTCTCTCTCGAACAAACCGTTCTTCATCTACGAGAGTGCAATAGAAAGAGAAAAAAACTGAGAATGTAACGATGACTGTGTCTATTCGAGAATAATCATTAGTTTAAGTGTACAAACAGATGTATATTTTGTTCGATTACGTTTTTTGTTTGCATGATAGTATAGATTTAAGTTTAAATACGATAGCTGACTAACTTTCAAGGTTAATACTACCTTCTACATTTTGTCGAGGTTCACCAGGTGACTATTTCTTTCATTCTTTTTTTCTTTCTCTCTCTCTCTCTCTCTCTCTCTCTCTCTCTCTCCCTCCCGTTCTTCTCTGCTCTCTTATGCTCTTCGTTCTTTTATGTGATTATAAATTACATATCGTTAGGTTTTCATTTTTCTTCTCATTTGATCTAGTTTATCAATCGTTTAGATGAAACTCGATTGACAAATAAACGAGTTACTGAATGCCATCAACATTCTACACCTTTAGCAATATCCGGCAATCCTGCCTTATTCACTCAAACTTCTCAATCCTCGATATCTTCTCCAATCTTTATCAATCGTCGTAGACCTCCAAGTACCTCCACCATGACATCCTATTCTGCATTGAAACGTAAAGCTCAACGATCTGACGTATCATCGAATACATCACGGGTAGAGTTTTCTTTGTTGCTTTTTTTTTGATATTATCAAGAATATTTTCCTTTCTTTTTAAGTTTCAAGTTAATCTTGAACATGTCCTTGGATTTACTTCTATATCTAATTCAGTGGTTAGCCAAGATCATTCAACAATAGCTTATGCTGCTGGGTAAAACTTCTTGCTTAGTTTTGTGTGTGTGTTTCAAATGTTCATTTTGATAGTTCAACTGTTGTTCTCTATGATATTCAAACACAAAAACAAGATTTTATTATAAATACAGCTCGAAAAGCGATAACATCATTGTCACTCTCAACCGATGGACGATATTTAGCTACAGGCGAAGTAATTTACAGAGATTGTTTATACTTTTTTTGGTAAATTTGACCTGATTTCAGGGTGGTCATGATCCAAAAGTTCGTGTTTGGGATTTAACTGGTGATAAATCGACTTGTATCGAATTAGGTGATCATAAATTTGCCATTGATTGTGTTGTAAGTTTAATTAAAATAGAAAAGACAAACTGATATTTTCCTGTAAACTAATAAAAATATTTTCATTTTTCCTTGGAAATCATTTTCTAAATGAAGTGAAACGGAAGAATAAATTCATTTCGGAAATGAAGTTTATTCGACCGTGTGACCGGGAAGGAAGATAACTTCCGTTTTATTTGGTTGCGTTTTTTCTTTGTAGTGTTTTTCACCTAATGTCGATCGTCTTGTCTCAATTGGATCTCTGCATGATGGAAATATTTATGTTTGGAATTGGAAAGAAAAGAAAAAACTTGCGTCAAACAAATGCACATGTGCAGTATGGACAAAAAAATAAATAAAATTTAAGATAAATTCGTAACCATTTGTTTTCTCTCTCTCGCTCTCAAGATTCGTCGAGTTGCATTTGCTGAAGATGGAAGTTATTTTGTTACAGTCGGAAATCGTTATGTTAAATTTTGGTATTTAATGTCAACATCATCAGTATGAATATGAATAACTTGAAAAAACGAAATTAATATGAATTTGTTCTAGTTGGAAGTCATGCCATTACGTGGTCGTTATGCGATCTTAGCTGAACGTAAAGATAATTTCTTTACGGATGTTGTTTGCGGACGAGGTGATTGTGCCGGTATGACTTATGTTCTCACATCGAATGGACTTGTTTGTCAATTCGATGAACATCGACAAATGCGTGGCGAACGTGATCTTCAAGTTGAATTTTCCTTTTCAAATGAACAACATTTTATTAATTAAATTTTCTTAGGAGAAAACGAATTGTCTTGCTATTGGCGATTTGTATCTCGTCGTTGGTTGCGCCAAAGGTGCTGTCTATATTTTCTCTCCTCAAACACTCGATTATATTATGTCCGTACCATTACCACATTATCTCGGTGTTGATATTGGTTTTATAACATCGATTGAGTAAGAACGAAGCAAAGACTCTGTTGAATAAATTGACTATTTCTTTTCTTTTTTTACTAAAGACAAATGATTTATCCTCAACAACAACAGAATCTCTCATTTCCTGATACAATTGCCGTTTGTTTAGATGAAGACAAATCATTAGTAAATAAATCATTTCTTAAATAAATTTCCGAAAGAAGAAATCATTTGTTCGTTTTAGTTAACATGTTTCTATAATGATCACACAATTTACATTTGGGACATTGAAAATAAACGAGCAGTTAAAAAACGAGATTCACATTTATATCATTCGGGTTGTGGTTGGGGAATTGAAGTATGTGTTTGTTAAAAATACAGAATAATTTTACGTTTTTTTTGTGATGTTTAGACATACTCTCGAACGAGTAGTATATCACCAAACCTTCGAACATTATCATGTATAACATGTTCATCGGATAATACGATTCGTTTTTGGACGTTAAATTCATCAGAAATCGATCTCACATCGTCGAATATCTTCAGTAGACAATTAATGAAAATTGTCTATTTAGATGATGATTTTTCGAAATTATGCGACAGTCAAACAACGCAAGGTTTGATTAAATTGATTCAGTTGTTTGCAACTAGAGCTTTTATATTTATAGATCGTCCAGAATTTGTACCAAAGATAGGCGGTCGTTCAATGAAAATTCATCCCGATGGTGTTTCATTAGCCATTGGCGATCGTAATGGAAATATACGTATATTAAATCTCGAAAGATTCGAACAAACTGCTCTTGTCGAAGCACATGACAGCGAAGTACTCAGTGTCGATTACGCTCACTCATCATCGTTAGGTTTGTTTCGTTATTTTTTTTGTTCAATAGAAATCAAATCGATAAATTTCGTAAATTCAAAGGTGTCACTTTTCTTGCATCGAGTAGTCGCGATCGTTTTATTCATATATTCGATGTAACAAAAGATTATCAACTTGTCGCCACATTAGACGATCATTCAGCAGCAATAACTGCTGTTCGGTTTACATTTTCATCGATTACATCCAATCTACAATTGATTTCTTGTAGTTCAGATAAATCGTTAATTTTCCGTTCGATTACCAAAGTAAACTCATCGAATCGAATTGAATTTCTTCTTTAATTGATTGTTATTTCGAATTGATAGAATGAAAATGGCAAATATCAATTCATACGTTCGAATAACATCGTTGAAAAGCAAACATTCTACGATTTAACTATTGATCATACGCGTGAACTTGTCAGCACGGCATGTCAAGATCGAATGATCAGGTTAAAAGAAAATGTTCATTTTTTTGTTTTTGATTAATAAACGAAGATCTTCGATTTTTAGAATTTATAATTTACAAGATGGCAAACGTGTTCGAACGTGTAAAGGAACGATCGGTGATGAAAATGGTTATTTAGTTAAAATTGATATCGATATATCAGGAAGATATTTTGCAACATCATGTTCGAATAAATGCGTTTACATTTGGGATACGATAACAACTGAATGCATTGCTACACTTTGTGGACATAGTGAAATTGTTACAGATGTGAAATTTAGTCATGACGGACAGTATTTATATACGATATCGGGTGATAGGTAAGAAGAAATGAAAAATGGAAAGAAAATAATTTTGATGAGAAATTTTAGTTGTCTTTTCGTTTGGAATATTGCTGAATTGGCGATTGTACCAACACCATGTCGAGTTCAGACAATGAAATCATCGGATTTAGAAACGTAAAATGAATTCGAGAAGAAAATTGATATGTTTTGTTTTGTCTTGATTTAGAACTGAAACCGAAGAATCGATCTCACAAGTAAATTTTCGAATATTTTTTTTTGAATTTAAAGCAAAACAAAAATATACAATTTAGACACAAAGTATAATTGAAGAACATCAACTCAATTTCAAACGACAACGAAGTCTATGGGGATCAGTTGAACCATGTTTACCAGTTCGTATTTATTCTTCAAGATGAAATCAATTTATTCTACTATGTCTTTTAGTCATTCGAATCGAAATTTATTCGAACGAAATTACCTGATATTATCAATGACGAGTAAACAAAAAGTTTTTACCTCAAAACAGTCAATTACATATTTATTTCTAGCTCTTGCAATAAGATGTTTCAATCAATGAGTTCACAAGAAGAAGAATCAGCTTTTCTTGATGAAGGTTTTTGATAAATCAACTTTTGTAAAAAAAAGATTGACTTAGTTTTTTTTCCTTTGTGTGTGATGTTAGATGATGATCAAACATTTTCAACAACAACGAATGATACTCAACAATTAACGAACGAAAATATCAATTCATTTTTTGCAGAAAATTATGATCTCGATAATATTGCAAATAATACGCTTATGAATAATGATATCGAATCATCGAATGATTCAAAACGAAGAAAAAGTGTTTCGGCACGGTACCGTTCGGTGACAAAAGAGACTATGTAAGAATTCATTCAAGTAGAGATTTCTTTGAGAGAGAGAGAGAGAGCGTGTGTTATTTAGATCAATTGAAACAACGAACGAAGATTTATCTGCACATCCACCACCAATATCTCAACGACAGAATAAACCGGTTCGAGCGCCATCAACAGACACAAAAGTATTGCCAGCTAAACCTGCAGTTACACGAAAAACTCGTGGTAAATTTGATAATTTTAAAAAGACTAAAAACGAATCGTCGATATATTCTAGCTACTCGTACACGATCTGAAGACCGTTTTCGTGGTTCTTCTCTTTCTCTTCTGAATAGCACTGGTGAAACAACAACCACAACAACATCATCATCGTCTTCTTCTTCTCACTCACAACTTCCATCCTATGCTGCACATACATCCAGTTCAATGAATAAACTTCGTGATGGTTCGCTGTCATCAACAACACCGCCTCCATCGTCCTGTTCGAATTCTTCGACAACTGTTGTTTCTCATCCTCGTCGTGTCCCATCAACTAAAACGATACCCAAATCTCGTTCAACACAAAATCTTGTTCTTCCAACAGCAACAGCACAATCAAATCAGCAACTAACAAAACCTTTGCTACCGCATCGGGTCAAAATCAATCGTATACCTCGACGTCCTCCAAATCTGCCCACAACCAATGCCATGCAAACTTCAACTTCTTCATCATCATCATCGAATAGTTCGTCTCCAACCAAACTTCAACAACATCTTACGGAAACGATTTCACCATCGAGTAAACTCGATAATTCAACAAATGATTCGATGCCTAAATGGGCACAAGATTGTTTCTATCGAACTGTTGTACTTGGTTTAAAACCATTACTTTTACAGGATATTCCATCATCACCGATTAAACATGCAACAAGTTCATCGTCTATTGAAAGTTCAGATTCACTGGAAACAACAAGTGAAGTCGTCGTTATCAATCAAAAAGATATTCAAATTCGACGAAGTTTATCAATACAAGACTATAAACAAATCGATACAACAAATAATAAAGAAAAGTAAGTTGGCATTTTCTTCGCAAATGAGAATCTATTTTGTTTACTCTAGTGAATCGATATTAAATGATCATCGAATGCCAATGATTAATCATCTGGTTACTGATTTAAACAAACACCTCAACGATTTAGAAAATCTTTATTCAACAGTAAGCAAAGAATATCTTACGATGTTAATTCTATTAATGTTTCGTTTTTTTTCTTCTCTAAAGGTTAGTAAAAGTTCAGATAAACATGATTTATTATTAAAACAACATATTCAACAGATACTTAATGATCTTTTTACACGTATTACTAACTATCATCAACAGCAAGATCTAACTTCAACTGTTGTTAATGATTGAAAACTTTTCTTCTTCTTCTTCTTCTTCTTTTTTTTATCCGGTTCTTTGAGAATTCGGTGATGTGTTCGCTTTTATTTTCAGGGATTTTTATTAACTACATTATGAAAATGTTCTCTTTTTTCTTCTTCTTCGTCTTCTTTGCTCTATTATTAAGAATCATATACGATTGTAAATACGATATGTTTTTTTTCATTAACTGTTCTTTAGCATATTCATAACTGCTTGAGGGCTTTCAATAGTCTTGTCTACTGATTTCATGTATATTGTCAATTTTTATCATCATTTGACTAGCGAATGATGAACAAACTTCTTTTATCCTTAAACTATACGGGGTATTTTTCTTGATTGTAAAGCAGCAACGAGAACAAGAACATAATACAGACTATTTAATCTTGTCTAATGATTAAAATTAACGCGATATAAGATATCAACTAGATATATGGCCTCTATAAATAATTATAATCCCGCCGACAAACCGTCATCGGTTAAGTTTAAAATTGATGTTTTGACCTATAGGTACTTTGTAATTTCTAACAAAACACAGATAAAACATGTTTTGTTCTTAAATATTGAAAACAATAAAAAATGAAAATAGAAAAAAAAGTAAATTTTAAATAAGAGATTCACTGAAATGAGATTAATTTTTAAATTTGTTATTCATTATCAATGATGAGTACATCGCAGAAGTAATACTTCTGACTGTGAAGATACTCAGGAAAACTATAAATATATATAATTAATGAGCTTTTTATGTGTAGGCAAAGAAATTTATAGAAGAACTATAGTTTTTCTTTTTCTTTTTTTTCTGCATTTCAATATCATTAAGTTAAACAAAAGATTCCTCTCATTTCTAAGATTTTATATTACATTGAAGCAAAATTCAGCACATATGTATTCATTCTCTTTGTATCTAATTATTATTATTGGTATTGCTGCTTTTCTTACATTGATGATGCTATTTATATATTGTGTGCGATTGGTTTGTATACAACAACGATTATCAAGTCAACCGATGCATATTTTCGTCATAACTCAACCTCATCAGTCACAGTATTCTTCTGCATCTTGGACAAGAATAATGGAACAACAACCACCTTCGTATGATTCCTCTGTTGAAACACAACAGACAAATGCTACTTCGGAAGTATTTGAAATGAATGAATAAAACGTAGTCTAATTTTTATATTAATAGAATAAAAAAGAATCCGTGTTTAGAACATTTGTCTTCAATCAAAACTGAATCGTTATCATTTATTATAGGAAAAGAATTTTGCTTAACTATTACCAATAATTGCAGCTACAGAAAAATCAGTACATTTCTTTTGATTTGATTTTGTTCGATCGCATAAATGTTGTTGCGCTTTTTGATAATGAGTCATATGGAAAGTACTGTTTATCATTGTCGTATTCATAAATGATTGAAGAATGAAAGCATTATCCAATTCTTTATCAGCAAAACAACGACGTTTTCGTATTCGATCATTCAGATAGGAATTTGTCGATGTTAAAAATGTATTGCCAATGTGATTGTTTCTAATCTTTAGATTTTGAGTTTGTAGATCTTTTCAAACAGAAAACCAATATCTAAAAATCTCATATTTAAAGATCAATGTCTTACTTCGAATGATATTTCGTGTTATGGAACTTTTCTGTATTTGTTGTAGATTCTTTTGAATAGCGAGATGTTTCTGCTGAAGAAATATATTTGAATTTCTATATTTAGTATTATTATTCATCGTCAATACTGGTTTATTTGTATTCAACGTAATCTGTTGTCTATTGAGATGATAGTGCGTATATTCATTTATTATCCGAATTATAAGAAAAGAATTGTACCTGCGTAAAGCAACTTGTGCAGCCATGATTCGTTGTCGTTGAACAACTAGTAAACAATTTGTGCATATACAATCACGCCATCGACATAATTTCTTATGACCCTCAACAGATCAAGTTTGAGATATTATAAAAATCGTGTATATGCTTATCTAACTACGTACTTTCAAACAGGATACAACGCCATGATTACGACAACGAGCACATTTTGGTGTTCGTAATGGTTTTCGATTGCTATGATCAGTAGTTTTTGTTGTTTCATTATCAGAATCGAATTCTTCCGAATGATTATCTTCGTACATTATAAATCTCTAGAACGGAAAAACAAAACTATTTGAGGGTGTTGATGATAGAATGACAATCATCGATCTAATATCGATGATGCATTCGTATTTGTGTAGTCATATCATATAAAGAACAGTTGTAACCAGATCGATGATCAGTCTGAAGAACACATCAATTCTACCAGAAAGAATAGAGAAAATTGGCATGTGTTTACATATATACAATATCTGATTGGTGTGTGATACAAATCGACAAAGAACTATTGCTCTTGTCAAAGGACATGACATTGATCACGGCATTATCGATAGATTAGCATTCGATTACGTTTTGTTCTTTTAATGATGCACACATGTGTATAATTCGAAAGAAGACAAAGAAATTAGGAAAACATCAATCTTTTCCTATGTATAAAACTGTTAATCAAAAAAAGCGAAAGATCAAATCATTCGTTTGTTTTCTCGTCATTTTTTTGTAATTCAAAACGGTTGTTGATCGTTTATGAATACAATGATAACATTTCGACAAATATCATCATCATAATTACCAAATAAATATATATATATATATTTGCGTCTATCCATTTTTTATTCGAACAAATCATTGAATAAATTCAAATTTATTTTTCATTATGTTTAATAGTTAGTAGAAAAAGAAAAAGAAAAGCGATCTCTGTCTATATAAAACAGAGGCAAAAAAAGGGAAAGTAGAAGAACAAAAGGAGAAAGAGAGAGAAAACAAGAGAAGACGACAAAGGTTGTTTACAAGTTCGAGAAGGAATCAGTCAGCATTTAATAATGATGTTGCATATGAAACGATTTATGTTTCTATGGAAGACTGAGAGAGACAAAGAAGGAAATAGAAGACGAAAAATACAGCATGTTTAAATGTTCCTCAGTCATTACGAATTTTCTTTTGCATCATTATGCCGCATAATATAGTGCTGTACAACAACATCAACAACAACAACAACAACAACAATAGTAACGAACGAAAGACAATCAAAAATAATTAGGTTGTATAGAAATGAACTATGGAAGACGAAAAACAAAACGAAACATGTGATTCATATGACTTAAGTGTAACTACTGAAGAACACATCGGTGATGAATAGTTAGAGATTGAATTAATACTTGTGTTGATTAATAGAGAGAAAAGAAGAAGAAGAAGATGAAGAAGAAACACAAATTAATGAACGAAAAGAAAAACAAGCAAACAGTTTTTCGTCATAGATCATATTGAACAAATGGGATATTGGGTGTATCTTCGGTAGAATGCATATCAGATGAAATTGGTTTACATTCGAGTCTAAAATTGAGAATTCAAATTATTAAAACAAATATCACAAAAAGAAAATCATATAAACATACATTAAATCAAGTAGTGTATTCATTGAATTTGACAAACCAGTCGTATGTCGATAGAGACATAAACGTTTTCTTAAATTATGTGCAATACGTCTTGCATCATTCAGTCGATCTAATAATTGCAAATAAACGGAACCATCTTCATGTTGTTGTTTTAAATATTCTTTTAATGAATCAACAATTTTTTGATAGAGTTCATTGACCGTCGATGACAACGGTGCTTGATGATAAATATAATCTAATTCACAAAAAGTAAAAAAATTCAAACATAACAACAACAAATGATTCGATTATCTACCTGTATTATTCGAATCAAGTAATAGAATCGATGACAGTGTTGCTGCAATGATCGAATCGATCTTATGATGTTTTAATGTCGATGCAAAATCGTATAATTGTTGTGCAACATCACCAAGTAAATAGTTGATTTGTATTTTATGAACAACAACACCTGAACAAAGAATAATACGATCGCCATCGACACGTGTTGCCGTTCGAAAAACAATTTGTTCTAATAAACAATTCGAATAAAGACGATCACGTTCGGGATTTTGAATGGAATAGAATAAACAGAATTTATCGACCCATTGTTTAATTATATCGCATGAACGTGTTAAGGCATCATAGACAAGTAATTTTTCTTCGCCTAAACTTTCTTTATTAGTCACTGTTCGGTACTAGACGAAAAACAAAGTTGTAAGAAAAAAAAACGAGAATTTTTTCTAGAAAATTTCTTACATTCAATTTGCTAAAATCATGATTGGCTGGATTTGGGATGGAATCATTGTAGAAACGACAGAATTGTGTTTGAAAACTATTTGGTTGTCGAATACTGGGACTTTTAGGTTTCGATGGTAAACGACCACGACGACCTTTCAATGCGTCGGTTCGAACAACTAAGAAGAAGACGAAGATGTGTGTTCATATATGAACGAAATTCGTATTGATATGACAATTTCGTACCTTCTTTGTCCATGCCAACAGCAATACATGCTTGAAATCGACAATATTGACAACGATTTCGACGTCGTTTATCTACAGGACAGTTTTTATCGGCCAAACAGACATATTTTGCATTCTTCTGTACTGTTCGCTAGAAGAAGAAGAAGAAAACGAAAATTCATTTATTTATTTATCCGATTTCGAATAGATTATTCTAATCGTTAATTTAACTTACTTTGAAGAATCCTTTGCATCCTAAATAGAAGAAGAAAAAGAAAACGAGATAAAATAAAAAATGAATAATAATTAAGAAGAATCGAACAAACCTTCGCACGTTCGAACACCGTAATGCTGACATTGTGCGGTATCTATTGAAAAGCAAAACATCGAACATAAATTATCATAGATTAAATATGCATTTGTTTTACCTTGACAAACAGCGCACAATTGTGAAGGAGATACATCCGCATTTGGTGAAGCTCGTTGATTGCCGACTAATTTAAAACGCATATCATAGCTTAACGAAAACATTTTCAAAAACAAAAATGAATAATTAATCATAAGAAAAGAAAGTCAATCATACCCAAAATCATGTTTTAGTTGCGAATTATAGAGACGCATGTGATCTGAAGGTGAAACGCCGTATGGACCAACGGGATAAGATGTTTGTAAAAGACCTGTTGGCGAATACGATGGATATGTGCTCGTTGCAGCTGGATGATATAATGACGAGCCATAATCATCAACGCCCAGAACGAAATTATTATTAACATTTCCACTAGCACTTGTTCCCGATGTAGTTCCATTGACATTTCCTATTTGTCGAAAGAAAGGAAAAAAGAATTTTTATTTAATTGAATTATTCAGCCAATAGGAACTAAGATTAGTCCGTACCATAACTATTATGTGGATCGAGAACGAATGATGGTGGCATCATTGTTTCCTGTTTAATAGTTGTATTTAAATAGCCTGTTGAATGTGGTGGTGATGATGTTGTTGCTGTTGATGTACCATCGTATGGACTATGACTGCTTGTATTATTTGCTGATGTATTACTGCTATTGCTATTTGATGCATTTGTATTGTTAGCAGTTACTTTTGAATTTAAAACCGGTGTATTATAATAATCGACAGATGATGAATAACCACTACTTGTTCCGAATGAATGCGATGGTGACGAATCCGAACCAGTAATACCAGTGCCAACAGAAGAAGGCGTTCGTTCTCCATTGGATGAACTTGTTAGTTGATGATGATGATGTTGTTGAGACGGATGGAGTTGTTGTTGTTGTTGTTGTTGTTGCTGTTGTTGTTGTTGAAGATGATGATGAGAATGAGGATGATGTTGAGAGACGACATAGTCAATTGAATTTTGCAATGTTAAATAATCTGCTGATATATTTGGATTATTTGTTGTACCATGAGGTGAAACGAAATCAGTTGAAAATTGAGGAAATAATTCTGCATAGGGATTTGATGATGAACAATAGATTGACGATGAATGAGGTGGTGGAAGAAGATGATGAGGATGTGTTAAATGAGGATGCATGTATGGATCATTCGAACCATTAATACCTGGTCCACTAATGCCAAGATTCTCGGTATTCATTATGCGAGCACTAGAATAATAAAAGACAAAAAAAAATGACAAATTATTGATGATTTCTCTCGTTCTTTTGTTCTGTCTAAATTCTATTCATCAGTAAATTCGCGTGCATCAAATGGATAAAGGTCGACTAACGAACATAGCCGGATACTGTACGTGGCATTTACAATGCTTATATATATATATGCTTCGTCTCTTATCCCATCTCACATTACTGTTCATGCTCATCATCATCATCATCAACAACATCACTTCCCAATTTACTATGTTCTTCTTTTCTTCTTTTATAATTTCGAGTTAATTAGACTTTTGCTTACAATTGATCAAGCCTTTTAGTCTGTCTATTTATTTCCTTGTTTACATTATGCGAACCTCCCGTTGTTGATTCTGACAGTTCGAACACGTGTTGTGCGCGCATCGCCGTTCATTAAAAGATAGAAGCTCCTGATCTTAAATTATTTCCAGATTTTTTTTTCATTCTTGTTTTTTCTTCTGTTCTATTTAATAAAACAAAAAAACGAAGGAATGATGAGAGACGATGCTATATCTCGAAGCAAATAATACGACTAACTAACTATTCAATTCGATAGATTGACAGTATACACGTGCGATTGTATGTCGACGTTGTTTTCTTTTTTTTTCTCTAACGTTTGATGATGATAATGATAATATGTAAAAAAGGATATCCGAAAGGGACAACACGTCGATGTCAGAAAATCAACTGGTATATAACAATGAATATCCTGTCAACACAATGAATTAAACATCCGAATGATCAATGAGAAAACAAGTAACATCAAATAAAAAGAAACATTTGTTATCTCATCGACAAGATCAGACAGAACTAACAAACTAACTAATACCAATTTCTTATTTATTTCGATGTGACGAGAGTTTTGTCTTTCTTCTCTCCGAATCTAATTATATGATCATTCGTCTTTGTCTATCTATCGAAATCGGAAGAGTTCATAGAATGAACAGATTTAGTAAATCTATCCATGTACAGATAAGTACATAGCAAGTGTTCAATTTACTGTAGCCTATATATACATTTGTTCATCTTAATTCAATGTTTTTATAATTATTTGATGAAGATCAGAGTTAGAAAAAGAAGAAAAAAAAGCGGTGCCGACAACAAACACATTTAAACGCACACTTCTCAAACTTCATTAGCTTCAGTAATAGATACATGCACATGTAGCGATTATTTACATGAGGATCATTTTAATAAAACAAAAAGAAAACTATTTGCCGCCACTAGATCCACGTGTCAATGATTGACAGGTACAACATTCTTCTAATTTCTCGCAAAAACACAACAGCAAAAAAAAAGGTCAAAAAAGACATAAAAATAAAATTCGTTATGCTTGTTTGTTTTTTGTCTTCGTGGATTTTTGATAATATGTCCAAGGCAAATTTCTATTTTGGTGTCCATCGCATGTAAACAGAGAAACGAAACATAACTAACCTTTGATGTCGCACAACGTTGACGATGACGACAGCGGGCGGGCGTGAGCCGAAAATGGCATAAAAAGGATGTTTAACATTTTTAGAAATGACGCGACCTTATCGTTGTACACATAGACAGTGGCCACCAAGAAATAAAGAGAGAGGAAAAAAAAAGAGAAAAAAAAACGAGACGATATTCTCATTGATAATACATTGACTTTTCGCTTCTAAATATCAGTGAATAGCTCTCCGAAAGTTCAGCGCAAGAGCACAAGTATATACATATAAAGAAGAGACAGTCGTCATCGTCAATACTCATATTATCAACGGTAAGGATATACAGAACTTTCTATTTTTGTCTTATTTTCTTGCTAAATTTCTCGTTTGAATTCGAGCATTTTTCGTTTTTTTTTTAAGAAATGTTAGTGGGTATAGTAAAACTAACGAATTGCAAAACAACATGATTGGAGAATATTAATGTCGATAGTCCAATCGACGATGCTATTGATTACAATCTAATCTTAATTCTATACGAATGATCGATTACGATCTTCGTTCGTATTCGTTTTCGCTCTTTGATATGGTATAAACACAACATCAACTCTTCAATCTGGGTAATAAGACTTAAGAAAAAACTCTATCTAATACGAGTTAGTTCAAAAACATGAACTATCAGTAGATTTGTAGAGTTAGATATAGATCTACTTATTTATTTTTTATATTGACTATCATGAAATTTTTCTTCTAATACAGTCAAACACACACACACACACACAAAAGCGATTTTTTTCTGTTCGTAATAATCATTGATGATCATAAAGAAGAGATTATTACAAATTCTAAACAAATGTCACTATTTTCTGTTCGTCTTCGTTCGTTTTTTTTTATTATTAACATTGACAGTGATAATGTCATCGTTAGTTTTTCGTGTAAATGCGAGTCACACGCGCAAAACGAAAGAAAACTAGTATTTCGCATTTCTTTTTTTTTCCTTCTTGCTTCGTTTATTATTATTATTATTATTTTGTTTTATGCAGTGAACAAATATCATCGTTACAGGTGTATTTGATCAGATGCCAAAATCACATGAGCGAAGCAATTAAAGAAATAGAAAGATCACTTACCTAAAGAGCGCACAAATTTTGATGCTAGAAATAAATGATACAACTTTCCAACGTATGTATGTGAGAGACTATAAATCTAATGAAAATACCATTTATTCAAAAAGGTCAAAATCAGTTTGAGTGATAAAAATGAGATGAGAAGAAAGAAAAGTATACGATAGAAGAGCTGCACTTTCAATAAAATGCTCTCTTTTTACAAGAAGAAAAAATTCATATAGAAGACTAAAGCAACGTATTCTTCCTTTTTTTTCTTCTTCATCCTTCTCTCTCTCCCTCTCTCGTTTTCTCTCTCGCGTGCGAACGCATTCTTTCTCTTACACATATTTGCATTTTTATACAATAATAAGAATAATGAGTAGGGTGCACGAGCGAATCAGCGAATGAGTGAGAGTGTGGCATGGACAGGAAAAAAAAGGAGACGGAGGAGGAGAGTGAATATCCGATTTCTTGCATTCATATAGCACTAGATGATGTGAGTAGAAGAAGAAAAAAAAGAGAAGAGAAAAAAAGACGAAAGAATCCAATAAGAATAAATCACGCTTTTGATAATATTCATCAACCAATCATAATCGAGATCGAGAAACGGTTCGATGACGTAGGAAATCAGCAAGTAAAATTCGAAATACACTGATTAATCAAATCAATCGACGGAAATTCTCAAGTTTTTTTTTCGAAAACTAAGAAAAAGAAGAAGAAGAAATCTGTAGACGATGTTGATAGTTGATGAAAGAATAATGTGAGTGTCGTTGTTACATTTCGAAGAAAAATGTCAAGCTTACTTGTTGTTATGTCTCGCAGTTGATTACGTCCTCGAATTTTCAATCATCATCTCAATCACATAAGTTATGGGGAGGATCGACATTGCATACACATACATATGAAGAGAAAAGAAGGATAGATAATGAATGAGGGGAAAAAAAAGAAAAACGAGAGAAGAGTATTAAAAAAATCTCTACGTTATTCGCACTGTGTTACTACAACAAACGTTCGTTTGTTTCGTCTTCGTCGTTATTTTTTTTTTTCGTTTTTCTTTTCTCTTTTTCTTCATCTATTTACTTTGATCCCTTATATTATATTCAATCATCCAGCTTCTGTACATACGCTCAAGTACAAAGATTAACATATACCTTCGAATAGATAGATGATGAAGTAGAGGATTTTACATTTATTCATTTCTCATCGTAACGTGCTGTCGCGCCACCAAATGAGCTCTTCTCAAAGATATCGATGAAAATTTATGTTGCTCACTCACATTGCTTAAACAAACAAAACTGAAAATCTAGTTGACTAGATTGAATATATATCTGTGTGTGTATGTGTGTATCTATGTATGTATGTATGTCAATAGTCTATGTGTATATTTCCTCTCTACGACGAGACACAAATAGATAGAAGAATTGGGTTTTGTGTACCATTGTCTTTATTTCTTTTCTCACACAATCAATTTTTGTTTCATATGAATAAAGATGATGAGAAAAGAAGAAGAAGAAGAAGAATAAAAAACGAACGAAGATAATGAGATCAATACCTACCGATAACGCCAATAAGATTTGTCCATGATATGATCAAATTGAATAATAAAATGGCATAGGAACACAAAAAAAAATGTTTTTAAACGTCAAAGCAATAGAAAAGTCTTTGTTGTCTTTTTCAATCGGATAATAATAGCAGATTCTTACTGTTGTTCTGATGATATCCATCCGTTTATCTTTTCTTTTCTTTTCTTTCGTTCGCAATCTAAACATACAGTAGAACGAACGTAGCCAATTAACAGATTAATGAGAAAATAATTAAACAAGCATCGCCATCGTCTCTTCTTTTCTTTTTTTTGCTAGTTTACGATAATGGGATCGTCAGCACTCTATGTTTAGTTTTTTCTCCTTCTTTTCTATTAGTTTGACTATGAGTTGTCTTGTTTGAGTGACATAAACAATTGGTACAATTCTTTTTCCTTTCTGCTATCATGTCTTCGTTGATTAATTCAACGAAAAGAATAAAAAAAACACTAGAAAGTTTTCTCTTTTGTTTTTTGATTTTATTTCTTGAAATTGAATAGCATCTTGATTAACCGGCCTCGATTTGTATTCTACCTAACGATTAACTGCAGACACATCCTATCTCGGAAATGAGTCTCTTTCATTTGACTTTTATCATGCCATGTTCGAATGAAACTACAAAAAAACGAAGAAGAAGAAGAAGAAGAAGAACGCTAATTGTCATCAAATCTCTCCGCCTCATTCAGTACGGTAGAGCACGCATGTAGTTCAATCCTATCAGATGTCAATACATCGACATGTGTATGTATCGAGAGACGAATATGTATACAGTTAGATAAACAGATAGACATCGAATATCAGTCAACACGTGTAAAGAAAAAGTTCATTCGTCATTCATGATATTGAACATCGTGTTTTATTGATGAGTAAATCAATGTTCTATGGACTAATTTATCAAGACTAATCATTGAAAAACTATGAACTATCATCAACATCCGCCCCTGTGTACAATCGATATCAGTTGTGTAAATGAATGAAAGAAGAATAATAGATCATCAATGTCTTCTCGCTTTTCTGTTTCTTGTTATTCCCTTGCTGATATTGAAACAATCTGGATTTCGACTTAGTTTGCTATTCGTTTTTATTTGAAATATGTGTATTAGGCAATATTCACATAGATGTGATATGAACGGAATTTTGATTGGAAAAAACAAATAACAAACGTTTGAGCTTCACATTACAAAGGCGGTTCACGCCTCAATAAAATGACGATTGCATGCGCGTGTTTGTATGGCAGGACACAAGATCAAATTACAAATGATTTTGCTTACATTTAATCTCTTGATTTTTAACACGAGAGAACTCGAAACTCGAACGTTAACGATGAAATAGACAAAGAAAACAAAAAATCAATCTTATTATGTTACGCTTTTTTTCCCAATCTCATTCGATTTGCTTGAGATAAACCATCCTTTCATTCTCAATA
>ERZ781399.1588-NODE-1588-length-19894-cov-4.628257_pt1 | contig 19894 bp, 18 predicted proteins | sample MGYA00511014_ERZ781399 | MGnify/ENA primary metagenome ERZ781399 (study PRJEB29847, sample SAMN06458254) | wastewater metagenome | isolation source: Wastewater bioreactor | place: South Africa: Cape Town | study: EMG produced TPA metagenomics assembly of the...
AAATGATATTTACACATCACTAAATAAATATAATTAAAAAAGCTTCAAGACCTCGATTTAGCATGAATTTTTTTTTATCTAATGATAAGTCTATAGATAGTTTTTTTTCCTTTTTAATAAACAACTTAATCTTTTGCTTTTTTATTCGTTTGATCTATTTCTATAATACACATATACCAAAAAAAAAGAAGAAGAAGAAGAAGAGGAACAAAATACATTCATACATGAGAAGGAAAAAAAAGAAAAATATGTATGACTAGGAACATGAACATATATCATATATACAAATAGATCGTAGAATTAGTTCAAATAAACTCGACATTGTGTTGTACCACAATGACAAGGAATTTTAATATCTTCTTCAGGAAATGAATAATCATAAGTTAATTCGGACCCACGAGGCACATCTTTCAAAGCATAGATAACTATATGTTTAACACCACCAGATAAAACTGTTTTAGCAAAACAATTTGGCTAAAAACAAAATACATAAATATCAGTCAACAACTAGTATTTATTTGTGTATTTTACTTGACAATTATGATTGATAAATCGAGCTTTATTTCCTCGATGTGTAGCATCGATGACATTCATTGAATCAACTGTGAACATATAACAACCAAAACCTTTTCCTTCATTTTCTCGTTCACGTTTATCGGTTAAACACGGTCGAACGACTTCACCTGTATATTCAATAATCATTTGTCCTTCGACTAAATCAACCAGCGTAAATAAGCCGCAGCCATGTATCGGTGATGAGCCAACAAGTAATGCACGTTCAGAAAAATAATGTAAATGATAAAGTCGTAGACTAACTGAGGCTTCTTCGAGAAGAATTCGTCTAGAAATAAAAAAAAAAACGACGGGAAATTTTTTGATCAGGAAATTATATGGAAAAGCAATTTCGTTCGTCTTACCTAGCATGATAAAGTGCACTGTCAATTTCGAATGACTTGACAGCATAATCAATCTTCCGACTTTGATTTAATAACCAACCGAATCGTTGTCTCTCACGAGTCTTTCTTTCGTAAACGTTCGATCTCGAACCAATAAGATTGGTATTTTTCTTCAAATTATTCTCGTTGACATTCACATTCGTTGATATCGATGATAATGGTAAACATATTGTTTCATTCGTTTGTTCATTAGCATACAATTGAGTGAGAATCGAATTGACAATCGGTTTTGTGAGGCCAAACATTTGATGACCATTCAATTGTTCATTTGTCATCGGTATATGTTCGAAATTTTGATCGTCACGTGAATGACATATTAAACGGATAATTTCCGACCATGCTTCGTCTAAATCATCGGCTATTGTTTCGTAGCCATCGTCATTTCGAATAGTAAATTTAACTGATAGGAAATTGGTTTTCAACCATTGTTTATATAATTTAATAACATCGAATGATACATTTGATTCGTGAATTTGAGCTGGTGATATGGGAGTGACATTGGTTTGCGGTGGACAAGTGATGTAATCGGATAGATCCATTGAATTTGCACTATCCGTACGAATACGTTCGGCTGTGATCTGTTCGATGAGAGAATTGAGAATCGATGAAGTTATTTGAAGATCATCGGATTCATCTTCGTCGATTGAACCGTCAACTTGAGGAATGAATATGGTTTTTGTTGTGTTATCAGTTGTCGGAGAATCTTGAGAAATAGAAGACAATCATCAATCAATTCTTTTATCATTGCTTACCATTCAATTGCTGTGGAACAGTTATATTCTTGAGTAATTGTTTCAATAGAATATCATTATTCGTTTTGTCTGTTGTTGTATAGACGACATTAGCATTCGAATCTTGTTGTCTAAAACAAAATGAATTCAATATTTGCAAATAAGACTTCTGTTTTTGTTGTTTAGTTCTACATTTTTGTTGAGTGACCAACATGTCTCAATGCTTGAACGAGTGCAAGTGCAAATTGTGAAACATTCGTTGTTTTTAAATAATCATTGGCGAATAGATTCGACGGTGTTTCATTGGGCTTCGAATTGGCAAGTGTTTTTTCATTAGCAAAACGATTTCGTGGCCGAGAAACATTCTTCAATGCTGCTTTAGGTGTTTGCCGTTTGACACACGACGGAGTTGCTTTTGGAATACGTCGAGTTGTACCGGTACCCGCTATGAATTAGAAATTTTTATTTTTTAATAGAAAAAAAAAAGAAGAGCAACAAGAACAATGCAATCGTACTTGTACTATTTTTCTTCTTCGAATTCGCTTGATTGGCTTGACCTTTTTTATTCACCGTTGTTTTCTGACAAAGTTCTTCAATTGTATTATAATGTTCATCGATTTGTTGTTGATATTTTCGAAAGAATATTCGACATTGTTCGTAGAGATTTTCGATCGTCATTTGTTTTTCATCGCATGGATAGACTTGAATTCGATGATTGATTTCATTTGTATGATATGTTTGATTGACTTCAATATGAAGATAATATCGAATGATTTTCTGTGGATTATCTATACTCCAAAATAATCTCGATGCACGATAATCATTCGGATATGTTTGATTATAAATATAATTGTCCGAGATTTTATTGATTTGATAATCGAAATTACCGACGGATTCAATTTGTAATGAGCCAATACAAAGATAGATTTTATTTAAATAAATTTCACTCGTATTATTCGATAGATCACCATAGACAGTTGATAATGGATTGATATATTTGATTTTCGAATGTGCATTTTTCATTTCTTCATCATTTAACAAATCGTTATTCAATGTTTTCAAACCATTATGTTTCAAACATAATGTTGTTAAATTCGGTAGGAAACCATTTTTAATATTTAATGTTTGAACATATGTTTGATCTTGTTTGGCATAATATTTTTGTATACAATGGCAATGAAAACGTTGATAACATTCGTTTTCAAAGCAATGTACACTAGCACCTAATTTCGAACATAAAACACATGTATATTTATTTTGACAACGTTGTATTGTTTCACGAATATTTCGAAGAATATACGGTGGTTGATCGAGATTTTTTGCATAGGCCGCAAGTATACAACCGACATGTACCCATTGATTAATACCGAATGATATTAAACGGCCAATAATTGAACATTGACTATCCGATAATGTATCACAAAGTTGACATTTTCTCGTATCATTTTGATGAAAATTCTGAAAGGAATTTGTCGAAAGATTTTCGAGACGATTTAGTAGCGAATTTGTTGATAGTTGATATTGATTTTGTTTCACATATGTATGATCATCGAATGGTATTGGTTGATAGACATGAATGGATTTGATATTTGTTAGATAAGCTTTCGATTGAAACCATGGACATTGTCGACGTATACAACCATCGATGACGCCTTGCCAACATTGTAAATCTGTTGATGAAAATATTCGTCGAATAAGATATAATAAATCATTGAGAAAGAATTCAAGATGAATCGATTGAAAATATTTTTGATGATATTTATTGAGAGATTGAAAATAGGTTTCGATTTGTTGATGTGAAATTAATTGAAAGATATTTGAAAGATCAATGGAGAGATTGTCGAGAATAGTTTGTTTGATTTGATTTAATTGTTGTCGAATAAAATCATGTTGTTGTCGATCACATTTCGAACAAATAAGATTGAGTTTCATTTGCGTTAAAATCGGTAGATCTTCAGGAAAATAACCGTCACATTTCGAATGAAAACGATATTGACATTTTGTACATCGTAGCAATGACCAAGGTGATTTATCTTTAGTTGAAATTTGTTCAATAAATTTCTCACAAAATAAACATTTATCAATTTGATCATGTTTTTCAATACGAAGAATTTTCAATTGATTGAAACAATCGAAACACATTTGCGTCGAAAAATATCGTGTTAAACAAAGAAGATTTCGTTCATTGGAATATAATTTCTCTCCACAATCACAATGTACACATGTTGGACAAAACCAAATATGATTCAATAAATAACTATTCATTAAACGTGATTGTGAAACAACGGAATTATTATTTGTCATTTGAAATATTTCAATATATTGTTCATCCGTTGATGATGCCGTTTTTTTCAAACATTTCAAATGAAATGTTTTCTGACAATCATAACAAGATATTAACGGTTCGCTTTGATTGATTTTACTTGTTAATAAACCACATATCGTACAAACATTACAATTTGGACAAAGCCAATTTTGTGATGAAAGATTTGCACGTGGTTGTTCGTAATCATTTAAACAATTGAAATGATAACCTTCACAACATGATTGACAATAGATAAGATCATTTGAACCTAATGAACCGCATAAATAACATAAGGAATAAAATGCAAATGGCTCGTTGGATAGAACGCAATAGCCCTGTTTGAACAGATCAAGACGATTGAATGTATTTTTAAATTCAGCTCGAAATTTCTCGTCGGCATTATCTTCGATGATATCCATTGATGAACAGTCAGTTGTTTGAATAGATTTTCGTAGGCCATGATCATAAAAATATTTAAATTGCGATATTAATCGTTTGGAATGTCGAGTTAAACTTTGTTGTTGTTGAAGAATAGTTTGATTATAAACAACAGGCGTGTATCGTTGTTGATCCGATGATATTCGACAATATTGAACATAGTTTGTCTCGTCTTCAATATCTTCGAAATCACTATTGTCATCTAATTGTTTATTTTCATCGTTGATTTCTGTTTCATTTTCGTCTTCCGAATCGGAATTTGTCAATGTAAATACACAAGAATTTTCATCCTGCTCGTCACCACCACCAACCTCGATTTGATCGTATTTCAAACGTTTACTTGTGTATTGTTCGAGTTCATACGGTCGTTTACGTGTTCGACATTCACGTTTTGGCCGTTCGGATTTATTTAAAATCGGTAATGATTTACTTTTGGTTGTTTCCGAATCGAACGTGGCCATGTCAATTTGTGCCATAGTTGTCAATCGATTTCATCGTAGCAGCAGCACACACTGAGAGAATTCGAGTGGCGCACATTTCATTGGTCAATTCACCATTCGAATCTTCGGTTAACCTCCACATACTTTTTGTTGTCTCGAAATGCGTGAACATATTTTTTTCGAAATTATAAAAAGAATAAATTTTTAAAATACAAAAAAAATCGAGATTTTATTTTTTTAAAAATGAGATGAGAAAAAAAAATTTTTTTCGCCTGTCCAAAAACCTTTTCGTATTTATTCCATAGATTGTTTATTTGTTTATCTCAATGGAGGCCGATATATCGTCGAATGTTGTTCGTCATTTTCATTCTGAACAACTTGCCTTTAAAAAACATTTTGCCTTTTCGAAACGATCTGCATTTTTTTTTCTTCTTCAGATTACGAATTAAATAACAAAAAAAACAGCAAAAATGGTAAAAGAAGATCGTTCAACCTGGAAAGCTAAATACACCATGCGTTTAACGGTAAGCTCGATGATGATTATTTGTTTGTTTTTTCTAATGTGTTCTGCAATTCTGAGTTTCTTCGGAAACGTTGAGAATAGCACGCGAATCTGAGAGCTTCGTGAAAACTAACTGTTTCTTTTGCCTTTCTCGTTTTAGCAATACTTGGATGAATATCCGAAAGTTTTTGTTGTTGGCGCTGACAACGTTGGTTCACGACAAATGCAAAAAATTCGTGTTTCACTTCGTGGACATGCTGGTACGACAGTTTTCGATTGATATGTTCATAAAAAAAACTCGTTTTTTTAGTTATTCTTATGGGAAAAAATACAATGATGCGAAAAACAATTCGTGGACAAGTAGCGAAAAACGGCAATTTGGAAAAATTATTACCACATGTCTATGAAAACATCGGCTTCGTTTTTACCAAAGAAGATTTGAGCGTTATTCGTGAAAAACTTTTGGAAAACAAGGTCGCTGCTCCAGCCCGTGCTGGTGCTATTGCACCTGTTGATGTTACTATTCCTGCTCAAGTAACAAGTTTAGGTCCGGAAAAGACAAGTTTCTTTCAAGCACTTCAAATTCCAACGAAAATTACTCGTGGTACAATTGAAATTATTGTACGTTAGATATTTTCTCATAGAGAATTAGAGGGAAACGAAAATTTGTCATCTTTTTCGATATTGAGCAAACTTTTTTTCTTCATTCGTTATCTTGTTATGTAAGAAAATAACCGAATTTCGCAATTCAACATTGTAGAATGACGTCCATCTAATCAAAGTTGGTGATAAAGTCGGTGCAAGTGAAGCCACCTTACTTAACATGTTAAACATTTCACCATTCAGTTATGGTCTCATCATCCGTCAAGGTAGAATTTGCAGATTTTCTTTGAACATATCATTGACCGAATGAATTTTTAGTCTATGACTCCGGTTCATGCTACGAACCAGCCATTCTTGACATTAAGCCAGCTGATTTACGTGCCAAATTCAGTCAAGGTGTTCAACGTCTCGCAGCATTTTCGCTCGGTATCAACTATCCCAATCAAGCATCAGCACCACACTTATTACTTGGTGGATTTAAAAAACTACTTGCTTTGGCTGCCGAAACTGATGTCGAATTCGAACAAGCTAAAACTGTAAGTTACAAATTAGTTGAATGGTTGAAATGATTCGAATTCATTGGTTCGAATCTACCTGTCAGAGAGAAGATAAAAACGGATAAATGATGAATACACTTTTCCAGTTCTGCTACTGATTCAGTTAGTGATGAACAACAACCATATCCAACAGCGTTCTGAAGTCCGTTTTCTTTTTTCTCTCTCTCTCTCCTTCTCTTCTGACTTTGATTTATTCGCGATTCTAACTGATGTTTCTCTCGTTTAGTTGAAAGAATTCTTGAAAGATCCATCGAAATTCGCCGCTGCAGCTGCTCCAGCTAGCGCAGCTCCAGCTGCTGCTAAACCAGCCGCCAAAGAAGAAGCGAAAAAACCCGAACCCGAATCCGATGATGACGATATGGGTGGTCTCGATATCTTCGGTTAAATTCAAGAGAAATAACAACGTTCTCCGCGTTTTTCGTTTTTGAATAATCAACAACGGCTATTTTTCTTTTCTTTTTCAAATGTGCCAATTGTATTTGTCATCAATGATCGATTTTTTTTTGCTCTGTTCAATTGGCATGAGAGAAAAAAGAAAAACAAAACATAAAAAGAAAAAGATTAATAAAATATACCAAAAAGAAGAACGATTCTTGCAAAAACAAAAATAAAAAATGTTTAGTTATTCATCATCTTAAGTAAAAAATGCAATATCAAGCACTGAGACACACGTGCAGGTTTAACTTAAACTAAACATCACTCGTCTTCTCTATTCGCCATCTGTTACTACTTTTTGTTAAAAACCATCTTGAAAACAATATAAAACTAACTGAATATCTCGTAATTGTGCCATGACATAACAGCAACTGCAATTTTTTTCTCTGCTCTTTTATACACATCGTATTTGCAATTTTTCAAGGATAGGTCATATTTGTATAAACATTCATATTAATAAAATGGAAAATACACTGCATTCTTAATCCGAAGTTTTTTTTTCCTGCATAAACTAATGATTCGATTAGACACAATTTTGTTCATTATGTCGATGAGAAAATCTAATCATCTTGATATGAGATATTTTTTATTCTTAAGCGTTTGATTAACCTAATCACTGAATGATTCGTGTCAACATCAGCAAAAAAAAATGTCGCGTATGTTGAACATCATCATCGTCGTCATCGCTCTTTCGATTATATTTTTTCTTTCTCTTCGAACCTCGAGTTGGAACTAATAAAAAATGGAAGTAAAAGAAGAAATGTTTGCTGTTCGACATACACAAGGGATTTAAATCGTTGATGATTGCTTTCTGTAATCGAACGAGTGATGGAAGATGAGTTCGTCAACAATGTGTAGATTTTTCCTCATCATCATCATCTTCATTTCTTTCTTTTTCTTTAACATGCGCTAGTCTCTTGAGTGGGTGTAGATATATTATTATGTTATATGTTCAAGATCAAATATTGACTTATTGATCAATGTTGTTATCAAAAAATATACACATATCAAAACTTATCATGACGAGAAAAAGAAATGTGTAATCGAAAATTCTTATTAGTTTTCATTTGTCTTTTCCCGCAAGCTAAACAAAGCAACTGGCATATTCATGAATCTTTTTTGTGTTTCTTTTCTGACTGTTCACAATTTCATGCCTCGAGGCTTCGAAGACACAACTTGTCAAAGTTTTTTCTTCTTCTTCATCATCATCATCGGTCGATCAGCAACAATTCACCATATTGTAACGAGCACGATGATCATTGCACGCGCGTATATCTCGTGTTAAACACCTGCTAACGAGAAAGAATAGAAAAAAAAACACATGAGAGTCATCTTTTTGATTTCAAATGATGATAGGCAAGTCTGTGCCGTAAGCATTTATTTATTTTCTTTTTTCATTTGACAGATTCGATTATGAATCGAAGATTAAAATACAGGAAACAAAGACATCAGACAGACGAAGAGAGAGAGAGAAAAAAAAGCAGTTGTAGATTGTCCTCTGATTAATAGACTTGTTCCTGTTGTTCTGTAGAAAAAAATGAGTTTTAGTCACAAAATCGATGTGAAATTAATAATCTTCTCTCCTGCTAGATTTGTGATGCATAATAAAATAGTAGTTAACACACACACCTATTGTTTCCAATTGTCAATCAAGATTTTTTTTTCTCTTTCATATCTCTCGTTCGAATCTATCCAGATGGTTGCTCACACTTTCTTTCGTCACCGCCTTTCGTTCTCTCAATTTAACACCTAAACATATGGATCATCGTTTTGCTTTTCTTTTCCAATAGATTTTTTTTTATACATGAAGACGAAAAGGAGAAAAAAGAAAGAGAGACACAAAAAATAATAATCATAATCATGCAAAGTTAATTAGAATGCGTGTCTGTGTATGTGTATGTGTCTAGTGACGAGCAGCAAGTTCTTGGATCAAAGATCCAATCGGTCCGAATTTGCCTGTTGAACTTGTTGTATCATGATTGGTTGGATGTGCATGTTGATTCGCTGTTTTCAATGATAAATTTTCGTGTAAATATTCGGCACCGTGTTGTGTATCAATATGACGACGTAGATCAACTTTTCGTTGAAATGCACGTAAACATTTATGACATTGAAATGGTTTGAAGCCCGTATGCTTTCGACTATGTGTAATCAAATTTGACGATTGAGAAAAAGCTTTGCCACAAACAATACACTTATGTGGTTTTTCGCCTATAACAAAACAAAGAAAGTCAACTTTTACTTAAATTTCCCCTGTTATTTTAATATTCATTCTGTTCGGTTGAATGCAATTGAACAGAACAAAAAGAAACGACAACAATCGATGATAAGTTTTTCATCTTATCAGGATCCGCTCGATTTATCTCTCGTGAGAATGGTGTAAAATAAAGTCAATTGAATCTATTGACGAGAATCTGTCTGAATGTGTGAATATGATCTGTTAGGCTGATTATTCGTGCTCCTTGAATATTTAAACAGAAACTTCTTCAAGAATGCTTTAACAGAGTGCGAGCAAAAAAAAGTGGCTATCGTCTGTATGTTTCTCATGAGAGATTCTTTTTTGACATCTGGTTAATTGTGTGATCATGGCAAATAAAGAACTAAAGAAAGTGAAATTTACCCGTATGAATATATGTATGCTTTTTCATATCAGATTTTTGATGGAAACGTTTGCCACAATGTGTACATGAATACGGTCGAGTATCCGAATGAATTAATAAATGTGTTGATAATGTTGACGAACGTTTAAAACATTTGCCGCATGTTTTACATTGAAAACAACGTTCTTGTGTGTGTGTTGTTCGATGTTGAGCGAGTGATAATGCATGACCGAATGTTTTCGGACATAAATCACATGAATAGGGTTTTAATTCCGATGAATGTGTTCGACGTACATGAACTTCAAGACCGTGAGATGTTGAAAAATCTTTGTCACATTCATTACATTTGTATGTATCGGTTTCGTCAGTTTCTTCTTCGTCTTCGGTTTTTTCGGATTTTTCACTTGTGCCTGATGAAGAAAGATTTAAGACTGTTGGTGAAAGTAAACTATTATAATATTGAACGCCAAGAAAATATTTCAGACGATCAGCTAAATCAAATCAATTGATGACGATGAATCTTTACTAAAGAGAGAGAGAGAGAGTTGATTTACCAGAAAGATCTCCATTCATTTGCTCGGCATTATAGGTTTTACGATGAAGCAGCATTGCATCAGTAAGCCAAGTCGGAAAAATTGAAGACATGTCGATGTAGCTGTATTAGACTTAGACAATGTTTAAACTATAGTTTGCTGTTGAGCTCAATATATATATATATATATGAGCTTACATTCCATTGGAGGAAGACGATGATAGAAAAAAGAACGAGAGAAAAAACGAGAGAAACAGGAAATCTCGTTCAAGGAGAAAGAGAAAGAGGAAAGAAGAAGAAAATTTGTATTGGCTCCTAATATTCTTCTCTTCTTTCGATCAAATCATTGGATATTGAAATCTTTTTTTTGCATTGCATGAATTGTCGTTCTATTAATCAATCAATAAATAAAAAATAGGCACTATCTCGATTTTTCAATCTAATCAATAGATTTTTACCGTTGACTATTTTCACATTTTCATTGATTAATAGTCATTATCTTTTAATCAACAAGCAAACGTTGACGCGTGTTTTTTTTGGTCAATGTATACATAGACATCTTGTCGTTGACAAGTAGTCAATGGATATTATAGATGAAAGTTTTGTGATATTCGCTTTCAAGTGATATGCAAATAGATTTAACTTTTTTTTTCATACTTTTCTGTAATGATTTTATTGATAGCATGCATTTTTCTTTGAATATTAATATTTAAGTAGTATGACTGGTTGGGCTAAAAGAAAACGAACTGGAATTGTATGTATTTATTCATTCTGACTATAGAGGTGTTTTATTCAACTAAGAAGTTACTAAATGGTTTGACAAGAAAATATAGTGGTTTTGTTTGATTGATTTGTACGATAACGACACTGTTTCTAGTTAGTGTACTAAGACGAAATAAAAAATAGAATTGAGTAAATAGATAATAGAGAAAATTGCCTTCAGAAAAAGAAAAGACAAGCTGCAGGTTATGCAAAAATATTGTTTGAGTTGAATAAATGAGACTGAATTGTTTAATGCGCGAAATGCATAGGGCGGGTTTAAGAGACAGGAACGTGTTGATTTTGTCAAATGAGAATAATTCTGAATCGAATGTCAGTCTAATCTGCATAGATGATACGTAATGTATTGGTGGTACCATAACCCGGACGCTAAAAAAGACGAATAAAGTGAGAAAAATAATATCGATAATGTTTTTTTTGTTTTTACCCATCCGGTAACAACAATAACTGCATCACCAGTCGAAACGAATCCACGTTCTTTACCAGCTCGAATCGCATCCATAGCACGAGCATCAACATCGAGTAACCAATCGCTCATAGCTAAGGCTTGAGTTGCTGAAATATGATGTTGTCTGAATAAGAGTTCGTGTTGTTTTTCGAGATCGATGTCTGAAAATGTGAAAGGACAGTTTTGTTTGTTTTTTTCTTTGAAAATTTTTGTTTTCAATCGAATTTACTATCTGGATTGACACCTTCAGCAACTAGAAATAGAAAGGCAAAGATTCAGTAAGTCAACATAAAAGTTTACAATCACCTTGAAGTGCAGCTAAATTTGCCTGTAATGCGGTTTCTATTTGATCAAAAAAAGCAAGTGAATTTAATCATGATTTGATTTTTAGTGAAAATCAATTTCTTATATTTATTAGTTTTGTGCTTACTTCGTTGTGCTAGAAAAGAACGAAATATTTTGTTTTTTTTTTCTGATGATAAATCAATTTCGAACAAACTTACTAACGACATAAACTGGACAACAACCTCGATATAAATGAGCTTGTCGAGCTGTTTTCAAGTTTCGTGTCACGGCCATGATGACAGCACGAGGACGATATTGAGCAATCAAACGAGCAGATCTAATCGAAGCGAAATAAGCGATTCAATTAGGATTTCATTGGTAAACTCACCGTCCTGAATGAGTCAAGCAAACGATAAGTTTAGCAAAACTTCGAAATGCAGCTTCAACTGCAGCAATAGCAGTTGATTGCATTTGATCCTACGAAAACGCAATTATTCAAAAAACAACAAATGAATCCAATTACCAATGGCGGTTTAGTAAAATAACGAAGATCTTCGAAAAGTTCTCGATGAAACAAACAAGCTTCAGCTTCTCGAGCGATCTAAATCACACAACTCCCTCTCTATTTCTCTGTTGTCACCATTCGAAATTACTTCATGCATCAATTGAATACATTGAACAGGATATTTGCCTTTTGCTGTTTCACCTGACAACATAATACAATCGGCATTATCCAACACAGCATTAGCCACATCGCTGACTTCGGCTCGTGTTGGTCGAGGATTTTTCGTCATACTCTCTAACATTTGTGTGGCACAAATAACTGGTTTACCGGCTTGATTACACTTGGCAATCATCATTTTTTGTGCAACGAAAACTTTTTGTGGAGGAATTTCAATGCCCATATCACCACGAGCAACCATGATACCATCGACTTCTTCGAGAATGGCATCGAAACTAGATGAAAACAAATGTCGAATGCGTTCGATTTTCTTTTGTTGATCTACTTTTGAATTCCTTGATGATTTTCGATTTTTGCAATGATCTGAATGTTTTTGCCTTTTTCACCAAGAAGTTCTCGAATAACACGAACACCTTCAGCATCACGAATGAAACTAGCGAAGACCATATCAAGCTACACAAATGTAAAACAAATTTTTTCTGATTTTCATCTCGAGAACTTCGTTTCGTACGTCATTTTTAACAGCAAAAGCAAGATCTTCTTTATCTTTTTCCGATACAGCCGGTAAATCAATTGGTACACCTGGCAAATTAACACCTTTACGACTGCCTAACATACCACCGTTTTCAACTTCGCAAACAAGATAATCTGAACCTATTCGATAGAAGGAAAAAAAATGTTCTCTCATGTGTTCTAGTGCATTTTGTTTTGCAAATTCAACTAACCAACTTCTTGAACTTGTAAAGAAATAAGACCATCATCGATAAAAATTCGATTGCCATGTTTAATAACTTGTGTAATATTTTTATAATCAACATAGAGATTATCTTTTGTGCATTTGTCTGCATATTGTGGATCAGTCGTGACACGAACAATCACGCCATTTTTTAAGTCCAATTCACTATTAACTCCCTAGACAAAACCAACAAATCGAAAGATTTCATTTAAACTAAGATTCTCGTACATCAGCTAGAACACCAGTACGAATTTCTGGACCTTTGGTGTCCAATGCAATGGCAATAGCACGAAATTGACCATCTTTACTGGCTTGTTGTTCAGCCAAACGAACATTATTGATACTTTGTTGATGATACTAAATATCAAAAGTCGAAAGATAAGCGTGTTCTATTGTTTTTTTCTCGAATATTACTTCATAAGATCCATGTGAAAAGTTCAAACGTGCAATATTCATTCCAGCATCGATCATTTTCAATAGCATTTCAACACTTTGTGATGCAGGTCCTAAGATGAAACAAAAATCAATTTCGATCCAAAAGAAATATCTTTTTTTTTTAAATACCTAAAGTACAGATGATACTCGTATGACGAATGTTCCATCTAAATATAGGAAAAAAAGAGAAAATTTCTGCTTGAGATAGTTGTTGATTAATTACGGTTCAGAATCGATGTCGAGTAAAGTTTTTTGTTCAAGTGCATTGACAGCTGTATCAGCAAACGATTGATTTTGATAGTGATTCTTTTGGTCCGAATCGCCGTTTTTCAATTCCTTTTTGAGTTTATTACGAAGATCCATCTAAATTAACAAAAAAAAGACGTTTGGTGTTAGTTTTTTTTTCATATAATTTTTTTTGTAACAACATGTTTTCATTTGATCTCATAGACAGACAGACATATAGGTACGCATACACACAAAAAAGAGGAAAAAGAAAAAATTTGTCGTACAGTTTGTAAACATGTACAAAAGAAAACAGATTTATGGTTCGATTTCACCGAGAAAAACGGTTTTATCTGATGAACCCGATGCGATAATGGGCTCATTTGGATGGAAATCAACTTCGTTTACACTGCCGAGATGTCCCGGTAAACGATAGAGAAGTTTTCGTGTTGGCACATCCCAAATGTAAACATGTTTATCGGCACTACCGCATGATATACGTTTGCCATCGGGTGACCAAGCAACACGTAGAAGATTCTTTTCGAAATTATGTTGATGTCCTTGAAATAATTTAACACAACGATCGACTCCATTGAAATAGGGTCGAATATCTCAAATACGTATTGTTGAATCCATTGCATTCGATGCTAAATATGAACCATCTTGACTCAATTCGAGACCTGTTGGACTATCGAGATGACCTTCGAGTTTCAATGAAACATCTTTTTTTCGTAAATCCCACATTTTAATAACATTATCAATTCCACCGGAAAAGACAGCGTCCGATGAATTATTAAAACAGCATGCAAGAACTTGATAGGTCGATGTAAATGTCATCACTTCACCACGCGTACGTCGATCCCAAATTTTAACTGTACCATCATCTGAACCTGTACAGATCATATCTTTGCCAAGACGTGAATAACCAATTGAATTAACAAATGATTCATGACCTTTTAGCTTTTTTACACGTTGACATGTTGTTATATCCCAAATATAGGATAGTTTATCTAAAAATCGAAATTTTTATTCGTCAATATTTAATTGAGAATCGATTTACCAGTCGAACATGACGCTAATTCACTTCCATCGGGACTCCATTGAATTTCCATAATTGCCCCGCCATGTCCGGCCAAAACGAACCAATTATAACATTGATCATAGACATTCCATAAAAATATTTTTCGATCAAAACCAGCTGATGCCATGATTTCACCATCGCTATGAAATTTACATGAAAATACTTCGCCTTCATGTCCTTGTAATAGCATAATGGGTGCGGCTAATTTTGATGTACGTGCACGTACGGCTACGATTTGATTTTCATTTGTTCGAGCTTGTTTATATGGTGGTTGAGGACCGATAGGTACCAAACTGCCATTTTCATTCGGTCGTTTTAAACTCATTATTTACAAACAAGAGAAAGAGAGAAAAACACGAACAAGAAAAAAAAGAAATCTAAAGAATTTAAAATTGACATTTTTTTTATAAGACGAAGGAAAAAACACGAAGAAAAACAATCTATTTTTCTGTAAAAATTAAAAAAAGAAAATTTCTGATTTCTCCTAACCTTCATAGCATGATGCCATTGATGTGGATGCGTATCAAAACATCGATGAGTCGTTGATTTCGCATGACCGTTCATTTTGATGAAAGATTTTCAAGACGATAACAGTGTTAACTAAGGTTCTTTTTCTTCTTTCTTTCTTTTTTTCTCTCGCTAACTAAACTGAATTTTTTTTTCTTTTTCTTCTTCTATTCTTTCAACAATTACGTCCGATACTCAGGTTCACACAATCTCACACACGCCAGAAGAAAAAAAACACACACACACGCAAACGAGAAAATATTTAATCAACACAGATGTTCGCGTCTAATTATATATATAAAAGGATTACTCATCTTCTCGATGTACTGACGAGATAATTCAAGTTTAAATATTGAATTTTCATCGATAGACCAATTTACCTTTGCTGCTGCTGCTTGGTAGTTATAAAAATCACGAATGAATGTAATGTAATATTGCTTTCGTACCTAAGGACACCAAAGGGTGAGAAGAAAAAAGAACGTTTACTGCTATTTTTGTTATTGTTGTTGTTTTTTTCCTATTCTCTTCTATTCGTATTTTGAGTACTCTGAAAAAGTCTATCTCTGATTCGCTAGAGCAATAAGGAAATAGAACGACTTTCTGATAATCTATGGACTATTCATTCGACGCGCATTTCTAATCCAAACAGAAGACAGAGATATTCTCTTTAAAAGAGTTTGAACATTTATTTTGCTTTTTTTTCTGTTTAAAACCGAAATAACTTATATTTATATATATGTATATGTATACTACTAATGTTTAATTGAATCGTTGTATAATCGCATGTTGAACATTTTGCAATTGTGTTGATACTTTCGATATAGCTGAATAACGATGTAAACCTTGAATATTTTGTTGTTGATCAAGTTCGAGTACATGATTGACTTGATCGATTTTGCCTGTTATTGTTTGATCGAGTATGCATGATATCAATAAACTTTCGACATCATCCATTGGTATATTTAATTCTTGAGCGATGAATTCAATGCGAATTTTAGTGTACGGTTTAATAAGTTTGACTAAAACTTTGGTTCGAATCGTACGTAAAAGTATTTCGATATGTTCACGAATGAATTGATCGTCCATGATAGCTTGTCGATTTGTACGTAGGATCGATTCGAATTCTTTGATATCATTATTTTGATAGGCACCAACGAGATTTGTCATTGCTTGAATTTCAGGATCGGTTTTATAGGGTTTAGCTTCTTGTGAATCGAACGGATTGATGGTCGAACGCATGAGCATATTTGCAAGAACGAGATATTTCAAACAAGTCGTACGACGTGGTGAACCTGATTCATCATAGCTTTTGAAAGCTTCGAAAAAATCCGTATGCGCTTTTTCGTATTCTTGTTCACGTAAATGCATTTTACCACCACATTCACGTATCACACCTAAATGTCAAGTTTTTTGTTTTGTTTTATGGCATAAAAATAAACACTAGACGAACCCATGATTAATGGATGTGGTATAGCAGCTTTGATATGTAATGAGAGTTCATATAATTGCTTTAGTTTTTTTGTATTCTTTTAAACGGTATGCATTGGAATTTCCAACGCATAGACTTCTAATAGCTGCGTGCCTTTACGTTGATCATCGGTACCTGAACATGAATATTGAAAAATTGGGATTGAAAATCAAAATCAATTTGTATATACCTTCAGATGTTTGACAAGATTTATGTAATTCTTTGAGAATTTTCTGTAATTTAACATAATCCTGCTGTTCTTCATAGAGTTTACCAAGTTTTAAATTTGTTTTAAACCATAAACGTTCATTTTTCGTTTCTTTCAATGCGCCTAATGTTGTTTCATAGAAATTCTGTAATAAATCCATTTGTTTCGATGTTGAAATATAATCTAAGATTGAATTTATCGATTTTTCGCTCACATTTCTCGTTACAGCTGATTTAATATACGTTAATCTAGACAACAACAACAACGAAAAAGAAGAACCTGAATATTCAATAAAAGTCATTCGAATTGAATACGTACAATTCTTTATAACAAGCTAGCATTTCATCATAATTCTCCATTTTAAAATAGATTTTCATCATTTGTTTAAGAGCTTTAAAACCCCAATCACCTTTTTCACCGGCTTTTTGTTCTAAACTAAGAACTTTTTTAAAACTTTCAATTGCACCCAATGGATCATCTTCTTTCAATGCTTTGGAATTATAATATTGATTTTCTAAATCAGCATCGGGCTCTTCATCGGTATTTTCATAATCAAGATCGAAATCATCATTATCACCCATATCATCATCGTCCGACATTCTTTTTTTTTTATCTGAAAAAAAAACATATCAACAACAATAACAGTTAAGAAAATTATTATTTCGTTTTCCTAGACAAAATATTTGACAAGTTCGAGAGCTAATTGTGGATGTTTTTTTAAAAGATCCTGACAAGATTGTTCATTGAGCAATTGACGAGTTGTTTTAAGTATTAAAAAGCATTTTTCTTGAATGTTCACTGAAATCTTTCGTTGAAGTGTATAGTAAATATCTAGAATATTCAAGATATTCGTTTCGTTGATATGTTGACCTGTAAGAAGATAATCTTCGCAAAATTCATAGAGATCATCCAAAAGAAATTGATCACTAAGTTGAATATATTGAAGAATATTTTCGTGATTGAGATTGATTTCAGCTTTGTAGAAATATGCATGTAGAAGATCGAAATCATTTTCATTGAGTAGAAACGAACTGAGATCGATTTCCCGTTGAGTTTTTTCGGTAAAATTCGATTGAAATAATTTTTGAAAATAATTCGAACGTGCACTGAGAATAACTCGATGACATGGATAGGTTTTATTATGTACACGTATGCAAACATCACTTGTTTCGGTCTGATTCGAAAGTGATTTGATATCATCGAGAAATTTTTGTTGACAAATCGATAGTTTCTTATCTGACAGCGTACTTTCAAGATGCTGACTTTTGACAAGCCAATCATGTCTAAAGAAAAACAAAGGACGAAAAGTTAAACGATTTGTCGTTTTTTGTTTTTCTTCGTACCTGACAATAACCATTAATCGAAGTGTATCTTTGCAAATAAATTCTTCGAGTTCAGTCATTGAACATAATTCTAATGTATTCGAATTGTTTGTTAGCCAGCAATGTTCTTTTAAGCAAATGCATTCGCTTGATTTCGTTATTTGACTATTTTTCTTGTAGAGAATTGCTTTAAATGCAAGTAAATGTCCGGCTGTTAATGGAAGATTATCGAATTGTACGAGAATACGAAATTTATTCTCATCGAATGCTAATTGTATCATGTACGACCACGACCAATTCCAATGTTTATAGGTTTCTGTTGTTAAATAGTTCGAATACATTCGACGAAGAAGACCAAAATTTTCCAAGACAATTTCATTTGTATATTTTTCAGATTTCGTATAAAATGAGTTGATTGTATCAGCATATTTCGACATCGTATGATGATTTAATTCTCTTCTTCTTGCTTAAGAAAGAGCCGTTAAAATGAATAAACTATGGATCGACTTGGATGTGAATCATTCGACCAATGAAATTGCATTGAAATATGAAAATGAACAACTCTTTTTTTTTTCGTTTCGTTTTCAGCCAACATCTCTTCTTTCGTCGTTCGTCGTTTTCTTTAAATAAATCATTTTACTATACTTATAACAATTGTTGATTAGACAGTCGCTTTCAGTCATGTAAAGTGCATTTTCAATGTGAATTCGCTTCGAGCAATTGTACATTGACGAAGAAGTGAGAGGGTGAGAGGGAGAGAAAACGAAAGAGAGCTCGTTGCCATAAATAAAAACTTCAGTTTTTTTTGTCTCTTCAAAATCAAACATCATTACCAATCGAGACGACAGAATCTGTATCTACAGAGGAAATATCATCGTTATTTGAAATAAACGAATGTGAGTTTTATTAGAATTCTAAGTAATTAATTTTATTTTGTTCTTATTGAAGAAAAAAAATCGAAAAAAAATTTTTTTTATTGAATATCGAAAAAAAATTCGTTTTTTTCCTCCGAAATCTTCTTCACTAGATTTTTATCTCGAATCAAAGTGCATAGATGGTTAATGATTCGTTCTTTTTACGAAATATATTCTTGTCATAAATTTTTCGTTTTTCTCTTCATTCAATCAAATCAGGTACGAAAACGTAAAGTTTTGTTGTTGTTGTTGTTATTTTAGATATTCGTCTTCTTCGTGTGTGTGTGTGTATATATACGTTTCGTTTTTTTCTTGCCCATTCGAATATTGAAAATCTCTCTCGATAACATATAAAAAAGACCTATTTATTATTCATTGATAACGACTGAAAATTAATGTTAAATGACGAATTATTCGAACGAAATTGATAAAAAGAAAACCATGCCCAAATTGTTGAGCTGTCTTTTCCCGAAAACTGACGACGACAAAAAAAGCGAACGAATCAATAAAGATATCAATGCACGTTTAAAACGCGATGAAAAAATTTACAAAGCAACATATCGTCTATTACTATTAGGTTCGAACGAATGTCATTCTTGTTACCAAACATTTTTAAAAAAAAACAACTCATTTCTTTCATAGGCGCTGGTGAATCAGGAAAATCAACTGTTGTCAAACAAATGAAAATTTTACACGATCCATTT
>ERZ781399.1596-NODE-1596-length-19839-cov-4.208300_pt1 | contig 19839 bp, 30 predicted proteins | sample MGYA00511014_ERZ781399 | MGnify/ENA primary metagenome ERZ781399 (study PRJEB29847, sample SAMN06458254) | wastewater metagenome | isolation source: Wastewater bioreactor | place: South Africa: Cape Town | study: EMG produced TPA metagenomics assembly of the...
CCATTGGTTTTCCTATTTTAATTTTTTTTTCTAATTAAAATTTAGAAATTAATCGAAGATTGTCGAGATATTCTTCCGTCGTATTTGGATTCGATTTATTCTCATTCAGAAAATCCGCTTAGCAACGAGATTTTTCTCGAATTAGCTCGTCATTTCGAATCGGAATATCATTCCGACATGTCGAAATTGAATATTTTACCAGCACATATTCTTACACGTGTGAGCGAATATGTTCCTGAAATAATCAAATTTATCGAGAAAATAATCGAAAATGGTTATGCTTATGAATCGAATTCATCGGTTTATTTTGATACAATGAAATTTCATGAGAAACATTCGTATGCGAAATTAGAACCCGATCGTGCCAAAGATATTGCCGCTTTGAATGAAGGCGAAGGTGCGTTGTCCGCAACGGAAACAGTGGCCAAAGAAAAACGAAATGAATGTGATTTTGTTCTTTGGAAAAAGAGCAAAGCAGGCGAGCCCGTTTGGCAATCACCATGGGGTCTTGGTCGGCCCGGTTGGCATATTGAATGTAGTGTCATGGCAAGTACAGTTCTCGGTCCTCAATTTGATATTCATACGGGTGGTGTCGATCTTAAATTTCCTCATCATGATAATGAAATATCACAATCCGAAGCTCATTTTGATAGTGATGCATGGGTGAATTATTTTCTTCATAGTGGACATTTAACAATTGCCGGATGTAAAATGTCGAAATCATTGAAAAATTTCATTACAATTCGTCAAGCTTTGGAAAAATACTCGTTTCGACAAATACGTTTTCTATTTCTACTACATTCATGGTCGTCAACATTGGATTACAGTGATCATGGCATGGAAAAAGCATTGACCTATGAGAAAATGTTAGATGAATTCTTCTTGAATATCAAAGCACAAATACGCTCGATGAAACCATTGAGTCACTCGGATGCTTATACAAAATTTAATGAACGAGATTTGAAATTAAATGAAGATTTTTCATCAACTCAAAAACAAATACATTTCGCTCTTTGTGATTCCATTGATACACCAACAGCTATGGAACAAATTCGACAATTAGTAACAACGACCAATATCTACATGAATGAACGAAATACAACAGTTAATCAATTACTTTTGAGAAACATTGCTGTTTATATAACGAGATTAATTAATATCTTCGGTTTGAATTCATCTGTAACAGCTGCCGATGAAATAGGTTTCACTCGGTTGACTGAACAACAAACATCATCGATTAATGTTGAAGATGTAGCCATGCCTTATGTACAAGCATTTTCAGATTTTCGTGATGGTGTACGAACAATTGCTATTAGTGTTAAGAATAAAGAAATTCTTACATTATGTGACCAAGTGAGAAATGATGTTCTACCTGAATTAGGCGTTCGACTTGAAGATAAATGTAAGAAAAAAGACAGTTTACGTATTATCAGGTCAATTTGATTTCTTCTTGTTCTTCTTCTAGCGGGTTCAAATACAGCAGTAATCAAGTTTTGCGATCCCGAAGTGTTACGACGTGAACGTGAACAAGCTGCACTTGATAAGAAAAATGAACAAGAAGAAAAAGAACGACGAAAATTACAGCAACAAAAAGAAAAAGAAGCTAAGGAAGCAAAGAAAAAGGCACAAAAAGAAAAACAAGCAAATAGTGGAAAGAATGCAGCAGCAGCAGCAGCAGCAACACCAACAACGAATGGTGAAGCAACAGCAAATGGAACGAACGGTGACGCATAAGAAAAATCAACTCAACCGGTGTTTTGATCTTCTGTCTTTTTTTTTATTTTAATCTTTTTCCGTTGTTTTGTTATTAAACTGAGGTTCATCTCCTAGTTATATATTTATTTATTTATTTATTTCATCGTCATTTGGGTCGTCTTTATTTTTTTCTTCAACTCAAAAACTTTAAACATCGAATAATTTGTTTGAAAAAAAAAATTCTTCGCTTTTGCTCTCTTTTACATTCAGTTTTTCGTGGTATAAAATCATTAAATCAAAACATGATTATCACAAGTAACACGATTTAAAACAAGAAATAATTCGTCAATTTTATCGGGAAATTGTTCAATCGAAGTCATATATCGATGACGCATGATTCGATCATGTTCTTCAAACAATTCCAATTCACTTTGTAAACCTATATGAATATATCTACGTACAGATTACAGAAAACAACTCAAACTTACCTAACCAACATCGAACTTGTTCAAAGATATAAAAAAACATATGTTCATCTTCGTTTTTGTTGCCATATTTACGAACATATCGAAAACTGGCATTAATAATTGTTAAAAACACACTTAAACATACAAATACAACAATAAATATGAACAAACTAAAACAAATTGGACCCAAAACTGGTGATGCTTGACTTAATTGATTGGCATTAAACTTCATAAGAATCATTTTGAATAACATTCGAATTGTTTCAAATACATTCGAACATGTTTTTAAATTTGAATTAAATAATAAATAGAATAGACAAATAAATGAAATAAATATAAATGAAAACATAAATGAAAATAAAAGAAGATCTTTTCGTGCATGTTCAAATGTTTGTAGAAAAAATAATAATCGATTATTAAATCGACATAAACGAATACATTTAATTGTACCCAAAAAACAGCAACAATTTATCAGACACACTAATATTTCATTAATATACACAGCTGTGCTCAAATCTATATAAGCACGGCCATTTGTTTGTTGAAATAAACTGCCAAGTCGTTGAGATTCATTGTACCGCCAAATATAGACACCAATACTTGTCCACGAACAAATAATGATCGTGACATCGATATAATGCCACAATTCATGAAAATATTTGATTTTCAATCGACATAGAATTTGAATTTGTTCGATCATCATGTAAATAATGAAGAACATGTAAATAATCGAACAGATCAAGGCTGACCAAGATGAAAATACTAAATAATCAAGATAGATAGATATAGATAGACAAAATGACCAGAAACAAATACTTTGAAAAGAAAATGGTTCGATTTGAAAATGTGGAATGAGACCACCGGTGGATAGAAAATCAGTTTGAAGCGTAATTGAAGTGAATAATTGAACATTAGGATTGTAAAGACTAAATTGTATGATGACTGATTTTGTTTGACGATCGATCCATTGAAGTTGATGTAACATGGATAAATTACTTTGAATATCAGTGAATCTTCCTTGAAATTCGTATATTCGATATTCAAATGCCTGATGAACGGTTGTTGAATATGAAGAATTTGATCGAAGTAAAAATAGTTCGTTGTCTTCATCGTCATATCGGCATATTGATGAAACAATATTATTGACACGACATGATTGTAATTTAACTCTCGATTGTCTCATGATGACTCGTCCAATCAAACGATTAGTTTTATCATTGATATAACCAGAGAGATTTCTTGGTTGATCACCGTTGTACCAGTCTCGTGCACGAATATTCCAAATAAAATCCTTTTCCAACCAATTCCAATATTCATTGATGGTCGAAATCTATCAACAACAGAAAACATCAATCGTAGTTTAGTTTTTTTTTTGAAAAGAAAACTTCTATACGTTACGATACGAATAATTAGTTTGTTGAGAATCCAAAAGAAAATTTTTCAAATAATGAACTAAGTGGAAACCATAAGAATTTAGATTCAAATAGACTACAGTAAATAATAATGAGAGAAAGAATAAATAGAGAAAAATCTCTCGTAGAATTGACCACATTTTCATTTGTTTGATTCGTTGATAACGAAGTAAATGTTTTTCCTCTTCGGTTAATCGATTGATACGATTGTCACGATGATAGGAAAGAACCGATCGTTTCTATATGATAATAAAAAACGAATATTCACAAAGACAACGAGAACAAACTTTGATTGAATGTAAATATTCTTCATTTTCATTGAAATATTCAATTATTTCCTCATCTTTATCATATTTTCGAATAAAACACGCAAATATTAACGCCAAAGAGAATATCTTCGAAATCAATATTTTTCAGATTAAAATTTAAAAAACAACCAACTAATTTACTTTAATAGGTTGAATAAGAAGAACGGATGAAAAAAATCCCGAGACCAATGATGTTAACCATTGTTGTGTTTTCAAATCACCAAATTCAATACCTCGAACGATAATAAAAAACATCGACAGGATAACAATTGAAATCGACAATCCATAGGCAAGGAACAAACACCACCATGGAAATGTGCATTTTGTCTTTGATGGTATTTTTGACGAATATTTCCTTTCTCGTAATCGAATTCGACGAAAGAATTGAACGAGCAATAAACTTGGAACAAATGCTAATAATTCAACGATGACGCCGATGCCGATCTATAAGCAAAGATTTATCGGAATTATTATTTCGATTTCATAGAAATGAATCAACCTGTTCGGGAGTAATATAAAGTGGTCCCAAGGAAAGACTGGTTTGACTTGTATCGATTGATTTTGCTTGTTGCATTTGATCGTAATATAAAATATTCAATAGCATCGAAACAAATAACAAAACAAAACAGCAAGTACATCGTTGAACACGTGTGAAATAATTCGATGGCGGACGAGAGAATATTGAAAACCAAAGATGACCTTCTGACATATTGTGATACGCTCGTTTGGATAGAACATACGAAAATTGCTGTTTTTCATAATCATTTGCAACTGGCAAGACTCTCTCAATTCGCCCGTCATCTTTCTCAAGCGCAAACCATTTTTGACAAATAAAATAGGACTTTTCCATTGTTTGTACATCACAAACGATAATATATTTTAAAAACCATGATGATGAAGAGCCTTGACCAGAATTGTCATGCCATAGACGAATGTAATTCAACGAGCCTAATGCTTTCGGAACGCTCATGAGAAATGCATCGATACCAGCACGTTGAAAAATCTTTCGTTTCGAATTTGAAAATCGTCGCACTTTTGTATCATCCTTGTCTCCACTGAGAATAAATTGAACATTCGAATTTGTTCCAGCATGTCGTCGATGACCAGTTACAACGATGATTTCATAATGATATTGATCTTCAGCGTAATTATCATCCAAGACCATAACACCTAATTTTTCGAAATCTTTTCGATCTTTATATCGAGCATAGATAACGAAAAGAAGGTAAAGAATAGAAATACAAATCACTGTCAGGTAAATTGTTTTGTTTTTAGCAAAATCTGCATTCGAAAAGACATGATTCCAATTGATAGGTTCTGGTAGAACAAGAAAACCACCGGCAAATGTTGTCAAATGTGTGGATAGACATTCAGTTTGATACAGATTTGTCTTTGATCCGACTAATACACCATCGGATTGCCACTGTTTGACTTGTTCATTGAAAAAATAACAACCTGATGTATAAATACGAAGTGAATAATCCGATGTGAAGTTAAACGGTTGATTTGAAATGGGAAGAGTTTGATTCGAACAGTAAAGAACGAATTCAGTGGTATTTAATTCTCGAATACCGAAGATTAATGATTGATGACCAATTGTTTGTTGATTATCGATGGAGTGTTGATAGATATCGGAATTAAGCGACGCTGGACAGAGAAGAGACCAACCATCGATGAGTTGAACGGTCGTATTGAGTTGTGGTGTTTGATCAAATCGATAGATAAGTAAATAAGCTGGAATCCGACTACTCAAATTCAATGGTTGGATTTGAATATGAACTGAAATAGATAAATGTTCTGTTTGTTGCAGATCGATATGATGAAGATTGAAAATAAGTTGATGAGGAGTTTGATTAAATGAGGTTAGATTTTGTTTGATCATCGATGGAATGAGCATATTTGGATCGCGTGGAATGAGAAATCGATATGGTTGAGAGAAAGTTGTTGGAATCGAAAGTGAATTTCCATTTCGATCCAAAATCGACAGTGAAATCGATCGTGAAAGATTGGTGTTTGATTTACTACGGAAATCATCTGACGATGCAAGTGCTTGCATCATCGTCTATTAAAAAAACATGAAATAAGACAATTGAAACAGAATTTTAACGTCGATAGACAAACTCGAAGTGAAAGCGTTTGATTTTGATTGAAATTTGATGGAAGTTGAATCTGTGCATTGTTCATCGGTTGAATGGTTTTATTTGCTAATGAATCAATCGATATTGTTTCTAACGAGAGAAAAATAGACGATGTATTGAACAGAAGATTTTGACCGATATTCAAATGGATATTCAATGCTGATGTTAATAAAGCAATCGTAGTTGCAGATTGTTCATTGATTTGATTAGCTAATTGTTGTTGATAGTAAAGATTTCGACGTTTTTGAATCGTAGTCCATGAAAAATCATCACCATCAGCAAATAGATCTATTTTCAAAACAAAATCCAATGAGATCAATATGATATAGAAATAAGAAGAAAGTACGTACAAGGATTGGACCATTCATTTTCGAGATCTGTATCGTAATCTTTCGGGAAAGCATTAGCTCGAGAAGTGTCTAAGTCAAGAATTGTTGTTCGTTGCTGTAATGGACTATTCACTGCCTATATAAAATCAAAATCATGCATGCGATAGATTTTCGTATAAATACGAGAATAGAGTTACTGTTTGAATGTTGGATACACATTGACTAATTTGTTTAGCAGCTGTTTGTATATCTTCGAATGAAATTTTCGTTGCTATTGAATAGAGAGATTCAGCTAATTGATGACATTTTTCCGATGCAATACTCTAGATTATAGAACAATCGAAATTTAGTCAAAATCGATGAAGAAAACAAAACAAAAGACATACAGCTGCAGATCGAGTGAGTTGATTCGTTGCTGCAGTTAGTTGTACTAATGATGATGCTTGTAGAATGATACTATTCGAACCAGCAACGAGAAGATTTGTTGTAAAATTCATTAGATATTCTCGAATATTCGCTTGTAGATTCAATTGTTTTTCATATTCAATCAGAGCAGATTCATTGGATGAAGTTGACATATTTGATGAGATTTCATTGCTAAATGATGTAACCGAAATAGTAGTAGGAGAAATACCGTCTAGAATAAAAATCATTTATGATAATATCGAACAAACAATGAATAATTACGTACTTGAAACGACATTTGTTATCGATTGAGTATTATTTTGATTGATTTCTTGTGATACTGATGTGAGAATTTGTCCAACTGTATTTTGATTTCCACTTTCAAGTAATTGAAAAATCGAATTTGATGATTTATTATTCGAACTGATAAAATCCGTTAGAATCGATGAATCAGACATCATGTAAACGGATGAAAGATTATATTGTGCAATACAATCAAGTGTATCACGAATGTATATGGCAAGATGATGTACGGACGTATTTTCATTGCTAGCCGGTAGTCGAATTTGAAAGTCTGATAGTCTACTAAAAGCAATCATTTGTCGATCTCCAGTCGAACTTAAAATGTACAATGAATAATCTTTGATATCATCGAAATCGAACCAGTTTGTACATGATATACTGAATAGAGTTAGAATAGTGCCATTGAGAGGAGAAATATAACATGAACCATTTTCTGGTGGTTGATTGATAACGAAATTGAGAGCACTTGAACTCGATTCCGATGGAAATGAATAGATAACTTCAAATCGCCAATAGAGAAATGATGGATTCTGAATGAATAATTGATTGGATGCAGTGAGATTAGTTGTATTGATGCCAAAGAACCAAATGTTTTTATATTGTTTTATTTTATCGAATTGCATCCATTGTACTGATGAATTCGAGACATTAGAACTGTAATAAATATTCCAAGTAATGTTCGAAATTGTTGAACATTGTTGAAAACAAGAAGAGAAAAGAGCAACTTGTGTTGTTGGATTGACAAGATGAAATTCTTGATTTGGATTACACATTGTTGATATGACGCATCTTTGATTTTAAAAAGTCCTTTTTTTTATAGAATTAAATAATTCAAAAAAGAAGAACTCACCCAATAATAATTATTTCAGATGAACTATCTTCGACTCGAACTAGAAGATAGCCAGTTGCTTGTCGAGATGCATTTCGAATATTTGTCATTTTAACCATGAATTGATACGTTCGATTGGAGAGAAGTGAACCACTGAGAATCGTAAGTGATGAATTGAAAATATTTTCATATTTCCATGCTGTTCGATTTGATAGACACGATTGATTCAAAGGATCAACACGTGGATCATCAATTGTCAATGGATCTCCATTGACATGTGGAAAATTGTAGAGCATATAAATTCGACAATAGTATTGGTATATCCAATCCTAAATTTAAAAAAATGGATAGAATGATGAGAATTAGTGATGATATTACAGTTGAGTTGAAGATGTTATCATCGAGATCAGTAGAAAATGTTCCGGGATTTAATGTTAGATCTTGTGAATGGCCACGAGTGATCATTGATGTTCCATATTGAGCAATATTAGTGACTATACCGGTGGCAGTTATCGAAACATAAGTAAAAGATGATTTTGTAATTGTAGGATATTTGGACATGGCAATAGTCAATTGAAATCGATAGAAACCATATGGTAAAATTCTTGCTGGAATATAGAGTTCAGAAAATGTTGTTTGTACAATGGGATCGATTTGTATTGGAAAAGAACAATTCATTGTTGTTGTACAATTGTAAATAGCCCATTGTGAAATGAATGATAGAGAATCATTGCAATTCAATTCAATCTGTGAAGTGATGTAGAAATCTTGAGATTTTCGAAATTGTAATGGATTATTTGGAGACAATGAATTCGGTATAAGTATTACATCAGCCGAGAAACAAGCTGAAAGAAAAAATTTATTATTGTATCGTTTCTATAGATATTAACTCACTTTGGTTTAGTAATTGGATTGTTGTTGTTGTTGTTGTTGATGTTGTTGATGATGATGATGTTGTTGATGATGATGATGTTGTTGATGATGATGATGATGATGTTGTTGATGATGATGATGATGATGTTGTTGTGGTGGTGGTTGTTGATGATGTTGTTGTTGATGATGATGTTGTCGATGATAATGTTGTTGTTGATGATGATGTTATTGTAGTTGTGGTTGTTGTTGTGGTTGTTTCATCTATAAGATACAATAAATATGCTTTTATTGAGAAATATGGTTAACTTATACCACAAAAATTAGTTTCGTGAAAGAACTTTTGAAAACGACAATTTCCTTGATCAGCAATAAAAATGTTACCATTCGTGTCAAAACTAAAACTGTATGGAGTGGTTAATTGATTAGCTGCAGCACCTCCTGCACCCGAGCAGCCAACTATACATCGAAATCCAGTCGAATTTTCTGCAAGTAGGCGATGATTACCATATTCAAGAATAAAAAAATATCCATTGCCATCTAGCATCACTGCAATAGGGTTATTAAGTGCAAAGTTTCTTGGCGCCGGTGCTGATGATCCCACGGCTACTGTTGCAGTCGATGCACCTGCTGCAACACACTTAATTTGATTATTTGCATAGTCAGCTATATATAAGTTGAAATTAACATCGACAAATATTCCATGTGCATTACTAAATGATGTGGCTCCAGTAACTGTTGTTGGAGTGAGACTAGAACTGTTAAGTGATCGTTTATAAACGCTACGAGGACTCTGCTGCATACAATAAAGAGCATCATTGTTGTCAACAAAAAGACTAAAACATTTTGAACTAACAGTCATGGCACTCACACCACTTGATGCATTCACAGTCCATTTTTCAACCCGTGAATTTGCCCCATTATCAACAAAAATATCGCCATTTTCTCTGATAAAAAGACCTTGAGGTCCAGTTAAACCACTAGACATGTTTTTGGCTGAATTTACATTTCCGTTGAACCATATTTGTAGCCGATTAATACCATTGATAGTCAGATAAATAGTGTTGTTTTTATCAATAACAACAATATTTGAACCGCAACCAACTATATCACCATTTGCAAACGTTGTTGCATTTGGTTTCCATGTAGCATTGGAACAAAACTTAGGTTGATTGAATCCATAGCCTAAATATCAAAATACATTCATAAATCCCTACAATGTCAAATCTATCACCTTGGGTTCGAATAATCATCAATAGCAGGAAAAACCATATTTTCAGATCAAAGAATAGATACATTTTGTGTTTTTGTAAAATGTACTAGTGATACACAGAAACAGTATCAAATGAGCGTTTTAATAGAACTCTTTATTGACTTGTTTTTTTTTTCGGTAATTTCAAAAAAACTCCGCTGTTTATTTAATATCGGCTCTTTGACAAACTAGAGATCGAAACTATGAATTAAATATAAATAATAGAAAACCTAACGGAAGCATTGTTTTCTGAGCAAATTGCATCGATCCGTGCTTCCGTTTGTTTGTTTTTCGCCGATACAAGGAAAAGATCTAATTTATCTGTGATTTCATCCTTTGCTTTTTCGAAGAAACATTGAAAAAACGGAGAGATGTCGTTAGCTGAAGCTTGACACATTTTGTTTGTCATTTGATTGGTTCGAGTTACCTGCAATTAAATGGTTAATCAATTGATTTTGATTTCAGTGAGCAAAAAAAAACTGAGTCTCGTGCTGTCTACATGATATTTTGTTTTCGTTACAAATCATCGTTTATTCAATGTCGTCGACGATGAATAAGCAAAAATCGTGAGAAGAAAAAAAAGTGAAACTTAAATTTATTTTTTTGTTTTGAAAATAAAAATATACAAACATAAATATATGTTGGCATTTCTTATCTCGTTTTAGATAAAGTCCAAAGAATATGACTGAGGATATTGAGGGGGAGGATGATGTTGCTCTGTTGACCAATGACGACGGTGACGATCGTTTACTAATGGCTGATGATCGACGACCAAGAATTAACGCCGTATTTGTCGTTACCTTTGACATCAAATATGGTAAACGAATCCATGAAAAAAAAAGAGAAAAGCAAATATTTCATAGTTTAATAAATATATTTTAGGCAATACAATTGAATTTCAAATGCCAGAAAAAGAAAGAATGTCACTAGCGGGTGTCGAATACAAAGCCATTCCTAGTGGATCCCACCACATTCATGAAGATTTTGTGTGAGTAATTCAGCTTTTTTTTCTCGTTGTGCAAATATGGATTTAGATTATTTATTTAGATATTTTCGTCATGAAAATAAATATGGATTAGCTTGTATCGCTCGAAAAGAATCACGAAACTCTCGTGGTGGTGGTGATGATGATGCTGGATCGGTTACGCTTCTTGATCATACGCAACGCGGTTTACGTATTAAATCAGTTGGCATTTTAACATCATCGATTTTCCATATACAATCCTATTTACAATTTCTTCAAACTGAAGCACAGTTCGTTAAAAAGAAAATCTTTTGTTGTTTCGTCAAAATTAAATTTTGATTTCGTGTTCTAGAACATACCTTGACCAAACCTCAGTTAATTACGATCGTCTAAAAGAACTTCTTTTGAATCGTAATCAATCGCTTTCTGTTCCTGTTTCTATTTATGTAAGTTATTCTGTGCGACATAAAAAACAATACAAAACACTTGGGTCTCACTGACCTTGACACAATCTGTTTAATCGATTGACTTTCCTTTTGTCTTTCAGGACGACTTATTTAATATATTTATTGATCGATTCGGTCCATCCATATTTCCGCTTTCTCGACTCATTCTACTTAATAAACGTATTTTATTATATTCGAATTCTCCGATCGGTTCTCTTTGCGATGCAGGTTGGTTTCAGAAACAACTGAATCCTCATTGTTTTTCTTTCTCTGTTTATAGTCTACTTCGCACATATGCTTAATCAATTAATTAAAACCTTATTTTTCATAACTATTCTGGACTTATCCATTCTCAATAATGAACAAAGTTATATAGCTTGTACGACCGAGAGAATATTCAAAGAAAAACATCAACTCTACGATGCATTTATTGATTGCGATAAACATATTCAGATTGAAACCAATGATTCTATTCTACAGTCAATTATTAAAATAACACGTCACGATCGTAATCGATTGAAAAAAGGAATGACGTAAGTTGAACATTTCTTTCTCGTCGTATTGACTTACGCGTCGAGTTCATTTTCTTTTAGTTTGAATTATTTTATTAACATGGGTAATCATTTATCTCAAGTCATAAATCGACTTTCTCAATCGACGACCAATCAACAATTAAATAAAGACGATTTTCAAACGCTTGATTTGCATCAACGTTACGATCGATTGTTTCTGAGTGAATATATTCGTTTACATCAGATTGAAAATGTCACACTAAGTACACCGAATTCGAAATTCTTTCCGTTGACGCCTTGTTGTCCTTGTCCAAATGGCAAATCATAATTTGGCAAAAAGAAAAGAAGGCAAAACAGAAGAAAATAATAATTTTATGTTTTATTTTATGATTTTCATTTTACATTCTTTTGTCTTGTTTTTCTTTTATAATTAATAATCATCAGTCGAAAGAGATTCTAACCAACACAATAGATACGATATCATCCGTTAAATATGTACATATCATTGAATGATTTTATTTGTTCTTTTTTTCTTTATAAGCTGTCGCGTCGGATGAAAATCATTTCTTGTTGTGTTCTTTCGATTGAGAAATTGACGAAGAAGCTGTAGTAGACATTAATATCATTCATGTCTATATAGACATAAAGAAATAAGTCAACCTCTTTTAGAAGCTTACGCATGTCATGAATACAGAACGAGGTGAGATGAAAGATGTCCATATATCGGAAGAATAGAGGGGAACAATAAGTTAAGCGATTAGTTTTTTTTTCTTCTTCTTCGCTCTTTACGCTCACTGGTATAGATCTATTGAGACATTGTCGTTGTGTGTCTATGTTTTTCTTTCTTCGCTTCTCTTCTTGCGTCTAGGTCGAAATCGATCGATTGCGTGTCAGGAGACACATTGTTGGAGTTCTTTTGTATCCTTCATCTTGCCTAATTTCTTCCTTGCTCGAGTGAAAAGGAAGAACAAACTAGTCAATGACGATACCTTCAGGGTTCCCCTCCTGCAGCTTGTTGTGATACTGTTGATTACCATCTGATAATCGCAGAAGACTGTTTACACGAGTCTCAAGAACATTTCTTCTCTCTTTCTTTCTCTCTCTCTCTCTCGCTCTGTCTATTCTTTTTTGTGTCCAAGTTATGTTAGTCGAGTCTATGTCTGTTGACATCTATTGTTGTAGATATAATAAAAAAAAGCGAGATTATTCTTTGCATTTTTCATTCGAACTGTGGAGGCGTTCTTCTTTCCATTACTTGACCTTCTGATAAAACAAAAATGCGTATTTACCGAACGAGATATGATGATGATGATCGCTATATAAAACGTCCGACACTTGTCTACACGTGCACTGATCCGTTTTTTTCTTCATTTTATTTTAGATGGTAAAGTAAGCAAGTAGAAAGTGAAACACATTTTCTTCGAACAAAGAACTACTAATTTGTCTATCAATGGCTGACAATTTTAATGAAGATGTTAATTCGTCAACTATACATTGTCGAATTCAATATCTCGATGATACCGATCCATTTTCAAGTGTCAATTTACCTGAACCAGCTCGTCCACCATCGTTTACATTTCTCACAACAACTGTGTTAAGCAATCAATTGAATAGCGTGCATAAACTTCTCAAAGCACCCCATCGAGTAAATCGATTTGATTTGTGTAATTATTATTCGATTTAATATATCTCCATTCATAGATTGCTGATTGTACATTGGAATTATGTCGACAAGATGGAACAAAAACTGAATTTGGACCCTATCTCGATCTCGATCAAACATTAGATGAACAACGTGAAGAATTCGAAAGTTTTACACATGGTTATAAATGGTCGATGGTTCTTCGTACGCAATTAAGCGTACGAGTTAATGCTTGCATTGGTAAATGAGAAAGAGAAGGAAAAAGAAAAATGATCTAATGGAGTTTTGATTTGTAGATAAATTATTGCATTCAGATGGACGTGAATTACGACGATCATTATTTTCACTGAAACAGATTTTTCAAGTAAAGATAAGAAGACGAAGAAGAAAAACGACGAATGTTCTTTTTCCTTTTCAAGGACGATAAAGATCTCGTACACGAATTTGTAAATAATCAAGGTCTACAATGTCTCATTAAAATCGGCGGTGCTGCTGATCAAAACTATCAGAATTACATTTTACGAGGTTTGACAATCGATTGAATTTTATTTTCACAAGACTAATTGTTTTTTGTTTGTTTGTTCATAGCACTTGGTCAGCTAATGTTATATGTCGATGGTATGAACGCTGTGATAGAACAAAATGAAGTTGTTCAATGGCTTTACTCATTAATTGAATCGAGTGTAAGCAAATCGAGAGAAATCAATCACGAACTATTTTTTGTTTTTCTTAGTTTCGATTGGTCGTTAAAACAAGTTTAAAACTTCTGATTGTTTTCGCTGAATTTGTTGAATCAAATGCTCTACTGATTCTCTCAGCTGTTAAACATGTCGATCGTTCACCGACACGTTTACTCTGGTCGAATGCAATGAAAATTCTCAATGAAATGGATACATCATCAACTGAAGTTGTTCTACTGATTGTCACATTGTTTAATACAGTTCTCGCTGCTGTACATGATCAAGATACGTTCTATGATATGACGGATGCATTAGAAAAACAGGGCATGCAAAAATGTACACAATTTTTTATTAGTCGAAAACCGCCCGAACCAGATTTACTCGAACAATTTAAGATTTATGACGTAAGGCCAAAATCGAATTCGCTTACATAATCAGAACGAAAAATGAGAAACGAAGAGAGATTTTTATCGATAGAACCTTGAATTATATGTAATTTGATCATTAATACTACTAATTTGTCATTTTTAGGGTGCACTTCGACGCGAAGATGGAGACGAAGAAATGGGAAATAATCCGTCGATGAGGTATGTACGATTGTCAAAAGAAAGAACACGTTCTTTTTTTTGTACTTTGTTACTTATCAATAATATAAATTAGATCCTCCTCATCATTGAGCAATCTTCAGGAAAATGTGTTGAGGTAAAACATATTGTTCAAGACGCTTCATTTCGTCTTCTCCCATGTTTGTTCTCGTTGTCGTTTTTTTTTTATCAACAATCGCATGTCATTTTATTTTGTTTTGTTGTCTTGAATGTTTCCTTGCTTATTGTGTCTTGAATAGGCTTGCACCTCGTACCAAATCTGTTAGCGAACGTGTTTCACATCGTCATTCGATAAGTGAATGTCATTCATCACCATCATTATCATCTAATCATTTTATTCCGAAAGAATGTATTATCGAAGAAACTGATTTGGATTTAACTGATAATAAAACATTGCGACAATGTCGTGATGTGAGCGATGCATCGAATGGACAAGATGAATCAACCGTATCATTCAATGATCATATTGATGATGAGAATGATAGTGATGAGTATGCTTACATTTGATTTTACATTGCCGTTTTTTCTTTTCTTTTGCATGTCGCTTTCGTTTTTTTCTTTCTTTCTCTTCTTCTTCTTCTTCCTTATTTCGAATATCAGCAGTTTTATGATTTGCTTGAACGGCTTCGTTTTTTCTTAGACGACGAGCACGAGTGAAAAGTACAATTGATAATCGACAAAGTTTGAGACGAAGTTCATCACAAACATTTCCGACGATGACAATGTTTCAAAAGAAAGAACAGGAAGTGTAAGTTATTTCATACCGTCGACTCAATCATTTCGATTCAAATAAAATATTATTTAGTCCAAAATCAGCACCACCACCCGACAGTGCAGCACTTCGTCAAATGCAGAATCTTTGGGAAACACAAATTGTCAATAGTGAAGTACCACGAGCAGCTGCACTCGGACGTAGTCGAGATCGTTGGGCAACATCAGCCGACAATCAAAATACATTGAATACCATCTTACAAGGTAGAATTCAACTACAATACAGAAAAATAGTTCTTTTTTTTAATATTAAAAATTGAATTTTAACAGCCAAATTGTCAACATCTACTGATAGTCATACTGTTCCGTCCAGTCATTTTACCCGTCCAACAGTTCATTCTGAAACAACTTCACCTCCACCTACGGATAATAATAATAATGAACAACACCAACAACAAGTCGTTTTTCGGAAGACTCCACTATCTCCAAGAATTTCGAATACACATAATACAATTGAAACTCTAGCTAATCAATTGAATATGTCAGTTATGAATGGAAATGATTCGTCATCGACAAATGGACAAGCAACTATCACAGTTAAAGAACCGAAAGTCATACAATCATCGGAACTTATCGGTGCAGTAACACGAGCAAAACATGATTTACAAGTAGCTGCATCCGCTAAGTCTCCACCGATAGCTGCATCGACAAATTTTGCTTTACCGAATCAAATTTCCGATAATCTACTACCGAAACCTTTGTCTGATAATGATCTTCAATGGGAATATATTGTTTCAAAAGTATTAGAACGTCAATTACGTGTTCAAGATCTTAACTTCGAAGAATTGAATGAACAAGATGATGTTAATATTATGAACATGAACCATCTATCAAATGGATCAGCACATATGATGCCTGGTGGTGGTCCTCCGCCACCACCTCCAATCGGTGGTATTCCTCCACCGCCTCCACCACCGCCGCCGCCGCCGCCAATGAACGGCATTCCTCCGCCACCACCACCGCCACCGATGAACGGCGTTCCTCCTCCACCACCTCCGTTTCTTTTACGATCTACAGGACCTACGCCACCTCATGGAGGTAGTAATACAATGAATGGAGATTCCTCATCGACGAAATCGTTAACAAATGCAAAAGCTGTCAAAACCGTCCGTTTACATTGGCGTGAAGCCGAACGAAATACCATGGCACAAGGATCAAACTCTACAGATACTCTTTGGTCAACTTTGGATAAAGTTCAAATAGATACCAATCGATTGGGACAATTATTTGAATTGAAACAAGCAGAAGTTAAAATCAAGGTAATCATCACTATATCCAAAGATGTTCTTCACATTTCAAAAAAAGAAAGAAAAAAAAACAAACAAATAGCTCGACCTTAATTAGTTGAAAAACATAAATAACAATCATTTGTTTCTTCTATTGTCTAGGAAACAGTAAGTACATAGAATACGTATACTGTGTGTTCTAAATGGCAGCTTTCATTATTTGTGTGTCTATATTCTCTCTGATTCTCTTGATTAATGCTTTCGAAATTCGATAATTATTTTCGAAATGTCATTAATATACATCATACATATCCGTGTGTCTAATCTCATTAAATTCAAAACTATTCTGACAAGAAATTCGTCCAATGTTGGTCGTATTTCTCTTCTCTATTTGCCTTCTTTGTTTTGTAAATAACTAACACACTTGGGTTAGATTTTATTAAAATTCAAATCTGTTGTTTATTCTTCGTGTGCGTGTGCTATATTCATACGCTTGTCTCTCTCTCTCTATTTCTCTTGATCTTTGGGATTCATTTATTTGTTTTTTACGATTGATTTTCTACTTTTGAATTCTATTTTAAATAGAAAGGTGGTGATATTAAGAAAGAAATTACTGTCTTGGATCCAAAACGTTCTAATGCGATTAATATTGGTCTAACTGTTTTGCCACCTGGTCGAACGATCAAAGGTGCTATCTTGAAAATGGACAGTAGTGTTATAAATAAAGAAGGCATCGAAGTACGCGCCAATGTTTTGCTCTAGTTTTTTTTTCTATGATTGAAATTTTCATCGACGTAGAAATTATTAACAATGCTTCCGACTGAAGAAGAAAAAAATCGTATTATCGAAGCTCAAATGGCCAATAGTGATATTCCATTAGGAAATGCTGAACAATTTCTTTTAACATTAGCGTCTGTTGCTGAATTAGAAGCTCGTTTGAAATTATGGTTGTTCAAACTTGATTTCGATAATAATGAATTGGTTTGATAGAAAAAGCATAAATCGATTTTTACAATCATTGAAACTCATTCGTTTTTTAGGAAATCGCTGAACCATTAATGGATTTGAAAAATGGAATGAAAAATCTAAAAGAGAACTCAACATTTCGACACGTTCTCGAAGTTCTACTTGCCGTTGGAAATTTTCTAAACGGTGCTGACGTAAATTCGAATCATTTTCTCTTTTTGTTCTCAAATACAACCGATATCTTTTTTCTTTCTAGTCTACTGGTTTTCAACTTGATTATCTCGCTAAAGTTCCTGAAGTAAAAGATACTGTTCAAAAACATTCACTACTGTTTCATGTGTGCACTATCATCGTTGGTAAATATCCGGATTCAACTGATTTCTATTCGGATATTGGCGAAATCACACGATGTTCAAAGATTGACTTCGATGAATTAGAACAAAAATTGAACAAATTAGAAAATGATTGTCGAGCTGCATTCGATCATTTGAAAGCAATTGGCAAGCATGAAACATCCCAAATCAAAACAAAGTACGTTCTCCTTGTTGAGTGTGAATAGTCGAGTTGATTTCGTTCACGAATTGAAATGAATTGATCAAAATATCGAATCGATCAATACATTTTCAGAGTTGATGTTAAAATCTTGGGAAAAATCTATTCTGTAACGTATGTATATAATTACATCTCGACATTTTGCTTCTATCGAGCAAATACAACTCATTGATTCTTTTTCTTTGTGCTCTCACAATGCTTCGGATTTTTTTCGTTTCTTGAACATTAATTAATTGTTTGTCTTTCTTTTTAAATTTAGATTGACGGAATTTCTCAGCGATTGTGCCGAACGTATTTGTCTGTTGAAAGTGATTCATCGACGTGTATTCAATCGTTTTCAACAATTTCTTCTTTGGCTTGGTTATCCACGTGATAAAGTCAAAGAAATGAAAGTGACACAATTCTGTAAAATTCTCAGCGAATTTGCACTTGAATATCGAACAACCAGAGACCGAATAATGACGCAACACATTAAGAAAATCAAGCAACGAGAACGTTATAAAACTCGAGGTCTTAAAATCACTGAAGTAAGATGAATTCGTAATAAAAAAACAACAACGAATCTTTATCAATTCGAATAGATCATGTCTGAAAATGGCAATGCGATCAACAACGCACTAATCAATGTTTTGCGTTCTGATGAGGGAAATAATTATCAAGTACCAACGCAGATTCCCGAGAAAGCATCATCAACGAAAACTCTCGGACGAATTTCGAAACCGACAAATAATGTCAAACCTGCTGGTCAATCGAGCATATTCGGTAGTCTTGCAGCAGCAGTTCAAAGTAGTGGATCGAGTGATAGTTTGAATATGCCAGGTCATCGACCTCGACAACGATCATCTGGTAAAACAGAGAAGAAGAAAAAGACTTATTCAAAATGAAAACTATTTTCGTTTTTCTAGCGACATTGCCAAGAAATTCCACGTCAAGTAAACAAGATGACGATGTATTGGATGAAGGTGATGAATTAATTAATAATCTTGTTCAAACGAAAGTGACAGCGACAAGAGAAGCATTTCGACAACGAAAATTAGCTCGATCAGCGAATGCTCAACGTCAATCATGTATGTTTTTCGATAGAACTCGAATGTCTATCTGCATCTTTTTTATGTTTTCTTTTAGTACGTCGAACACAACAGATTAATTTGAATGAAGACGAACGAGCTGAAGTCTTTGGCACTGACAAACATTAATCATCATTCTCTTTTTCGTTTTTGATAATTTTTATCCATTTCCCCGTTTTGCACCGGTGTTTCCACAAAACCTTTGTTCCTCTTTTGTGTATATATCCATATAATTTCACTTGTTTAATTTCTGTTTTGTTTTACAATAATTTTCGTCGTGTTTTCTATTTGTGTTTTGTCTTTCACATTATATGTCTACGAAAATGAAAAGAATGACTTGTCCAATAACCTTTAATTACAAACAAAGCCATGAGATAATAATTCTATGACAAAAAAAAAA
>ERZ781399.1598-NODE-1598-length-19830-cov-55.398382_pt1 | contig 19830 bp, 18 predicted proteins | sample MGYA00511014_ERZ781399 | MGnify/ENA primary metagenome ERZ781399 (study PRJEB29847, sample SAMN06458254) | wastewater metagenome | isolation source: Wastewater bioreactor | place: South Africa: Cape Town | study: EMG produced TPA metagenomics assembly of the...
GCATTGCAGCTCCACCGTGTCTTCGAGCACCAGCACGCGATCGCCCGTGGCGGCAATCTCGGCCAGCAGCGCGTTGGCAAGCGTAGTCTTGCCGCTGCTGGTGGCACCGGCGATCAGGACGTTCTGCCGCTCGCGCACGGCCCGAACCAGAAAGCCCGCCTGGGCGCTGGTCATCATTCTGTCGACGACGTACCGCTCCAGAGGGATCACGCCGATGGCGCGCTTGCGCAAGGCGAAGGCCGGCCCCGGGGCGGCCGGCGGCAAGATGCCCTCGAAGCGCTCCCCGGTTTCGGGCAGCTCGGCGGATAAGAGCGGCTGGCCGCGATGGACTTCCGCTCCGACGTGGGCCGCGACCAGCCGGATGATGCGTTCGCCGTCCGCTTCGGACAGCTCCACGCCCATCGGCGCGCGGCCCGAGGACAACCGATCTACCCATAGCGTCCGGTCGGGATTCAGCATCACTTCCACCACGTCCGGGTCCTCCAGCGCGGCAGCGATCAGCGGCCCCATTGCCGTGCGCAGCATCTGAATGCGCCGGTCGAGCGACGTGGCGGTCATGGACTGCCCTTCAGTGGAGATGCGGGCGCTCATGAGGCACGCTCCTGCGCTTCGGCAACTGCCGCCGCGTCATCCATCCGCATCGGGTCGGGGTGCAGTTCCTCCACCACATCGCGCACCAGGCTGCGCCCGCGCAGCAGGTGGCGGCCCAACTGCTCTATGAACTGCTCGAAGCGCGCTCTGCCCTGGGCGCGCGCCGCTTCTTGATGAGCCTCGGGAACTGGCGTGCTGACCGTGAGGAAGTAGCGGATGAACAGCGCCAGCGTCTCGATATGGATGTTCTGATCGCGCTCCATGCGCTCGGCCTGGCGCGACAGGCGATCCAGCCGTTTGGCGATGGCTGCTTCGCGCTGGTCGGCGGCATCGGGCGACAGCCACGATGCAAGCGCCGCCGCGACGATGGACGATTTGGACACGCCTTTCTTGGCGGCCAGCTCATCGAGGCGCCTGGCGTGCTCGGGCTGGATAAAGAGGTTCAGGCGGTAGTGGCTCATAGCTCGATTCCGTCGTTGGGGTCGAGGGAAGCCAGCCGGGCCGTGCGCTGCATGGCTGGATCGAGCTGGCGCGGAAGGGGAAGCGGCAGGTCGTCGTCGTCATCGAGCAGCGCAAGGTCGGCCGCGGGAGCGGCCAGCTCGGGGTCGTAGGCGACGGTTTCGGAGAGTTCGGGCTGACGGCGCGGGCCGCCGTCGTCGGTCGATGCACCGAAGCGCTCGGCGGTATCGGCCGCAGGCGCGGCGGGCACGGCAGGAATCGCCAGCGCGCTCCAGTCGTCGGGGCGCAGCGGCGGCGCGTCGGCGTACTGCCCGTCCATCAGCGTGGGCGGCGGCAGCACGCGCCGCTTGAAATTGCTGTCCGCGTAGTAGCGCAGCTTCTTGGCCTTGATGGGCGCCACGCTGGACACCATCACCACGGCCTCGTCGGGCGGAAGCTGCATTACCTCGCCCGGCGTGAGCAGCGGACGTGCCGTCTCCTGGCGCGACACCATCAGATGCCCGAGCCATGGCGCGAGCCGGTGGCCGGCGTAGTTGCGCTGCGCGCGCAGCTCGGTCGCGGTGCCGAGCGTTTCGGAGATGCGCTTGGCGGTGCGTTCGTCGTTGGTAGCGAACGTCACGCGCACATGGCAGTTGTCGAGGATGGAATGGTTCTGTCCATATGCCTTGTCGATCTGGTTCAGGCTCTGGGCAATGAGGAAGCTGCGGATGCCGTAGCCCGCCATGAAGGCCAAGGCCGTCTCGAAGAAGTCCAGGCGCCCGAGCGCCGGGAACTCGTCGAGCATCAGCAGCAGCTTGTGGCGGCGCGCGATGCCATCGGAGCCGTCGAGCGATTCGGTGAGCCGCCGCCCTATCTGGTTGAGGATCAGGCGGATCAGCGGCTTGGTGCGCGAAATGTCCGAAGGCGGCACCACGAGGTACAGCGATACCGGATGCTCGGCCGAGATCAGGTCGGCAATGCGCCAGTCGCAGCGCGACGTGACTTCGGCCACCGTGGGGTCGCGGTACAGGCCCAGGAACGACATGGCCGTGCTCAACACGCCGGAACGCTCGTTGTCCGATTTGTTGAGCACTTCGCGCGCAGCGGACGCCACCACCGGATGCGGGCCATCGCCGAGGTGCGGCGTGGTCATCATCCGGTGCAAGGTCAGCTCGAACGGGCTAGCCGGATCGGAGAGGAAGTTGGCGACGCCGCGCAGCGTCTTGTCCTCGCCCGCGTAGAGCACATGCAAGATGGCCCCGACCAGCAGCGCGTGGCTGGTCTTCTCCCAATGGTTGCGCTTCTCCAACGCTCCTTCGGGATCGACCAGAATGTCCGCGATGTTCTGCACGTCGCGCACTTCATGCGCGCCACGCCGAACCTCAAGCAGCGGGTTGTAGGCCGCCGAATTGGCATCGGTCGGGTTGAACAGCAGGCAGTGCGAGAAGCGCGAGCGCCAGCCTGCGGTGATCTGCCAGTTCTCGCCTTTGATGTCGTGGATGACGGCCGACGCGGGCCACGAAAGCAGCGTCGGCACCACCAGGCCGACACCTTTGCCCGAGCGCGTCGGCGCGAAGGTCAGGACGTGTTCTGGCCCTTCATGCCGCAGGTACTGCCGGTCGTGCTGACCGAGGAACACGCCGGCAGGCTGCGTGAGGCCCGCCTTGCGAATGTCCTCCGCGTTCGCCCAGCGGGCCGAGCCGTAGGTCGTGACCAGGCGCGATTGCCGCGAGCGCCAGATCGACATGCCAATCGCCACCAGCACTGCGACAAGACCGCTGCCGCCCGCGATGGCGCCGCCGGTGTCGAACACCCGCGGCGCGTAAGCGTCGAAGAAGAACCACCACTCGAACAGCCGCCACGGGTGATAGACCGGCGTGCCGAAGAAATCAAACCAGGGCGAGCCAAGGCGTAGTTGGTAGCCAAGGGCTGCTGCTGTCCATTGTGTGGCGCCCCACACACCGGCGATCACGATGCCGAATACCACGGCGATCTGACCGAACAGCACGTTCGTCCCTTGCATGACCTGGCCTCCGATTTTTCCTGCGCTTTTTCCTCATGGAAAGCGCGGCACAAGGACGTGCCGCAGGCGTCAGGTTCGGTGCCGGGTCAGTGCCGGTCAAAGACCGTTTTGAGCAGAAAGGTCGAGCAAAAAGACAGAGTTCGCGCGGTGTCGAGCCAAAGAGAAACGTCGCAAGCGAAGGCGCATTGCGGCGTGTCGAACAAAAAAGTGAAGGCGAAGCGGCTATCCGCCAACAATCAGAACCTGGGCGATTCCTTTGGCGGTGTGTATGGGGTTTCGCCGTCGCCATAGAACCGCTTGCGCGTAGCTTCGGCCACCCGGTTGCACAGCACATCGCCGAGCTTCGGGCGGTCGGTCTTGCATTGCTGGCGCAGCTCTTTGAGCCGTTCGGGGTTGGCCGCCAGTTCTTCCACTGTTGGGATTTTCGCTTCCGAAGCATTGGTCTTCTGAGGCGTTTCGGACTGACCGCAGGCCGTCAACGCGGCCACTAGTATGAAAGGAATGATCTTTCTCATGGCGCAGGTTCCTCCAGGGAATCGGATTGATGGCCCGGCGTGGGCCTTGGGGATTCCGGTGACTCGATGGCCTGCACGCGATCGATGAAACGTGTCAGCACATCGGACGGCTTGCCTTCGGGGCACAGCAGGTAGGTCGTCAATGGCGGTACGCCCAGCGCCAGTGGTCGGGCTACCACGCCAGATTCAGGACTGGCGGCAATGCGTGCCGCACCCGCGAATCCGAGTGCGAAGCCGGCTGACACCAGCGTCATCATCAGGTCGCATGATGCGACTCGTTCTGCGACCAATGGCTCCATGTCCACCCGACGCAGTATCCGATCAAAGTGTCTGGCAGGCCCTTCGCATACCTTTGGATCACACAGGACAAGCGGATAGCGCAGCAGTTCATCGAGGGGAATGCGCTTGTGGGCCAGCAGCGGATGCCGTGCTGGCACTGCCACCATGAGCGCATCGCTCCAGGCGGGGATAGCGACGATACCGTCGCCCACCTCATCGGACTGCGCGAATCCCAGGTCGTACAGATCGTCATGCAGCCCCTTGATTTGCTGCGACAGTGGCACCTCGAAGAAGCGGATTTCAACCTCGGGTTCTTCTTGCCGGCAGAGCGCCAACAAGGCCGGCAGACGCGAAGGTGTAATGCCATCAGAAAGTGCGATGCGCAACTGGCCGTGGAAGCCGTTGGCGGCAGCCTTCACGCTGTCACGGGCCTGCTGCAAGGCGTTGAATACACGCGGAACATGATCCAGAAACAGCTTGCCCGCGCAGGTCAACCGCGTGCTGCGCGTGGTGCGGGCGAACAGCACCACGCCGAGTTCCTCTTCCAGCTCCTTGATGGCACGCGACAACGGCGATTGCTCAATATGCAACTTCTCCGCTGCTCGGGCGAAGTGCAGTTCTTCGGCTACAGCCAAAAAGCATCGCAGGTGTCGCAGTTCCATGTGCGAGGCGTCCGTTTAGCGGTACACGGGATGGCGGCGACAGAGATCCACCACCTGCTCACGCACGCGGTCACGTACCGTCGCCGGGGCATCGCCACCAGCCTCCTGTGCATCCAGCACGTCGCACAGCCAGCCCGCGAGCTGTTCGCACTGGGCCACGCCGAAGCCGCGTGTGGTCACGGCGGGCGTCCCGATGCGAAGTCCTGACGTGACGAACGGCGAGCGCGGGTCGTTGGGCACGGAGTTCTTGTTCGCGGTGATATAGGCGGCGCTCAAGGCCGCATCCGCATCCTTGCCGGTGTAGGGCTTGGCGGACAGGTCGATCAGCATCAGATGGTTGTCGGTGCCGCCGGAAACGATCTTGTAGCCGCGCTGCTGGAGCACGGCGGCCATCGCGCGGGCATTGGTCACGACCTGACGCTGGTAGGTCTTGAACTCCGGGCGCAGCGCCTCCTTGAAGGCCACCGCCTTGGCCGCGATGATGTGCATCAGCGGGCCACCCTGGATGCCGGGGAACACGGCGGAATTGAGCTTCTTATAGAAATCTTCGTCCTGCCCCTTGGCGAGGATGATGCCGCCGCGCGGGCCGCGCAGTGTCTTGTGGGTGGTGCTGGTCACGACATGGGCATGGGGCAGCGGATTCGGATACTCGCCCGCCGCCACCAGGCCGGCGACGTGCGCCATGTCCACCCAAAAGATCGCGCCTGCCTTGTCGGCGATGGCGCGCATGCGCGCCCAGTCCTTGTGGCGCGAATACGCGGAGAAGCCGCCGATCAGCATCTTCGGCCGAGTTTCCAGCGCGATGCGCTCCATCTCGTCGTAGTCGATGAACCCCGTTTCAGGGTCAAGACCGTAAGGCACGATCTTGTAGTGCCGGCCGGAGAAATTGGACGGGTTGCCGTGGGTCAAATGGCCGCCCTGGGCGAGGTTCATGCCCATCACCGTGTCGCCGGGATTGGTCAGTGCGAGGAATACCGCCGCGTTGGCCTGGGCGCCGGCGTGGGGCTGAACATTGGCATAGTCGCAATCGAACAGCTCCTTGATGCGCTCGATGGCGAGGCGCTCGGCCACGTCCACGTATTCGCAGCCGCTGTAGTAGCGTTTGCCAGGGTAGCCCTCGGCGTATTTGTTGGTGAATACCGAGTTCTGGATACGCATCACCAGCGGGCTGGCGTAGTTCTCGGAGGCGATCAGCTCAACGTGATCCTCCTGCCGGTTTTCCTCGTGCTCCAAGGCTTGGGCCAGTTCGGGGTCGAAGTCGTTGAGCGTGAACAAGGTGTCGTACATGGGTATGTCCTATCGTTTGGAATGTCTTGCTTGGGGCATGTTCTGGCCGGCCCGAATGTCATCCTTCTGCCTTCGCTTGCGCGGCAGCTTCCGCGATGGTGTCTTTCGCCGCACGCGATGACAGCAGGCGAGCGAGACGCACCACGATGTCGTCGATCTGCATCTCGTCGCAAATCAGTGGTGGCAGCAGCCGGATAACGCTGCCACGGGTGACGGTGATGAGCAGGCGTTGTTCCGCCAACGCGCGGCCGACCAGTTCCGTGCAGTCCTTGTCTAACTCGATTCCGATCATCAAACCCTGACCACGGATGGCGGTGACGTTCGGGTGGTCGCCCAGCGCCTTTTGCAGGCTGGCAAGCAGGCGCGCTCCCAGCATGGCGGCGCGCTTCGGCAGTTCGTCACGGGCCATGATGTCCAGCACAGTGCAGCCGACCCGGCACGCCAGCGGATTGCCGCCGAAGGTCGAACCATGCTGGCCGGGCGAGAACAGGTCGGCCGCTGCGCCGCGTGCAAGACAAGCACCAATCGGAAAGCCGTTGCCCAGCGCCTTCGCCACCGTCATGACGTCGAGGGTGATGCCGGCATGTTGATGCCCGAACCATGCACCCGTGCGGCCCATGCCTGTCTGGACTTCGTCGAGCATCAGCAGCCAGCCGTGCCGGTCGCACAATGCCCTCAGTTCGCGCAGATAGTCGGCACCTGCAACCCGGATGCCGCCTTCGCCCTGTACCGGCTCGATCAGCACCGCCACGATGTCAGGCGATTGCTCTGCTGCCTGCCGAACGGCGTCAATGTCGTCGTAGGGCAAGCGCAGGAAGCCAGGCAGCAGTGGCTCGAAGCCGCTTTGCTTTGCGAGGTTCCCCGTGGCGGACAGCGTGGCGATGGTGCGGCCGTGAAAGCCGTTCTCCATCACCACGATCTTGGGATTCGCAACCTGCTTGCGGTGGCCGTGCAGCCTTGCCAGCTTGAGCGCGGTTTCATTGGCCTCCGCGCCGGAATTGCAGAAGAACGCCCTCTGCATACCCGTCAACGTGCATAGCCGCTCGCCCAGCCGCTCCTGCCAGTCGATGCGAAAGACATTGGAGGTATGCAACAGCGTACCGGCCTGCTCGGCGATGACCGCCGCGATTTCAGGGTGGGCATGACCCAGGCTGGTGACGGCGACGCCGGCGATGGCGTCCAGATATTCCAGGCCTTGGTCATCCCAAAGCCGTGCGCCGCTGCCGCGCACAAAGGAAACAGGCTGGCGGGCATAAGCCCGCATCAGGTGGGAAGTCGCAGGTTGCATGGAAAGATCCTCTTTTCCGATCTGGTAGGTGAACTGGCGGACGCACTCTTGCGCCTGTGACGGGCCATCGCCTTGACGAGGCGCCATCGGCGGCAAAAGCAGCTCGGCGCATTGCAGCCGCTGGGTAAGGCGCAGTGCTTGCACGACCAGACGGCATGCCTGAGCGGTGGCGTGCGGCACGCTGGCCCCGTTGAGCCAGCACCCGGTCAAGGTGGCGCAGAACAGGTCACCCGTCCCTTTGGGGGTGGCGTCGATGCGTGGATGCCGGATGACCTCTGTCTGTGTGCGTGTGACCAGTACCACCTGCATTTCGTCGTGCGGCCAAGTGTCAGGCGCGGCGCTTGTCACCGCGACCCATTGGGTACGTCCCGCCAGCAAGGTGCGGGCAGCGGCGACCACGTTTTCCACGCTGTTCACCGCCATTCCCGTGAGGTGTGCCAACTCAAAGCCGTTCGGCGTCAATCCATCGGCCAGCGACAGCAGGTGGCGGCGGTAGGCATCGGCGATGCCCGGACTGACGTATTCGCCGTGGTCATGGTCGCCAAGCACGGGATCGACCACGACCCGCAATGCGGGTTGCGCGTCGATTGCTTGGCCGATCCAGCCACCCAGTGCCTGCGCCTGTTCCGGACTGCCGAGATAACCAGTGAGAATCGCCCGCAGTGGGGCCAACAAGCCTCGCTCGGACAGGTCACGAAGATAGCCGTCGAACCAGGCGGCAGGCATGGGGCCGCCGTGGATTGTCGGATAGTGCGGCGTATTGCTGAGAATCACCGTGGGAACGGCCGCAACGGTCAGCCCCTGCGCTTGAAGCGCGGGCACGGCCACATTGTTGCCGACACGGCCATAGACGACCTGCGACTGGATGGAAACCACGTCAATGGGCAGCGGCCGAAGCAACGCAGGCTCGGCGCAGGCAGCGGCAAGCTCCGTCAATTTGTCTCCCCCTCTCCGGCCGACGGCCAGTAGTAGGCATCTGGCGTGGCCCTTGCGCCGAAGATGGCTTGCCCGACGCGCACCACGGTCGCACCTTCCTCAATGGCGATTTCGTAGTCGCCGGACATGCCCATCGACAATTCGTCCAGGCTGATCCCGGCAGGGGCATCCTGCCGCAGCCGGTCACGCAGACCACGCAGGAGCACGAAGCACTCTCTTACCCGTTCGGCTTCGGCCGAGAACAGCGCCAGCGTCATCAGGCCGCGCACCCGCAGCGCCGAGAACGCCGGCAGCTCACGCAGGAAAGCGGCCACCTCGTCCGGCGGCAACCCGTACTTGCTGGTTTCCCCCGACGTGTTGACCTGCACGAACACATCCAGCCCACGCCCCTCGGCTTGCAGGCGTCGTTCCAGCGCCTCGGCCACGCGTAGGCTGTCGAGCGCCTGGAACTCGGTAGCGAAGCGCGCCACCAGCTTGGCCTTGTTTGTTTGCAGGTGTCCGATGACCGACCATTGCAGGTCTGTCAGGTCTGCCAGCGCCTCCCATTTCCGGTAAGCCTCCTGCGGCTTGTTCTCGCCCAGCGCGCGACAGCCGGCTGCGTAGGCCAGGCGCAGGCTCGCCTCGGGCTTGGTCTTGCTGACCGGCAGCAGGCGCACACCGGTGGGATCGCGTCCGACGCGCTGACAGGCCGCCGTAATACGGGCATGAACCGCCGCCAGGTTGTGGCGGAAATCCTCCACCGATTCCGCCTGCGGCCAGCGTCCATGCTGGTCATGCTGGGTGGAAGTGTCCAAGGGAATGTCAGTGTTCACAGATAAGCCTCTTTGCCGGGAAATCCATCGCGCACAAGAGGGTGCAAGTGTTGTCGGTCCGGTGTACGATTGTCCTATGCCAAACTTTATCACGTCCTAGATCATCATGGAAATCGTCGGGAAAACCGCAGCGGATATCTTCGACAGCATCCGTGCGCTGACGCTGCTTGGCTCGTACAAGCCGGGCCAGGAGTTGCCTACGACACGCGATCTGGCGGCTACGCTGGGCGTCAATCGCAACACGGTGGCTATGGCTTACAAGCGGCTGGCGGCGGCCGGTATCGCGGTCACGCAGGGGCGCTTGGGCACGTTCATCCGCAAGCAACCAGACCCCGGCGAGCAGGAAGGATTGCTACCCGACTCGCCGCTGGCCGACCTGGGCAGCGGCAATCCGAATCCTGTCTGGCTGCCCGACATCGGCGCAGCCTTGAAGCGCAAGCCATACCGCCCACGCCTGTATGGCGAGCCCACCGTTGATCCGGAAATGGAAGTCCTTGCGCGGCAGGCGCTGACGGGCGACTGCCCCGAACAGTTCGAGGTGAACCTGACGAGCGGTGCGGTGGATGCTATCGAGCGCCTGCTGACGGCGTACCTTGTCGCAGGCGACAAGGTGGCGGTCGAAGATCCGTGTTTCATCGGCAGCGTCAACACCTTGCGCATCGCCGGGCTGCAAGCCGTAGGTGTGCCTGTCGATACCCAGGGCATGGGCGCCGAAGGGCTGGAGCGAACCTTGGCGCAGGGTGCGCAGGCAGTCATCGTCACGCCACGCGCGCACAACCCCACGGGCGTCAGTCTGAGTGCGGCGCGCGCTCGCAAGCTGCGTGCAGTGCTGGCGCGCTATCCGCATGTGCTCGTCATCGCCGATGACCATTTCTCGCTGCTGGCGGCGGCCGACTACCACGATGTCATCCCACCCACGGCCATGCGCTGGGCGTTGATTCGTTCGGTGTCCAAGATGTTCGGCCCCGATCTGCGCTTTGCCTTTGTCGCCAGCGATGAACAAGCCGCCCAGCGGCTGCGCTTGCGCCTGGCGCCGGGTATGAATTGGGTCAGCCACCTGTTGCAAGATGCCGTCGCGGCCTGCCTGTCTTCGCCGGACGTTGCCATGCAGCTTGCCCAGGCCCGCGAGGACTATGCGAGGCGGCGGGAACTTCTGGCCACCGCCCTCGGCGCGCGAGGCATCGCCGTCACTTCGCCTGCCGATGGCCTGAACCTATGGCTGCCACTGCCGGAAAGCAGTCAATCCGTGGTGCTGGCGTTGGCGCAGCGCGGCTGGCTGGTGCGCGGCGGCGAAGCCTTTGCCGTGCAGGCATCGGCACACGGGCTACGTATCACGGTTTCAACCATCGACGAGTCAAGCGCCCAAGCGTTCGCCAACGTACTTGGCCATGTGCTCGCTCAAGGGTAACGCCGACTGGCCCACAGGATTTGGGATGCTGGGGCGGCTGCCGCCACGGCACCCGAATAGCCCGATGGCTGCGGCCATCGAATTCGTTGTTTCATCACTGGAGAATGTCCATGACGACCAAAGCCATCTTCTATCACGCCGGTTGCCCGGTCTGCGTTGCTGCCGAACAACAGTTCGCCACGGCGCTTGACCCACAGCGCTACGCGGTCGAGATCGTCCACCTTGGCGAGTCCAAGGAACGCTTGTCGGAGGCCGAAGGCTACGGAGTCAAGTCCGTGCCCGCCCTGGTCATCGCAGACCAACCGTTCCACATCAACTTCGGCGCCAGTATTGAGCAGTTGCGCTGAGCGACACCCTGCGGAGCGTGGCCAATGCGCTGCGCTCCGCAGGGCCTCACCCGCTGTCCGCCGCCAGTAAGAGATTCACTCTGACATCCACAGGAGCACGACATGAGCCAGATCATTCAACAGAACCCGCCGACCTGGGAGGTTGAGCGCTGGCTCAATACACCGCAGCCGTTGAGCCTGGAGAGCCTGCGCGGAAAGGTGATCGTGCTGGAAGCCTTCCAGATGCTTTGCCCTGGCTGCGTGCTGCATGGTCTGCCGCAGGCGACCCGCGTGCACCAGACCTTCCAGCCGTCGCAGGTGGCCGTCGTCGGGCTGCACACGGTCTTCGAACACCATGACGCCGACCGCGCTGCAGGCATTTCTGCATGAGTACCGGATCGGCTTTCCCGTCGGCGTCGATCAACCCGACGGTCGCGGTGGCCTGCCGCTCACGATGCGCGCCTATGGCCTGCGGGGCACGCCGACATTGCTGATCTTCGATGCCCTGGGCAGGCTGCGGCATCACCGTTTCGGTCAGGTCGACGACCTGTCGCTGGGCGCGCAAATCGCGGCACTGATCCTGGAGGGCCAGGCATCGTCCGATGAGGTGGCACCCATACCAGCTCCCACTACCGCAGCGCCCGGATGCCGCGACGATACCTGTATGTCAGGAGATGAGCAGTGATTGCCCCTTTTTCTTCGGTACCAGCAATGCCATGCACTCACGTGGGCATCCACACGACCGTGTTTCCACATCATAGACAGAAAAATTTCCTGTGCCCATCTTGCTGAGCGGACTCCCTGTCCTGTCCACCATACTCGCATTGGCTTTCGGCATGCGCTCACTCCATGCCGCGTGTCTTGGCGTGGCATCTGCCGTACTTGCGATGCTGTTGGCGTTCCCGACTCCAGTGGAAAGCCTGCTGTCGGCCGCATGGAGTTGGCTTCCGATCATGGTTGAGGTGCTGCTGATCGTCGCCGGCGGACTCCTGTTGTCCGAGGTCTTGCGCCAGTCCGGCGGGCAAGCCGCCCTGGCCGGCTGGATTCGGGACCGCAGCGGCCACAGCGTGAGCACGATCCTGCTGGTCGTGCATGGCGTCACCCCGTTTGCGGAAGCGCTGACGGGCTTCGGCATCGGCGTGACCATCGGTATACCACTGCTGGCCCATTTCGGTCTTTCACCACGCAAGGTCGTCGTGGTCGGCCTGCTTGGCCTGTGCGCGATTCCGTGGGGCTCGATGGGGCCGGGAACCCTGATTGCCGCCAGCATGTCCGGCGTGAGCTTCCACGATCTGGGCGTGGCCTCGGCCGTCGTCAACATCGTTCCGTTCGTCGTGACCGGCATCGTCGCCGCGTGGCTCACCAGCCCTGTCGAGCAGCGGGTCAGCGCCGTGGTGCAAGGTGCGCTCTCGGGCATCGGCCTAACCATCGCGGTCGCGGTGATGAACATGGTATTCGGCACCGCGCCCGCTGGCGCGTTGGGAGCACTGATCATGGCCGCAGTCCATCTGCTGCGCGCGGGCCGGGACGAGAACGCCGCCGCGCTGCAAGACGTCGGCCGCAAGGCGCTGACCAGCTACTTGCTGATTCTCGGCGGGGTACTGGTTGCGGGCTGGGTCGTGCGGTTGGCGGGCTTGTCCGAGAACTGGCGCTACGTGGCCTCGCCCGCGCTCTGGCTGTTCATCGCAGCCGCCTGGTTCGCCCGTGGCGTGCCGGAAAGGCAAGCGACGCTCCGGGCCTGGAAATCATGGGGGCAGGTCGCGCCGATCACGGGCCTGTTCATCGTGCTGGGCATCCTGATGGCGGTGTCCGGCATGGCCGCGTTTCTGGCTCAGGCGCTTGCCTCGATGGGGCAGGCCTACCTGCCGATAGCCCCCTTCGTCGGCGCAGTGGGCGGATTCGTGACAGGTTCCAACTCCGGGGCAAACGCGATGTTCGCCACGACACAGGCGGAGATCGCGCGCTCGCTTGGCCTGGACGTGCTGTGGTTCATGGCGGTTCACAACGTGGCAGCCGCCTTCCTCCTGATGGCGTCGCCGGGCAAGGTGGAGATGGCCATCCAACTAGCCGGCGACAGCGCAGCCGAGCAACGGCGCTGGATTCAGGCAACGGTGCTATGGGTCGCGTTCGCCGTCGTCGGGATTCTTGCGCTCGTCAACACACTGGTGATTGGCGGCTACGCGGCCAATTTCTTACGTGGATAGCCACTATCGTCGGGCGATTTCAGTGGGTTCGGTCGACGAGCTGGAAAATCATCTGGATGTGTTCCTGCTGGATTCCATAGACTGCTCGAAGAACGACAGCAGTGCAGCCATTGCAATCAAGCAAATGCCGATAATGAGTGGGGCCTTGACAGACCCTTCGACAAGCACGCCTGCGACCGCAGTTCCGGCGGAACCCGCTGTGATCTTCATCGCCGCAACCCAAAGGAATACTTGTCCACGTCCTTTGGCCGGTGCGTACTCGGTGCGGGCAGCCAGCGTGGCGGCGAAGAAGAACGCATTGAGCACCCCGGCAATCCAGTAAGTCAGCAGGGCGAGCAGGAAGGTTTGGCTCATCATCACCGCGATCAAACCGCCGATGACGCATAGCGCCAACATCGTCATCAGGCGATCAGGCTCACCACGCAGCGGGCGGAACATCACGCCAACCGATCCTGAGAGATTGCCGATACCGTAGGCGGCGGTCATCGCGGCTGCACTGGCGGCTGCAACCCCGAGAACAGAGGTCATATAGACCGCCGTGATGGGCAGGGCCGCCATGCCGAAGGCCACCAGCATGGTCATATACAGGGTGCGGCGCAGGCGGCCATCTCTGAGCATAAGGGCGACCGTCTGCCAGGCACCCGGAACACTGCGCACGTCGCCCCCATGTTCGGGCGCACTGTAGGGCAGCCGCATCACCAGCCAGGCAGAACAGAAAGCCGCTGCCGCCAACAGCAATCCAGCCACCATCGGCGAGGCCCAGGCCGAAGCAGCGGCCACCACCGATGGGCCGACGGTACCGCCGATCCCATAGGTGGCAACATCCCAACCTTGCGCGCGACGTTGGCTACGCTGGTCGCCGCCGGCGATGGCCGGCAATCGGGTGCTGATCCCCCCCATCATCAGAGGACCGCAGCACCCGGCAATGACAAGAAGAACGCCAGTCAGGATGAGGGGCGCGTGCCCATAGCTGGCAAATGCCGCAGCGAGCGACACCGAGCAGAGCACACATCCCCACGCAATGACCTTGCGGCCATCATCGGCCAGATCAATACGCCTTGCAATGAAGGGGCCAAGCAGGTGCGGCGCAGTAATACATGCGGCAAGGAAGCCGGCAACATTGCCACTGCCGCCCTGCATGGTAACGAGCAGTACGACGGCGACAATGGCGCCGCCATCGGTCATGCGGGCCAGCGTCGCCGCGATGACATAACGGGCCAGGCCAGACCAGTCGGCTCCTTTCGCGGGGGCAACACCGCTGGTGGGAAGCTCCAGGCTCAAAGGCTTGGCTTCCGGGCAAGCAGACCGAAGGGCGTCATGCCAACCCCAACTCGTCCAGCATCACGGCAAGTTGCTGGCGTTCCGCTCCATCCACAGCCATGAGTGGCAGTGGCAGGCTGGGTGACGGCACCAGGCCACGTAGTTCGGCTGCCGCAGCGACGACGCGCAGGCTCCCGCCGTACTTGCCAAACAGCGCCCACAACGGCTTGAGGCGATCCGAAAGCCTCATGGCTTCTTCTGCATGGCCTGCCTGGGCCGCCCGCGTGATAGCCACCGCCACTTGGGGAAACAACCCGCCAATCACCGAGTACCAGGCTTCGCAGCCGGCATTCAGGCCTATTGCGGCGCAGGCGTCCCCGCTGACTCCGATCGTGACGTGCGAAGGGATCATGCCCCGCAGATGATCGACGCGCGCCTTGGCAGCCGCGGGATCGGCCGGCACGCCGGGGATCTTGATCGAACACACATTCGGCAACTGCGCGATGCGACCATGAAGCTCGTCGGTGAACTCGAAGTGGGTGGTGCCAGGGTTGTCGTACACACACAGCGGCACCGACAGTTGGCGTGTGACGGCTTCATAGAGTCCGAAAACCTCATCGCCGGTCAACTTCTGGTAGGACACCGGTGCCAGCAATACGCCGCTGGCGCCCGCTTTCTGCGCGTCATCGGCCAAGGCGAGTACATCGCGAGTACGCACGGCGCCAATGCCGACGATCACTGGAGTACCACCGGCATGTTCAACCGCGAGCCGTGCCACCCGTGCCCGTTCGGCTATCGTGAGATAGGCATAGCTGCCAGTTGATCCGAGGGCGCAGATGGAATCCACCCCGGCAGTGGTCAATCGCCGAACCAAAGAAGCAAATGCCGCCTCGTCGATACCATCCCCACTGATCGGGGTAAGGGGAAATGCACTGAGGCCAGAAAACATGCGTGAACTCCTTTGTTGATGCCGATGGGCGGAGGAAAATAGGCGGTTCATGTACCTGTACCGCCATGTTCAGGTTAGTATTGTCACGAGCGTAATGATACATTGGCATAGGACAATGATAAAGATTGCAGGCAAGACCGCCGTTGAAATATCGGAGAGCATCCGCACGCTGATGCGGGACGGTGAGCTGCGGCCTGGGGACTCGTTGCCGCCTGTGCGCGAGCTGGCGGAAGTGCTTGCGGTCAACCGCAACACTGTCGCGGCCGCCTACCAGCGGCTGGTGAAGATGGGCATTGCCCTGACCCAGGGCCGCTTAGGAACCACCCTATGCGAACCGCCCCACGCGGGAGAGCAGGAAGGTTTGAGCGTGGGAACGGCGTTGATCGACCTGGCCGATGGCAATCCTGATCCACGGTGGTTGGCTGATGTGACGACTGTGCCAGCCGACTGCCTGCCCAAGCCGTTCCTTTACGGCGAGGACACGATCCTTCCGGCTCTTCGGCAGTTGGGTGACAAGTGGTTCGGGCCAGACTGTCCTGCCCGGTGGACGCTTGAATTGACTCACGGGGCGGTTGACGCCATTGAGCGCCTGGTTACCGCTCATCTGGCGCCAGGCGACAAAGTGGCCGTGGAAGATCCCTGTTTTCTTGGCACCATCAACGCAGTGCGCCTGGCGGGAATGCAGGCGGTGGGTGTGGAAATGGATGAGGCCGGGATGCAGCCGGATGCGCTGGCGGCAGCCTTGGACAAAGGCGCGCGCGCGGTACTGCTCACACCCCGCGCCCACAATCCAACGGGTTGGAGCCTGACCAAGCGCCGCGCAGAAGCATTGAGGCGCGTCCTCGGGGCGCACCCGGATGTGCTGGTCATCGCCGATGACCATTTCGCCCTGCTCGCCGAAACGCCATATCACTCCGTCATTCCCGCCTCGACAGCGCATTGGGCGCTGGTGCGCTCTGTTTCCAAGGGCTTGGGGCCGGATTTGCGCCTTGCTTTCGTGGCCTGCGATTCCGAGACAGCGGAAAGATTGCAAACGCGGCTGGCGCCCGGAATGACGTGGGTGAGCCACATCCTGCAAGCCATTGTGGTCGCCTGTTTGACCTCCGAGGAAGTGCGGCAGCAGCTCAATGGTGCCCGTGAGGCCTATGCGAGCCGCCGCAACGAACTGCGTACCGCCTTGTTGGCACAGGAGATCGACGTGTCACCCAGTTCAGGAGGACTCAACGTATGGGTGCCGTTGCCCAAGGCTGAGAAGGATGTTGCCTATGCACTGGCCAAGAGGGGCTGGTTGGTTCGGTTGGGTAGCGCATTTGATGTGCAAGGCGAGTGTCAGGCCATCCGTGTCACTGTATCCAAGTTGCAGGATGGACAGGCACAGCGTTTTGCGCTTGATCTGAAGGCTTGTCTTAGCTCGTAAACCATACAGGGCAGCCGCTGGAATATGGCTGCTTCTGGTGCGGCATTCTGCATCGCTAAGTGATCGCAGGTCCGCGCTGGCGGCCAATATCCCACGATACCCCGCCGCCGCGTACCGTGACGGCGATCTGCTGCCCTAGCCGCTGCTCGATGACGGGCCTCCACGGCACGAGGCTGAAACCCATGCCGTCATCGAGCATGGCGTAGCGCCCACTGGCGAGCATGACGGAGCGCCGGTAGATGCCGGCCACGCGCTGGCCGTCGGACGCGGGCCGATGCTCCAGGCCGGTTTCGGCGGCAATGTCCTTGGCGGCCTGCGCCAGTTCGCGGTTGCGCAATGTGCCCAGCAGGTTGCGGGCGAGAATCACGCGCGGGCCGCGCTTCTCGGCAAGGCCCTGTTCGGTCAGGAAATGGGCGCGCTGCCGCATCGCCTGTTTGGCCTCGCTGCCAAAGCCGAGGTCGCCCAGGCCGGAGCCACCGCCGATCAGTTGCTGGTCGAGCCAGGTGGCACCGATCACGCGGGCCTGCCGCTCGATGGGCAGGTGCGATTTCAGTTCCACCGCTACGCCGCCCAGGCGCTGCGCGTCGTAGCGGCGGCCCTGTTCGGCCAGGTCGTCAGGCACCTTCCATAGCCCTTCGGCCACGCGTTCCACGATGCCGGCCCGGCGCAGGGCTTCCAGCCGGCGGACGTGGGCTGCGACGACCTCCTGCGGGTCGCGGCCCGGCACGGCCTGACCCTGCGCGACGGCCAGGTGATGGTCGGTGCGGTACAGGCCGCCGCTCGCCAGTGCGGTGATGTTCCTGTCGGCGGCACGCACGTCGGCCGACCCCTTCACCTCCACCACGGCGCCAGTCGGATAGTTCGCCAGCTCGTCGCGGGCGTTCAGCGCGACGTAGTGGGCTTTGCCGTCCACGCCGTCGATGATCAGATAGCCCCGGTCGCGCAGCTCGTCGGCCAGCCCCTTGGCGGCTACGCGGCCGAGGATAGTACGGCTGCTTCGATCGGCATCCTGGCCCGGCTCGAACACCGCCAGTTCGCGCGACTCGCCGCGCATGGCACGCTGCATGGTGCGGATGATGTCGCCGCGCTCGCCCAGGGCGCGCAAGGCCTTTTCCGCGTCGGCATGGACAGCCCAGGTGCCGGGCTGCATCTCGTCAGCCAGGCCCAGGCGCTGCAAGCGTTGCAGCCGGCCGATCAGCAGCAGGCGTTGGCGTTGCAGCCGCGGTTCGTTGAGCCTTTCGACATGCACCAGGCCATCGTCGCCCAGCTCGCGCTTGAGCGTGCGATCCAGGCTCGTCCACCGCTCTTGTTCCACCTCGCGCTGCAAGGTCTGCTGGATCTCCAGCTCGGTGCGCGGCCCCAGCCATTCGGTCGCCAGCTCGGCGGCGCGATGGCGGAAGCCATCGGCGATGTAGTCGCCCGCGATGATGAGGTCTTTGCCGGTGTCGTCGCGCCCGCGCACGACGATGTGCGTGTGCGGGTTGTCGGTGTTCCAGTGGTTGACGGCCACCCAATCGAGGCCCGTGCCCAGGTCGGCTTCCATGCGGCCCATGAGGTGCCGGGTGTAGGTGCTCAGGCCTTCCAGCTCCGCGCCATCCTCGGGCGAGAGGATGAAGCGGAAATGGTGCCGGTCGTCGGCACAGCGTTCCTTGAAGGCGTCGAGGTCAGCCGCATCGGTCTGCGGCCCGTAGGCTTGGCCCGGCTCGCCATCGCGGCCCACGCCGTCGCGCTCGATGTAGCGCAGGTGCTTGGCAAGCGACCGCGGGCTGGCCTTGCGCTGGTTGATCAGCAGCGTCTTGATGGTCACGCGCCGCGACATGGGCGTGAGCTTCGCCCCCGCGAAGCGCGCCGCCGTATGGCCCCGCCCGAGGCGCGAGCCGGGCCGCTGGCCGGTGCCCCTGCCGGGGCCTCCCCCCGCGCCAGGACGGCGCACCGAGGACTTGCCGCCGCTGGCCTTGCCTGCCTGCTTGAGCACCTTGGAAACGAAGCCCTGACCCCGGTTCTTCGGGGCGCTGGGACGGATACGGAAATCATCGTCGCGGCTGTCGGTCATGGTCGCGCTCCCTGCAAGCTCCGGCGTGCCTGGTCGTGCAAAGCACGCGGACATGCCTGCATTGGCGCGGGCTTCGCGCCACAAGCAGCACGGCAGCGAAGCCACGCCGTGCTGCGCCACCCGCACGTGCAGACTGGCTTTCGACGCGGCCTGGTGCCGCGTCCTTTTGTCTTGCCTTCCGCCTTTGCCCCTCGCTGACGCTCCGGGCAGCGGCGGCCCGGCGGCGCTGCTGCGTGAGCAGCCAGCGCGCCGGCGAACACGGCGACGGCCATAGGCCGGGCGCGTTCGAGGCAAGACGCCTGCACATGGGAAGGCAGCGCGAAGTGCAGCGCGGATGCGCTGGCACTGCACGCGCGACGACCCGCGGAAAGCCACTGAATCGACACGCCCGATGGCACGATCAGATGCACGGCAACGTGCAGCGAATCGGCGGCCATCATGGGCGAGCCTCCAGCCAGACCGGATGCGCGACGCCGATCACGGCGGATGCGCTGACCGGCCCGAAATACCGGCTGTCGAACGACGCCGGGTTGGTCACACTGAGCAGGAACAGTTCGCCGGATTCAAGGTGACGGCATTGCTGCCAGGATGGCAGCGGCCCGTCCCAGCGGTCGGCAGGCAGCACGGCGGCCGAAGGCACGCCGTCGATGCGAACGATGCCGCCAGTGGTGCACACCTCCTGCGGCGCGACGGCGCCCACGCGCTTGAGCAGCGGCACGCGCGCCGGCAAGTAGCCGCGCTGCGCGGCCAGCGCGGCAGCGTCTGGCGGCAGCGTGGTCAGGACGATGCTGCCCACTTCCAGCCGACGTGGCAGCGAGCTGGTGCGGTCGCCCAGCGGATCGACGCGATACCAGCCGACCGCCACGCTGTCGGACGGGTTGTAGATCAGGCGCGGCAGCGGATGCACGAAGGACGCCCAGGCCAGCGCAGCGAGGCCGCAGGCGGACAGGCCCGCCAGCACGATGCGAGCGCGCAGGCGCGAGCGAGGCTGCGGCGCGGTGTCGGCAGCACAAGCGGCGGTCATGACAGCGCCCTCCCGGTCAGCCAGGCGGCGTGCCGCTCGGCGGTGTATTCGGGCAGTGGCAGGCGTGCGGCGAGCCGGTTGGCGAGCGTGCGCCAGTACGCGAGCGAGGCGCCGCCGGGCGCGATACCCAGCGCCTCGATGGCGTCGATGCGCTCCAGCACCGCGCGCACTGCGTTCTCGCCCTCGGCGTGCAGCAGCAGGCGCGCGCCCGGCTGCACGCCGGGGATGCGCTGCGCCGCATCGAGCGGTGTGCAAGCCTGCATCACCATGAGCTGCCAGCGCACGGTGCCGTAGTCGTTGGCTTGCCAGCGGATGCGGCAGAACATCGCGCCCGGCAGGAACACCGCGCAGCGCCGCC
>ERZ781399.1600-NODE-1600-length-19814-cov-3.337213_pt1 | contig 19814 bp, 16 predicted proteins | sample MGYA00511014_ERZ781399 | MGnify/ENA primary metagenome ERZ781399 (study PRJEB29847, sample SAMN06458254) | wastewater metagenome | isolation source: Wastewater bioreactor | place: South Africa: Cape Town | study: EMG produced TPA metagenomics assembly of the...
ACGACATGAGCGACACGTTTCTTTATACGACCACGCTGGACCCGCGCGCCAAGCCGCTGATCGACGAACTGATCCATGAATATGACAGCCGTTACGGCACCTATTTCAATGCCGAGGGGGCGGCGGCTGAACTGAACCGCTATCCGCCGGAAGCTTTTGCACCGCCGAATGGCAACTTCCTGCTCCTCTTGCGGGATGGCGAAACGATCGGCGGCGGGGCATTCAAGCACTACGACGATCAGACGGCGGAATTCAAACGGATCTGGACCCGGCATGACCTGCGTCGTCAGGGATTGGCACGGAAGCTGCTGGTGGAACTGGAAGCGCAGGCAGGACGGCAGGGCTATCGCCGTATCTACCTGACGACAGGCTTCCGGCAGCCCGAGGCGGTCGGCCTCTATCTCACCAATGGCTACACAGCACTCTTCGACACTTCGGTGGATCCGGAAGTCTACAAGAGCCTGCCCTTCGAGAAGGATATCAGCCACCTGGCCTTGTCCTATGTCGCCGAAGCCTCCGGCTCGCAGCAGCGCCTGGCCGCTGCCGGCCGATGACGGCGGACAGCATCAATCATAATCATAAGGGATACGCATCATGGCGCTGACGACGGATTTTGCGGGTGTCGATCGAGGCACTGAAACCGCAGAGACGAAGACTGATTATTCGCGTTATCGCATCGTGCCCGCGAGGCACCCTGGACGCGCCGCCGGCACGATCTTTGCCGCGCTCGTCATAGCGGTCGTCCTCTACTCCACCTTCACCAATCCGCGTTGGGGTTGGGGTGTCTTTGCCGAATGGTTCTTTGCGGAACCGGTGCTGGTGGGTCTCGGCAGGACATTGCTTCTGACCGCGCTTGCGGCGGTGTCGGGCTCCATTCTCGGAACCGCGCTGGCGCTGGCGCGTGTCTCGAAGTCGCCGCTGCTCGCAAGCCTCTCCTGGGGCTACATCTGGCTGCTGCGCTCGATCCCGATGATCGTGTTGCTGCTGGTTCTCAACAATCTCGGCTATCTCTATGAAACCATTAGCATCGGCGTTCCCTTCACCGACAAGGTTCTGTTCGATTATCCGACCACGCAGCTCCTGACGCCGTTTGCGGCCGCCTTCCTCGGTCTGACATTGAACCAGTCTGCCTTCTTCGCAGAAATCGTTCGCGGTGGCATCCTGTCGGTCGATCAGGGCCAGTTGGAAGCGGCCGCGTCCCTTGGTCTGTCTCGCCGCAGACAGGCTTTCCGTATCGTTCTGCCGCAGGCGATGCGCTCCATCCTGCCCACGGGCTTCAACGAGATCATCGGCCTCGCCAAGAGCACCTCCATGGTCTACGTGCTCGCCCTGCCGGAACTCTTCTACACGGTGCAGGTCATCTATCGCCGCAATCTGGAAGTCATTCCGCTGCTGATGGTGGCGACGGTCTGGTATCTCGTCATCATGACGGTGCTGTCGATCGCGCAGCACTATATCGAGCGCTATTTCTCCAGGGGCGCGGTGCGCAATCCGACGCCCTTGCCGTTCCAGTCCTATTTTCAGCGGCTGCGCCGTGCGCCGACTGTCATATCTGCAAGGGCAGGCGGCGTAACCCTTGGAAGCCAGAAAAATGCCGCCGACTGGCGCGCCAAGGGCGGGGCCGTGCGCATCCACGGCATTTCGAAGAGCTTCGGCACGCTGAAGGTCCTCGACGATATCGAGCTCAACCTGCCAGCCGGCAGCGTGACGGCAGTCATAGGCCCTTCTGGTTCGGGAAAATCGACGCTGCTGCGCGCCATCAATCACCTGGAACGTGTCGATCGCGGCTTTATCTCCGTGGACGGCGAACTTGTCGGATACACACGGAAGGGCGACGTACTCTACGAGCTCAAGGAAAAGGACATTCTGAAACGCCGAACCGACATCGGTATGGTCTTCCAGAACTTCAACCTTTTCCCGCATCTCACTGTTTTGGAAAACATTATCGAGGCGCCTATCCAGGTGCGCGGACTGAGCCGCGATGAAGCGATTGCCTATGCGCAGGAACTGCTTGCCCGCGTCGGCCTCAGCGACAAGATCGATGCCTACCCGCGCCAGCTCTCCGGCGGCCAGCAGCAACGTGTCGCCATCGCCCGAGCTCTGGCGCTGCGACCGAAGGTGCTGCTGTTCGATGAGCCGACCTCGGCACTCGATCCGGAACTCGTCGGCGAAGTTCTCGACGTGATCAAGGAGCTGGCGCGCACCGGCACGACCCTTGTGATCGTCACGCACGAAATCGGGTTCGCCCGGGAGGTCGCCGACACCGTCATCTTCATGGAAAGCGGACACGTTGTTGAGGCGGGATCTCCGACACAGGTCTTCAACGATGCGAGGCATCCCCGCACTCGCGCCTTCCTCGCCAAGGTTCTCTAAGGGTAGCAGGCATTCGACGCTCTGACCCAGCAGGCGTAACTATCAACACGCTCACATAAACAACCTATAATTGAAAAGGAGAAGGGAAATGACATTCATCGAGAGAGCAAAGTATGTCGTTGCGGGCGTTCTGACTGCCGTGGCGATGAGCTGCACCGCGGCAGGTGCGGCCGAGAAGTTCAACCTGAGCCCGGACACGTCCAATCGCGTCCGTGCGGAGAAAGACGCGGCGGCGATCAAGGCGATCGCACCCGGTTTCAAGTTCATCAATCCAGGCAAATTCACTGTAGCCATCAACCCTTGGGATCCGCCGATCGCCACCTAGATCGGAAGAGCGTCGCCACCTATGCTACCGACGCGAAGACGGTCGTCGGCGCCGACCCGGATATTGCGCAGCTGATCGCCGACTCCCTCGGACTTCAGCTCGAGCTGGTGCCGGTCGCCTGGGAAGACTGGCCGCTCGGCGTCTCCTCCGGCAAGTACGACGCCGTCATTTCTAACGTGACGGTCACGGAAGAACGCAAGGAGAAGTTCGATTTCTCGACCTACCGCAAGGATGTGCTCGGCTTCTACGTGAAAGCCGACAGCAAGATCACCGCGATCAAGGAGCCGAAGGATGTCGCCGGCCTCAAGGTGATCACCGGCGCCGGGACAAACCAGGAAAAGATCATCCTCGAATGGGATCGGCAGAATGTGGCGGCCGGCTTGAAGCCCATCGAGGTGCAATATTACGATGACCGTGCCGCGGCCGATCTCGCGCTGCAGTCCGGCCGAGCCGACATCGAGTTCAATCCGAATGCGACGCAGGCCTACAACGCTTCCATCAACGGCACACGAAAGCTTGTCGGCATCGTCTCCGGCGGCTGGCCGCTGACGGCCGAAATCGCCGTTACGACGAAGAAGGGCGCGGGTCTTGCCGACGCCATTACCCTCGCACTCAATGATCTGATCAAGGACGGCAAGTATGGCGAAGTGCTAAAGCACTGGAGCCTGACCGCCGAAGGGGTCGATCAATCTAAGACCAACCCTGCGGGCCTGCCGAAGAGCGGTTCGTAATGTTGGCTGAGCGGACCGGCGTTGGTGGGGCCCGCGCCGGTTCGCTCTCTGTTTTATCCATGGAGCTACCCGTTCGTGTTCATTCTTCCTAATCTCAAAATCATATTTGCTGCAGTCACGACGATTTCCCTGATTGGATTTGGCGTTGCAAAGGCGGCCGACGAATTCGATCTCAGCCCGGAACAGCCCGGCCGCATTCACGCGACAAAGAACGAAGCGGCGATTATCGCGATCCCGAAGCAGTTCAGATTCGTGACGCCGGGCACCTTCACCGTGGCGGTCGCACCGGGCGGTCCGCCGCTCGCGACCTATGCAACGGATGCGAAGACCGTTGTCGGCGCCGATCCCGATTACGCCTACGCCGTTGCCGATGCGCTTGGCTTGAAGCTCGAGCTCGTGCCTGTTGCCTGGGTCGATTGGCCGCTCGGGCTGACCTCGGGCAAGTACGATGCTGTCATCTCCAATGTCGGCGTTACCGAGCAGCGCAAGGAAAAGTTCGATTTTTCCACCTATCGCCAGGGCCTGCACGGTTTCTTCGTCAAGAGTGACAGCAAGATCACGTCGATCAAGGAGCCGAAGGATGCAGCGGGTCTGCGCATCATCGTCGGCGCCGGTACCAATCAGGAGCGCATTCTGCTGAAATGGAGCGATGAGGATGTGAAGGCCGGCCTGAAGCCGATAGAGCTGCAATATTATGACGACGACGCGGCAAGCCTGCTCGCGCTCCGCTCGGATCGAGCCGACGTCATCGTGCAACCGCACGCCCAGCTCGTCTATATCGCCGCGCGCGACAAGAACATCAAAGGTGTGGGCACCTTGAGCGCTGGTTGGCCGGATCGCTCGGATGTTGCGATCACGACGCGCAAGGGCAGCGGATTGGCTGTTGCGTTGACCCTCGCCACGAACGGGCTGATCAAGGGTGGCACTTACGCCAAGATCCTCGACCATTGGCGCCTTGCCGAAGAAGCATTGCCGACGTCGGAAACCAATCCGCCGGGCCTGCCGAAATATTGAGGAGATAGCCACATGAGCCACCCAGCCCCGTCGATCAGCCACATCGGCTTTCTCACGCCAGGAAACTATCCGGACGAAAATCCGCTAGCCGGTCTGGAGCAGACCCTGCAATTGCTCGAATATGGCGAGGAGAGAGGATTTGACAGCGCCTGGGTTCGACAGCGCCATCTTGAACCCGGCATTTCTTCCGCCAGCGCTTTCCTGGCTGCGGCGACACAGCGTACGCGTCACATCGAGCTTGGAACGGCTGTCATACCGATCGGCTATGAAAGCCCCTATCGGCTTGCCGAGGATCTGGCGACCGTGGATGTCCTCTCGAGCGGACGCCTGAATATCGGCCTGAGCGCCGGGCGCCCGCTGCATGCGGATCTGATCGGACCACTTGCTTTCGACGGCGATTGGGAGAGCCATGATTTTTCCCATCAGAGAGTTCTGCGCTTTGCCGACAATCTGAGAGGCGCCTATCTCGGCAATCATGACACGGTCATCAAGACGCCGTTCGGTCCGCAACGCCCGCGTCTCCAGCCCTTTGCGAAAGGGTTGATCGATCGCATCTGGTATGGCGGCGGCTCGCTGCGCTCGGCCGAATGGGCCGGACGCAACGGCTTCAATCTGCTGATCGGCAATGTCACTACCGGCGAGGAGACCGACGATTTCTTCGTCGCGCAATCGCGGCAGGTGGAAACCTATCGCGCCTCCGGTGGCGAGAGGAGGCGGGTGGCGCTCGGCCGGGTCATCGTGCCCTTCGACAGTGCCGATGCAGTCACCCGCAAGCGCTATACCGACTATGCCGCCGGCCGCTACGAACGCACGCTTTCGCCGCAAGGCGAGCGGCGCACGCTCTTTGCCCGCGATATCGTCGGTTCGTCGGACGAGATTCTCGAGCGCTTGCGCAAAGATCCGATCTTGCCCTATGTCGGCGAATTCCGGCTGGAACTGCCCTACGAATTTCACGACGAGGAGTACCGGCAGATTCTCCATGATTTCGTGACATCGATCGCCCCGGAGCTCGGGTGGAAAGAGCCCGCGCTTCTGCGCCGGTCGGCATCTTGATCATCGTCGCTGTCACGCATCCCTAAACCGGATCGGCCGAGCTTGCGCCCAGCCGGTCCGGCTCGTCTTTGTCTCGAAAGCATCGCAAGCTATTACATCAGTTAGCCGGCAAGAGAATTTGCCGTATCGCTTCCTTCGAGAATCCGCTCTGCAAGCTGCATCGCTTCCTCTTTGGAGGCGACGATCTCCATTCTCATGCCGAAGGCCTTGGTTGCCAGATTCATCTGCAGCTGCATGGCGGCGCGCTTGATGGCGCCGGCCTCGATGCCGATGACCGCCTTGCAGACCGCTGCAAGCGCCGTCTTGTTCTTCTTCAGCCATATGCCGCGCGCCTTGCGATCCTCGTGCTCTTCCGCCTGCTCGTCGCCTTCCATGATGACGACGAAGGGCATGGAGAGGGCAAGCAGGGCATCCATCTCGCGTTCCCATTGTTTCGAATAGCCCGGCTGTGCAGCCGCCGCGGAATGTCGCACGATCGGCCACAGGGAAACGTCGTGGAAGGCGAAGGTCGTTGCATCGATTGTCATGGTGTCGTCCTCAAGCGATTTTGTCGGTCATGGCAGCAAACAGCATCGCGGCACCTCGTTCCGAGGTGTCGATGGCGCGGGCCGCCCGTTCCCGCATGTCTGCCTCGTAGTCGAGCAGCACCGTGCAGGTCGTCTTTGTCTCTCTGCCGCGGTCGGCCCCGGCGAGGATCTGCGCGAGCATTTGCGCGTCTTCGAGCGCCGTGTTGGCGCCCAGCCCGCCGGCGGGGCTCATGGCATGAATGGCGTCGCCCATGAGTGTGATTGCGCCGAACGGCCAAAGGACATCGGGACGCCCGCTTCTGACGGGCAGTGCCGCAACCGCGGTCGCCTTGCTCCGGCTGATGATCTGCTTCAATTCCGGATGCCAACCGCGCATGGCCGTTCGGAGCAATACCGGCAGGTCTTGCGTGTGGTCGTATGTCTCCAGCCCCAGTCTCTTGCGGGGCCCGATCAATGCCCAATAGAGATAGTCCTTCACTGGTGTCAGTCTGCAATCTGGCGCGAGATCGGCGGCGAGATCAGGGAGATCGCCGCCGAACCGCATGAGATAGAAGATTGCCGTGCAGGCATCGGCGAAAATCACAGTTGTGCCGTCGTCAAGCGGACCGGCACCGTCGGCCGCTGGCAGTTCGCTCTTGCCGTAGATGCAGATCGAGCCGGTATCCGCCGGTTCGGCATAAGGCGCCAATTGACGACGCACCTGCGAATTCACGCAATCGGCGCCGATGAGCAGGTCGCAGGAAACTGGGGAGACCCCTTCGAACTGCACTTCGACGCGGCCGTCCTCCAGCGAGCGGTACTGCGTAAATGCGTGACCGAAGTGAACATGGTCCTCGATCCCCGACAGCAGGATTTCGCGAAGGGTAAGGCGATTGACGCTCAAATCACCGTCATCTTCACCCTCGCCAGTGTCCCAACTCGTCGGTGTACGCCCTGCAATCGGTAAAAGTTGCGGGGTCAGAAAACGCCCCGCTTTCGGGCTGCTGGAGGCGGTGGCCCGAAAGAGCGCGAACAATGCGGGCGGCAGGCAAGCCTGAAGCGCCCGCTGTCCGTTCGTATCGATCCGGATGCGATAGCCCTGCAAGCGGCTGTCGGCAGCCGGATCGCGCTCATAGACGTCAAAGCGGATGCCGGCGCGCCGCAATCCCTGTGCGAGGCACAGGCCGCCAAGGCCCGCACCGATGATGATGACGTGAAAGTCCTGCATGGATTCTCTATTCCATTCACTATTCGACTTCGATTTTGCGAGTAGAGAATAGCGCGCAGCCACCATAACGTGATAACGACATTCGGACTATAAATGTTGCAAAGCGGCCAAACGAAACATGGACATCGAGAATATCGGCAACCGCCTCGACGGGCCGCCGCTCATCGCCTTCTGGGGGTCGGACGAGCCCGGCAGCGCCTTTCGTCTCGGCACCCAGGAATATGACTGGCATGCCCATGCTCGCGGGCAGCTTTTCTGTATCGAAAGCGGGCTCGTGCGTGTCGACACGCCGGATGGCTCCTGGCTGCTGCCGCCCCAGCGTGCCGGCTGGATTCCGCCAGATGTGATGCACAAGGCCGGGATCAACGGCGTATTGAGCGGCTGGGGTATTCTGCTGACGCCGGCGGCCAGTGCCGGACTGCCAGCGACACCATGTGTTCTCAGCGTGAGCGAGGTCTTGCGCGCATTGGTGCGCCGCGCGACGACCTGGCACTGGGAGGAAAAGCTTACGCCACAGCAGCGTCGGCTGGCCGCCGTTTTGCTCGACGAGGTTCGGGCCGCACCGCGCGAAAGCCTGCATCTGCCGATGCCGGCAGACCGCCGTGTCCTGCGCATCGCCGATGCGGTGTTGCAGGCGCCAGCGAGCGAAGAGACCTTTCAAGTGCTGGCGCAGCGGGCGGGCATATCCGAGCGGTCGGCGAGACGGCTCTTCAATGCTGAAACGGGCATGTCCTTTGCCAATTGGCGGCAGCAAGCGCGGCTGCTGCTTGCGCTTGAATATCTGAGCGCCGGCAATCCGATCGCGGAGGTAGCCGACAGCCTGGGCTATGCGAGCGCCAGCAGCTTCATTGCCATGTTCAGGAAGGCCTTCGGCCTGTCGCCGCGTCGCTATCTCTCCGTCCGGAAGGCCTGACGCTGTCGTAGACGGCTAGGGAAAAAGGCGCCGACGCATGGATCGGCGCCTTTCGATGGTCTAGGCGGCTACCCGGCGAGGCCGCAGCGCGAGCAGGCGCAGGGCGTTCATCGTGACCAGCACCGTAGCGCCGGTATCGGCAAGGATTGCCGGCCAGAGCCCGGTGATGCCGATGATGGTGGTCACCAGGAATACACCTTTCAGGCCGAGCGCGATGGTGATGTTCTGACCGATGTTGCTCATCGTCCGCTTGGAGAGGTCGATCATCTCTATGACATCGCCGACGCGGCCATGCAGCACGGCCGCATCCGCCGTCTCCAGTGCAACGTCGGTGCCGCCGCCCATGGCAATCCCGACGTCGGCGGCTGCCAGTGCCGGCGCATCGTTGATGCCGTCGCCGACCTTGGCGACACGGAAGCCTTGCCGCTTCAGATCGCTGACGATCCGCTGCTTGTCCTCGGGCAGCAATTGCGCCTTGACCGGAATACCCAGCGTCTTGCCGATCGCCTGCGCCGTGCGCTTGTTATCGCCGGTCAGCATGATCGTCTTGATGCCCGCATCCTCAAGCGCCTTGAGGCCGGCAGCGGTATCGGCACGCGGCTCGTCCCGCATGGCAATCAAGCCGGCGAGGCTACCCTTGGCGACGACAACCGAAACGGTCTTTCCTTCGTCATTGAGCGCGGCGATCCGGGCCGACTGTTCATCGGTCAACGAAACCGTGTCGGCGGCTGCCTGAGGTGATCCGAGGAACACGTCGATGCCGTCGACTGTGCCGCTCACACCCTTGCCGCCGATTGCTTTCGCATCGATGATCTGCGGGATTTCTGTTCCGGCTGCGGCAGCGCGGTCAAGGATCGCGCGGGCGAGCGGATGGCTAGAGCCGGTTTCGAGTGCCGCAGCCAGTCGCAGCACCTCCATATCGCTCATGCCGAGGCCGACGATGTCCGTGACTTTGGGCTTGCCCTCGGTCAGCGTGCCGGTCTTATCGAATGCGACGGCGGTGACCTTGCCGATGTTTTCGAGCACGGCGCCGCCCTTCAGCAGCAGGCCGCGGCGGGCGCCGGCCGAAAGCGACGCCGCAATTGCCGCCGGCGTCGAGATGACGAGAGCGCAGGGGCAACCGATCAGTAGGATCGCCAGGCCCTTGTAGACCCATTCGCCCCAGGCACCGCCCAGGAACAACGGAGGGATGATCGCGACCAGCGCGCCGACAACGACGACGCCAGGTGTGTAGTAACGGGAGAAGCGATCGATGAACCGCTCGGTCGGTGCCTTGGATTCCTGTGCCTCTTCAACGAGCTTGACAACGCGGGCAATGGTGTTGTCGGCAGCCGCCGCCGTTACGCGGACCCGCAGCGCGGCGTCGCCGTTGACCGTGCCGGCAAAGACGGTTGCATCGACGCCCTTGCGCACCGGCGTGCTTTCACCGGTGACCGGCGCTTCGTCGATGGCGCTTTCGCCGGAGAGGATGATGCCGTCGGCCGGAATCCGGTCGCCGGGACGAACGAGGATGACGGCGCGGACGGCAAGGCTTTCGGCCTGCACTTCGCGGGTCTTGCCGTTCTCCTCGATAAGGGCGGTCTTGGGCACCAGATCCGTCAGGGACTGAATGCTGGCACGCGCCTTGCCGGCGGCAACTCCTTCCAGCAGTTCGCCGATCAGGAAGAGGAAGACGACGGCTGCAGCTTCTTCGCTGGCGCCGATGATGACGGCGCCGATGGCTGCGATCGTCATCAGCATCTCGATCGAGAACGGCGTCCCGACCCTTGCGGCCATGAAGGCGCGCCGGGCGATCGGCAACAAGCCCACAAGCATGGCGGCGGTAAAGATCCAGACATCCAGCGCTGGAACCAGCTTGCCGATGCCCCAGGCAGCGGCAAGTGCCACGCCGCTTGCGATCGTCAGGCGGCCCTTGGCCGATTTCCACCAGGGACCGGTGCTCGGCCCATGATCGTGCCCATGAAGACCGGGAACCTCCGCGTCGCGCTCTTCGCCGGCGTGGCTATGGCCGGCATGGTCATGCCGATGACCGGGAGCGCCGTGATCGTGGTCGCCATGATCATGGTCGTGCCCGGCGTGGTCATGGTCATGGTCATGATCGTGGCCGTGATCATGGGCATCCGACTTGTGATCATGGTGATCGTGTCCACACCCGCAGGCATGATCGTCCTTGTCGATCTTCGGCGCGGGAACATTGCTCTGCGGCAGCGGGAAGAGCTTATAGCCCAGCCCGGTGACCCGCTTTGTGATGTTGGGCAGCAAGTCGGGATCGCCCAGATGCTTGACCGTCATCGTGCCTGCTGTGACCGATACGGAAACATCTTCGACGCCCTGCAGCCGACGAACGGCTGTGTCGATTTTCGCGGCGCAGGAAGCGCAGTCCATGCCTTCCACGCGATAGCGGCTCTGTTGTGTTGTCGACGTCATGTTTCGGTTCCAAATTTTCTCTTGGAACCATTGCTACATCCTCTAGTAACTAGAGGGACAAGAGCGATTTTCAGATTTTTCGAGATTGGTTGCGAGAGCAGGAGATCATTGAAACTGACCCCTATCGTGCCGCTTCCCGCTCGTCGCTAGAGTTCCGCCGATTGGCGCTGCGAAGGGAAAACGATGTTTCGGCCATGCCGCTTGGCCTCATAGAGCGCCGCATCCGCCGTTCTGAGGAGGTCCTCCAAGGGTCGCTGGGAGACCTGGCCGCAGGCAATGCCGAGGCTCGCGGTGATTACCTGCCCTTCCTCCAGGCCGCGATGGCGGATGCCGAGATTTTCGATAGCGACACGTGTTTTCTCTGCGATCGCAAAAGCCGCCCGGTCATCTGTATTTGGCAGCAGGATCAGCACCTCTTCGCCGCCGAAGCGGAATGCTGTGCCGCTGCCGGCTATCTCCCGCGAGATGCATTGGCAGACGGCGCGGATGCAATCGTCGCCCTCCATGTGGCCGTGGACGTCGTTGAACAGTTTGAAGCGGTCGATATCGAGCATGATGGCCGCGACCGAGGCGACGCCGCTGTTCTCCTGCCAGATCGACGAGCGCACGCGCTCCAGGGAATGGCGGTTGAAGAGGCCGGTTAGTTCGTCTCGCTCCGATTTCTGTTCGAGCTGCACATGCAGCAGGCTGCCGCGAAGCTGGTTGAGAAAATTCAGCCGATCCTTGTGCTCGGTAAAATAGGCGCTGAGTATCAGGAAAATCGTCAGCGTTACGTAGAAGGTAATGATGCCCGTATAGACCACGTCGTCGAAGGCGCCGCTGAGTTTCGTTGTCGTGAATTGCACCGCGCACATCAGCGCAAGGCCGATCAAGATCGTGACGAACCTCGGTCGGAGCGCGATGACGAAGAAGAGAAAGGCCGCGACATTGCCGTTCTGATAGACAAAGAGATACGGGCTGCCGCTGTGCATGGCGATCGACATGGGCAGTGAAACGCCAAGGACCGCCACGCTGATGGCGAGAAGATCGTAGTTCAGCGCGCTCGGCCACCGCCTGAGCGCCAGGACGCTGAACAGCGCAAAGGGGGTAAAGATCCCGAAGCGGACCATGACGAGCTGCGAGAAGACGTTCGCCATCATGGTGCGGTCGCCAAAATAGACGAGGTCGTAGATCAGGGTGCCGACAACAGCCCAAATAGGGGCAAGCCTGACCCGGTTGGCCGTGTAATCCTGGAGAAAGAGCGATTCAATCTTGGGTTTGAAACGAAGGAGCCGAAATCCCTTGCGGATCTGTTGATCGACTTCTTCCAATGTCACGGCGCTCACCGGTGACTCTCCGACTGATACAAAGAATTTCCGTTAGATAGCGCAAAAGTCTGAGCAGGATCTAAAGAACGGTTCGGAGAATGAATCAGTGGTAAAGCGTCAGAGTGAGGCCGCCATGTCGGGGCAAGCCGATCGCGCGTTGCAGCCATCGGCTTGCCTGTTGAGCGGAACGCGCATCGGCAGACGGATCTATCGCGACAGGCCTACAGTTTCAGCAGAACCTTGCCGGCCTTGCCGGGCGCCAGCGAGGATTTTACGGCTTCCGCAATCTCCGTGATGTCATAGGCTGCTTCCACCGGCAGCTTGACCTCGCCGGAAGCGACGCGCGTGATCAGCTCGGTGATCAATCGGCGCCGCTCTTCGGCCGGCATGGCGGCGCTGACCTTGGTGCCCCAGAAGCCCTTGATCGTCAGTTGCTTGAAGATGACAGCCCTTGAGGCGATCTGCATCGGTTTGCCGGCCGCTGTGCCGAAGGAGACCAGCAGACCGCTTTCGCCCAGAAGATCGGCCAGATCGTTGCTCGCAACGCCTCCGACCGAGTCCACCGCGGCACGGATCGGCGCATCGCCGACCATGGCGCGCACCTTCAGCTTCCAATCGGCGGAAGCCGTCGAGACGGCATTGCCGATGCCGAATGCGGACAGCTCGTCGATGCCGCCATCGCGGCGAACGAGGTTGATCATATGTATGCCACGGCTATGCGCCAGCATGGCCAGCGTCTTTCCGACCGCGCCATTCGCTGCATTCTGGATGATCCAGTCGCCGCGCTCGACGTTGAGGGATTCCAGTAGAGAAATGGCACTGAACGGCATGGCGATGAGCTGCGCCGCGGCTTCGTCGGAAATTACGTCGGGCACGGGGACGAGGCTGGCCGCCGGTGCCGTGAACTGCTCGGCCCAAGTACCGTGGACGCCGGCTGCAACGACACGCTTGCCGATGAGCGACTTGTCGACATCAGGTCCCACGGCATCCACGAAGCCGACCGCCTCGCTGCCGCCGATAGCCGGTAAGATCGGCTTGTAGCCATAGGCGCCACGCACGGTCCAAAGGTCGTGATTATGGATCGGGGAGAGAATGGTGCGAATGCGCACGTCACCTGCGGCAGGCTCTGGCAGTGGCATATCGGCCAGATAAAGGACCGCAGCCGGATCGCCGAAGACATCGTGAATGGCACTGCGCATTTTATTTTCCTTGCGTGTTGACATGCTGGTCCTGCTTTGGATCAAAGGCTGCCGGGTGCCGAAAGGGCTTGTTCGGTGGCAAGCATGGCCTGGTCGAGCGGTGTCTTGTCTTTTCCAAGCTTGGCCAGGATCGCCGCTCCGAGCCACAGGCTGTAGAGCGAACGAGCCGTCTTTTCCGGGATGCAGGACGGTGAAATGGAACCGTCCTCGCGTCCCTCGGTGATTGTCTTGGTCAGCCGACGAATGAGATCCTCGACGCCGCCGAGCAGGATCACCCGCATATTGTCCGAAAGATCGGAGATTTCCGCTGCGAGCTTCACGACAAGACACCGTTCGGCGAGGCTGGCCGTGCCGCCGTCGGAAAGCCAGGCGTCCCAATAGTGCATCAGCCGCTGGCGGCCGTTGCCATTCCAGCCGAAGAGCGCGTCGAGCCGTTCCGCATAGTCGGAGCAATATTGCTTCAAAAGGGCGCAGCCAAAGGCTTCCTTGGAAGCGAAATAATAGTAGAAAGAGCCTTTCGGAACAGCGCTCTGTTCGAGCAGTTCCTTCAGGCCGACGCCTCCGAAACCCTTGCGCAACACCAATTCCCGCCCGATTGCGAGAATATGGCTCCGAGTCAGCTCTGATTTCTTCTTTGTCACCATGAGCGGTGCGTAACAAATAATCGACCGGTCGTCTATAAACCCGATGTTGTTTGCCGTCAGACCAGTGCGAGGGTCGCAAGCGAGAGGATCAGGGCCGGGAACATCACGAGAGCGCCGATCCTCAGGAAAGCGAGCGCTCCCATATGGAGTCCCTCGCGGCGCAGAGCGGCGAGCCAGAGGATGGTGGCGAGCGAACCGGTGACAGAGAGATTGGGGCCGAGATCGACGCCGATCAGCATCGCGCCTGCAATGGAATCAGAGACATGGGCCGCCTGCACCGCGCTGCCGGCAAAAAGTCCGGCCGGCAGATTGTTGACGAGGTTTGAGACGATTGCGACGGAAAGCCCGGCAGCGCCGACCGCCTGAGCCTGGGATTGCGCCGCCAGCAGCGCGAGTCTGTCGGAGAGGAGAGTGGTAAGACCGGTATGGTTGACCGCTTCGACAATCACGAAGAGACCCGCAACCAGGGGTATTACACTCCAGCTTATGCCACGCATCGTTTCCAGCGGATTTTGCCGCGTGAGTGTGAGAACGATGATGGTGGTGATGAGGCCGGCGGCGAATGTCGGTATACCGAGATCGAGATTCATGGCGGATGCCCCGATCAGGATGAGGGCCGTCACGACGAGTCCCCAGCCAGCCAGGCGGGCGCTGTACGAGAGGTGAGGCTGTTCGACATCACGGGCAATCGTATCGTCAGCCAACGCGCGTCGCTGCGTCCAATAGAGGCTGGCGAAGGTGACGACGATGGAAACGATCGACGGCAGCAGGAAAGTCTGCATCCAGCGCGACAGGGGCGGCATCTCACCGCCGGCGAAGATGACGAGATTGGCCGGATTCGAGATCGGCAACACGAAGCTGGCGGCGTTGGCGATAAAGGCGCAGACCAGCAGGTAGGGCATGGGGTCCTTTACCCGCGCCGCCCGGCACGCTGCGTAGACGGCTGGCGTCAGAAATACCGTTACGACCACGACGACGACATAGACGAGCAGAAAAAGCCGACGAGGGGAGCCCTTGGCATGCGAGGTCGCGATCGCTGCCACCCAGTCGAAAAGCCCTTCGCGCCGGGCAAGCTCCGACAGCAGCATCATGCCGATCAGGAACAGATAGACATCGAATCCTTTGAAGACGCCCGTCCACACGTCCGCCGGGCCGATAAGGCGAAAGGCCAGCAGCAGTGCTGCGCCAAGAACCGCCCATATTGCTTCGGGCCAGCGGAATGGACGCGTGACGACACCGAGGGCGGTCAGGCCAGCGATGCTCCAGGTGATGGCGGATTCTGTCATTCGGCTCGTCTTGGACTTAAGGTCTGAGCGGGTGTGTAGCACCGCTGCGCGGCAGCGCAAACCGAGGTGACGCTATATTTCGACAAATTCCCGCGGGATATGCCGACATGACGGAGCACTAAGGCTTCTTCTTCGTACTGTCCGTTTTCGTCGTCCCGTTGCGGAGCGTTTTGTCGGCGCGTTCGACGAGCACGGAGCATTCTGCATGGCGGATGACATATTCGACCGTCGAGCCGAATATGCGATCGAGAATATCGGACGTATGCGTCGCAAGAACAATGAGGTCGGCATTCCGCTCATTGGCGACGGTTAGCAACGTCCTTGATGCCGTGCCCATACGCACATCTATAGAAGCTGTAATACCAAGACGCCTGCACAGCGCGTCGAGTTTCTCTTCGGCCTCGCCGATAACGGAAACCGCCCAATCGTCCGGATTTTCGCGTCCGGGCGGAAAGCGTTCGACGATGTGAGCGACCGTCAGTTCGCCGCCTGTGGACAAGAGGGCGCGAGACGTGCGCAGCAGGCGTTCGGCGCGCTCGCGTGAGCCCAAGCCTATCGCGCAGATGATTCTGTCATACAACACGTTCTCCCAAAAGCGCCACGGCGTGACCCAGTTCTTCGATCTGGCCTGCAATCAATCCAGTCAAGCTTGCCCAGACAAGCAAACGTATGTCCAACACATCGGTAATGGCCGCATCCGTCAAGTCTGGATGCGAGCAAGATGAAGGCCATGCACATCTGCGCGCCAGCGGCTGATGCTCCTTCGCTTCAAGTTGGCCACCGCGATCGCAACCAGGTGATTCGGTCGCATGATGTGGAATTTACCTCAATGGAGGTCAAATGGTCGCGGTTTTCGTCGGCGACCGGGCGGCGCGATATGTCGAATGATTGCGCTCCGGACGAATGCGAGAATCGGCAGAATTTGCTGCAGTGCAAACAACTTAGCAGCTGTACCATGCTTGGCTGTCGTCGCAACAATATAAGGATATCATGGGCTTCTGCGTCAATCTGCCATCATTATGGAAGCGCCCTGCGACATCCTGCACGCTTTTGCGCAGTGCACAAACTGCCTTAGAACCATGTCGCGAACAACTTGCCGTGGGATCAACCCCTTGGCGAGACGGGCTCTGATATTCTTGTCGCTGACAAGAGGCAGAAAGCCAGTCATATTGGGGCTCCGATATCGTCGATTGCGGCAAGTGCGTTCTGGGTTCGACGAAAGATTGATGGTCCGCGATGCGGCCTATTCGGTCTTTGCTGGTCGGCGGACCCTCCTTGATGACACTGACTGGGAAAGGACGGGCTCACGTGACAGCCTCCTCCGCCACCGATGGAATGTTGGAAAGACGCGAGGCCCACCTCCCGCCTTCGTCGGAGAGTTTGTTAGTCGACGCCGCTGAGGTTGAATCAACAGCCGGACGATGTCGCGGACTTGGCCTCGCATCGACGCTGCTTAGTCTGTCCTCTCTTGGATGGATCGGTCAGGCGGCGATGCTTGCCATCGGCGTCGGAGCAATCAGCCGGGGTGGAGGCGTGGGCGATGTCGCCGCTCCGGCAGCCATCGTCGCTGCTATCGGCGTCCTGCGTGCCGGCCTGGACGCGGCGGGTGGGCGGCTGGCATTTCGGGCCGCGCGCCGTGAGCTAAGTAAGCGCCGTACCGCAGCAGCAGCTGCTCTCGCCGTGCGCTCACCTCTCGATAGCAGCAGGCCGGCGTCCGGTTTGGCGGCAAGCGTGCTGGGTGAGCAGGCCGAGGCGGTCGTTCCCTATCTCGCGCGGTTCCGTCCGACCCGCATAAGAGCGAGCCTGGTGCCGCTGGTCATGGTCGTCTGCATCCTGCCGATTTCCTGGTTGGCGGCATTGATCCTCGTACTTTGCGCGCCGCTCATACCGATCTTCATGGCGCTGATCGGTTGGCGCGCCAAAGCAGCTAGCGAGGAGCAGCTCGCCGAAACCGGCGGTATCAATGCCTTTCTGCTCGATCGCCTGCGGGGGCTCGCGACCATTCGCGCGCTCGATGCCGTCGATATTACGGCTCAGCGTTTGCGCGCCGATGCGGATTCGCTGCGGCTGCGCACCATGTCTGTTTTGAGGATTGCGTTTCTGTCATCGGCGGTTCTGGAATTCTTCGCCGCGCTCGGCGTTGCCGCGACGGCCGTCTATGTCGGCTTCAGTCTCCTGGGATCGATCGAAATCGGAACCTGGGGAGGCCCTCTCTCGTTGACACAGGGCCTTTTCATTCTGTTGCTCGCGCCTGCCTTCTTCGAGCCGCTGCGTGAGCTCTCCGCCGTTTGGCACGACCGCGCCAACGGCGAGGCGGCACTTTCCGCATTGAAAGAGCTGGCTTCATCGCGCCAGACCATCCTCGGCGGCATCGACGGGCAATCGCCTACTCCGGCATGCGATGCCACCGTCGAGATCGACGGCCTGGTCTTCCGTCACGGTCCGGAACGTGATGCCGCAATCGATCACTTCGATCTTTCCATTGCGGCCGGAGAACACGTGGCGCTCTGGGGCGCCAGCGGTTCGGGCAAGACCACGCTTCTGTCGCTGATTGCGGGCCTTGCGCGGCACGAGGCCGGCATCATCCGGATCGGCGGTATTCCGCTGCGCGACGATACTGCCGACGTACTGCGCCGCCGCATGGCATGGATCGGTCAATCGCCGCATATCTTTGCCGGCAGCGTGACGCGCAATATTGCCCTGGGGCGCGAGGGCATCGGCGCTCCAGCGGTCGCGTCAGCTCTCGCGGATGTTGCTCTTGATCGGGTCTTTACGCCGGAACGGGTGGCCGCAGTCGGCGAGGGTGGGCTCGGTCTTTCCGGCGGCGAGGCACTGAGACTGGCGCTGGCGCGTATGATGGTTGATGAGCGGGCCGATATCATCCTCGCGGACGAACCGACGGCGCATCTCGACGCGCAAACGGCCGCCGCCGTAACGGATGCGCTGCTGGCGCTCGCCGCAGGCCACATCCTGATCGTCGCCACGCATGATCCGGTACTTGCGGCAAGGATGAACCGCATCGTCCGGCTCGACGAGCAGAAGCGGAAGGTCGCAGCATGAGGTCTTCCTTCAACGCGCTGCTGCCACTCGTCAGGCTATTTTGGATCGAACGTGGCGCGAGCCTTGCGCTCGGTGCCGGCTTGTCCGGGCTGGCCATGCTTGCCGGCGGCGGATTGCTGGGCCTGTCCGGCTGGTTCATCACCGCGTCGGCCTTCGCCGGTCTGACGGTCGCAACTGCCGCGGTTTTCGACGTCTTCATGCCGTCGGCCGGCATACGATTGCTCGCGATCGGCCGCACCGCTGCCCGTTACGGCGAGCGGCTGGTCACGCATGACGCGACCCTTAGAGTTCTTGCCGCCTTGCGCGAGAGGTTGTTTCGCGGCTGGGCGGAGCCTTCCGCGGCTGCGGCCATGATCCGCCGGCCGGCAAAGCTGTTGTTCCGGCTGACGAATGACGTCGACGCGCTCGATTCGCTTTATCTACGCGTGCTGGTGCCGGCCGCTGTCGCGGTTCTTGCGGCTATCGCGGTGACGATCGCTCTCTGTTTCATCGATCCGCTGTTCGGCATCCTGGCAGGGGTTTGGCTTGTCGCGCTCTGTCTGGGCCTTTCCCTCGTCGCGGCGCGTCTGGCCCTGAAGCCGGGTCGCCGCCGCGCCCATGCGATGGAGGCCTTGCGCGCCCGCGCGATCGATCTTGTGGCCGGTCAGTCGGATCTCGCGATGGCTGGGCAGTTGCAGGCGCAGCGGACGGCGATTGTCGAGGCGGATCAGCGATTGGCCGCGGCCGACAACGCCTTGAACCGTATCGACAGTGGCGTTGCGGCCGGCTTTTCGCCTGGGTCGACATTCTTGTTGACGGCAACGCTGCTCGTCGTCGCCATGCTTGCCAGGCAGGGAACGATCGGCGCGCCTGCCGCCGCCTTCACGCCGCTCATCTTTGCCGCCACGGAGCCGTTTGCGGCGCTGCGTCGCGGAGCGCTGGAGCTCGGGCGAACCCTTCTTGCCGCAAGGCGCATTGCACCTCGATTGAGCCCGCCCGGAGCCTCAAGGCCGCGGATTGAACCGATTGCTGGCTACGCTTTCCAACTTGATGCTGTTGCCGCCGGACACGAAGGCGCATCTCGTCCTGCCTTGAGGGATCTCTCTCTTTCGCTGCCGGTCGGCGGGCGGCTCGCGATCGTGGGATCAAGCGGCGTTGGCAAGTCGACGTTGCTCGCCTTGCTCGCGGGTGAGATCACTGCGACGAGCGGTACGGTGGCCAGCCAGCCGCATGCAACGCTCACTCAACGCAGCGAGCTGTTTCGTGACACCGTGCGGAGCAATCTGAAGCTGGCAGCGCCGCATGCCGATGACAATCGGTTGCTCGATGCGCTCGCAGCGGCCGGTCTGCTCGACGATATCGCAGCGCTTCCGCATGGCCTTTCAACACAGCTCGGCGAAGGCGGCAGCGGCCTGTCCGGCGGTCAGCTTCGCCGGCTAGCGCTCGCAAGGCTTTTGCTGCGCGATACGCCGCTCTGGCTTCTTGATGAGCCGACGGAAGGTCTCGATGCCGCAACAGCCGGCGCCGTGCTTGCGCGGCTGGCCGCAGTGGCCGATGGGCGCAGCCTCGTCATCGCCACTCATATTCGCCGTGAGGCTGCCCTGGCCGATCGGATCGTCGCACTGGACGATGGCCGCATCACCGCCGTGGCTGCGCGCGGCACACCGGAATTCGAAATGCTTCTCGATCGGCTGCGGCCGGATTGAGGGGTAGTCAACATGCCCGCGGCGCGTCGAATGGCGCCGCATTCCTGTCAGACACACCGTAGG
>ERZ781399.1642-NODE-1642-length-19481-cov-4.053948_pt1 | contig 19481 bp, 25 predicted proteins | sample MGYA00511014_ERZ781399 | MGnify/ENA primary metagenome ERZ781399 (study PRJEB29847, sample SAMN06458254) | wastewater metagenome | isolation source: Wastewater bioreactor | place: South Africa: Cape Town | study: EMG produced TPA metagenomics assembly of the...
ACACTGACTTGAATAGCATAACCGCATTTTGACATAAGACTGTAATCATTTTCCGGCATGATTATATCGAGTTTTTCACGTTTACGTAATTTGGCATAACATCGCGTGGAAACTTTTGCATTGTTTTCTTTCAAACAATCGAGAATCTGAATGAATTCATATTAATTTCATTATTCAAATGAATAATTCATTACTTACTTGAGCATTACCCGGTGCAAGATCTGCACAGAGTTTTCGAATATCATTTCGACATGCTCGTGCTAATGCCGGATCGAAATCGATACTTTCACTCTAAATCATTGGTTGTTTTTTGTTTTAAATTAATTTATCAAAAGAAAAAACTATTTTTACTCGTTGAAGAAGTTCGAATTTCAATTCTTCTCGGCAACCATCTCTCAATGAATTTTGTTTTCTCAAAATATCTTGCAACATTAGATCAGCAAGACATTGAATAACAGCTGATCTGAAAATGAAACAAAACAAACGTTCATTGAACAAGAAATCATTTCAACTGACTTCGTCTTTTTTCCAAGACAATGTTCGTTAACTTCGGCAGCACATTGTTGTCGAAAAGAATTACTTAAAAATGCTTCATCTTTCATACTGGTCTAGAAAAAAACGAAAGGAAAACTCAAAAGAATAAGAATTTCTTTGATTTCTTACGATTTGATGATGTTCAATACCAGCTTTACATCGAAAGTCCATACTTTGCTCATTTTTATGTGCGATTAAACAACGAATAAGATCGTTTTCTTTTCCATTGTCAATATTCTTTTTTTAGAAACAAAAAATAACAACAGAAATATTTATCTATCGATCTATCTTACTGAACAGAATGTCTGTATCATTGGTTCGCAAGCTTTCATAAGTAGAAAATCCAGAGAAGGATCAGCCATAGCTAATTGCGTATGATTTCGAACAGCAGCTTTGCATTTTTCTTCGAGTCGATTATAGTTTTTTTGTAAACATTTCATTTCCTATGTCGAAGAATTCGAAATTATGTTTATTTTTTATTCTGTCAATTATCATACTTCGCCTTTAACATCTGTTTTAACACATGTAGCCAAATCTGTTATACAATTTAACTCGATTTCAGGCATTAAACCAACTGATTGACTACGTATATGCATGAGACGTCGAACTTCCGATCGACAGTCGCTATCAATCTGAAAAAACGAAAAATAAAATAAAATAATAGAAAAAATTCAATTCGTTCTACTTTTTGTCGTTGTTGATATAAACAACCGAGATACATTCCAACTTGATTATCCGAGAGATCATCTTTCATTGACCAATCCGATGGTAAATGACAGTAAGTTTTGAGATTATTTTGACATGTACGCATTAATTTAGGCGTTAGTCTATCAAAACAAAACAAAAACCAGGTATATAATCGAATATGCTTTCATTCTTTACCTCCAGTCTCTCGCCATAAAATACGCTATTTCCATTAAACGATCTTCACATTCTTCGTTCATATGACTACTTTTCAAATTATCTAACAAACACATAATAATACTTGAATCTCCAGGTTTAATGCTTGGACAAAGTTTGTCAATTGCTGTTCGACAAGTTGATTCCAACAATGGATCAGCACGTATATCATTGCCTGGATCGACAGCTCGTACTAACGATCGAACAATCGACAAACAATTTGCACTAAATTCTTGTCCTTTTCGTGCTGCACCCAGTAGACAGTGAATCATTCGTCCACCACGTTGATCAATCGTACTGCTAGCACCTTGCTGAAACAACGATGGACAAAAACGGATCATTTCAGTTTTACATTCGGAAGCGAGTTCGGGCGAAAGTTCGTAATCGGACATTAACATACGACGATGAACAAGCATTTCACGTCGACATTCATCTTGAATATGATAGCCTTTTTTCAATCGTTCTTCGAGACATAATAATAATCGAACTAAAGATGAACGTTTATCGGAATCGTTAATATCAATTGAACATTGATGTTCTTTCATTTCAGCATCGCAAGCTACAAACAGAAAATAAATTATTTCGAAAACAAAATGATTCGTTCATCGTACCTCGAACTAACGGGATATCTGCTTGGATATTCGCAACAACTAAATGTTGTCGTCGATGAACTTCTTTTCGACACTAAACAAATCAAATTCAAGCTCAAATCGAAAATTCGAACTCTTCAAATTACCGGTGCTGACATCATTGTATTGAATTTTTGTTCGTACAAACATCGATAAACTCGTCCATTGCCCGCTGCAACTTGTCCACATAAACGTTCTCGATCATCTCGACATGCGTAATACAACGCTCGATCGAGATGATAGTCATCCGATTGCATTTCAGCTAGACGAAAGATTTCCTTTCGACAGTCACTTGTCAAATCTCGATATTGTTGAGAGAGACATGATACAACAGCGCCTTGTTCATGTGTAAGTTTTTGATTATTATCATCGAATCTTCCGCATTCGAACTTTGTTATGTCCGATTTACATGAATCAACAAAATATTCCGTCAAACGCCAATCATTGAAAACAACGGCTTGCAATTGATTGATAAAATATCGACATGAAGGTTCAGTTATATTGTTCAAATGCTCGTATAAACACGTAATCAAACGGCCACTGCCACGTTCATCATTGTGATCGGCACATTGATCGAGAATTTTCAAATCTTTTGAACATTGCCGTTGAGCAGCATCGTCAAAACGTGGATCATGAGTCATTTTAACTTTAAATTCATAGATAACATGTTGACATTCAGGAGTGAATAGATTCGCTGCATTATCAAGTTCATCAACACATTGCAAAACTTTCAAATTCGAAAGCGGTTGTTGACTTCCTTTTGCACAATATTTTCTCACATCAGCTTCGCAATCTTTGGCAGTTGAGAGTTGTGTCGACGGCGATGCACCTGAACGTACTGATTGCTTTTGTTGTTGTGGTTGGTTATTAATTTTAGATGGTGATTCATCTTCATCATCACGTTCTCCATCATCAGTTCTCTTATTCCAATTGCTTCTTTGAGCAATTATTCCGGAAATAAAAAGAAATAAATAGAAGTAACCTAATCGTTGCATTTAATATTGAAATGCTTATCTAAAACGTACGAAACAGTAAAAAGTAACCTAAATTTAGATAGTCGTCGTACGAGTAAGTCAAAAAAAAACGAGACAGAAAAGGAAAAACGCATCAAATGTCACGTATCATATTTTGATATGTACAAAACGTATTTTGAAGAAAGATTTGCATGAGAACAAGAAAGAAAAAGGAAACCTTGAATATGTTATTTTCTCCAAGCGAATCAAAAACTAGGGTTTGGCAAATAATTGTTGGCCCGAAATAAAAAAATAAACAATAAAATATTCTGTCCTGTTCTTGAGCGAGTCATAAACCATGTTCTTTTTCCATTTTTTACCTATGAAATGTCGTCAAGTTCAATTGAATGACCGAACTCAATCGTTTTGAGTAATTGGCTTGATATCGATTTCAGTTGACAGATCCGAGAAAGAAAAGTTCGAAACAAAAAATATTGAATAAAATTTAAAAAAAAACAAAACACAACAAACAAATTTGTAAATATGAAAAATTCGAGAAAAAAAACTGCTCTTCTCATCTGTCGATAGATGTCGGCGATATGCAGAGAATTAGTTTTAATTATACACATGCGGATATATAATTATGTTTCATATATAGAAAAATTAAACATAATCATAGATAATCATGATTTCCGATGAAAGATGTTCGTTGTTTGATGATAGAAGAAAAGTCTTAGTCGAGAAAGTTCTTTATCCTTGAATAAGTCCGATGGAGAAAGCCTATCGAATACTCATTCTCGGTGCTGGCATTGCCGGTTTATCTTGTGCGAAATATTTAATTGAAAATGAAATCGAAGATTTCCTGATTATCGAATCGAATGGAGAAATCGGTGGCCGATGTCAGACCATCGACGAATCGATCGAACTCGGCGCCGATATGTTTCATGGTCAAACATCGAACAATCCGTTGTATGATCTGGCCGAACAAAATCATCTTATCGAACAAATTGACGAATACGAACGTGATAACTGCTATCACGATGAAAATGGTCAATCGATCGATGAAGATCTTATTAATGAAATCAAGGAAATATTCGATGAAATCTTAGAGAAAAAAATTCCGACTTATCCCTATGAAAACTATCCGTATATATCGTTAGGAGAATTTCTTAGCACGGAATTAAACGATTATTTGCAAGTAACACGAGCAGCATTGGATGATGATGAAATCAATCAACGAGAGAAAGTCATCGATTGGTTTAGTAAACAACATTCATGTTTAAATATGATCGGATGCGAGAAATTAATCGATGTTTCTGTACAAGGTTGGAATTCATTCGAACGTTTATCGACAAAAATCGATGAACGTGTTTATGTCAAAGGCGGTTTAGTCAATTTTTTAAAACGAATCTTTCTCGAGAAAATTCCAATGAAACATATTCAATTGAATACCATCGTTCGACGTATTCATATTCATGAAAATCAAGGTTATGTATCCGTTGAAATTGTTCGAAAAAATCGAGAGATGCAAGTCTATCATGTTAAACATCTCGTTTGTACACAATCGATTGGTTGTTTGAAACAAACTATGCATGAAATGTTCGATCCACCATTGCCCTATACGAAACGATTAGCAATTGATAAGTTAGGATTTGGAACAGTTAATAGAGTTTATTTGATTTTTTCGAAACCATTTTGGGATGTTGATTTCAATTCATTTCATTTTCTATGGAGCAGAAATACGAAATGGAAACTCAATTGTCTAGAAAAAACACCGTATGATGTAAGTTTGATTTGATTATAGTTTTTCGAAATTTACTCAACATTATTCTTTTCTTAAAAGAGTCAATGGTGTAAAAGTATAACAGGTTTTCATGTTCATCATCATCTACCGAATACTCTTGTCACGCAAATATCTGGTCAAGCTGCAAAATATATCGAAATTATTCCGAATGATCTATTAGCAATTTGTTTTCAAGAACTTTTCAATCGATTTTATCCCGATTGTCAAGTACCAAGACCGAAACAATTGATCAAATCTCAATGGTCATCGAAACCGTTTATTTTCGGTTCACATACATTCATTCAACTTTGTTCGAATATACATGATATTAAACAAATAGCAACACCATGGCCAAATCTACCTTCACGGCCGTTGATTCTTTTTGCTGGCGAAGGAACACACGAACGGTATTACGGAACGATGCATGGCGCTTTTCTTTCAGGAATTCGAGAAGCAAAAAGAATTATTGATTTGTATGAAAATTTAAAATAAAACTTTGCGAAAAGGTACGCCATCTATTCAAGTAGAATCTTCTACGGTTACTACGGATCGTGATGAGGTTGAATATGCGATGAGTCAGTAGTCGGAAGTGATGAAGGAGAAAAAAATTATTTTTCGAAATACACTTGCCATTCGTTTATGGGCAAACGTTTTTCGAAAAGACTATCACGAAATAAAATGGAAGAATCGGCGAAACCAGACCCGTTTTCAGTTTATGTGCCTTTGGAATCACTGACTGAATCGACTGTGCGTTCGATTGTATCAGTGATACAATCAAATGAATCTCAAAATTGGGATTTAAGTCAACGTACTTTACTTATCTTTTTATTAGCAATTAATAAGAAATTAACTGAACTCGAAGTCTCTGAGGAAGAACCAAATATACAATTGAAAAACGTTCGTCAATGGCTTAAGTACAGTAATGGACAAGAAATAGATTGGGAAAAATTACAACAGAAATATGATATGATAGCTGACATGAAATGTGATGGTTTAGCACGATATTATAATTCCAAAACTGCCGATCCTTATTTCGAGTTAACCGTGAATGTTGTAAGTTATTTCTTTGATTGATTTTCGAAACTATCTGTATCTTTAGCCATTTCATGGAGTAAACCAATCTCGTGAATATATGAAAAAGTATCGTAGTGAAGGATATAAAAAAGAGGAACTAAAATTATATTGGAATGCTAAACAATTAGAAGATCTCTATTCGAACGAAGAAAACAAAGTACCACTTCATGATCCATCGGATGATGATGCTGTTGAAAATCTTCGTAAATATCCTGTTTCAAAACGAAATCATGATTGTAAAATCACTTATGTTACCAATGGTATCGAAAAAGCTGTATTCGATATACCTGAAGGCGCACAAATTATCGTTCTAAATTTTGCTGTAAGATTTAAAGAAGAATAAGGTTAACATCTTGTTGAAACGTTTTAGAATGAACAATCACCAGGCGGTGGTTATTTACGAAATGCACGTAAGGGAAATTCGCGTAATTATTAAAAATAATTTTAAAAAATTTGTTTGTAGGTGCACAAGAAGAAGTTCTTCTATTCAATTCCGATGGTTATCGTGCATTGCTCGATCTAAAATACGGACGAATGGGTGGCGGTTATGCAATTCCTGAATTTGGATGTGCCTATGTTCGTAACATGCGATGTGTTCATCCTGATTCATCAGACCGAACTCGTCTAGTCGATATGCTAGTTTCAGCATGTTACTGTTTATGCGGACAAGAACTCTACGATAATCCAAAAGATCGAGAACAGGTAAAAATGAATTTTCTATTGAACAATTCGATTGATCATCATTTTTGCTTAGTTAAAAGAAAATAATCTAGCTAAATTTCAAGCATTTATGTCTGCAGCAGTCGCAAATACGATCGGTGATGGTAGTAATACATATCTTTTACTTGGCCCAATTGGTACCGGTGCATTTGGAAATGACGTTGGAGATATTGGCGAAGCATTTCGTGATGTTCTCGATACGAAAATGATGAATTCAAATGAACCAATTCGTAAAGCTTTCGGAAATATTTGGTTTGTGTCAATAGACGATTGGAAAAATGAAGAATTCAAAGAGATTTTATCAATATTTGACACTGAGAAAAAAGAAGACAACTAATTTCTAAATATTCGTTTATTAGACAAAAAAAAACTGTGATTTGTTTGTCATTTATTTTTTATAAACATCGGCATAAAGGGAACGTTTCCACCAAACCGATGGTGTTAATGTTGCTGGATCGACATTTGACACACGTAACATTAAACCATAGCAAACAATATCTTCCGTAATAAATTGTTCACCTTCTTTGCCAAATATAATCCATTCTAATTCGCTATTATTAAAATTTGGATCGACTTTGACAGTTGCTTTGTATTGATCGTGTATCAAAGTTTCAGGACCAATGAATTTAATCGAAGCCGGATTGACTCGACATTGAAATACTAATTGATACCAAAAGACTTCGCCATTTTTTTTCGTTTGTTTCCACGGGAGAGCATATCGTGGATGAGCACAGTATTCAATACTTGGCGAAACGTAAACTCGAGCTGTGCCATCCTGATAAAAACAACCTGTTGTACTAACTTTGAGACCTGATGTGAGAATTTTCGACGCATTTTCACCTCGAGTACCGTGATAAGCGAGATACCAATGACCCCAACGAGCATCGAATTCTGTGTTATCTTTAGCAACTTTGATACCGAAACGTTTCCAACCTGAAGGGCAAAAATACGGTTTTCCACCTTGATTAATCGGCGAAGACCAATAGTGAATATCTTTCGTTGTATCCACTTGCCAACCATAGACTTTATTCCATCGTGGATCCATTAATTTATCTTCAATTTTCAATCCAAATTCTCCCAATGTAATCGATTCAACAGGTACATTCAAATCTTCGCAACATTTTCTTACAGCTTGCATTCGTGCAGCTGCATCGGGCGCTGTACCATTCAAATCGTCGACCACTTTCTTTCCGAAAGGTGGTTGAACAATCAAATGAATGATGCCTTTCGTTCGATCGACATTTTCCACACGAATGTTCTTCGTTGGTATGAGAAAAGCTTTGCATAGATTCGAAGAGAATTCCTCCCAAATACCATCGGAATTGTTCGCCCAACGATCCGTATTTGCAGTATCCAATTCCAATTGAACAAGAACTGGCATTTCCTGAGCTGAATAATAAAAAGAATTCATCAATAAAATTTCTGTTTTTTTTTTGTTTTGTTACCTTCGGGTTCTTTAATTTCTCCTGATATAACGGGAACATCGTCGCTTTTACTTGTTTTCTTCGGTTTAGTAACTGTTTTTTTCAATTGTTTATCGAATTGTTCGTTATTTTCCGAACCGACAGCTAATCGACATAGAAGAGCAGCGAGAGCATATTTCTTCGCTTTTTGAGCTAATCTTTGTCGGCCGAATTCGGCTTTCACTTCTTCTAATTGAATTTCAACTGCAAACAAAAACAAACAAAATTCAATGATCATCGAATTCTCAATGCTTACATTGATCAGGTTCAGGCTTTTTATTTCGAATTTCATCTCGTTTTGCCAGCCATTGCTGAGCATAATTAATCATTCCATCAACATCAAGTCGATCCAATTGTTTGCATAATTCATCTGGATTTGTTTCATCTTGTTTGTCTTTATCGAGTATAAATAATTGTCGAACAAATTTCCGTATGATTTCTAATCTCGGCGGTTCAACATAGACAACTGTTCGTGCAGCAAGTAGTTTCTTTGCATTATCGAAAATTCGATTCGTTTGTGTTAATGTTGCATAATTATTTTCAGTTGCAGCTTGATTAAATTTATTATTTCGAGTATTGATTTCACTTATACGTGCACCGTACGCATCTTTCCACCATCGTCGAACATGTTGAACAACATTATCAGCGTCAGCTTCTTGTAAAATTGTCATAAGTTCATCGAAATTAACTTGAAATCGTTGTGCTGAATTGATATATTCGTATGTTTCATTGCAAAGTTCAACGAAATTTTTCGTATTGCCAAATGATCGTGCAGAATTCTTCAAACGAAGAATATATTGTCCTGCTGCATTGACTTTCGTTTGAGTTTCAGCTCGTAATGTACCAATACATGTTTCATCGTCGATGACTGTTCGTTTTTCTTTCGTCGTACCTTTGTCTCGAAGTTCTTGAACAAATCCATCGACCAATGCTTGATCAGCACTATGCGAACCGTGATCTTTCTCCGGCGGTTTTTTCTTTAAAAAAATCGATTTTTCCTTTCGAATTTTCTCATATTTCTCAATTTCTTCTTTCTCAATTTCTCCGATACGATCATCGATTAATTGAACTTGATCATCAATAAAATTTCCAAGACAAAATGCTAAATCTTCATCCATGAGTTCTTTATTTGAAATTTACTCGGAAGTGACGAAGAATACAAAACAACAAGAAAGAACAAACTCTGGGCGGCAAAGAACAAACAGAAAAAAAAATTCAGATGGCGTCGTCAAGTGACTTGAAATAGGAAGACAAATTTTTTGCCAGTTGAGTGACATGAATTTCTTCTTGTAAATTCGTGTCCCGATTTCTAACAAAACAAACACCATTTTTAATCGATTCGTCCTTGAGAATTAAATGAAATGGAATGTGCTCGCAGGATTGTTCGTCAATTAAACGAAGAACACGAAGATGATATTGATAGGTCAAAGATTTCGAAAGATACAAACAAAGTTCAGTTGACTTTTCTGATGATTCAATTGCTATTTGATAGATTGCTAATAACGGATGAATGAATTTCATTTGTGAATCAATTAATAAACTCGTTAATGTTTGATTAACATTTAAATTCAAGTCAATGGACGAATCATTGAAATTACTTTCAATGGTTTCTAATTGATACGGTTCGAAATCTTTCGAAAACTGATATTGAATACTGAATTGATTCGATTTCGTTGAGATACATTGCAATTTTTCACGTTGAGATATGTATTTCTTCCAGAAACGTGTTCGTTCATTTGATAGAGAATTTAAATTAATTTCTTTCAACGGTTTCAAATAACGAACATGAAAGTATTCATCATCGACTTGCTTGTCTTTTGCTAAAATCAATGGTAAATTTGATGAATTTTTTGGCTGATTATCTTGCCAAGCAATTGTCAAGTTTGTCGATGGTTTGATTTGATCGATTGAATCAACCCAAAGGAAATTATAACGACCTAAACTATGTCGAATGAACGATTCAATCCATTCACGTCGAAAATTGAACAGTAAATTCGATGCTAACGGGCCATAGGAGAAATTCGACGACGATTTTCGGAGAAAACCGGATTTTAAACCGATTTGAATTAGTTCGGATAACATGGAAACAGATATGGAAATTCTTTAATTTCAAAAAAGTATCTTTTTCGAATCAGATAGATGTCGTCATCATTGAAAATTACCCTTTTATTGGTCAGGTGTAAATCCAATATGTGTTTGTTAATTGTACTCTGTGTCATTATTTTTCGTCATCATATGTCTACTCCACGTAAACGAGCACGTCCCGATTCGGACGACGAACTCTATCTGTACGATTTATCTGAACGTTTTCATTCATTTTGTTATCCTCAAACAGATAATGATGATGATTCATCGAATACAACCATCGACGATTTATGTCAACGTTTAAACGAACATGATCTTCAGTATCGTTCGCAGATTCATTTAAATCTACAAAATCTTGCGCAAGAAATCAATGTTAACGAAAAGAAACTAGCAGAATTACAGTTTTCCATTGAACAAACTCAAGAAACATTGAAACAACGAGAAAAATATTTGAAATTAGCGAAAGTAAAACGTCGACAACAGTCAGACTATGTAACAATGTATAATAAAATCAATCACTATCAAACACGAGAAAATCTCGAACGAAAACTTCAACAATTAACTCAAGAGTATGATCAACAGAAAGCTGAACTCAATCATCTCAATCAACGTTTAATTATCTATCAAAAACAATCGAAAGTTGTACTTTATTCACTACTTGAACTTGTTGGATTTATTGATGTTAAATTGCCGATCAATTTCGAAGATGAAATCGGTCGATTAGATAGTAACCCTTTGTTAGAAATCAATGGAGATAAATAAAATATTTCATATTCTATATCTTGTTCTTTGTTAAAAAAATTTAAAAAAAAACCAGATAATCATTGATTTTAGATTTTGTGTTTTTTCTTCGCTCGTAACAATGGCATCGGCTGGATATTCCCGTCCACAGAATTATGTGAGTTTCATTGAAGGGCACAAAAAAAGGATTTGAAAATTTTCTTCTTTTCTAGTCGTCGGTTCGAGACGATGATGATGAAGCTCTCGATATTCGTATTGATTCGTAAGTGAATTTGTATTAATCAATTTGAAAATTTTTTTGTTTGAATAGTAACAATCAACAACGATCGACAAGTGACAATACTGTTAAAGCGTAGAGATCTTTGAATTTTATTTTTGGTTTCTTGAAAAATTCGTTTGTTTGGTCTATGTAGACTCCATGGTCAAGTTCAAGAAGTTGTCGGTGTTATGAAACAAAATATCGACAAGATCTTAGATCGTGATGTTGCTTTGAATAATCTCGCTAATCGCGCTGATGAATTACAATCATCAGCAACAACATACAATCAAACAACAAAACGATTGAGAAATAAATATTGGTGGCAAAATATAAAAGTAAAACAAAAAGATCTATGTTTCATTTCGATCATTGACTCGTTTTGTGTAGACTAACGTTTGTATTGGAGGAATCATTGCTGTTTTTATTTTGATTATTATTTGTAAGCTAACATCGGAATGAAATTCGTGGGCTAGGTTTTTCTTTTCTTTTTTTTATAGTATCGGTTGCTTTTGGTCGAAAGAAAAATTAAGGTGCTGGTTTATCTCTCATTGATCTATAAAAAAACATTCGTTCTCAGTTTTCATCTCATTTTATTTTATTTTATTTAAATAAAAAAAAACGAAAAGAATAAACTTTTTTCGTGCATTGAATTCAATCAAACGTATCTTGTCGAGATCGACATTAGGCATCGTGGAGATTGAAATGACAAAAAAGATGAGAAGCTAATTATTGTCTAAAAATGCAATCCAGTATAATGCTGTTGAAATGCATGTGGATGATAGAAATAGTTCGATGTTGGTCGAAGTGGAAGAAGATTTTCGAATGATGATGACGAAGGTGATTGAGGACAACTGTCGGTTGTAGCAACTGAATTATTCATTGTTGGCGAATGTGTCGATCGTTTGACGGGAGATGTTGATGCTTCATGCATTTTCATATGTTTACGCAAGGCTAGAAGAAGAAAAAATCCGATGAAATTCAATTTAATGTTATGAGGGAAAAAAAACGTCATACATGATGGATGAGTGTACGTCTTTTCACAGCCGTCGATTCGACAGACATACGGTTTGTCAAATGTGTGAACATGTTGATGTTTTTTTCTATCTGAACTATTAGCAAAACTTCGTTCGCAATATGAACATTGGAATGGTTTTTCTCTAGAAAAAATGAAAGTTTATTTTCGAAATCGAATTGTATTGTTCAAATGAACTAACCCTGTATGAGTTCGTTTGTGAATTTTTAAATTTTCCGAACGTGCAAACACTTTTCCACATGGAGAATACGGACAAACAAATGGTTTTTCGCCTGTATGAACACGAATGTGATTGACTAGTTTATATTTCGCTTTAAAACCTTGTCCATGTCTTGAACAATCGAGCCACAAACAAACATGATTCGATTGTTCACTACTACCGACATGTTCAATAGTCAAATGATTAACTACAAAGAAAACAAATCATCATCATTATTATTTTTTGACTCATTGTGAATTATTTTACCGAGATCTTGCATTTGAGAAAATGTTTGATTGCATAATCGATTGGTTTCTTGATCGATCCATTTACAAACATGAGTTTCTTGTTTGTTACTTGTCGATGGAAATGTCGGATATAATGGAGGAAAATAACTTGCATGCGGATGATAAGCATACTGTTCGGTTGGATAGGAAATGTATTCTTGTGTTGGATATTGATGATGTTCATGAGGATTTGTCGGTAAATTGAATAAGAAATTTGATGATGGATTTGAATAATGTATACTGTCAAATGATGGATTGCCGAGATCAAACATTGCTTTATTAAGAATGTAGCACTGTGTGAAATCGTCGCTTTGTTAGTATTTAACCAAGGTGTTGAATTTTGTGTTGTTGCTTTTTAACTGAGTTCTCACCAGGATCAATGTCGTTTTCTGCTTTCTTTTCGGTTAATAATTGAGAAATCAAATAAATATACGTCGATTATAGAAGTCGACAAAAATTCGAGAATCTCTCGCGTTGCTTTTTCTTTTTTTAGGATTATATATCCGAACTCCTAAGGTGAAAAATCGAATGATGAGAAGAGAGGAAATGCATGTCTGTTATATCCAACTGTGTCTTCCTTTTCTCTCTTTCGAAAGAGAAAGAAACTGTAGGGTGTTGATTGGAGAAAATCATGCTGAGTTTGTTCTCTTCTTTTCTTCCAATGCGTTCATTTTTCGACTTTTTTTTTAATTCACCAATGGGAACGTAATTCTCTTTCAAAAGAACTGAAAATGAGTCGAGTTCATTTACGTGTCGAACTAATTATTCGTTCATTAACTTCTGTGTCGCCATATGATTTTGATCAGTTCCACTTCAAATGTTCACGAGAAATGAAAACACACATTGTCAATTGATACTAGTTTTCGTTTTCGGATATAGATAATATTATTTTCTTAGCAAATAAGTGTGATTAATGTGGTAATATTGGAAAATTGTTCGTTGTTCTATCATAGAGAAATTCGAAGGTGAGAAAATTGTTTTCACCTAAAGCAGCAGGCTATTTGTTCATTCGAATCGATTTGTTTAATCCGACGCAATCATTTTCGGTAGGACTCAGCAGGTGAAAAGAAAAAATTTATTCGATAGAGATAGAAAAAAAGATCATGTAAAAGCAACTCGAGTATTGTTCAGTGTTTTTCGTTCGTCGACTTCTTCGAAAGGACTTGCTTGTGAGAGTTGAAACGATTTCCATGACGAATAATCCGTTCGTGCCGAACGGTTTTTCGATGATTTCTTATGTGAACTCGATTGAATATGAAAGTTATCTTCGACGAAGACGGATACTTGTTGTTGAACATCGTCAGTCAATGGAAACGGTGTATTGAGCATTGTATCTTGACGAAGCATCGATTGAGATCGTTGTGGACTTTTGGAATGATTTCGTGGAGTTCGTGGCGTGACGGCCGTCGAACGAGCACGATAACTTCGTTGACTATCTAAAACTGTAGGACAAAAACGAAAACATTTTGGCATTCGTTCGATATGAAATTAACCAGGAGTTTGAACAGGCAAAGCAGGAGTATTCGGATTTGACATTCCTTCGAGATAGTATTTCAATTGTTGCAATTCGCCAATTAAACGATGAACGATAGTTCCGACTTTAGCTTTACGTTTTTCTGTATGTTTTAGAAGAGTTGCTAAGTCGTCGATGTATTGTAAATCCTTTTGAGCAGATCGTTGTTCGATTTGACGATCATTTTTCCAGCCGATTTCCAACGTTTCTAGCAAAATAACAATGAAATGAATGATTTCGTTTTGATTGAATTCTAACCATGAAGATTGTGATTATTTTCATCGAGATGTTTTATATCGGTATTTGATTGTTCAGTAAAACGATCGAATAAATTTATTTGTGATTTTAAATAATCAATTGTCTGAATAAAAAAAAACAATCACCGTGAAATTATCTAATCCGAAATCTCTCGATTACTTTTTGAAAACGTTCATTTTCTTCTTCTAAAGTTTCTAATCGACAGCCTTTCTCATAGATTTCTTCTTCTAATTTCAACGTTTCAGTGTGAGTATTCTGCATATATTCTTGTACTTCACGTTGAGATTCTTTAATTGCTAGAACTGTTATATCACGTGATTTATTCTTCTCCCGAATATCCTTTTCTGTCGAGCTAATTTTGTCTAAAACTTCTTGTTTTTTACGTTTGGTTTCGATCATTGTTTCTTTTGCTGATTCATAATTTCTCGAAATTTGTTCATGTTGATCTGTCAAACGTTCGAAGTCCGGTGTTGTTTCAGTAACTTTCGTTCGATTGATATCAATCGATTTCAATAATTGACTTGTAGAGATTTCAAGAGATTGAATGTGTTCTTCGAATTGTACCTTCATTTGTTTATATTCTTCATTGAGATTTCGTAATCGTTCGTCTAATTGATTTAATTGTAGTTGATCTTCGCGAGCATTTCGATCGAGAATTGCTTTCTAGAAGATCGAAGAAGAAGGAAAAATTCGAGATTGAGTTTTATATATATCGAACTCGTTCGCTGAGATCGTTCACACGAGCTGTTGTTTGTGTGACAAATCGATTGTGTCGAATGTCATTATTTCTCGATGTGAGCTTGGCTTGTTCGATTGTTTTGAGCAGAGCTTCACGTTGTTTTTGTTTGGAAATTCTATGCAAAAGAATAACGAATGACGAGTTCGTTCGTTGTTAGTTGATTTCAAACCGAGTATTTCGAATTTGTTGAAGTTCTTTTTCGAATGATTCCATTTGTAATTTCAATGAATCAATCATCATTTGATGTGCTTCTCTCATAGCATCGAGTTCTTTCGTTGTTTCCGTATTATCAATATTAAGTTTCGATGTTTTCTCTAATTTCACTGCAATATCTTGTTTGATTTCTTCTAATTCTTTTCCAATATCAGTTATTGTTGTTTCGAGAGTTTTCGATGTTTCATTGTGTTCTTCGATATGTTTCGAAACTTCATCATGTTTCTGTTTGAGAACTTTCAATTTTTCTGTCTCTTCATTCGTTCGTTCGTGTGCCTGCAGATACAAAAAAAACGAACAGTTCGATCTCAAGAATTCAACTGCATTGATTTACAGTAGTCGATCGTTGTTCAAGAGACGCTTTCTTCGTTTGATAGTCGAGCAATGCAATACCGCATGATTCAGTAAATTGAAGTCTAGAATAGAAGTATGGAAATTATGTTTTTCTTTGAGAATGAATCGATCGAACCGATCTTGTAGCAAACGATCATGTTCACGTTGTTCCATTTCGAATAGTTCGTTTTGTTCGTCGATTTTTCTTCTGAATTCAAGATTTTCATTTTCAAATCGTTCACGTTCCTAATTGAAGTAAACAGACAAGAAACTCGATAATTTCTACTTGATTTATTTTGCTGCATTTTACTCGATACATTGTTCGTAATTGCATTTCACTTTCAGTTACTTTATGCAAAGCTAAATCGACATCTCTGAAAACATTTAGGAAATTATTTATGTCAAATAAAAACGGCAATGCGAGACTTTTTTAGTAATTTATTTGCTTCTTCTTGTTCATCGAATTTTTTCGATGTTGTTGCCTAGGGTTCATATGTATTCAAAAATTGGAATGATAAATAGATATTGAAGCTTACGATTTCTTCTTCGAGACGAACTTTTTCTTGTCGAGCTTCGTTTCGTTCTTGCATGAGACGTTCTTTTAATGCCATGATATCTTCTTCTAAATCGAATGTCTTTTCGAAAACAGAAAAATGAAAAATTATGATTCGAAAAGCAAAACTAGAGTTTACATGTTGATTTGTCTCTCGAACAGTATCTCGTGTTTCATTTAAATTAATTTGTAGTCCAGCTTTTTGTGAAACACGTTGATTCACTTCGGATATAGTTGTATCATATTGTTGCTGAAGAGCATTTTTTTCTGCTCTACAGATATACGTATTTTCAAATGAAATCATCATAGAAAATCGAGTTTCATTTTCTCTTACTGTAACATAGAAATCGCTTGAGTTAGTTGTTTATCTTGTTCAGAGAATTGTTTCACTTTTTCGAGATGTGCATCGAGTTCTTTTTGTAGATTTTGAATAACGCTTACGTTTGATTCTCGAGCCATATTGACAGCCGCTTGAATTTCGTTTTTTATAGTTATTGGTAGAAGTTTTAATTGATGACGAAGTTGACTCGATTCGATGGATTCAGTTTCATAATCATTGTATAATTTCAAAATTTCTTTTTCCTAAAAAGATACTTTATGAAGAAAAGAAGACAACGACGAATATGTCTCAGTTACCAGAGCCATTAAGGTATCGGCAACTAAATCGATATTACTTAGATCTTCATCATTCAGAGTATTTGCTCGAAAAGATTCGCCTTTAGAAAACAAAAAACTGCACATTGATTTTTTTTGGGAAATAAAATTCGAATTACCAAGTTGTTTTAAATGACGAACTGCATTTCGAATTGAAAGACTTATTTCGGAACTATCGTTAAAAACCATTTTTACTCAATTGAAACTAATCGATTCTATTTACAAGATTTCGATGGCTGCCATTTCTATGTTGATTTTTGAGAGCCACAATAGTTACCTTTGAATGTCGAGAATGGAAGGACATCTCTCAATCAAAGAAAAACGAACAGCAGTGTTGCGCTAGACGTTATTATAATAACATTTCAAATCAAATTGACAGTCGTCGACGTTGCCATTAGATAAATGAGAGCTACGTGCAGACGAAAATAAATTCTGATTAAAGAGATGTGCTGTGATGGCCGAGTGGTTAAGGCGTCTGACTTGAAATCGTGTCATATCAAGGAATCAGATGGGTTCTCCCGCGTAGGTTCGAATCCTACTCGCAGCGAATTTCTTTTTATTTTCATTTTTATGAATTTCTTTGAAATCATATGTGCATTTCAAATATTGTTCTCGAATAATCATCACTTTCAATGTGCTGCGATGGCCGAGTGGTTAAGGCGTCTGACTAGAAAACACACAACTAGGTATCAGATGGGTTCTCCCGCGTAGGTTCGAATCCTACTCGCAGCGTCTCTTTTTTTTCTCATTCTCTCCGTCTGTCAAATCGAACGAACGATTATTTGAATAGCTTTTTTATTGATGACAAACTTGAATATGCTGTGATGGCCGAGTGGTTAAGGCGTCTGACTTGAAACCATGTCATATCAAGAAATCAGATGGGTTCTCCCGCGTAGGTTCGAATCCTACTCGCAGCGTTTCTTTTTTCATCTCTCAATCTCAATTCGAATACTTTATATGTTTAGTAATTAGTACAAAAAATGTTTTTTTCATGGTGACAAGCACAAGTGTGCTGCGATGGCCGAGTGGTTAAGGCGTTTGACTGGAAAGAAATTACTCAAGTATTGCGTATTTAATTCTAAAGTGAATCGTAGACAAGGGGTGGAAATCAACGAAACTGTCGGCTACGTTAATATTCGAATGATCTTAATTCATATGACAGTAATCAGATGGGTTCTCCCGCGTAGGTTCGAATCCTACTCGCAGCGAATTTCTTTTTATTTTCATTTTTATGAATTTCTTTGAAATCATATGTGCATTTCAAATATTGTTCTCGAATAATCATCACTTTCAATGTGCTGCGATGGCCGAGTGGTTAAGGCGTCTGACTAGAAATGAAACAACTAGGTATCAGATGGGTTCTCCCGCGTAGGTTCGAATCCTACTCGTAGCGTTTCCTTTTTTTTTTAATATATTCACATAATTCTGGAATCAAACAATCATCTGATTTCATTTTCGATTCGTAGCAGAGCTAAGAATGTGCTGTGATGGCCGAGTGGTTAAGGCGTCTGACTTGAAACCATGTCAACATCAAGGAATCAGATGGGTTCTCCCGCGTAGGTTCGAATCCTACTCGCAGCGTATTCTTTTTTTCGTATTTGAAAGTTTTAGTTTTTTAAATAAACGACGTAGAAAGCTAGACATTATTTTTGCTTTTTTTTATTCTTCAGGATTAATTTATCTATTAATAAAAAGCTGCCATAGTGTATGGACATGATTTTTTGAAAAGAAAAACATGCTTTTAATGATCAACATTATGCTTCTACTTAATGTAGAATGAATTAGCCGTAAATGACAAGCCATTTTTGTTTCCTTCAAAACGTATTTTGATCAAAGAGTACGTAATAGAAAGTCGCATGATGGATCATCGTCCATTTATCTATTGTGTCAAGAACATTAGATCATAAAATTTTCTTTTTAATCAGAAAACACTCTTGTCAAAGAGTCAATGCTCATAAATAGCCACATATAATATATATATAGACAATCTTGTACTCTGTAATTATTTTCTAGTTAAGCATAATAACTTATGTCGATCAAAGATACTTCACATCTATTATTCATTAATTCTTTCGTTTTTTTTCTTCTTCTTTACAAGAATCGATTATTAATAGAATAATAAATTAGCAAGCAAAAACTTTTGTATTCAAGAAAGTTTTCAATTTAAAAATAAATCTGTATGCCCTGTCCGTATACTTGTTCGACTTTTTAAGTCCACAAAATGTTTGTTTTTATTAAAACCTTAGGCCGAAGTCGTATATTTATTTTTCCGTTCTCTACATGATTACATTCTCACCCTAGATCTTCCTTGCCTTGCAGCAGTTTATTCACTTGACAATAGATTTCTATTTCTAGCATGACTTCTCATTTTCTCATTTGATATTTCAAGAATTCAAGAATAGAAATTCCAAAAACATGACATAATTCTCTTTATTTTCAAATATTCATAACAACAGCAAGAAAGAAGGAAAGAAAGAAAGAGAAAAATAAACTAGTTTCTTTTTCTGTACAGATTTTAGCACCTCTTACGTCTGTGTGTTTTTGTTTCTCTTTCTAAT
>ERZ781399.1656-NODE-1656-length-19357-cov-4.906849_pt1 | contig 19357 bp, 8 predicted proteins | sample MGYA00511014_ERZ781399 | MGnify/ENA primary metagenome ERZ781399 (study PRJEB29847, sample SAMN06458254) | wastewater metagenome | isolation source: Wastewater bioreactor | place: South Africa: Cape Town | study: EMG produced TPA metagenomics assembly of the...
GTGCCCGACTGCTCGATGGGGTTCTGCGTCGCGATGACGAGGAACGGACGGCCCACCTCGTGCGCGACGCCGTCGACCGTCACGCGCGACTCCTCCATGACTTCGAGAAGAGCCGACTGCGTCTTCGGCGACGCGCGGTTGATCTCGTCGGCGAGGACGATCGAGGCGAAGACCGGGCCGCGGTGGAACTCGAACCGGTGGTTCTGCTGGTCGTAGATCGTGACGCCGGTGACGTCCGAGGGCAGCAGGTCCGGCGTGAACTGGATGCGCGTCGACGTGCCCTGCACGGAGGCCGCGAGCGCCTTCGCGAGGCTCGTCTTGCCGGTACCGGGGGCATCCTCGAGGAGCACGTGCCCCTCGGCGAGCATCGCCGACAGCACGAGACCGACGACCTCGCGCTTGCCGAGGAGCGCCTGATCGACGTTGTCGACGAGGCGCGTGAAAGTGTCGCGGAACCACGCCGCCTGCTCCGGGGTCATGCTCATGTCTTCTCGTTCCTGTTCTTTCTCACGTCGTGGTCGTGGGTCGCTACCCGCGTGGCCACCAGGTCTTCTCGGTGTCGACGCCGCCGCCCCACCCGAGGATGTCGACCCAGACGTCGTACCCGTCGGCACCGAGGTAGCACTGCAGCTGCGCCGATCCGTTGCCGGAGAAGTCGATCGTCGGCCGATAGCCGTTGAAGCCGTCGCCCGCGCCACCGCCGCCTAGAGCGCCGTTGTAGCAATCGACCTGGCGAGGACCGGCGTCCATGTTCTGCCAGTTGACGACGAAGTAGTAGCAGCCGTTGTTGCAGCCGTTCGGCGCGAAGGCGCCGCGGGTGACCCAGACGCGGGGCGGGGGCTTCGGGTCGGTGGTCGCCGATGCGGAGTCGGTCGTGGTCTGTCCCGCCGCGCTCGTGCGCACCTCGATGCGGCCGGTCGCGCTGTAGCCGTAGCCCTTCGAATACGACCCGCTCGCGGCACCGCTGATGAGGCTGCCGTCGACGTAGACCTGGGTGGTGATGTCCCGGCCGTTGCGGCTCGGCGAGGTCCACGAGTAGTTGATCACGCGGTCACCGCCCCGCGCCGACGCGCTGGGGTTCCCGATCGGGCCGTAGGGTGCGACGCGGTTCGAGGTGTTGGATGCCGCGCTCGCGAACTGCGACCCGTCGACGGTCGACACGGCGCGCACGCGCACCGAGTAGGTGCCGTTGTTCGCCACCTGAGCGCCGCCGATCGTGCCCGCGCCACCCGTGCCGCCCGATACCCAGTCGCTCTTCCAGGCGCCGCCTTCGACCGAGTACTGGTACTGGATCTCCGAGGACGCGGCGCCGTTGGCCGCACCGGCGATCCACGTGACGCCGACCTGGTTGTTCCCCTCGCTCGCCGCGACACCCGTGGGGGCGCCCGGCGCGGTCACGCCGCGACGGGGCGCCGAGGTGGGGCTGTACTCGCCCCAGCCGGCCTTGTTCTGGGCGCGCACGTCGAAGGTGTAGTTCGTCGTCGAGGTGTCCACGACAACGGCCTGACTCGTCTGCCCGGCAGGCACCGGCACGGTCTTCACGACCGTCGAGCCCTGCTTGACGCGCAGCTGGTAACCCGAGATCGCGTCGCCGTTGTTCGCGGGCTGGTTCCAGTTGACCTGGATCTGCGCCTGCGAACCGACCGGGTCGAGCAGCGTCGTCGTCGGCGAGTTCGGAGCGGTCGGGGGCGCCGCGGGCACCATCGTCGCCGACCACGGGCTGAAGTCGCTCGGCTCGGGCGCGCGGTTGTGGGCGCGCACGCGCACCTGATAGGCGACCCCGTTCTCCAGGCCCTCCCACACGATGTTCGTGCCCGCGACACCGGTCTTCTGCACGATGCCCGACGGCGGTGCCGGCGAGATCTCCAGCGTGTACGTCTCGACGGGAGAGCCCTCGGTGCGCGGCGTCGTCCACGCGACCTTGAGGCTCCGGTCGCCGAAGGCGAGCGTCGGCGGGGCCGGGGTGTCCGGGCGCACGTCGGGGCGCGCGGTCTCCGATGCGGGCGACGGGTCGGACGTGCCGACCGCGTTCGTCGCGGTGACGACGAAGTTGTACTCGACGTTGTTGGTGAGCCCGTCGAGCGTGCAGGTCGTCGACGCGCACTGCTTGGAGTAGCCGCCCGCGGTCGAGGTGACGGTGTAGCCCGTGATGGGCGAGCCGTTGTCGATCGGCGGGGTCCACGCGAGCACGACGGTGCGGCTCTGCACACTCGAGACGACGGGCTTGCCGGGGGCATCCGGGCGGCCCTGGACCGTGATCCGGATGCGGCCCTCGACGGCACGGTCAGGGTCTTCCGTGGCATCCATGATGCGGTAGCGCACCACGATCATGCCGACGTACTCCTTCGCGCTCGTCACCTCGACGTTGTCGCCGACGACGGCGACCTGCGTCGCCTGACCGCTCTCGAGCACCGCGCTCTGAACCGTGAGCGGCTTGCCGGGGAACGGGTTCACGTCGTTCGCGAGCACGGAGACCCGCTCGGTCGAGCCCTGGTCGGAGCGGTCGATGACATCGTCGTTGGCGCTCGCGAGCTGACGGGTGGATGCCGTGACCGTCACCGCGATCGTCGCCTTCGCGGGCTCGGTCTGACCGTCATCCGCCGTCACCGTGAGGAGCACGCGCGTGCCCTTCTGCGTGTTGGCGTCGGCGGAGGCCGTGAGCGTCGCGCCCGAGATCGACGCCTTCACTCCCGCGGGAGCCGCGCCCTCGAGGCGGAAGGTGAGCTTCCCCTGGTCAGCCGGATCGGGGTCGGACGCGAGGGATGCCAGATCGAGCGTCGACGCGTCCTCGCCGGGGGCGACGTTCATCTCCGCGCCGACCATCGTCGGCGGCTGGTTGTCGGGTGGGAGCACGGTGATCGGGATCGTCAGCGTGGCCTTGCGTCCCGTCGCATCGTCGGGGCCGTCGCCGTCCGTGACCTCGAACGTCAGCGCGTCGTTTCCGAAGTAGCCCGCACCCGATGTGTAGACGAGCGTCTTCTGGTCGAGGACGAGCGAGGCGCCGTCGGCGTGCGCGGCGCTGACCTTCGCGGCCTCGGTGATGACGACGGACTTGCCGCCCGCCGCGCGCACATAGTCCTTGAGTGGCAGTTGGATGGTCTCGCCGCTTTTGACCTCGACGGGCTTCGTGGAGATGAGACTCGGCGGCAGCTCCGACAGCGCCGGCACCCGGATGAACGCCGACGCGGTCTGCGCGTCGGCATCCGTGACGGTGTAGGTGATGAGCTGCGGGGTGTCGGTGAGCGTGAGCTTCACGGTGCCCTTGCGCGTGACGGTCGCACCCTCGCCACCCGTGCCGAGCGCGACCGCGAGCGCCCCCTTCGTGCCGTCCGGATCGTCGTCGTTCTCGCGCACGTCGATCTCTGCGGTGCCGTCGTCCTTCACGTCCTCGGCACGCACGCGGTCATCGCGCGCGATCGGGGTGGCGAGCGGCACGTTCTCGTCGACCGTGATCTGCACGCTCGTCGAGGCGCGCAGGCCCCGGGCATCCGTGATCGCGTACTCGACCGACGTGTTGAGTTCGCGGTCCGGTGCCGTCACGAGCAGGTACCTGCCGCTCACCTTGGCCTTCAGCCCCGGCACGTCGGTCGGGACGGTCACGGCGTTCTCGCGGGCGAACCCGAACTCGTCGCCGTCGGGGTCGGAGTCGTTCGCGAGCGCCGCGATCGCCACCTCGCGTCCCGGCCGGATGACGACGGAGTCGCGCACCGCGTAGGGGGCCTGATTCGTGGATGCCGCGGGGGCGATGCCGATCTGGATCGGTGCCGTGCCCTCCTTGCCGAGCCGATCGCGCACGCGGTAGGTGAACGCGTCGACCCCCACCGCGTCGTCGAACGCCTGGTAGGTGAAGAAGTTGGCGCCCGTCTCGACGATGCGACCCTTCTTCGGGGCATCCGCGATGCCGACGAGTTCGACGGAGTCGCCGTCCTCGTCGAGCCCGTCGAGGGGCACGGGGATCTTGACCTTCGAACCGCTGAGCGTCCGGGCGGTGAGGTCGCGCGGGCGCGGGGCGGAGTTCGCCTCGTCGTTGCGCGGCAGGATCTGGATCGTGATGTAGCCCGCGTCGCGCTGACCGGTCGAGTCGACCGCCTCGTACGTCGCGTAGACGGTCTTCGGCTCATCGCCGGCGCGGAAGCGGACCGTGTCCTCCGCGACGAAGGCCTCGCCGTCGGCGGGGTCGACCAGCGGCGCGATGAGGTTCGGGGCGACGTGGATCGTGTCCCCGTTCGGGTGGTAGTCGTTCGCGAGCACCGGGATCGTGACGGTGTCGCCGACACGGACGACGACGCGGTCGTCGTTGGCCACGGGAGGACGCAGGCGAGACGGCGCGGGCACCGGGATGACGACGATCTCGCCGGTGGCGGACTGCGACCCGTTCGACACCGTGTAGCCGACGCGCACCTGCTTGTCGATCGAGGCGAGGTCGCTGATGCGGACGGTCTCGTGCCCGAGGACGGCCGCCGCGACACCCGACCCGGGGTCGACCGAGACGGACTGCACCACGAGGATGCCGCCGTTCGGATCGGTGTCGTTCGAGAGCACGTTGACGAGGACGTCACCGCCGCTCGGCAGGAGGGCGACATCGCGCACGGCCACGGGCGGCAGGTCCTCGTTCGAGGCCGGCAGCACGTCGATGCGGACGAGACCCGGCACCGAGTTGGGTCCTGCCGAAGCGAGGTACTGCACGTAATAGGTGTCGGCGGCGTCGGCCGTGAAGGTGAATGTCTTGTTGGAATAGTCGGGCACGACCGTCGCGCGCGGATGATCGTCGACGCGGGTGAGTCGCAGCTGCTCGCTGCCGGAGCTCGTGTCGTTCGTGAGCGGAGCGACCGTCACCGAGCGCCCGACGCGCGTGACGACGTGGTCGGCGTTCGTGATCGGGACGGTGGTGCCGAGCGGACGGATGTCGTAGCGCGCGATGCCGACACCGCGATCCACGCCGTCCGAGACGGAGACCGGCACGTCCTTGCGGCCCTGCGCGCCGCCGATCGCGCGGTAGGTGATCTGCCCGTCCGAGGTGAAGTCCGCCTCGTCGCCTCCGTCGGGGGCGGCGTCGGGGAGGAAGAGGTCGTCGCGGTCGGGGTCGATCCAGTCGGGGAGCACGTTGTCCGAGGCGGTGCCGCCGGACTCGACCGTGATGGGCGTCACGCGCTTCTGGACGGGCGGCCCGTTGACGTCCATCGGGTGGACCGTCAGCGTCACCTTCGCGGTCGCCGTCCCGCCGCGGCCGTCGTCGGCGGTGTACTCGAACGTCGCGCTGCCCGTGGCATCCGCATCGGTCGTGATCTGCAGGGCGCCGCCGTTGCGGATCGGCTCGACGGTGCCGAACGACGGCATCTTCGACACCGACGCGACGAGCACGTCGCCGTCGGCATCCGTGTCGTTGTCGAGCACGGGGAGGACCGTCGTACGGCCAGGGCGGATGCCGTACTCGTCGTCCTGTGCGATCGGGGGCGTGTTCTGATCGGTGCGCTCGGGGAGGGTCGTCTGCACCGTCTCTTCGGTCGTCTCCTCCTCCTCTTCGCCTTCGCCCTCGGGCGGCGTGATGTCCTGCCAGTTGTCGACGCGCTGCATCGACTCGGATGCCATCCACGCGGCGCCGCCGAAGACGTCGTTGAGCACCACGACATCGCGGTTCACGCGGAAGCGCAGGTCGCTCGTCGGTTCGATCCCCGCGATGTCCTGCACGACGTCGTCGGCCGTGCCGGGGCAGTCCCGGACGAAACGGCCCGACCCCGACCATGCGCCGTACGCGCAGCCCGCGACGAACACGGGCTGGGCGGCCTTCCCCTCAGCTCCCCCGGCCGGGGTCGACACCGGCGCACCGCCTCCGACCGGCACCCGCACGAGGGCGGTCGGGGTCGCGAGCGTCACGGCGTCGGATGCCCCGGACGGCTGCTGCAGCGTGGCATCCGCGGGCACCTCGGTCGTGGACCCGTCGCCGCCGTAGAGCGTGCGGGTGTCCGCATCGAGGACGTATGCGGTCGTGCCGACCACCGTGATCGACAGGTCGTGGTCCTTCGCGATGCCGTCGAGCGTGCGGGAGGACTTCTCCTCGGTCGTGCCGTCGCCACCGGGGCCGTACGAACGCAGCAGACCGGTTTCGGCGGAGACCGCGTACACGGTGCCGTCGACCCCCACGGCGATGCGCGCCTTCTCGCCCTCGTCCGCGACGGGCTCGGAGCCCTCGGCGCCGATGCCGCTGACCGCGGTGAACGGGGCGATCCAGAGGGAACCGGCGGGCTCGATCACGGCGACCGTGTCGGCCCCGAGCGCGGCCGATGAGCCGGGGGCGAGATCGGCGGAATCGGACAGGATGACGCGTGCCGGATCGATCGTCGAGATGGTGGATCCGACGGGATCGGCGACCAGGATGCGCGACCCGCTCTGCAGGATGTCGTATTCGGAGGATGTCGTGCGCAGCCCGCCGTCGAGGACACGCGAGGAGTGGTTGAAGTGTCCGACGAGCAGGCTGGACTGCTTCGTGACCCAGACGCCGCCGTCGTGCAGATCGACCTCCGTCGTGGGCTTGCCCTCATAGGTGACGGCGAAGAAGCCGACGGCGAGCGCCGCCGTCGTCACGACAGCCGTCGAGATGAGCGTTTTCGGGCGCGCGCTCAGCCACGCGAACGACCTCATGATTGCTCGGCTCTCCTCCGGGCTCATCGTGTTGCGTTGCGTCGGGACCCGTTGCTGAGGCGGGCGCACACACGTAGTGCAGACCCCGACAGCCTACGTCACCATTCTGTGTGCGCCGCAATCGTCTCGGCGACGCCGCCGAGCACCGTTTTCAGGCACTGACGTACCGGGCGAGGTGCTCGGCTGTGAGGGTGCGGCCGTGGGCGACGAGGTCGGCCGGAGTGCCCTCGAAGACGATCGTCCCGCCGTCGCGACCGGCGCCCGGACCGACGTCGATGATCCAGTCCGCGTGCGCCATCACCGCCTGGTGATGCTCGATCACGATGACCGAGTTGCCCGCCTCGACGAGTCTGTCCAGCAGCGCCAGGAGCGTGTCGACGTCGGCGAGGTGCAGACCGGTCGTCGGCTCGTCGAGCACGTAGACGGCGCCCTTCTTCGACATCGAGATCGCGAGCTTGAGGCGCTGTCGCTCCCCGCCGGAGAGCGTGTTCAGGGCCTGCCCGAGCGTGATGTAGCCGAGACCGACGTCGACCATGCGGGAGAGGGTCGCGTGCGCCGGCCCCTTCGCGACGAAGGCGAGCGCCTCCTCCGCCGACATCGCGAGCACCTCGGCGATGTTCTTGCCGTCGAGCCGGTACTCCAGCACGGCGTCGCTGAACCCGGACCCCTCGCACAGGTCGCAACGGGTCTCGACACTCTGGGTGAAACCCAGGTTCGTGATGATGACCCCGAGCCCGCGGCACGCGGGGCACGCGCCTTCGGAGTTCGCGCTGAACAGCGCCGGCTTCACCCCGTTGGCCTTCGCGAACGCTTTGCGGATGTCGTCGAGGATGCCCGTATAGGTCGCGGGGCTCGACCGACGGGACCCCTTGATGGGCGCCTGGTCGACGACAACGACGTCCTCGTCAGCGGGCAGCGAGCCGTGGATGAGGGAGGACTTGCCCGATCCGGCGACGCCCGTGATGACCGTGAGGATGCCGAGCGGCACGTCGACATCCACGTTCTGGAGGTTGTGGAGTGCGGCTCCGCGGATCTCGAGCGCGCCCACGGCGGGGCGCACGGACGGCTTCAGCGCGGCGCGGTGGTCGAGGTGGCGGCCCGTGATCGTGTCGGAGGCGCGCAGGCCGGCGACGTCGCCCTCGTACATGATCCGCCCGCCGGCACGGCCGGCACCCGGGCCGAGATCGATGATGTGGTCGGCGATCGCGATGACTTCGGGCTTGTGCTCGACGACGAGCACCGTGTTGCCCTTGTCGCGCAACAGGAGGAGGAGCTCGTTCATCCGCTGGATGTCGTGCGGGTGCAGGCCCGTCGTCGGTTCGTCGAAGACGTACGTCATGTCGGTGAGGCTCGAGCCGAGGTGTCGGATCATCTTGGTGCGCTGCGCCTCGCCGCCCGAGAGCGTTCCGCTTGCGCGGTCGAGGGACAGGTAGCCGAGCCCGATGTCGACGAACGAGTCGAGGGTGCGTCGGAGGCCCGCCACGAGCGGCGCGACGGAGGAATCGTCGAGGCCCGCGACCCAGGCGGCGAGGTCCGTGATCTGCATCGCCGCGGCATCCGCGATGCTGATGCCGGCGATCTTCGATGAGCGGGCGCCGTCGTTCAGGCGCGTCCCATCGCACGCGGGGCACGGCCGGAACGTCACCGCACGGTCGACGAAGGCGCGGATGTGCGGCTGGAGACTCTCGCGGTCCTTCTGCAGCATCGACTTCGTGAGCTTGGGGATGAGCCCTTCGTAGGTCATGTTGATGCCGGCGATCTTGACCTTGGTGGGCTCGCGGTGGAGGAAGTCGTGCAGCTCCGACTCGGAGTAGTCGGCGATCGGCTTGTCGGGGTCGAGGAACCCCGACTCGGTGAAGCCCTTCACCATCCAGCCGTCGACGGTGTAGCCGGGAACGCGGATCGCCCCGGCGGAGAGCGAGAGGGACCGGTCGACGATCTCGTCGAGATCGAGTTCGCTCGACACCCCGAGACCCTCGCACGCCGGGCACATGCCGCCAGTGATCTCGAAGGAGCGCTCCTTCGTGCGCCCGCCGTCCGCACCGGCGGCGATCGTGACGGCGCCCGCGCCGGAGACCGACGGCACGTTGAACGAGAACGCCTGCGGCGACCCGACGTGCGGTGTGCCGATGCGGCTGAACAGCAGGCGCAGCATGGCATGCACATCCGTCGCCGTCCCCACCGTCGAGCGCGCGTTGGCGCCCATCCGCTCCTGGTCGACGACGATCGCCGGGCTGATGTTCTCGAGCGCCTCGACGTCGGGGCGACTGAGCTGCCCCATGAACTGCTGCACGAAAGTGGGGTACGTCTCGTTGATGAGCCGCTGCGACTCGTTCGCGATCGTCCCGAAGACGAGGCTCGACTTGCCCGAGCCGCTCACCCCCGTGAACACCGTGAGCCGTCGCTTCGGGATCTCCACGTCGACGGCCTGCAGGTTGTTCTCCTGCGCCCCGACGACACGGATCACGTCGTGCGCGTCGGCGATGCGGGCGGAGGGGGATTCCGGTGTCATGCGGACATTCTGCCGGTCGACCTGCGGCGACGCGACGACCCGGCTGGTGAGACCGGCACCACGTCCGGTGGCACCTGACGCGGTCAGCGGAAGCGGGCGGCGAGGCCGGCGAGGAGGATGTCCAGTTGACGGGCGAAGCGGGCATCCGCGGCGCCGCGCGCGTGTCCCGCCTCGGCGACGAGCGGCGCGTCGGGGCCGACGGCGGCATCGCGGGCCGCGACCGAGTAGCGCTCGGGATCGGATGCCTCCGACTGCGCGCGCTCCTGCTCTTCGATCGTGAACCCAACGACGTAGGAGGTGACGAGTTCCGCGGCATCCATCGCGTCGCGGAGAGTGAGGCCCGCGCCGGTCCACCGACCCAGCCACGGCTCCTGTGCGCGGAGCACGTCGGGGTCCGTGAGGCGGGTACCGCTGAAGGTGCGGGCACCGTCGCGATGGGCGAGGTACTCGGTGCGCAGAATGCCGGCGTAGGTGCGGAGCGCCTCCGTCCAGGCGGTGTCGGCGGGCACCTCGGCGAGCACCGCCTGCACGCGCCGCTGGATCTCCGTGCCCATCTCGTCGAGGAGATGCTGCTTGTTCGGCACATGCCAGTAGAGCGCGGGGGCACGCACATCGAGGCGCGCCGCGACGGTGCGGAGCGTCACGGCGTCGATGCCGCCCTCGTCGAGGACGGCGAGCGCCGCGTCCACGATGCGCTCCCGCGTGAGTCCCTTCGCCATGCTTGACAGCTTAACAATGTTAAAGGATGATCGACGCATCATTTAACTTAGTTAAGGAGCCATCATGCGCGCCGCCCTCGTCACCTCGTTCGATGCCCCGCCTCAGGTCGCCGACATTCCCGTCCCCGTCCCGACCGAGGGCGGCTCGCTCGGCACCGTGCTGGCATCCGCGCTGCACCCGCGCGTGCGCTCGCAGGCCGACGGCTCGCACTACACGACGACAGGCGATCTGCCTCTCGTCCCGGGCGTCGACGGCGTCGCGCGGGACGAGAACGGCGACCTGCGCTACTTCGTGCAGGAGACGGGCGCCATGGCGGAGCAGGTCGCCCTCGACCCGCGCCGCAGCGTCGTCCTGCCTGCCGGTGTCGACCCCGTCGTGATCGCGGCCGCGATGAACCCGGCGATGTCCTCGTGGATCGCCCTGCGCCGCCGCATCGAGGTCGCACCGGGATCGCGCGTGCTGATCATGGGAGCGACCGGGAACGCCGGCCGGATGGCGGTGCAGATCGCCCGGCGGCTCGGCGCCGCGCACATCGCGGCGGCGGGCCGCGACCCCGAGCGTCTGGCCGCGCTTCCCGGGCTCGGCGCCGATGACGTGATCGAACTCGGCGGAGAGGCCGACACCGTCCGCGACGCCCTGGCGGAGGTCGGGCGGGACGTCGACGTCGTCCTCGACTATCTCTGGGGCGAGCCGACCGCCGCGGCGCTGCGGGCGATCGTGCCGGCCCGTGCCGACGACTCGCGCCCACTCACCTGGATCGAGATCGGCTCCGTGACGGGCCCGGAATCCCCGATCCCGTCGGCGGCGCTGCGCGCGACGAATCTCCGGATCGTCGGCAGTGGCCAGGGATCGGTCGCACCCCGCGACATCCTCGAGGAACTGCCCGGCCTCGCCGCGGAGATCAGCCGCGGCGGCTACGACATCGCGGCCCGCGCGGTGCCGCTCCGCGACGTCACCGCGGCCTGGTTCGACGCCGCGACGACGACCGAGCGACTCGTCATCGTGCCCGATTGAGACGCGTCAAGCCGCCCGGCGACAGGCTGGCTGGCGTCAGGCTGGCCGGCGTCAGCCCGCCCGGTGGCAGCCGACGAGGTGGTCGTCGACCATGCCCGCGGACTGCATGAGGGCGTACATCGTGGTCGATCCGACGAAGCGGAAGCCGCGCTTCTTGAGCGCCTTCGACAGCGCGTCGGATGCCGCCGTCACGGCCGGCACGTCGGCGAAGGCGGCGGGTCGCTCGGCCGTCGGGCGCGCGTCGGGAGCGAACGACCACATGAACTCGTCGAACTCCCCCGGCGCCATCGCGCCGACGAGGCGGGCGTTGCCGATCGTGGCGAGCACCTTCGCACGGTTGCGGACGATACCGGCATCCGCCATCAGCCGCTCGACATCGGCCTCACCGAAAGCCGCGACCTTCTCGGGGTCGAACCCCGCGAACGCCTCGCGGAACCGCGGGCGCTTGCGCAGGATCGTGATCCACGACAGCCCCGCCTGAAAGCCCTCGAGCGACATCTTCTCGAACAGGGGCCGATCGCCGCGAAGGGGTCGCCCCCACTCCTCGTCGTGATAGCGCCGATACTCCGGGTCATCCCCGACCCACCCGCACCGGGCCAGGCCGTCCTCCCCCACGCGTAGATCGCTCACCCCGCCAGCGTAGAGCGGGGTGCCGACACGATGTCGCGCAGCGCCTCCTCGAGGTCGGTGTGGGCGAACTCGAACCCCGCATCGAGGAGCCGCCGCGGCACGACCCACCGGCTCTTCAGGACGAGTTCGGGCTCGGTGCGGAGGGCCCACATGGCGGGCTCCAGCATCCATCGGGCCGCCGGCAGCCCGACCCGGGCACCGACGACGCGGCGCAGCGTGCGCATGAGGGTGCGATTGTCGGATGCCTCGGGGCTCACGATGTTCACGGGGCCGGAGATGTCCTCGCGAGCAGCGAGGAAGAGCACGGCACGGACAACGTCGTCGAGGTGGACCCAGCTGAACCGCTGCCGGCCGCGGGTGCGATGACGCGGTGCAGCACCATCGCCGGTGGGATCCACGCCGATGCCGCGGTAGCGGCGGTGCGGGAACCACCAGCCGTCGAACTGGGGGCCGCCGAGGCCGGTCCGCGCGAGCAGGGCGAGCATGCGGGTCGCCGGCCCGTCGCCGAGGACGATCGCGATGCGCAGTGCGACGCGACGCGTGCCGGGGAGCTCGCCGGCGAAGAGCTCCGCCTCCCAGGAGCGCGCGACGTCGACGGAGAACCCCGTGCCGATGCGCCTGTCGTCCTCGCCGTTCGAGCGGTCGGTGCTGTGCGCGTAGATCGTCGCCGTCGACGCGTTCAGCCATACCCGCGGGGGCGCGGAGGCCTGAGCGACCGCTTCGCGGAGCGCGTGCGTCGTCTCGACGCGGGAGCGGAGGATCTCGGCGCGGTTGCGGTCGGTGTAGCGGCAGTTGACCGACTTCCCCGCGAGGTTCACGAGGACGTCGGCGCCGTCGACGAGGCGCGCGATGCCGGCGGCGTCCGTCCATTGCGCGTCCGCCTCTGTGGCATCCGTGTCGCGATCGGGACCGCGGCCGATCGTGCGCACGTCGTACCCGTCCGCGCGGAGCGCGTCGGTGAGCGCGCGACCGATGAACCCGGACGCGCCCGCGATCACCGCGCGGGGCGCCTCCGCGTGGCTCCATTCCGACTCGCGCATCTACTCATCCGCCTTCTGAACACGTTCAGTTCAAGGCTACTGCGAAGCCGCGAGCGCCACCATCCGGGCATTCGACGAGGACAAAAACCCGGCGCGCGACAACGCGTCACGGGCGCCGCATCGCGGGCCCGTGACGCGTCAGGGCGTCACTTCTTCTTGAGCGACTTCTCCGAGACGGGCGCCTCGCCTGAGGAGGCCAGCGCGGCGTAGTACGCACGCGCCTCGTCCTGGCGGGCCTGCTCGGCGCCCGACGCGATGGGCGCCCGGACGTGCTCGGGAGCGAAGCCGTAGGCATCCACCAGGTCCTGCGCGTGCGGGCGCAGCCGCGCCGTCAGCCGGTCGATGTAGCGCGAGACGGATGCCGCGCGCTGCGCCGACAGGCGACCGTTGATGAGGTACCAGGCGAGATGCTTCTCGATGAGGTGCATCCCGAAGAGGTCCCTCAGCCACGTGAGCACCTGCGCAGTGCCCTCGTCCTCGATGCGGGCGACGCCGTCGCTGAAGGCCTCCCACTGCAGCAGTTCTCCGTGGGCACGGGCCGCCTCGATGAGCTCGGCCTGGTTCTGGTTGAAGATCTCGGCAGCCTCGGCGGGGGATGCCTTGGCGGCCGGGCGCAGGCGCCCTGCGATGTCGGAGATCATCTGCTCCACGCGCCCCGCGAGCAGCTCGTGCTGCTGCTCGGCGCGAAGGCCGAGCTCGACCGAGCGAGCCGTCGAACCGAGATCGGCGACCGACTGTCCGAACTGCCGCAGACCCGCACCGTGGAACACCCGGCCCGCCGTCTGCCGCGCGGCGAAGGATGCCAGCTTCGCGGCATCCGCGCCCTTGAACTGCTTCGCGAAGTCGGCGAGGAGGCGCTTGCCGACGAGCTGCAGGAGGATGTTGTTGTCGCCCTCGAAGGTGACGTAGACGTCGAGGTCCTGGTGGAGACCGACCATCCGGTTCTCGGCGAGGAAGCCTGAGCCGCCGCACGCCTCGCGGGCCTCCTGGATGGTGCTGAGCGCGTTCCAGGTCGAGAGCGGCTTCAGCGCTGCGGCGAGGGTCTCGAGGTCTTCGCGCTCCTCGGGGGTGTCGGTGCGGCCGGAGAAGACGCCGTCGAACTTGCGCAGCAGCTCGTCGTTGGAGAAGAACTGCGCGTAGTTCTGCGCGAGGAGCGGCAGCAGGCGGCGCTGGTGCTTGCCGTAGTCGAGGAGGACGACCTCGTCGCTGCCCGAGCCGGAGTCGAACTGGCGGCGCTGGTTCGCGTAGGTGAGCGCGATGTACAGCGCGAGGGCCGTTCCGGTCGTCGCGGCACCGTCGAGCGAGACGCGCCCCTGGACGAGAGCGCCGAGCATCGTGAAGAACCGCCGGCCGGGCGACGGGATGTCGGACGAGTACGTGCCGTCGGCCGCGACGTCACCGTAGCGGTTCAACAGGTTGAAGCGCGGGATGCGCACATGGTCGAACGCGAGGCGGCCGTTGTCAATGCCGTTGAGGCCGCCCTTGACGCCGTCGTCCTCGCTCTGGACGCCGGGGAGCATCGCACCCTCGTCGTCGCGGATCGGCACGAAGAAGCAGTGCACGCCGTAGTTGACGCCGCCCGTGATGAGCTGCGCGAACACCGTGGCGGCGCGCCCGTGCAGGGCTGCGTTACCGAGGTAGTCCTTCCACGCGCCGCGGAACGGGGTGTGGATGACGAACTCCTCGGTCTCGGGGTCGTAGGTCGCCGTCGTGCCGATCGCGGCGACGTCCGAGCCGTGGCCGGTCTCGGTCATCGCGAACGCGCCGGGGAGGTCGAGCTCGATGACATCGCGCATCCACGCGTCGTGGTGCTTCTCGGTGCCGAGCTGGTAGATCGCGGAGCCGAACAGGCCCCACTGCACGCCCGACTTGATCTGCAGGCTCGGGTCGGCGAGGACGAGCTCCATGAAACCGGCGAGGTTCGCTCCGTTGTCCTCGAACCCGCCGTACTTCTTCGGGAACGCGCGGCGCGAACCGTCGTTCTCGACCAGCAGGCGCAGCTGCGCGAGGACCCGCTCGCGGTGCTCGGGCACCGGCTGGCCGTCGATGCGCCAGAACGCCGGGTCCTTGATCATCTCGCGTGCTTCGAGGCGGGTCTCGCCCCACGTGCCGAGGAGCAGCTTCGTCACGGCGGCGACGTCGATGCGCGGCTCGTGCGCCTCTTCTGCGCTGTGCGCCGCGACGGGTGCGCCGCCGGCGGGCGTGCGCTTGCTCGTGGCGGGTTTCTTCGAACGGACGGCGGCGTCGGTCATCGGCGTACCTTTCGCAGGCGGGCAGGGGAGGTCACCCTCGACGGTAGGTCGACCACAATGCCGCCGCAAACCCCCTGCCGATCACCTACAAAAGCCTGCACACCCGTGTGCAGGTCCGGTTGTATGACACCCACACCCGCGTCGGGTGAGACTCAGTGTCACCGGCCCGTGTCACCCTCCGCTGCGGGGTCGCGTGCGCCGGTGCACCTCCGCTGAGCACAGAGGCGGATGGCGCTCAGTGCGCGGCGATCACGGCGAGGACGGCGTCGCCATAGGCTTCGCGCTTCTTGGCGCCGATGCCCGTGATGCCCTCGAGTGCCGCCACCGATGCCGGGCGCCGGTCGGCGAGTGCGCGCAGCGTGGCATCCCCGAACACGATGTACGCCGGGACGCCCTGCTCTTTCGCAGCGCCCGCGCGCCAGGCCCGCAGTGCCTCGAACAGGTCGCGGTCGCCCTCGGCGACGGCTTCGGTCGCCGCCGCCTTGCGTGTGCGGGATGCCCCGCCGCCACGGCCGAGCACGTCCCGTCGCAGCGGCACGGGTGCCTCGCCCCGCAACACGGCGGCGCCCTCTTCGCCCACGGCCAGCACACCGTACTCGCCCTGCGCGACGATGACGCCGCGGGCGAGCAACTGCCGGATGACGCTGCGCCAGTCCTGGTCGGTGAGGTCGGCGCCGAGGCCGTACGTCGCAAGGGCATCGTGACCCTGCTGGCGGATGCGGTCGGTCGAGGCTCCGCGGAGGATGTCGACGAGGTGTCCCGCCCCGAACGCCTGGTTCCGCTCGCGCTTGAGTCGCACGATCGTCGAGAGCAGCTTCTGCGCGGGGATCAGCCCGTCCCACGTGTCGGCGGGCTGGAGGCACGTGTCGCAGTTGCCGCACGGGTCGGATGCCTGGCCGAAGTAGCCGAGCAGGTTCTGTCGTCGGCATGACACCGTCTCGCAGAGCGCGAGCATCGCGTCGAGATGCTGACCAAGACGCTGCTTGTAGGCGCGCTCTCCCGGCGACTGGTCGATGAGACGCCGCTGCTGCACGACGTCGCCGAGGCCGTACGCCATCCACGCGACCGCGGGCTCGCCGTCACGGCCCGCGCGTCCGGTCTCCTGGTAGTAGCCCTCGACCGACTTCGGCAGGTCGATATGCGCGACGAAGCGGACGTCGGGCTTGTCGATCCCCATGCCGAACGCGATCGTCGCGACCATGACGACGCCCTCGTCACGGAGGAACCGCGATTGGTTGCGGGCGCGCACCGCGGCATCCAACCCCGCGTGATACGGCAGGGCGTCGACGCCCTGCGTGCGCAGATATTCGGCGGTCTGCTCGACCGACTTGCGGCTGAGCGCGTAGACGATGCCGGCGGAGCCCTCGGGCTGCGAGCGGACGAACTGCAACAGTTGCCGACGCGGGTCGACCTTCGGCTCGATGCGGTACTGGATGTTGGGTCGGTCGAAGCTCGCGACGAAGTGCTTCGCCGCCTCGAGGTGGAGGCGCTCGGTGATCTCCTGGTGCGTCGCGCGGGTCGCCGTCGCGGTGAGCGCCATGCGCGGGACGCCCGGGAACCGCTCGCCGAGGTCGCCGAGCGCGAGATAGTCGGGCCGGAAGTCGTGACCCCACTGGCTGACACAGTGCGCTTCGTCGATCGCGATGACACTGAGCTTTCCGCGCGTGAGGAGCGCGGTCGTCGCGGCCCCGCTGAGGCGTTCGGGCGCGACGTAGAGGAGATCGAGCTCGCCCGCGAGGTAGGCCTGCTCGACGCCCGCACGCTCGGCCGGCGACTGCGTCGAGTTGAGGTATGCGGCGTTGACGCCGTTCGCGACGAGCGCGTCGACCTGGTCGTGCATGAGGGCGATGAGCGGCGAGATGACGAGCCCCGTACCCGGCCGCACGAGCGCGGGGACCTGGTAGGTGATGGACTTTCCACCGCCGGTGGGCATGAGGACGATCGCGTCACCGCCGGTGACGACCTGATCGACGATCGCCGCCTGATCGCCGCGGAAGTCGTCATACCCGAAGACCTCGTGGAGCACGGCGCGCGGGTCGGCGCCGGTGTGATCGCGACCCGTGCGGACGAGCATCGGCGCGCGGTGGTTGGGCGTGGCGCGGTGGGGTGCGTCGCCGTGGTCTGCGCCGCCGTGACCCTGCCGCGGGGCTCCGGCAGTCTGGCGCGCCAACGCACCGGCGTATCCGTCGAACTCGGGCGGCGGCGGTGCGTCGTAATCGTCGGGAGGCGCGAGCTCGTCGACATCCCACGGCACGTCCGCGTAGGGGTCGAAGGTCTCTCGGCTCACCGTCTCAGGCTAATCGTGACGGCGGACACCGGGGGCACGTCATCCACCGGCTCCGCTACAGGCGCAGCACCTCGGTCACGCGGACGACGGCCGTGCCCGCCTCGGCGGATGCCGCGAGGTCGACCTCCGCACGGATGCGCCAGTCGTGGTCGCCGGCCGGGTCGTCGATCGTCTGCTCGACGCGCCACACGCCCGACGCGGCATCCGTCTCGTCGATCATGCAGAGCCGGGGCGAGCGCGCCGGGCCGCCGGTGAGGATCTCGTCGTGCTCGTCGTAGTAGGCATCCAGCACCTCGGGCCAGCCCGCGTCGGGGTCGAGCGCGACGAGCGCGTCGTCCTCCTGCAGGGCGGCGAGCTGCACGCGGCGGAACAGCTCGTTGCGCACGAGCACCGTGAACGCGCGCCGGTTGGTGAGCACCGACGGGGGTGCGGGCGGCACGACGGGAGCGTCGTCCTCGGGGAGGTGGGCGGTGGCATCCACCAGTGCGGACCACTCGTCGACGAGGCTCGAGTCGACCTGCCGCACGAGCTCGCCCAGCCACTCGATGACATCCATCAGCTCGTCGGTGCGCGCCTCGGCGGGGACCGTCTGACGGATCGCGCGGTAGGCGTCCGACAGGTATCTCAGCACGAGACCTTCGCTGCGCTGCAGCTGGTAGAACGAGACATATTCCGCGAACGACATGGCCCGCTCGAACATGTCGCGCACGACAGACTTCGGGCTCAGCGCGAAGTCGCGCACCCACGGCTGGCTCGACGCGAACACCTCGAACGACTGGTCGAGCAGCTCGGCGAGCGGCTTCGGCCACGTGATCTCTTCGAGCCGCGCCATGCGCTCGTCGTACTCGATGCCGTCGCGCTTCATCGCGGCCACCGCCTCGCCGCGCGCCTTGTACTCCTGCTGCGAGAGGATCGCCCGCGGGTCGTCGAGGGTCGCCTCGATCACACTCACGACGTCGAGGGCGTAGTGCCCCGTGCCGACTCCGGCCGATTCCTGGCCCGAACTCCTCCGATCCGCCGCCGATTCGGTCGAATCGGCCGGCTCCGGCCCTCCGCCGCGAGAAATGGAGGAGTTCGGGACATCCTCGTCGGGAGACAGCAGCCCGATCGCGGCGAGTGCGAACGGCGACAACGGCTGATTCAGGGCGAAATTCGGCTGCAGATCGACCGTCAGCCGGATGAGCGGGGCACCCGGCCCGCCGGGCCCGGCCCCGGGCCGGGCATCCCCGGCAGGGAGGATCTCGACGATCCCGGCATCCACGAGCGTGCGGAAGATGGCGATCGCACGGCGCGCGAGCTCGTACTTCCGTGCGCGGGGCTCGTGATTGTCGAACACGAGCGAGCGGACGTTCCCGAAGACGTCACCGCCGCGCCCGATCACGTTGATGAGCATCGCCGCCGTCAGTCGCAGCTGCGGCACGAGCGGCTCGGGCGGCGCCGCGATGAGGCGCTCGTACGAGCCCTCACCCCAGTTCACGACGCCGGTCGGAGCCTTCTTGCGGACGATCTTCTTGCGCTTGGCAGGGTCGTCGCCCGCCTTGGCGAGGGCGACCGCGTTCTCGATCTCCCACTCGGGCGCCATCACGACGACGTTGCCGTACGGGTCGAACCCGGCGCGCCCCGCCCGGCCCGCGACCTGATGGAACTCACGGGCCGAGAGCTGACGCATCTTCGTCCCGTCGTACTTCGACAGCGCCGTGATGACGACCGTCCGGATCGGCACGTTGATGCCGACCCCGAGGGTGTCGGTGCCGCAGATCACCTTGAGGAGCCCCCGCTGCGCAAGCGTCTCGACGAGGCGGCGGTACCGCGGCAGCATGCCCGCGTGGTGGACGCCGATGCCCGAGCGCACGAGCCGTGACAGGGTCTGCCCGAACCCCGTCGTGAACCGGAAGCCTCCGATCGCCGCGGCGATGGCATCCCGCTGTTCGCGAGTCGTGAGCGTGACGGATGCCAGGGCCTGCGCCCGCTCGAGCGCGGCGGCCTGGGCGAAGTGCACGATGTAGACGGGAACCTCGCGCTCGTCGACGAGCATCGTGAGCACCTCATGCACGGGGCGCCGCTCGTACGAGAAATGCAGCGGCACGGGCCGCTCGACGCCCGTGATCTCGGCGACCGCACGTCCGGTGCGGCGCTCGAGATCATCGGCGATCGGCGTGACATCGCCGAGCGTCGCCGACATCAGCAGGAACTGCGCACGCGGCAGGAGCAGCAGCGGCACCTGCCACGCCCACCCGCGCTCGGGATCGGCGTAGAAGTGGAA
>ERZ781399.1660-NODE-1660-length-19337-cov-4.162898_pt1 | contig 19337 bp, 19 predicted proteins | sample MGYA00511014_ERZ781399 | MGnify/ENA primary metagenome ERZ781399 (study PRJEB29847, sample SAMN06458254) | wastewater metagenome | isolation source: Wastewater bioreactor | place: South Africa: Cape Town | study: EMG produced TPA metagenomics assembly of the...
TCTTTCGAAGAATTCTTATTGAAATTTAAATTTTCAAAAAAAAAACACACACGCACACACAATGAATAATCAAAGTGTTTATCATTTATTCTTTCTTCTCTCGATTTTAATTTTCCCAATCTTATCCTACAAGTTCGAAACATGTTGTTCAAATGATAAAACTATGAATTCAACCGACAACATTCGATTACTATCATGTCCTTTGAATTTTGTTATTAAATTACGTTCAGTCAATTTCTACATGGGCAATGGTTGTTCTCCAAGTGCATGTCAACGACGTCTTAATAAACATTATCTCGCTTGTAATGATCATCGAACATGTTCAATATCTATTAAATGTATTCGTATGGATTCATCGATATGTCCATGGTTAGGAACCGATATGACTCATGCTCAATATTTAGTTGTCGATTACGATTGCGTTCTATACGAACCGGAACCACCATTGGTCGCATTAAATCGTCTTGCAAATAACAATAATAATAATAATAATAAACAAAATGAAAATATTGTTCTTTTTTCGGCAAAAATTAATATTGAATCACCACCAGATATGATCAATGATTCGATATCCATGAAAAATACCGAACTAACTGATGAAGAACGTGCATGGAAAGAATTTATACTTAAACAATATCTTAGTGGTAAACGACCGCCATTATCCGAATTAGAAAAACCGTTTATTATTCAACAACAACGTTCATTATTCAGTGATATACTTCGAACTGTAATTATATTAATTATATTTACGTTTATTCTAATTCTTTTAATGATTATCGGTCTATTTCTTTACAAACGCTTAACGTTTTTCAATAAGAGAAGATTTTTTGGTCATCATCAAGACTCGAAACATAGACATGCACCATTTCCAAATGATGAAGCTTACGACAATTTGAAAGCAAGTGCAGCCGGTTCAACAACGGACAGTGGTACAGCAACTGACGTGTGAATTGACCTCGACCTCTATCTTTTCTTTAACACTCATTTGTGAGCTTTACATATGTGTGTGTGTGTGAGTGTGCGTGTGTGTGTGTGTCCACTGGAATGTCAAGGATTATCAGCGTTTAAAGAAACATCATATTCACATATCTATCAATCTATCTATTCATCTATCTATCTATATATATATATATTCGTGTATATAAAGGTGCATATGTATGCATACAATTGATATATATCTAACGGCAATCATGATGCCTGTCAAAGATTTGTTGCGAAAGATCAACAAATATTCCAGTTGAACAATAGGAATTTTTGCGTTTTGTTCGCGCTTATTTGTAATCGATATGATGCGAACGTTTGCAAATGATGGCTCAGTTACTTCTTAGTTGAAATCATTTAGCCTCAATCGAAAGTCGAACGACCATGATGTAATAATGTTGAATTGAAAAAGAAAACGAAAGAAAGAACGAACGAAAAAAAAAACGAAGCAAAAAACTTCGTTCACAATAGTTTACTATCAGTATTGTGAAAGAAGAGAAAAGAAAGTAATTGTCCAACACGATAAAATAAACAAGCTTGCCCAGATAGAATAAAGCATGAGAAAAATGAGATGTGTTAATCTAGCCTCGATACTACTGCTGCTATTCTCATCATCACGATGCATCTGATTGCGTATGCGTGATAAACAGACCTTGGAGGATTGCCGTGTCAACTATACGCACGTATGCACGGCTCAAACAGCTCAGTTATTTTATCCGTATACATACAGAACTAGATGATGATGATGATGATCATGAAGAAGAAAAAGAAGAAGAAAAAGAAGAAGAAAAAAATCGAGCTCAATCAACTATGTATTATGTCATAATATGAACGAATGTCAGCCTGTAAAAGAGACTAATGGGTTACGCTATGCAAGTTCTTCAATGTCATCATTCTCATCATCATCGATCGATGATTGATTGATCTATTTATTGATCAGTTAGTTCGTTCATTAAAACAAGACTTTTTTTTTCTACACGAGTATTACATTTATATTTATGTCATAGACGTTCTAATTATATTTCAAATACATTGAATTCGTTTTAAATGGTTCGATTAATATTCTTTTTTTTTCGGGCTACTTTACGAATTGTTGAATAGCTCACAGATATTAAGAACTAAATGGTTCTTTGCATATATGCATTTATACATCTTCAGACAGTGAATTCTTTTGTCAAATAGAAATAATCATAATGCTCTTTCTGTGTGTCTCTCTCTCTCTCTCTCACTTGTTGTCTTTTCTTTTTCTATGTATATGTATACATATAAGAAAAGTTGCTTTTACTTGCTTACAAATGACCACAGGATATCGAATCAGTATGTGTCCTATAATGAATCGACTACAGTGAATATCAAATTAAGAGACACGGATCGTTAATAAAGTTCATTTTCTTTTGAACGAAAACAGAACATATCCTAATGTAAATGTGAACTGAAAATGAGAGAAAAATTACTAATATTCAAAAGTTAATCAATCATTCTCCGATAATAAAACTGTATGCATATATAACACAATCAATTACCTTGACTATGTCAAAATACATATCGACATTTCTGATTGAATAAACTCACTGAATTTCCAATCGATTTAAGTCTGATTACGTCAAAGAACTCATTTTATCTGATAGATCTATATATTTTTTTGTGTATTAATTATGATTAAAATAATCGACTATTATCATAATTACATCCAGTAAACATCATGAATTCATAAAGGATAGAAGTTGTTTACATAAAAAAAAAACACGATGAAATATATATGTTAGAAAAGAAAAAGAACAAGAGCATTACTACAATGAGTAATTAACAAAGAATTGAGTAAATAGCCATATTTTCTGTGTTAGATATAGTTTATTCTTGTACGAGGAGAAAAGCTTCTAATTGAGCAATCGATCACTTTTTTCCTCTGCTTTTATTCTATCATCGATAGATTCAGTATGTTTATTAGGAGTTAATGTTCACCATCTGAGATTACCAATGTTCATCTTGAGATAATTAAAATGTTCTTTTCAAATACATCGATTTATTTCTTCTGTCGATGTAATCAGGATAAACTTTTCGTTTCTTTTCTTTTTTTTTGAAGAGTTTATCTTTTTTTGATAATCCTGTACGTGATTAAACAAAGATATTACTTAATATATCGAAATGTCAGATATTCCCTCCCATCTCATCGATAATGTTACCTAAATCTGCGAGAAAATGAATAAATTTCGATCTTTTGATTGATATCGTGCATGCTTGTCATGAATTTCAATGGATTCAAACAATGACTGACTGAATAGAAACGATACAATACAATACCACAATCGTTTATCATTCGAAATCGTGAGAAAAAAAGCCGATTATATTCTTTCGTTTTCAAACCTAAACTAATTAAAAATAAATGATATGTTTTCTTTGAAATATCATTACATTTCATAATAAATGTGATCTATTTGACATTTAGCTCATATCTACTACTAGTAAAGAAGAACAAACGCCATCAACGACGGTATATTATGTCATATTATGAAACCGAATGTCAGTTGACATATGAGACTAATAGATTGGTCATAGTATGCGCACAATGGTCAATGTCATCGTTCTCATTATCAATCACTAATGGATTGATTGATTGATCTATCAGTCGATCATACATTTCATGAATAGTAAAGAAATTCCTTATCTTCTACTATTTCATCGGAAAATATGCACTGCTTACATAAAATCGACAGGTCGATTAGCACTGTTGAAAGTCAATTAAATACCCAATATTATTGTTTGCACATTTGAATAGAAAAAACATTGGATTCTATCGATGAATCGAATGCACGAAAAGTGAAGGTTCTGTTCTTTGAAATAAAATAAAAAAATCTCGGCCATTCTTGAAAAAGAATAAAACAAATATTGAATGAACGAATATTTGTTGAGATGAAGAGAAAAGAAAATAAAACAGACACTATTTAAATCGAAATATTTTCTTTTTCGATAAATCATGGCTTCGAAATTAAACGACGATTCGAATCATAAATTTCAATTGTCTCAACTTCCGAATGATTCTCGATTGATACTTTTACCGATTCAAGGTTTTGACAAAGAACCACTTGTTACACTAGAAAAAGCCGTTGAACTTCTTACAAATCAAGTTCCTCAACTCAATCATATGATTGCAACAGTTAAACAAAATATCGAGAAACCAAACGATAGTCTTACAATAAACGAATCGGCTGCAATTCGTCTCTATACATTAGGTTGGAAAACACTTCAATCGTCATTTCATTATATTCTTAATAAAACGCTTCGAAATGAAAATCGAAAAGAATTAATTCCATGGTATTCCTATCTTCGATTATTTCTACACGCACTATCGAAACTTCCGGCAACGGAAAAGCAGATTTTCTTTTGCGGTACGAAAACTGATGTTAGTCATGAATATCCCGAAGATCGAGTGTTTGTCTGGTGGGATTTCATTTCATGTACATCGAATATTAAACTTCTCGAAAATTCAGTCGATGTTCGAACAATATTTATTATTGAGACGAATTCAGCTAAATATATTAGCGAACATTCATATTATGAATCTGAAAATGAATATTTGTTGTATCCAGCACGACAATTTCAAACAATTTCATCGTATAATTCAAATAAACACTTGAGTATAATTCATTTAAAAGAAATTGTACCATCAACACCGTTGATTTCGATTCCACAAGTTACTACTTCATTGAAAATAACAAAAAAAGTCTCGTATCAAAATGATGAATTAGAAATTGTGATTAATAATATGCCGAAGAATGGACCCATTGCTCTACAAAATCAGAATTTACATGATGTTGATATGGATATCATTGTTAAACAAGCAATCATTACGAAACAATGTCGAGAACTTTGGTTACAATCGAATAAAATTACTTCGATCGGTGTTTCAGTAATTGCTAATGCTTTAAATAATAATAAAACTCTTCAAGTTTTAATTCTTCATGATAATCAATTGAGTGATGTTGGCGTTGTTGCATTAGCAAATGTATTGGCTTTGAATAATTCAGCTATTAAAGTGCTTGGACTTGAATCAACGGGTGTTACTGACGAAGGTGCGAAGCATTTAGCTGAGATGTTAAAAACCAACAAAACGGTAACTTCATTAGGATTAGGTGAAAATTTTATTGGTGATCGAGGTTTACAAGCATTAGTCGATGTACTCAATCGACAGAATAATAATTTACAAGAACTTTATGTTCCAAAAAATCGAACGATTAGTGATTTATGTATTGATTTTATTGTTCAAATGTTGAAAAATAATCGAACATTGACGAGATTATGGATCGATGGATGTAATCTATCATCGAAAGGAAAAGATAGACTACGACAAGCTGCTCATTCTCGAAATCGATTTTCACTTTCTGTATGATGATTATTTTATTTCGAAGAAAATTCTAGATAATCAACATCATATGCATGAGAAAAACCGAGTTTTTCATAAATTTTTAATGATGCCGTATTATCACTCGCAACAAAACAAAATGCACGCTGTTGTTGTTGAAAAACTTTTGAAGTCACATAGTAATTAACTAGAGTAGCAAGACCAAGACCACGAGCTTCAGGTTTTGTGAATACGGTTCCAATAGATCCGTCATGTTTTCCCATTGACCAACTCAATAGTTCTCCATTACGATAGGCACCATAGGCGGGAAAATGTGATATTTCATATTTAATCAAATTCAACGACGAATCGCTTTTGTATGCCCAAAAAGAATTGACTATAGATGCATCCGATGGCGATAAAGGCTGAATGATAATGTCTAAGAAAGTAAAAATAAAAAATGGAAATCTGAATTTTAAAATGATTTAATAAGTTTACCAGATGGAGTAGAAAGTGAAATATTTTTAGTTTTTTGCAAAAAAGTTTCTTGATCTAATTCTAATTGTTCGAATGGCCAAAACATAGTTTTACCTAGATTATTTTCTTGAATAAAATTTTGAATCAACGGTAAAACTCGAGACGAAAAAGCAAAGAAAACAATATCTTCTACTATTGACCATGAAATGCATTGTTTAATCAATGACATAAGAAGATGATCGTCTTCTTCATTAGAAAAAAAGGATACATTCTTCGTTTTTGATTTATCATTCTCTGTTAATAAATGATAATTATCGTAAAAAGCAACCGATGAACATATAAATAGAACACATTTTAGATTATTTCTATCATTAACAAAGAGTTGATGTGGTCGTAAATAATCTTTTTCTATTTTATTTTCTTGGATATTTTTCAAAAATTGCCATAAACGTAATGAGTCTGATCGATATTTTTCCTACGAAAATAATCGATTTAATATTATTAGATGACTATGATTAACTTACCAGAAAATCTATTACTAATTGAAGGGATTGTTCATCGGAAATATCGATCTCATGACCCAAAGTCATAGGAGAGATCGACATAAGTGTAATGTAGATGAAAACAAAATACAATATAAAGATAGGCGAATGTCTTCTCTTCTTATCTCTTGTGTATCAAAACAAATAACCACTTATTTCATTTTTTAACTCAAATTACATGAGTTTTAACCTGGTTTTATTGAGAGAAAAATAAATAAATGTGTCTATTCTTCTTCAAATTATGTTTGAATTGTTTAGGGAAAATTGACTTTTTTATGTTCACCTTCGAGTGTCGATGGATTGCCAAGTACAGCTTTGGCATAGCCGACAGCTCGAATCATAAGCGACGATGCTGAATCCCAATACTCTGCTCCTTCAATTTTGACTCGAAGTAAACCAAGATTAGGATCTTCAAGTTCTTGTGGAAACCTTGAATATAAAAAATTGGCTGGATAAAGAAATAAGTGAAAGTAGAAACAAAACGAACCAAGATTTTAAAACTGGACTCCATAATTCTTTAGCTTTTGCTTTGTCATTGACAATTTGAGCACGACCACTGATACTAACATATGATTGATGTGATGGGTCACTGAACGAGATGTTGACTTGTGAATTTTGTTTAATTTCAGGTACTTTTGATGAATCAGTTCGTGTGAAAAACCTGAAATAGAATGAAGTTTACTTTCCATTTTCTCATAACATTTTAATTAAACATACCAAAGTTCAGTTTTCGAATCACTATCACCTTGTTTATATGCCATTGGACGAGAACGAAGACTACCATCTTCGTCTGTTGTTGTTAACATAGCAAATTGAATGTCTTTAATTAATTTAAATACATGATTCTATTTTAATAAACACGAATTATAATTTATTATTTCATACACATTACAAACCTGATCTTGATTGAGATCTGAACTTGACATATTGATAGAAGTTTATGTAAGAAGATACGTTTGAAATTTAATGACAACAAAAAGATGTTTTTCTTTCTTATATATATATCATTTTAGGTAGAGATTATCGAGTGCATCAGTTTAGTTATATAACCAAAAAACTATTCAGAGAAAGATAAAGAAGAGTTATTACGTGTCTAGAAAACAACGAACGAATCACAAGGTCAATAAGTGCTCTATTCCTGTTAATTGTTGTAACCGTTGATATAAAATGTTATAATTCTTGAATCATAGTTGTTGAGTTCGACATGTTGTCCGCAGAACGTTCTTTGCGAAATATCCTGCATCAGTAATATTACCAGCTGGAAAATAATTAGCAACGATATAAACTTCTTGTCTATCGGGCGAGAAAGCAACGCCAACACCCATTGTTTTCGTTGATTTCCAAACCATCTGTGTAAAATGTCCTGTTTCTTTTGAAAATTTTGGACGGTCAAAATTGTGCAACTTGATTTCATCGTACCAGTTTTTTACTGCTGCTTTTGCATCGGCTTTTACATGTCCATGAGAAATCCATTGCATATAGAGATTCTCTCCTAATGATTTACCATTGTATTCATTTCCACTATGTTCAAATTTCGATGTAGCTGCTAAATGTTCCGCATAAGTTTGAGCTATTTTATTCAGATCTTGATTGATTGTCAATGGCGGTGAACCGTGACATGCACGATGTCGATTATGTAATTTCAACATATCATTAAGAACATTTGTATAGAGATTTTGCGAAACGGATTGTTTTGTTCCTGTATTATTACGAAAACGATAATAAATAGAATTTCGTTTTTCTTTCGGAATGCGAACATACCGTGTCGATCTCGATAATAAAATCGTGATGCATCAAAACCTAAAGGATACATTAATATCGGTTGTTGATATCGATGACGTGGTCTATGAGGTAATCGTCTTCGATGATGTTCATACGGTTGTGTTGGTTGAAAAGGCATAGGATATCTTGACATCATGTTGTTTCTTTCTACGTAAAAAATTGGACACTTCAAAAAAGAGAGAGAAAACCTATTTATTACATCGTTGGTTAGGATATTTCCACCTGAAATAATGATTTGAATGTACACAAAACATAAAAATAATTGCTTTATATAGTCTTGTTGTCTGCGTTACGGTCACATGAAGACGCATGACATTCATAAATCATTCAAATAGAAAATGAGTAATATCAATACAAATACATGACAGCGCGTATTTTTTTTGAAAAACCTTGACTAGGCAATTAATACAAAAAAAATTAATGGTGTATTTATTTATTCGAAGTTTATTAATATGTTTTTTTTTTCAAATGAAATATACAAAGAAAAGATAAATGATGATTTCATAAACATCTTAAGATAGTTTTTTTTTCGTTCTTTTAATTCGAATAATAATAACAAAAACGAACGTGATCGTCACGAATAATGACTAATCGATGTTCGTATCTTTATATATCTCGATGTGCGAATGAACTTTGTTTAATCTATCTTTACATCGTCGATCAGTAACGCACATATTCGAATACAATGACTAAAGTAAACGAATTTCCTTTGTGAATTTCTTGTGTTTTTTTCTAAAAAATAAGTTGATCGCTTCTTTTTTTTTTTTGAAGACAACAATTATTACAACACAAGTTCGTTGTGATTCCGATGATTTCGATGTTCGTCGAGAATTTTGTGGTTTTCAAGTAGAAAAAAATTCCTTTTGTGTTAGTTTTAAAATGAATTTATTATTAAAAGGATAAACGTTTGAATGAACTTCGACAATTTACTTCATGTATCATTGATTTACAAACTCATGGCATCAAAGATCCATTCGAAAAAGTCACTTGGATCATCTCGTAAATCGAATGAGAAAGACAGTTGTGATTAGCTAATTCGTTTATTCTAGACACTATGATTCGAATGTACGTGCTTTTGTTGCAAAACGTATTCAAGCATGGGCTAAAACAACGGAAATAGCTGCTCAAATACATGCCGAAGATATCGCCTTTCATCAACGTTCGTCTAATTACTCTACTAAACAAAATGAAATTTATAATTAGGAAATTTATTTTTAGAAAATCTTTCTGATGTATCATCTTGCTCAACTGATCACAAAGCTCAGCATCTTGGCAATTCAGTTAAATCATCTCCATCGCCGCCGACAAGCACTGTTAAAATGATGTTTGCCAAACATTCAAAAACGCCATTGCACGATCATCATCATATGCCCAATGCAGCACTTGTTCCTCAAACAGAGGTTCAATCAAGACATCAACCACGTTATCGTCGAAATTCGTCATCGAGTACGACAAGTACACAACGTCCAGGTAGAGCTTGCGTTTCTGCAAAAGAAAAAATTCATGCATATCATTCAATTTAGCATTATTTGGTAAGCCAAGTGACTCGTTCTTATCACGAGCAAATAATTATCCAAAAAGTCGTTATTCGCCTATGTCAACACCGGCATCGAGTATTAATCTATTCGATTAATTTGTTTCTTCATTTTTTTTGTTTCTATTAAAGAATCAAAGGCAAACGATGATGGTTTTTCGTTAATGAAAGGACCTATTTCGTATATCGACAATGAAGAATCATTTGGTAAATTGTTTTTCTTCTGAGATTATTCATTTAAATAGACTTTTCTGATTAGATATAACTAAACTTCAAGATGCCGAGTCAAATCTCAATGGTAACGATAAAAAAGAAAGATTTTATTCCAAAGAGAAAACAACAATATCTTTTTTTCTGATATTTATTTCAGAAGATAATAATGTCGATCTTGAAGAAGAAGCGAAATGGGCCAATCTACTTTCTGATATAAGTGATTTCGAAAGGTAAATTCAATCGATTTGTATAATCTTATCAATTCAATCTACGTTTAGTAATACTCATCCATTAATGGCCGATATCATGCTTGTATCACGATTACGTGAATGTTTTATAAATTCTCATATAACAACTAATGATAGTGTCGAACATATTCAATCAATATTGCCAGCAACTATACCAATAACAAGTATCGAACGATTGAAAACATTGAATAATAAACCAACATGGTTCTTTCGACTTATTCTCGATTCAAAAATTATCCTATCGAATGGCATTCACTCATCGAGAACGAAAGCACAGCAATTAGCTTATAAAAAAATGATTGAATTAGTCACGAATAAACAGGGCATCGAACCGAAAGTTATTTCCAATGGACGATGTAAAATTGTACAACGAAAAGTTGTTCCAGCAAAACAATTAAATGAAACAACAATCAATGAATCACTCTTGAATATAACAACAGACGATTTTTATTTCAATTAACACTCTTCTTCTTCTTTTTTTGCTAGAAATATTTATTTATTTTCTAAAATTTGAATTTTTCTCTCTTTCTATACTGTATTCATATCAGTCTATGCCCTTTATTCAATAGATAATCAATAAACTAATCGCATATTTTAATAAACAAAAACAAAAATGCAGCACTTTTTATCGTTGCTACAATAATATCAGGCAATAAAGAGGCGTGTTTTACTTTACGCTTCCAAGTGTAATCAAAAATATTATTGAAAGAAGTTTTTAGATAATTATACGTTGTTTTTTTAATGATATATACTCGGCAATTAAACAATTCATATACGTCTTTTTCCGGGAAAATGTCCTCGGTTTTAAGAGTCATGTCGACGTTTCAATCTCTCGAGTGGTTGAATTCGACTACGATTTTCTATTAAATGACAGTTCATTTGTCGACATTTTTTTTTCAAACCACCAAGTGATTGTAAGCAAACAAATGGCAATAGTAAAACTAAAAAATAATACAAATAAAATAAATATAGTCCATGTTCTGTACGAGCAAATGTCGCATCACAACATTGTTGAATTAAAATAATAATAAACAATGGCATATTCATTGATATATACAAACAAGTTATAGACAACAATTGTCTGACTAAACGGCGTTGTCTTCGCCAAGAAAAGAATTGTTGTTGAATCTGACGTTTATGTTTAATAACTCGAATTAAAAGAACGAGACTAAATGTAACGATGATTGTACATGGAAGTACACTGTGTATTAACATATCATACCAGTTAAGTATTGGTGATTGACATTTAAAACAAGGTGAACCACAGAGTGTTTGATTAAAGTTAAGCTCAGTAATATCACAAGGATAGATGAATATTGTGCATGCGTAGAAAATAAATGGATAAATCAACAAAACTAATATCGGTAGATAATGAAAGTAAATCTTTTGAGAAGTCGAACGAAAATATTGTATCGAAAAAACGAGGATATGCCGTTCGATTGATGCCCATGCTGTTAAAAGTATTCCACTTGCATATAATGTGTAATCAATATACATCCAAAATAAACAAAACGATCTCGTTTGAAATTTAACAAATCCTTCGTGAAGATAATTCATTGTTATTGAAAGATCGAATGTTACTGAAAAGAAGCCAATAAGCAGCATGAGTGTTATGACATGATTAGGTATCGATCGACGATTAATTCGGAAACATAATGAATTGTATAAAAGAAAAATTGAACAGCTAATAGATGGGATTTGAAAAGCAAGAAGAATCCAGAATTTAATCGAACGAGATAAACTTGTTTCGACAATAGCCATCGAGAAAGTTTACCAGAAGAAAAAAAGTGCATATATCTTTCGATACTCTGCTGACTTTTTATATGGCAAAACATGAACGTTGAGAACAGCACTTCTTGTAATTAGAATTTTTTCATTCTTCTTCTTCGTTTTTTTTTTGGAAATACGTATTTTAAAAACTTGAGTTTAGTTATTCTACTTCCTTTCATTTTAATAAACTTGTTAAGTAATTGAACTAATCACCGAGCAAAAGTTATTATGACTTGTTCTATAGATTTATATTCAGACTCAAGACGATTTAATCATATGTTAACCTATGCATGTTCCCATAAAAAGTGAAAACTTATCTTAATAAATAATTTAGCACAAGTAGGACTGATTATATTCTCTTTATTCAATCACGCATCATTTCTAATTTGACATTTAAAACGAGTAAATACTTATTTATTGATAATATAATACTCTCGCATGTTCTTCACATTTTTTTCTTCTATATTAAAAATCTAGTTTCTTACCGACTGAAAGGACCCATTGCATGTATTATTAAGAACTTCTAGAGATAATCAGTAGGAAAAGAGATAATACTCGAGTAAAAATAGATCGTCTAATTCCTTCGGTGATGGATTGTGTCGTTTTGAGACGAAAGAGAGTAAGTTTTTTTTTCTATAGCAGCATGACAATTATGTTATTCTATTTGGAGTAGCTTGTTTAATTAGTAACTAGAAATTATTTTTATTCAAAATAATGATTCATGATAAGAAAGTACTCGGATCTTCGCGTGTTACTGTTGTTTTTCGGTGCGTTTTCTGTTAACAGCTTGACCTCGATTTTGATGATAATAATAATAAGAAGAACAGACATGAAGAGAATTTATATCGACTAATTAATGTTCTATTCGATTTTTATATTTCGGCGAAAGAATTTAATTATAAACTCCGAGAAATGCATTGGAAATAAAAACTACATGATGCAGAATTAAACTTTACTTCGGGAATATCAGAATTTTTATTAGTAAATGTTTTTCTGTTGAAACTATTTACACGTGATAATAACCAGGGGATATATGTTTTTTGACCTTTGATTTTGACATTGATTTAGCTCGTGCAAATAGATATCCAGGAAATCAGCGATATTCTTTGATGATCCGTGATTCTTTATATTTTCTGGCCAGAAAAAGAATATAAACAAATAACTGAGTTTATTTTTGCTTTCTATAATTAGCAATCTATTGAGATGCAATCATTAGAAAAAGAATTAATATATTCTTTCTTTACGTAGTCTTCATCAGCAATTCTTTGGCTTATTTTTTCATATAAACCATGTTTTACCATTATTTATTATTACATAGAAGGTACAAAAAGAAAACCGAAACTGAGCGATGTCCAATTTTTCATGAAATGAGAAAAAGAAAAATTTATGTACAAAACATCGAAAAGTATGCAGAGAGGATTCTTTGAAAGGCAGCGTGAATTAGATCTGATTTTTTCTCATTAAATAGAGTCGTACGGGACTTGAAACAGTAATTTGAATTGAATCAAAATCAATGATTTCATCATTATTATTGTTTCTTAGTTTAAATTTCAAATAACATTGAACTAATCTTTGCCGTAAAGTTGATAGAATTTCTTGATAAGCTTCTTCGCCGTTCTGTTTTCGATATGTTTGACAACCGGATAATGATTCAACAAAGCCAAGAAATTGTCCCAATGTTGTTTCTGTTCGCTGTTCGATTGTAAATTGACGTAGCGTCGACTTATAGGGTAATAATGGCACTAATGATTCATAATAATCATGTGCTAACCATCGTTTCATATTCCAATATGGAAATAAAAGAACTTGATGAAACTCGTGATAGACAGCATCAGCCATGGGATTATCTAGTGTACCTAAAGCGTAAGTCCATACAGCGAGAACGCCTGTTCGTGGCTTGAGAATACGTTTGGCTTCTTCAAGAAATACTTCAATATCAAGCCAGTGTAAAGTCGTTGCTGTTGTAATTAAATCAACTGAATTCGATTGAATAAATGACAAATCTTCAGCTGTATGACAGCTGTATTCTATGTTGTCTTTCGTTATTGCATGTGCGAGTTGATTCGCACTTACATCAAGACCAATAACACGTTCGCACAATCTTTCGACGAAACGAAAAACAAAAGTATAATTAAATACTCGAAAATAAAAGTATCGATTTTCTTACGAACTAAGATCGACGGTTGCTTGGCCACTTCCGCAACCGATATCGATAGCTAATGGAATTTTCTCATCCGTCGTTTTACCGTTAAAATAATAGTTAATTATATGTTCATATAATTTCTTCGGATAACCAGGCCGATGTTGACGATATTTTGCCGTATGTTCTTCGTCGTCGAATAGATCATGGCTCATAGTAATTCTTTCTTCTCTCGTGTTTCGTTTTCTTCTTTTATTGTACTTCGACAACGACAATAAGGATGATGATGATGGTAGTGGCGGTGTTGTTTTTCTTTCAGTAGTTGTTATTTTGTTTTTTTCTTCTTCTTCTTTTTTCTTTCCTCTGACGTTCTTTTCTCGCTTTTTTTTTCTGTTCGTGTTTCGGTTTCTTTTTCTGCTTTTGCTTTTACACTCTCGCTTATCACCTTCGACCTAGTAATAGAAATAAATATGCCGTCGATATCCAGTATGTTTTACGATTGATAGTCAATAAGTACAAAAAGGAACGAAGAAAAAAAAAGAGGGATATTATTTCAAAAACCTATCATTTTCTTTTCTCTCTCCAAGATCAATAAATCATATGATGTTTTATTGAAGTTTCGGGGCATTGTTTTTTATTCGGTTCGTGTCGTTCGAAGCATATTTTCTAATCCATTAGAGATTAGAGAGATTTTCTTTTGTTTTGTTAGTTAACATAATTTTCTAGATCAATTCGACAATCTCGATCAAAAAAAATAAACGAATAGCCGGATGCGGAAGTCGAATAAAAATAATATTAAAAACAACAGGAAAATATTCCAGGCAACGTAGCATCAATGGAATGACTAAAATGAGAAGAAAAAAAGACAAAAGAATATGATATGTATGAACTATTTTAATTATTTTAAAGACAAAATCTGAGCTATTAGCATTTCTTTATCTTTCTCACCTGGAAGTCTATTTCCGGACTTGTTTTTTTCACTTTTTTTTTTAATATTTTCTAACTATATCAAAAATTACATAAATACAATCGAGAAAATATTTATTCGTTTTTCCTCCTGATTTCATATAAAAAACGGGCGTTTCTTTGCTTTCTCTATCGAATTAAATCGTTTGTTTCGATTGAAGAATAGTACAAATTCGAGCATTTTACATTAAAGAACATAGTTTTGATTCGTGCATTGTTGTTGTCGACGTTGTCGTGCATTTATGTGTGGAATGTGACGCGAACATTCGTGAGAAAAAATTCGAATGATTGTCTTCCGATTGGATTTTATAGGGTTTGCCCGATGAATCATCGGTTGATGAATAGAAACTATGTTGTAAATCTTCTTCGATTTCGGAGATGATTGTCGAATGTTGAGTTTTAATTGATGAGATCGACGACGATGTACGTCCGGAATTTGTCGATTGATAACTGTGTTGACTAATGATTTCCAATGACACACGTTTGAAATTTTGATCGTCCGATGAACCGACGCTTTGCTTATCAGATAACGATCTGTCATCATCCGAATGAATTGAAATTTGAAGATTATTTATGGGAGAATGATTCTCAGATGCTAATTTTTGAGTGATATGACTCAATGCATGTTCTTCGTTTGTTGGTAAGCGATCATCGTTATCGATGCGTTGAGAAAAATGTTTTTGAGTTTTCTTCGTACTAATTGAATTTGTTCGAGTAATACTTTCATCAACGTCATCTGAAAACGAGAGATGATCTTTCGAATGAATAGCGTTTTGATTGAATTACCTTGGATTGATTTCGTCTTAGCAAGAATAACAGTTTGCTGGCCACCGCAAACTACTTGTAAAACTTCAAAACCTCGAAATTGATCAACATAAAATGGTTCGAATAGATTTAAATTTGTATCTGAAGTGATTTTTTCATATTTATTATCTCCGAACGCGTAGATTTCACCATGACAATCAACAACAATTGTGTGACCTTCGCCAGCAGCTATTGCCGACATTTTTTGTGGTAAATTTTCGATCAATTGAAAATGATCAGCAGAAGAGATTTTCTGTCCGAGGCCAAGTTGGCCACGATCATTTTGTCCTGACATAGATTATTTTTTTTTGTGTAAAAAGAAAAATATTCAACTCGGAAATCCTACCACATGTGTAAATATTCCCTTTTTCTGTCAGAACGATTGTGTGTTGGTTCCCACATGCGATTGCTTGTGCACGATCGGGTAATACAACTTCTCTCGGTTCAAAGCAAAATTCGAGGTTCGAACAAGCTAATTGTCCATGTATATTGTTTCCAAATAAAAACAAACGACCATCAGTACTAATCAAAGCTGTATGATAATATCCGCATGAACTAGAAAAGATCGAAGATCGAAGATCAAAGAATCTATAGAATTTACATTGAATCGACGGAATAGTCAAGTTTTAATTGTGTAGGTGTTTCGATCATTGGATATTTTTGCTCGAATCCACACTGACCATAAAGATTCGAACCCCAAACATAAACTTGTCCGTTATTTGCTAATACACACGCATGTTCAGCACCCATCGATATTTGTTTCCAAGAAAATCTCATTGAAGAACATTGAATTTTAATTGGTGATGGATACATTTTGGTTAGAACACTCGGTTTTACACCTAATTGACAACGATGATTCGAACCAAATGCATGCAACGAACCAAAATTCGTTGCAACTAATGATGATTGCTGACCGCATGCTGCCAAGAGAACTTTCTCGTTTGTTCGATGAAATTTCAAACTTTTTATACACAAAACACGATCAGTTTGATTCGTATGACCAAGACCTAGTTGACCTGAAATTAGAGAATGAATTTTGAACAATCTGTTTTCTTTTTTGTCTTTCTACCTGAACTATTTTGTCCAAATGCATAAACACGACCTGATTCCATGACAATCAACGTATGTCTATCACCTGCAGCCAAATGTACAACCGAATCATTCCGAATATAGAACTCATCGTTAGCTATTAAATACGTTTTTCCGTACAAATAAACTCGCGTATCTCCTTCTTTCATGTTTCTTTTCTTCGAATGATTCGGTGTCAGCGAGAACTCTCTATTTGTTCATTGTCAATTTCTTAGTTTTCTATTCTTTACAAACTGTTATACTAACGATTAAATTTCAAGTATCAAATGACTCGTGCGTTCTTTGTTTTTTATTGGAAATACATACGTAACCTCGAAACTAGTATGCAAACATTGAATAAGAACATTTAACTCCGACGTCAGAAGATAATTGTCTAATAAAACGAGTACAATTTATCAAGATAAACGTATGAATATAATAATTTATTAATAGACAAGAGAAAACAATTTTCTTGACTTCTATATGATACAGTCATCAAAAGAGAGAGAGAGAGAAACGACCAAAAATCCATGTTGCAATGAAAGTCAAAAGTAACAAAACACTTTCACTATCCAAAAAAAATTTCAAATTCCGACAAAGAAGAAGAAAACGTTCATCTGACAGTCAACTAATAAACAAGTTGATGTTGAATTGTCCAAATACACACCGGTTCGATTGATTTGCTATTTTACGTTATTCTTATCAACTAAAAATCAATTCAATCGAAATGATTTCTTTCACAGAACAACTTGTGCTAATTCGAGAAATTTCATCAAATCTTTAACAGGTACATTACGAGCTTGAGCCTTCAAACGTAAATTTCGATCATCAGTGATCAGAACAACTTCACGATGTAATCGAATTGCTCCATCTAAATTTCAAATCACAATCAATCCGCTTCGTTTTTTTTCACTACGAAACACTCACCTTTATTTTGTGGAAAGAATTCTCTCGGATTATCGTGGCACTAAAATACAAAAAGAAAATAACGAAATCAATTCGTTTCGAATAGCCTACGTATTTCAAACAACAGCCAAGAATGGTGTCATCATTTGATTCCTATAATGAGAAAGGAATTTCGATCGAAATGAACTTTTATATTAAAGTCCTACGTGTTTTTTGACTTCGTTTCGAAATTGAATCGAATCTAACACTGTTCCTTCGCCTGTCATTGCTTGTACTCGTCTTTCTTTACTTGCAAAACATTCCTCAATCATTTTAACAGCTTGACTCGATTGTCGACGAACCATTTCGGCATGTTCATAAGAATCATCGTCGACAATCGTTGTTACTGATAGTTTATCGAGTTCACAGATAACTAAAATGATATTGATTTGTCTTTTTTTCTGTTTTGCTTAAGGATTATATTTCGAGAAATAAAAACGATCAAAAGAAAGATGATGGTAAATCGTCCTTGTTTGATTAAGTTGTAAATAATTGGAAGATAATTAACAAAACAATTCGTATCGAGAACGATAAAACGTGGAATAACTTCGATTTCGATTAATCGTGATGTATTGAGAATATCCTGAGACAAAATTCAAATTTATCGACATGTTTATCGAGAAAGACAAAGAATCTTTACTTTGACGACTTGTTCTTGTTTTTGTTTTTCAGCTAGTTGATGTTCGAGTAAACGTTTCTTACGTTTTAATTCTTTCATATCCACACCATCGACAGACACATCAGGTGAAGATGGATCGTGAGAATTCGAGTTTGAAATCGGTGATGATGGCTCATTAAAACTGGTTTCTTGGTCAATCGAACAGTTCTAATTCAATGAAATCGAGATACAATTCAATGAAATGAAGACGAATTACTTGATTGTCAGTTGTTGGACTCTTGCTTCGTTCTGAATGAATGGCGGATTTGAGTGCTGGTTGGTAGACTTTCTGTTGGACATTGTAAATAAAAACAGGCTGTTTAAGACCACAGAGATAATCAGCGAAGAAACATAAACGAGTAATACGTTTGCAATCTTTGGCTTCGTCCTTTAATGAGAAATTTAAAAAAAAAACTTTTTAATTGTACATTTTTTTACTAAAGGTGTGTCAAGAATTGTTTGTAAAGTATCAGCCGGAAGTGTAAGCAGAGGATAGAAACCACTTAACTCGATATCTTCTTCTAAAATCACTGGAATCGAATCTAAATCAGAAACAAACAAAAAAAAAGAAATGTAATTCGATAAATTCAATTTTCGATTTACTTGGCAAATTCGAACCAAGTTGAATATGTGTTCGATCGATGGTTCGTATTCGATTAACAACTTTAGCTAGAGATGTTAAAATATCCGGATGTGGACCGAATTCAGCTGGTAATTGATCAGGCAATGGGATGAATGCTTGAGCATTACAAGTCATCCAATCGGTGAAAATTTTTAGCGAAGGAAAAACATGTCTCAACCATTGATTGAATATTCCTGGTGTCGTATCAGGATTTGTTAATGTTGAACGAGTTTTTAAATGACGTTCGA
>ERZ781399.1664-NODE-1664-length-19330-cov-3.854838_pt1 | contig 19330 bp, 17 predicted proteins | sample MGYA00511014_ERZ781399 | MGnify/ENA primary metagenome ERZ781399 (study PRJEB29847, sample SAMN06458254) | wastewater metagenome | isolation source: Wastewater bioreactor | place: South Africa: Cape Town | study: EMG produced TPA metagenomics assembly of the...
GTGTGTACAATTACAGATTCGCTAGACATTTTATAATGTCGTTCATCATATGATAACCATTACACCCACATACACACACATATTTTATACATATATACATGATGAACTCTCTCGGTTCTCGGTTTCTTTTACGTCTATTTGTTCATTGATTCATTATTGTAATCAATGCTGATAGACATCGAATACAGGCAATAGATGAAAAAAGCAGAATACAGTACAGAGAGAAAAAAAAGAATCATCAAACGACGCGAATGATTAGAATAACAATCGACATCAAGTGCGTGTATACGACAGGAGACAGACGGCAGATGAACGACAGGGAATTCACTTAGTATAAAGGAGTGAACAAGCGAGAAAGAACACCCTCTTCTTCGTCTCCTCTGTCTCGATTAGCAAGCTCTGTTGCCAGAAGGCATGAAGTGACAGCTTCGATGATAGTAGACATTCTAAACCATCGAACAAATATTGAATTTCAATCTTACCCACTCTTCAATTGCTCATAAAGTACAATGTATTACTCCTACTACTACGACTCTCGCGTTTTTTTTCTTCTCTTCGTTCGGAGCTTTGTGCTTATTAACGTGCGAGAAAATATACGCGCACACACACATCTATAATATCATAGCGAATCAAGGTGAGATTGAAAAGATGAATGGTTAGATGAATGAGGTGTATAATCAATGTTGTCGTTTGAGCGACAAATTGTTAGTGTATACAGCGGACAATAACAATAACAACAATATATGAGCATTGACATCATTGTCGATTGCATCACACATTGAACGGATTAGCTTCAGTAGTCAAGATAGTAGTGGCGCCTCCCGTGACATTTTATTCTGTCGTTTCTGCTGTGCGATTTTCGCATCGTCGCGATAAATTGCTTGATTAAATATTGACTGTACACACATTCATGAGAGAATATAAAGAAAAGATGATGGCAGCATGACAACCAACAAGAGAGACAGAGAGAGAGGGAGGAAAAAGAAAAGAAAAGAAGAGAAGTCACATTGCCGTAGGGGTTTTATTCGAATTGAGCAACAAACATCATGCATGCCGATGTTGTTGATCTTTTGATGTCGATGACACTCGCATGCGTTTGTGCGCTAATTACGATAGTCTTCCGCAGTAAACAAACTACTCTCATTCATTCATTCACTCACTTATTCTATAGAACGACGACTAACACTACCCTTCCGCTCAACGAAGCACACATACTGTTACTCTTCAAATCACGCGCTTACACTCACTTATTCGTCCAATGTTAAATGACTTTTTATTATTGTCGAACAAAAGAGTAAGAAAAGAAAGAAAATAGAAGTAGACGTGCACACGCACACACACACATTCATACAATTATCATTGTCCGACATCGATTATACATATATGTGCGTAGTGTGTGTATGATAGTTTTATTTCATTCAAACATCAAATTATGCACATCGAATAGAATTTAGTCTTTAGGCTCAATAGAAAACATGTGGCAACATGAGACAAGAAGCACTCCAGGGAGATTTTTGGATATGCTTCACGTCGAGTCGAGTCGAGACAGGAGAAGAGAATCAACGAAAAAAAGGAAACGAGCACGAGCACGAGCGCACATATACATACACAAGCAAACACATTGCTCGCAAGGCGACGACGGCGGAATGAGTTTGATCAGATATGATGCATCATTCTTTTTTGCTTCTATTTATGACAGTTAACAACGATGTCGATACCACTTGTTTGGTATCGAGAGAAACGAAGAAAAACGACGTGTGTCTGAACATGAAATATGGGAATGAATATAAAAGGCGAGAATCGAGATCAAAACCAGCCAAGTAAAAAAAAACATGAAGCGAGTGACGTACTGCCAACAGACTGCTGACGCTGTTGTTCCTATGATCAGTTCTACAACAAGCGAGTCGCATCATTTCACACTCGAAAGGCAATTGACACCTCTCAAATATATCTAACGCATATATTGATGATAGACAACATAGACACGTACGTGTTGAAAGAAAGACGATGAAACTTAATTTTGTTGAACACGAAGAAAATGTTTTCTTTTGTCTCTTTTTCTAATTGAGAGAAGAGAGAAAGAGAGAGAGAGAGAAGATACGTACATAAAGATATGCAATTAGACAATAAGCAGCATCTGGTTCGAACACAACCACTCAATCTCTATAATATTTCCACCGAACAGTCATTACGTGCGTGCCCTTTAACACGATTGACAGACAAGCACAAAGCACAAGTATCTCTCAAGAGACATGATTCGAATATCAAAGAAATTAGTTATCGTCCGCTATAGCCTTGAGGAGGAAAAAGCTCTACTTATACATATGTATGTATGTGCGCGTATACATGCTGACGTATCGAATGATGATGATGATGTATTGCACAATCTTGTCGTTCGCTCTCTCTCTCTCTCTCTCTCTATATATATATATATACATGTTTGTACGACAGAATGTAGTAATGCTTTTTTTTATCAATGATAAAAAAAGAATGTGAGATGAAAATATTGACTCAAGGAAACGAAAAAGAAAATAAGATCGAAGATTTAAATTTAATAGCAACAATTAATTAGCAGTTACTAAAACACATGATATCTTGTCATCGATGTCGTCGTCGTCGACGGCGTTCTCCTTCTATTTATTCTGTTTCTGTTTCTCTTTCTCGGTCATCCCTATATCACTTTACATGTAAAAAGATGAAGACGAAGAAGAATAATAAGAGAAAGCAGAGAAGAGCAATAGTGTACGCTCGTTTGTCGTTGCTTTTATGACATGAAACGGAAAGAAAAAGAAAGAGAGAACTCCATTTATGTGGATAAACGAGGATTTGATGAAATATGAGCTATGCGTGCATATGTGATGGGACGAAGGAGAAGAAAGAGAAAGAGAAAGAGAAAGATGTGCTTTTCATTGCAATTAATCAAACGAGAACAGGCAAATAATGACGGGTGACTGAATGAATAACGTGCAAGAATATGATACAAACTTTATTCTATTTTCTTCATTCTTCTTCTTTTTTCAAAGGGAGGAAATGTTGTAATGTAGTAACTCATTAAGTTCAACAATTATAAGATGAAGGAAATGACAAAGTAAAAAGAAAAGAATACGATCTGCAATGTGTTATGTGCGTGTATTTGAGTAATGTTGATGAACAACGGAAACAAGCATAGCTAGTCAATGCTAATCTGTAGTTCTACAGTATGTGTCTATTTAGAAGTATGTGTACGCGATAATATGATCTTTGCACACGAGAGTAAAGAGACAAAGTAAACTTCTCGTCGCCGTCAAACAATTGAATCTGATCAAGAAGTGTAGCTCGTAACAACATATACTGTTCACGACAAGTAGAAACGAGGAGATGAAAAAAAAATGAGAACGAGGAGAGGAGAGAAGAGAAGAGAATCCGCGAGAGCGCTCACTGGAAATGCAAAGTTAATTGCTACTGCTGTGTAATACTGCTTCTCTCTGTTCTCTTTCTGATTCTCAAGAGAGTTGTCGTTTCTTTCTCTTTTCTCTTCCTTTTCCTCTTGTTATTTAATAGAATATTCGATCATCATCATCATCATCATCACAATCGTCGTTGTCGCTCTTCTAACGAAATGATACAAATCGAATAGGACTACTTATATGATCAGTGACTGTTGTTACTAGATTCAACAATAAAGCGATCGACATTCTTCTAATTTGCCCTCGAGACATGTACACCTTTCATATGTCGATTATGAAATGTGCATTCAACTGTGTTTGATTAGCAACTCTAATGATGGGAGCCACTGTAAACAGTTGTAATGTATATACACATATGACAGCGAAAGAATAAGAGAAAATGACTCGTTGTCCTTTTGATTGATCTTATCGTTTTTGCATGCGGCGCATAAAAAAGAAAACGAGAAAGAGAAAGTAAAGTGTGGTTAAGAAGAATGTGAGGGCCATCAAGAGAGCGAGCGAGAGAGAGAGAGAGAGAGAAAGAAGATAATCATACTAAAATGTGCTTTTACTTTGCCTTGCTTACGTCAATATCGATGAACGACAGATGAACAGGTGGAGAAGAAAACCGATGGTTGACGATTAAACATCTATACACAATCGAACAAAGAAAGAAAGAAGGAGAAAAAGCGAGATAAATGTATGTATTATATGCCCTCACTCTCATCGACCAACTGACTGCCGCCTGCGGCGATGACCAAGATGAAAATGATTAACATTCACTCAAATAATGAGTCAGTCTGTCCGCATATATGTATATGGCATGTGATGATGATGATAATAATAATAATGATGATGATGATGACATGCAATAGTAAAGTAAAGTAAAAGAAATAGATAGATCACGTACATGTCAATAACAACTGAAGAAAAAAGCATAATGGTTTTTTCTTTCAATTGTGCAAAAGAAATTAACTTCATTCGTCGTCGAGTAGTTTATTTTATATTATTTGCACTACACAAGTAGCTACCGATGATATAAATAGAATAAAACAAAAATGAAAATCACATGAATCAACACGCACAAGCACAAGCAAGATGATTACAGATGGACTCGTCGAATCGTTGCGCACGCATACATACAGCGCTAAATTCAACACAATAGACTAACACATATTCACAGCAGTCAGGGAACACTATAAACGCGAAGAAAAAAAGAAAAAGAAATGCACGCCGATAATGAACCATTTTCAATCGTGCACAACCTACGAATGGAGGTCACGCAACGTACCACCCCTCATCTATATTACTAAAGCAATGATGCTTTTCCGTTCTCTCAACAGATTAATAAATCAACTAGATTGCTCGTTTTTATGAATTTGTCTTCTTTGTTTCATCAATCTATCTGCTGCTACTACTACTACTAAAAAAAACGAGGCAAAGAAAAAAACACAACTAATATTCTATTAGATGATGCTTATTATTGCATGTTTCCTTTTTCTTTCTTCTCTCGTTTTTTTTTCAAATTACATACGTAGACAGTGATAATTAAATATGAAAGATTTTCTTCTCTTGTCTATCTATCTTTTTTTATTATTCAGTAAATCGTTTAGATGAACCAAAAGAAACGACATAAGTGTTATTAAGAAATCCGATTGAATAAAAAAATTATCATCTAAGAAGATTAAATAATAGAGTAAATAAATCTTCCACTTCAATAAATTTTTTCTATAAGACGATACAAAAAGAAGAAAAAAAAGAATGTCACAGTTAAACAACGACAACAACAATTACAGTTCGGCTAGTTTTTTTTTACAATTAATCGTCGAAGAGCGAAGAAGAAGAAGTAGAAAAAAAGATGCAAGATCTAATTATCATTAGAAGAGAATCGAATGTAATGCATTTATAATAGTCTAACATCCGAGAATTACTAGTTAGAAGTCTAGATCAAATCCGGAAACAGATCGAGAATCACGACTTTATGAATTTCCGTTGCTGTCATTTAGTAAAAGCGAGACATTTCTAGCCTAGAGATAAAAGAGCTATTTCAATTCATTCAATAAAAGTACTAAAACAAATCGCAGTATTTATAATTGAATCGATTATCTTTTGAAAATAAATAATCCATCTGCTTTCATTTTCTCACATTATTTCTTATCTCTCGTTGTCGAATATTAAAAACAAGAATAAATTTTGTGTTCTAATTATTTTCATTTGCTTTTTCCTCAATGAATCAGAAAAGAAATTAGTTACTTTCTTATATATTTGGTCTATTTCAAATAAACATGAGTTGCTGTTCTTGATGGTTGAATAATAAATTTAATATTTTTCTTTACATTTTGCAAACAAATTTCTTTACAATTTTCAGCACACATAAAATACAAATAATCAAATTTCAAACTAGTTTTTCTATCAAAAAAAGAAACGAGAAGATAAATCTTATCTATATTCATGAATATGAATAACAAGTATAAATATTTCAGCAGACATTGAAACAAGAATAATCTTTCAAATATTGTCGATGATATTTCTAGATTTTTCTACTTCAACGAGTGAATGAATTTAATTTATTTATTTCCAGGCTTTGTCGATTCTTTCAAACGTATTTTGAGTTTTATTCATAGTCGTGAACTTCCTACGAATTAATTACATTTTAATCGGATTTGCTGTTCTTTTTTCAAAGGAATTTATACGATATTCATTGATAAGTGCTAGGTAGACAAAAAGAAGTAAAATCAACATTCGAAACAATCGAATTCTTTAATCAGTATTAAGAAAAACAAATGATTTGCTTCGTTTCTTTTTAAATAAACATTCGTCAAAATCAGTTTCTATTCTCGATAGTTAAATAATGAATTTTGTATTTTTATTTACGCCCTATTTATTTTCTCTACAAACAAATTTTTCCTGTAGAGCAAAGTACAAATATTGTAACAACAACAAAAAAAAAGAAAATCAAATTTCGAAGTTGAATATAAAAATAGTCTTTCTATCGGGGACGAGAAACCTTATTTATATTCATGAATATGAATAGTATCATGAATATTTTAGAAGAATTCGAAACAGAATTGTTTAGACCGAATCTTTCAAACGTTTCTCTAATGCTTTCGAACGTTGTCGATCGATGAGTTCCATTTCACGGACTTTCTAGAAAATCGATTCAATTATTTTGAAGAAAAACTTTGCATAGACGAACGAACATCAGCAATTTCAATCATAATCACTTCTTGATAGTCTTTACGTTTTCCAAGTGCTGTCATTTGATCGAGAAATTTCTTTCGTTGTTCGACTTCATCGACCACTAAATGATGTGCAAATGACATATTTTTGACTCGTGTATCTAGTGCAAAATTACATTCATCGAATCGATCGATTTGTCGAGGTAATGACGAAGAGTTTGTTGTTTGTGCAACGAATTTCATCGGATCTCGACCATAAGCCATTAGATTTGCAAGACGATCTTTTTCTTGGTCAGTTCGACTTTCTAATATCGAAGAAAAATAATTAAAGACAAATTTCGAAATTGATTTTCAAAAGTACTCATAGGTTTCGGTTGATAATTCGGTTGTTCGTATGCACCTGATTTAACAATATCATTATATGTGCGCAATCCTGTCTTAGGGAATGTTCTAGAAAGACAAAGTTAGTTTCTTCTCGTCCGTTGTAATTCAACGACGCATAAAGATTTTGTTTTTCTACTTCGATGAACGAGCAGGTTTAGTCGATGATATTTCAGATTTTGTTGATAATGACGAGCCACCTATATGAATTCATTATTTCATAATCAGATTTACTATGTTTTTCATATCTGTCTCTCGCGCTTACGTAGCATATTACTTGTCAGTTGAGAATGTTGAAAATTATTGATACGAGATTCATTGATAAGCGCTAGATAGACAGATAGAATCAAGATTAGTAACTTAATTACGTGCTCTTTTGCTCAAGATATTTTATTGCGTATTACTTTTCAGCAATCTCGTTGTTTCCGTACTGTGTTGCGGCCTTCGTGTATTCCATAAGCCACCATCAGTTAGATTTACAGATGGTTTTTGAGTCATTAGTTTTGCCTGTTTTTTGTCAGCCAAATACTATTTATCCGATAAATATGAACGAACCAATCATGTGTTTATGTAACTAAGCAGCAGCCTTCTCGAAAGAATTCTTTTTTTCTTCTTATTCGTGTTATTTATTTCTCTTTTCAATCCGATGTTTATCAAACATATCGTAGTAAGTAGTGTGCTGGACGTGATTTTTTGTTTGTTCGCTGCATCCGTCGGTTAGTGCGAACACACGACGTATCAAGTTGATTAGGATAGAGAACATTCTGGACAGAAAAAAAAAGAAAGAAAGAAAAAATGAGAGCGAGAGAGAAATAGAGAAACTCATTATACACTGTATATATATAGAGATTTGTGTGTCCTATGTGAACGCACGAGAGTGAACGAGCAATATCTTCCTTTTTTTTCTTCATTTGAACTCTTTCTTTCTCTCTCCGTCCATATGTCCAAGCGAGAGAATGAGAAAAAGAGAGAGATGGAGAAGGTCAACATTCTTCATTTGCATGCACAAACATACATTATATCGAACACAATCACAAGGTAACAGGTCATGTAACTGAAAGTTTTTTTTCTTCTTCTCTCTCGAAATTGATAACCACAAAACCTATGAGAAACATTCACCGGTAATTCATCTCTTATCAGAAATAGAGCAAATATGAAATATCGTGGGTGTTGAGAAAGAAAAATAGTTCTTTTTCACAAGTTGACTTGACATCGTGTACGCTGGGTTCTTTAATCTTTTTTTAATATTATCCAAGCTGTGCGTATTAACAATACAAAATATTTATTACTGTAGTTTGATGTTGTTTCTCTCTCTCTTTTTTTTGTTAAGCAAGCAGCTGCGCAAAAGACCCATTGAGTATTTGATAATAGTCGTCATCAACATCAAGCATTGAGAAAATACAAATCGAAGAAGTAGGGTGGTCGTAGGCAACAAAAAAAGAACGGAATGTCTTGTATGAGGGGCTCTTTTTTTCATCGTTCTTCCGTTTTTTGTCTTCTCGCGCCTACATTCAGCTATTTTTCTTTTCTGACGCATGCATCGACAGCATTAGTTTTGACGTTAATACGAACACTATTCTGCCTCGATCGTTGTTGTCTGTGTATGTAAGCAAGTTTCTTTTCTATTCTCCCTTTTCTCTTCTCTCGTTTTTTTTTCATCGGCCAATAGAAAATATAGTAGAGGGGCGCGTGTTGCATCGAGCCTTTCTGTTTGTCTGTCGTCACTTTTTTTTTGTCTATGGATGGTAAACCCTTCTCAACCCGCTTAGATTCTCGTTTTTTTTCTTCTTTTCATCATCACAAACGAGCATAAATACCGGTGAATCGTTGTTTTACCTTTTGTCAGTGAATAATCACTGGATTCGATGATTTTTACTTCGATTAATTATAATTTTTCTTCTATTTTAGATATTCTCTCTTTCTTTCTCCTCTCTTTCTCTGTGTTTTGTTTTTTGTGTTCGTTTCTTTTCGTCGTTCCAACCGACATTGAATAACACATATCATCATGCCAAATATGAATATGAACAATCGTAAATCACCAATTAAACAACAACAACGTTTGAAACATTCGCATTCAATACCCGTTGCAAATCTCAATAATAATGGTCGGATGAGATCAACTAGTAGTATGGCATCATCTTATCCGAGAATGTATAATAATAACAATAACTCAAACAATCATTATCATTATCATTATTATTCGAATACAACATCGCCAACTGCCATGTCCGCTAGTTCATTACCAGCTGTGCCATTATTTTATACGGATACTTATGCAGATCCACCTGAATGTTCATCATTGCCAAAACCACCTGAATCATGGTATTTACCATTATCAACGCCTTCTATTGATAATGAACCGGTTAAACAACAACAACAAGAAGAAGAAAAAGATAAAGATATGAATTTAAATATTTCTCGAACACCAATTAAACCGAAAGCCAATCTTTCTCGAACATGTTATTATACAACAAATAATCAAGGTTTTTATAGTCCATATTATTCGCCATCAACAAATTCATATCAAAAATTTCCAACACAATATATTTCTATCAAAGCTTAAGTTTTACCACACAAAACAAACGAAAAAGCCAAGCCGAAGGCAAGTGTGTTCTTCTTCTTTCTCTTTGTTTTTCGTCTTATTTTCTGTCGAAACAAAAAACAATACCAATATAACATACATTCGACCTCATCGTAATCAATATCTTTCGTTTTTCTTTTCTCTTCTTCGTATTTTGTTCTTCTTCTTCATCTTCTTTTGAGAATGACTATCTTCTTCTCACAACAACTTTCGCCTTCCTCGTCAAAAATAGCCCGTATGGTTCTTTCTCGTTTCTCTTCTTGTTTCTGTACAGTAATGCTTTGTCTCTCACGCAATCTTATGTAAATGATGTATTTAGTGTGTGTTGAGCATAGCAAAGCAGTATTTTGTACATACGGCTGAGCCTCAATGTGTGTGTCTCTGTCGATGACGAGGACGGTGATCCGTTTTGTTTCTATGGCTTTCTTTTCTTTTCTACTCATATTCTCTTCTATCTCTCTCTCTCTCTCGATTTTCAAGACAAAGATATTGCAATAGTCTATTTCTTTCTCAATGTTTCATGTTTGTATGTATGCGTGTGTGTACCGTCCACAATCATTTTACCATCGTCAATATTTATCAGTCGAGAAGACAACAACAAGAGTCACTTCTAGTCCGTTTTTTTTCTCTCGATGTTTTTGTGTGTTTCGTCATTTTTTCTGTTTGAAATTTTCATTCGATGCATTCTTAAGCACGATTAGAATTAGTTCTTGTGTTGTTGTTTTACGAAAACCGAGTTCGCCTGATCGACTGATAACAGTGAAAAATTCTGTTTGACATTATTAATTTATTATAATCACATGTAGAAAAAAAGTTGCCTTTTGTTTTTCTCTCCGCTGTTTTGTTTCTCGTGTGCGTGATTTTTTTTTCTTCGAATCTTTTTTTCTCACTCGACTGTGATGCATTGTAAATTTTGTACGAAAAAAAAAATGGAAATTACAATCTGAAAGCGACCGTGAGATAGAGAGAGAATTAAGAAAAAAAATGATTTCTATATATTTATCCAAAAAAAACGAATTAAGAAGAAAATCTATGTTTTCTGTATTTTTCTTTTTTTCCGTTTTTTTTTCGATCTTGCGATACACGGTGTTTCCTATGTGTTTTCGGTGTATGTCTGTCTGTGTGCCATTGTGCGTTCATGTTCTCTTTTCGTCTTCCTTTCTTCTTCTTTCTCTTCATGCATTGTCTTTCCTATGTTGTTCTCGGATTTGGCGATACTTTGTGACTAAAGTCAGATTGTTCATGGAGTCAGACCTTCTACAACATAGTAGTAAAGTCTTATTATTAATTTGTTTGTTTGTATACGTGTGTGTCTTTCGTTGAAATAAAATACATGTGTTGTCCTGTCCAAGAAAAAAAAAACGCTCAACTTTTTATTATGTCAAAATGATCCGTGAAGGATTTTGTTCGAGGCCTATAATGAGAAATGAGTGAGAGAATGAATAAGTTGATAAAATTTTATTTGAAACCTTGAGAGCATGTTTGTTATTATTATTATTATAGAAAAATGAGAAGATTTTTTATCTAAATAGTCGTTGAGTTTTGACGTCAATCTTATCTAGAAATAGCTGTGCCCAAGTCCAACTTAAGAGAATTAACAAAAATAGACGTTTTATGAATATGATTTAGAGATTTATTAATAATAATTATTGTTATTCAAAAAAAGAAGAAAAAAAAACCAACTAAATACTTCGGTTGTCGATTAAAAAGAAAAACACAACGATAAACTAAGATAATCGATTAAATTCGAAAGACCAAATCTAGATTTTATCATATAAACTCAAAAGATTTCGTGTTGCCAATGCAATACTATAACAATCATCGATGAGATATTGACTTTGTATTGCTGGATATCTCTCTTTGAAATTCGTATGAAGTAAAAGTTCTCGACTGATGGTTGTTAACATATTCAAATTCGCTCGAATATCATCATTAAATTTCATCTAAAAATCAAAACTCAAATTCTCGTCGAAGAGTTCAATTCAATTTACCCGTTCCGATATCTGAATCATATCTTGAACTGAATTATTAATTAATTCAGCATGAAATAAATATCTAAAAAAAAACAAATTCGATTGTTATTTCGAAAGTTCTTCGTTATTCATACTGATCTGATCGATTCTCTTGAATCAAAGCAAATAGTTCAGCGATACGTTGTGTAATTTTTCTCGTACGTCGATCGATATCATAATTGACATTGAATTGTTGATAGGAATTGTTACGTATGAGTGTCGGTGTTGTTAGAGTTTGATTTTGACTAGCTGAATAGGAACGAGATCGACTGATCGTGATGGGAATATTTTCGTGTGGCGAGCTTCGCGTTCGAAGTGTCGACGAACGATTCGAACGAAAATCTTCGAATGAATTCTCGTAGATTTGAGGAAATCTTTGCAGACTACGACTTAATCTAAAATCCATTTGGTTTCAATCAAAACGAATGAAAAAAAATAGTAACTTACGGTCGATCGTATGTTCGAATTAACGATCTTCGTCTAATTAGAAGAAAAAGCAGTTCGAACTTATGAATTAGTGAAAAATGTTTTTTACTTTTCGGCTTCTTCGAAAAGTGCTGTGTTATCATAGTCACTTTCAATGAATGGACTTGATTTATCGCTGAAATTGTCGAACGTCTGCTGAGAAGGAATTTCATTGAAAATTTGAAGTGTTTGATGATTGAATTTATTCGAAAGATTTTCATCGAGTAAACGTTGAATCTAATTGAAGAAAAAGAAATTGACGTATTTCATTTGAGAACATCTTCGAAGTACCATTTGATGGAGAACAGCAAGTTCGTTTTTTAAATCGATATGTGCACAAGCGAGATATTTCACTTGCAGTTCGGTATTTGCCAAACGAGATCTGAGATCAGTCGGTGCTGGTTCTGTTTTCATTTCGTTCGAGGCAAAACCATTTGTTGTTGGAAGAATTTTTCGTGATTTTCTTGTTGTTTTCACTCGTTTTTGTGGATCAGTCGGTGAATAATCATCGTCTGATGCAACTTTATCATAGAAATTATCATCATCCGAATCGATAAATGCATTGATCAGTGCCGTTGTCGAATCATTCTTCTCGAACGCTATTTCAAACAAAAAAACAAGATCAAACATAGAAACAAGAAGAAATCGAATTCGAATACGTTTAGTCGGAGATGAAACCGAAAGGATTCGATATCGTCGAGAGATTTCAATGAGAATATCGTAGACGAAATTCTGAAATTCTTTGTCACCGTATCGTGCAAGTTTTTGTCGACCCTGAACAATGAATCGGATTAGAAATGACAACAAAAGATAAAACGACGATTACTTGATTTCGTGTTGCTGAAAATGATGAATTAACGGGTAGAAACGGCACAACATGAAGACTTAATCGAGATTTGTCCACTTGAGCATGCCAAACTGAATTGAAAGAAAACGATTGATGAAGTAAAACTAGTTAAAGAATGTCTATTTACTAGATTTCAAGTCTCGTCTGTCAATCTCGTCGAATACGTCCATGGCTAAATCTTCGAGAAGTGTGTCTGATAACTAAGATAGCAAAGAAAAAATGAAAATAATTCTGAGATTGATTTTGTTTTACTTGTTGAAGTTTTTGCCGAGCGAAACATATTTGATCGGATTTATTCAAACTAAAATGAAACAAAAAACTCAAAGAGTTCCTCAGGCTTCAGTTTACTTGTCATTGAATTCGGGCAGGACAATATGCGGTTCGTTTTTATGGTCAGGTCGTTTGCTTCCAAGAAAACAAATCAAACGATCGGTTAATTCATATTGTAGTTCGATTAATCGATCAGCTAATTCATTGTATCCATTCGTTCTAAAATGAATCTTTCGATCTGTGGCGTTTTTTATTGATGAATGAATTACCTGGCGTGTTCTTCAGGAGAAATACCAGCAGCATCTGCAGTTGCTGGATCACCGCCATAGATACAAAGGAGCTGAAAGATGATTTAGAGAAATCAATGAATTTGTTAAAGAGAAATTGTACTTCAATTTGATCGATTTGACCTCGACTAGCAGCAACATGAATTGAAGATGTTCCAGTTTCCTAGGATGAATCTATATTTAGAAACAAGCATCTTCTCGATTGAATATCATACCGGATTTCGAAAATTTGGATCTGCACCTTGTGATAAAAATCTCAAACACGTAATGACATTATCCGTTCGAACAATCGAATGTAATTGCTTGAAAATAAAGCAAAAAGAACTTTACTGCAGTCAATCAACAATAAGTTCGTATTTACTAAATTTAAATCTTCAAATGTACCATTGACTTCATCTTTTATTCGATTGATAAATGCCATGTGGAGATACTTAGCACGTATAAATTCTGCTTTAATTCTTCACAAAAACAAAGCGAATATTTCTTTGTATTTTAAAAATTCAACTATTTACGGTAGTGAATCTTTTGCTAATGGCTTTTTCTTCGTTGTTTTATTCTGTGGATCTCGTAGACTATATTCCCATATTAAATTCGCTCCATTCGAACTTAATTCATTAATTAACTAATTACGAACAAAAAAAACAACAACAATCTATTTGTCTGGAGAAGAGAAAAAAACACGTTTTTTCTACATTGATTTGACTCGCTGACCAAAGACTTCGTTGAAATGATTTTATTTGTGATATATGTCTGCCAAGACTTAAATGTACACTACAACAATCATCACAAAGAAGTATCCCGTGATTCATGGAACACCATTCTGGACCTGATGAAAAACATAGAAAGAATAATATTCAATATTATTTTTCGCATTCAACACGATGCATCACAGCAAACAAAATCCTAATATTCAGTTCACTTCATATCACTCGAGTCTTACCATGTTGACCGCAGTCATGACATTCTTTACCTACGCTGGAAAAATTCTTAGGCATATCAATCAACTAAAGAAAGAGAGAAGAATTTTTGAAGATTTGTTTCTTTTCTTTTTCTTTTTTAAATAAACATATGAACAATCTATCAAACTAAGTCAACTGATAATTTTATCTTTTCACTCAACAGAGAGAAAAAAAGAGAAAAAAAATGATAAAATAAAACAAACAAAATTCACAAACGAGAAAGAAATCATCGTCCTTGTTTCTTTTCTTCTTGTACAAATTATCACTTCGTATTCGTCGAAAGAGACAAAGAAAACACACACAACTGGAGCATTCGCTTTTGTTTTTCTTCTTTCTTATGTCAATTGCAGCAACAAACAAAAAAATAAATTCTTCGAGTAAAGAAGAAGAATGTACACAACATGTCTATGTACAAAAGAACGAAGTAGAGACTAAAATGATTGATTGAATAAGAGCACAAACTATTGTTGTCGCACACGTTTCTAAATGAAAAAGATAAATGACTTCGTATCGATGATGATAAATGCCAGAAAACTTACTGAATCCGATGAAGTTTTCGATAAATCATATTCGATATTTGTAAAAAATTGATTAAGATTTTCGTTGGCTTGTTCAGGTTTGAATTGAAGAATTGACTGGATCAATTCAGTTTTCGATGGAATATTGCCGTTCTAATAAAAAGAACAATAAGAATTTTGTATAAGAACAATGGAAAAACATACAAGAAGATTTGTTTGAATAAAATCGAATTTTGTTCGTATGAACTGTTGATCATTAGAATCGAGTATTTGAAAATATTCTTTATCGAAAAGATTTTTAAAAAAACTACAACAAAAACAAACAGTGATAGATAATTCTTCATTTTGTTTACTTTTCTGTTTCGATTAGCCAATTCTCTTCGCCGTCATCTTCTTCGACATCATCGAACAATCGTTTATCTTCGTTGGAATTCTTCGGATTCGTTCGTATCGTATTCGATATCATTGCTAAATCGCTCATGATTTGTTCTTGATTGATTTCATCAGAATTAACCGATGATAAACTCGTTGTATTGAGATACTCATTATTGACAATTAATGATGAATTCGAATTGTTCGAAGAAATCTCTGTGCTTTCATTGGTACTCGGACGAGGCATGATAGCTCGTTCTCTATTCCGTTTTTTTGTTGTTTTAAAACATGCAAGTACGGACACAGGACCACTCGATGCTTGTGTTGAATGAGTTGGTTTTGGTTCGTAGCATATGTTAGTTGCAGGTGTGATTGAAATTGGTTTTGCCTCGGTTTTAATGGACTTATTCATGACTGTAGGTGAAGTGGTTGGTGCTGTAGCACGTACACGAAAAACAGGAACGTCTAAGAGAAGAATTTATGTAGGAGAGAGAGAGATTGGTTTTTGAAAGAAAGATTTACTGGGATTGACAGATGTCATTCGAAAGATCATGGGACCGTGAGTTGATGTTGGCCGTGGAATTTGAGAAGATTGAGTGGGAAAATTAACAGAAACAGATTTGATTGTTTCATCTTGATTTGATAAAGAACTAGGATCTAGAATCGAAATTTCAACTTGAATTCGAATTTGTTTTTCAAAAATAAATTCAACCTAGTGTTGTTGTTGTTGTTGTTGTTTGTTGATGAAGTTCATTTGTATTTGTTGTTGTTGTTGTTGTTAGTGGTGGTGATGGTGTTGGCGATGCTGATATAGTGACTTCTTGTGCAGCCTGAGGTATATGGTCAAGTGCACAGGTTTTTAATCCAACTGGTACAGTTGTTACTGGTCGAAATGCTGTTGAAATTGGTTTCGTAGTTTCATCGTGATTCGTTCGTGTCAATTGAATCGACGATGGTGTTTGTGATGGAATGACAATTTGAAGATTTTTGGGTAATGTTAATGTATTCGAATTCGTTGAGACTGTTGTCGACGGCATTTGAGAATTGTTCGTTGTGAATTTAACTAATTTAACAGAATTATTTGCAAGTGAAGTTGTTTGTGGAGTTGAAGATGTTGTTGATGGAGAAACGAGAATGATTTTCGTATTGCCGATTTGAATATTTGTTGTTGGTTTTGGAACGACTGTTTGAAAATTGAGAATACGTGGCGTGACAAAAACTGCTGAATTCGTATTTGTGGTCGTCGGTGTCGATTGAAGAATCAATTGTGGATGATGGATTTGTTGTTGAGGTTTAAGTGGCGATGTTTGCGAAGGCGAATTTCGTCGATCAATTGTAAAATCTGTTTTCATTTGCGATTTATAATTCTAAATTAACAAATAAAATGATGATTTTCTTCGATCCAATGACTTACATTTGTTGATACAGATGTTGAATCTGTATTTGTTGGAATAGTTGTTAACATATTCACAACATATGGCGCTGTACTAAGTAGTGTCATTGCCACTAATCTATCGACTGTTTCTCGAACGATTTCATCGATATTTTCAGGACCTGTCGGAGTTTCATCGAATGATGTTTCGAATTCGTCATCGGCATGATTGACTGATGTGTGACGTTGTTGATATGATAGTGATTTTTTCGTGTGATTGAAATTTGTCGTTCCTCGTTTACGTGTAAGTTTAAACGAATGATTCGATTGATTTGTGGGAAAAACGATCGAACGTTTTGTCGACGAAATCGAACGAGATTCAGGTGGTGAATGAGATGAATTTTGATTATTTACACGAAGTAATTCTCGTTGAACAACTTCGATTAATGTGTCTAAATTAGTCTTACGTTTAGGTGCTTGTTTTGCACGAACTAAACGAATAACTTTTGAGCCTAAACGAAATTTGATTTGATTTAACCGAAAACTAGAAAGAATAAATTTTGATTTACCTTGAATATCATTGTTAGTGAAATTCGGTAGAGTAAATCTGTTTGTGTTTATATTCGATTGTGGTTGAGTTGCATTGATAATTCCGTCGTGTTTTAATTCATCACGAACAAGTTTTTGTAGATCACGATCTAAATGAACAATCCGAGTAAGAAAATAAAATGATTTTTATTGTCGTACTTAGTTTGGTTGTTTGTGTTGGTTTCGAATGTTGAATGATCATTGTCGGTGGAGTTGTTTGCAGAATTTCTTCAGCTAATCGAACAGAGTCGGTATTTGGAGGTCGATGAACTACTGTTGGAAATGCATAATTGGCTTCGGCTTCCCAATTCGTCGTATTCGACGATGGATTCACACTGAACACAAATATCAAATGAATGAGAATATTAAAAAGATTCTTTTTACGAACCTGGAAGCTATTTCTGATAACTGTTCATCGTAAAGTGCACGTTTGATTTCGGCTGTATGCCGTTCTCGACTGATGCCAAATGCATTTTGTAAAACAGGTAGAATATCTAATTTTTCATCGGTTAAATCACCTTGAGCTCGAAATGCTGAGACTATCTGTGAATATGTATTTACACCTGAAAAGAAACACAAATTGATTTTCGAGAAAATTTAGAAAAAAGATAAACACTAACCCATAGTTTTCATTGTAGCCATCGATCGGCGTTGTAAAGTTTCGTGTTCCATATCTTCATTCCTAAACAAGAAACAGTGAATTGCAGTTTTGTTTCAACGGAATCTATTTACGTTTTGTATGCGTGCTATTGAATGAATGTCTTGTATAATATATAATGTAGATTGTCTCGTTCATCGATTCGTCGATATTACTGTCATTGTGATGGATCATTCAGAACATTGAGTCCAACCTCATTAACCCACGAATAATGAAAATTTTTCATGATTTTTTCGAAGAAGATTTTTAAACGATTATTTTTTATTAAATTTCTTCGAATAAATCGATCGAATTGTCGATATCAACGACTTAATTTAATCATAGAGGTCACTCTTTGAAGTGCTGTGAGATAACAGACACTGGTTTCTATTTTGATTAGCATTAATATGTTTATACAACCTTCAGAGAAACATTATCTCGAATAATTAGGATATTTCTTGGTTAGGAAAGAAAAATAATGTTTTATTATGATGAAATAAAAAGAATGAATGAAAATAAGTCATCTCGATGGTTTATTCTTGTAACCATTGACCAATAATGCTGTTGATTTTTTGTCGAGCTTGTTTTAATTCTTCGGGATCCGATGCCGAATCAGGATACATATCAGCACAATGAGCTGTCGTTTGTAAGAAGATCGCTGTGTTGTTATTCGGCGGATCTTTGGTGAAACTCAATGCATGCCAAGGATCGATAGCGCCATTGACGAAAACAACTCGTGTACCGGCGAATTTCTCAGCACCATAGTATTCATTTGTAAAATTGATACCTCGTTCGAGAAGAATTTGATCGAATTTTGGTCCGTAGATATCAGCACATTGTTTGACAAAAAATCTACAACAAAAAAAAACAAACAAACCGATCGAATTCGATGACGATCATCAAAAATGATCTTACTCAACGGGAAAATTATTTCCAAATGGTTGTTGAGAATCGTTCGATGATTGAAAGAATCCGAATTCGACACATGTTTGATAGGTCCATTGTCGGCCGCCTTCGGATGCCGATGCATTCCATGAGATATCTCGTAATTGATTGATCATGCTTCTATAACCAGCATCGAGACATTTTTGATCGTATGCTTGAAGTAACATATTATTGACATCGACCATACGTTGAATAATATTTGGTTGACTTTCGTTAAGCATGGCCTTGCAGACAACGTCGATTGTAATATTTGTTCCTCGAGCACCCTGAATTACAAAAAATAAGACATCAATTTCAATAAGAAACGAATCGATGTACTTCGAATTGACGGTTATCTTTGTTGTATTGAACAACACCTTCGAAATTACCAGTGACTGTACCAAAGAAATTATCAACATCATCTTGTGTTTCAATTGGATCACACAAACTAATTCATCCAAAAGGAAAATATAAAACTAATTTATTTCAATTGTTTTTTTTTACCGAAACTCG
>ERZ781399.1667-NODE-1667-length-19318-cov-3.708145_pt1 | contig 19318 bp, 14 predicted proteins | sample MGYA00511014_ERZ781399 | MGnify/ENA primary metagenome ERZ781399 (study PRJEB29847, sample SAMN06458254) | wastewater metagenome | isolation source: Wastewater bioreactor | place: South Africa: Cape Town | study: EMG produced TPA metagenomics assembly of the...
GCATAATGTACATTGAACGATTAGTTCATCAGTTCGATAGGGTTTTTGACAAACAGGACACATGACAAGCGAATGACAAGGTGCACATTCGGTGTAATTATTCTCCCATAGGCAATGAGAACCAGCTGGGCCAGGGTTGGTTGTACCACATTTCAGACAACGGACGCACCTTGAACGAGGAACAAAAAAAAAACATGAGTTTGTCTCTACACTTGAGGAAGAGTTTCACCTTCCTAGTTGAACTGAAGGCCTCCGAAGAATGCAGAACATCTCTACTCTCCCTCACTTAAGGTAGAGAGCCATCTATAAAGGAAGACTGTGCTCTCCATAGGATATGAGGTTAACAAATAGATTCGAACAGTGAACCTTCGATTTTCACTCAACACAACGAGTTCGATTAGAATTTCTCGGTTACATACCATTGACATTTCCAATTGCCTTTTGGTACTTGATCAAGTGGCGGCTGAAGACAATACGTATGATACGATATATCACAATCATCGCACAATAATAAACGAGATTCATCCGTTGGTTTACCACAACCTTCGCAAACTGTACAATCCAGACATCGCCAACCTTGTTTTAATATAACTTTTGACAATTTATTCAATCCAGCACAATACGTATGATAAGATTGTCCGCATTGCGTACAAGAAATCAATCGTCCTTCTTCATCGACACCAAAACTTCCACAACTAACGCACATATCATGTCCTAACGTAAACAATTCGTCCGATGCACAAAGAACCGTCACTGCGTGATGTTCGTCGTCATCACGTTTGACAACACCAACTGTATACGAACTACCGGTACTGCCGGTACTTGTATTTAAAACGTTGATTTGTATCGACGAAACTTCATCGGCGAGGGCCGATTGAGTTGCCAGTTCCTTTCGAATTTTCGGCGGACGACCACGACAGCCCGTACCGGCTGCTGCACCAGCACGGGTTTGATTGGCAACCGCTGCTGTTGTTGTTTGTGAAGGACCGGTTGGTGGTTGAGGAGAAGAAGCACGACGATGACCATTATTCAACGCCTTTTTAATAAAAAGTAGAAAAACGAACTTATCCAATGATTTGAACTTACTCGTCGAGCTCGTTTTTTACTAATCTCTCCGCCGTACGTTCGATTTTCTACAATCGGTTTTCCTTTGCCTGACTTTTGACTTGTTTGTGTTCGTAGATTTTTCATCGGTTGTTCATCGAATTCTTGTTTAATCGACATCGGCAGGTCCATCGAATGTTCCGACGATTCGTCTTTGATCGATTCGAACAAATACGGTGCTTCATTTTGCTGAAGATTCGTCGACGGGGTCGTCGTTTCACTACTATCTCCACCGCCGGGCGTATATTCCAGCGACGATTGTTGACTATAATCAATACTTCGCCGTTTCCTCGTCGAAATACCGCTGCTCGGCGAAGCCATCGGCGAGTGACTCGATTTCTGTGATTTGCTTAACAATCGATTGATTTTCGAGTTCGACGACGATCGATAGATCTCCTTTTGATCGTAATCATCGTCGTTTTCGTCCATCGGTCCTCCGAGCGACGACGTCGAACACGTCCGACAGAAATATACAGTATCATCATCGTAATAATCATCATTCAACGTTTGACAATTCGAATGTACACGTATTTGACATGAATGACATTGTCGAGTATTTTGTTTGGCGAGAATTTCGTTTTGACACAACGAACAAACGCTCTTCTTGTTCGTCAACGACAAACAACTCAAACAACTCCAACCGTCTTTGGGTATCGATTGATTTCGCAGACAGAACGTGTGATAGCCTTTATCACAAACATTACACATGATCATTTCGGCGTCGTCGCCCGATTGTCGACAGGTTTGACAGATTTTACAGTCCGGACAACGCCAACCGGTTCGAACGACTCGGTTCGACTCGAGCATTAGGCATTCGGCGTGATAATGTTTATCACAATTCGTACAGAACAATTGTCCGCGCACGTCGCCCGCCTCCGAACACGCTTCACACGACGATTCGAGACCGAAATTCGGCACAACCGAGTCCAAATGCTCGAGACAATAGAACGACAATTGAGTATGAGAGAAAAAACAACCTGATGATTGAGCACATGGCAAATGAAATTTGATTTGACATGAATCGGCTCGGCAGGATAACGACGCGCCGTAACGATCGCAAACAAAACATTTCTGTTTCGATGCGTTGACGATCAGCGATTGAACGAATTGATAATCACGAGCTTTGGCTTCGAATTCGTTGCCCAACGACCATTTTAAACATCGTTCGTGAACGGTTAAGTTGCCTGACACATCGAACGAGTTTGGAAAGCCGACGTTAAACAGTTCGCTATCGACAGGCACGAGAATTTTTCCAGTTTCTAGAATGAAATTATGTCGTTTGTCTTGAGGAATATCGTCGAGTGTTCGACATGTCGAATTTGTGATTGATTGGGATTGATTTGTTGGAGATTGAATTATTATTAAATCACCTTGACCAAGACTACAAGATGAAGGACAATTACAAAGTAAACAAACGGAATTGCTTGTCGACGTCATAGATTAGTTGTTCGTGGTGGACGATTCAATCAGTCATTTGTTTGATTAACCACCCTGAAATTATCAAATTGAAAGAGAAATCGAGAGAGAATTCGAGTACGTACACTGTTCATATGAGTCTCATCTTTGTATTTCATCTAGAAATGAGCAAAAAAGAACAAGAATTCGATAGCGAAAGAGAAAATTCATTTGAGAAAACAAAGAAGAAGAACAACGGCGGCCATTTTCCGACGTCTATCCTTTACTCCCGAACGAAGCGGAGGAGAGAAAGACAAATGTGCACTGGTCAATCGTTTTCGACCAATCGAAGGACGTTCAACAATAGATGTCGTTAGATACTCATTCGACATGGTTGATGCTCCGAGAGAAAGTCCTTGAGTGATTAGGTGTGGTTTTTGTTTTGTTATTATGATTTGGGTGGAGTCGAATCTTTTGCGTCATGTTTTGATAACATAGGCGTATTCGTTTCTTGAATATTTTTTTATTTACTCATCAGAGTCATATAAATACTTGACGATATGACTGTTAAACAGTACACTCTTATTTCATTATACGAATTCGATCATGTTTATTCGATATTTTATTGGATTATTTGTATGTTTGGCGATTGTTTCAACTGCACCAGTGAGTTTACATAAATCGAAGACTAAAGCTCCTGCAAATCATACGCATCTTCCGGTTATACAACCGCCGAGAAGAATTAACTACGAGACACTCAGTATGTTTCCGTTCGTTGTTTTCTGATAAAACCTTTTGTTTTTCTATTCGAAATCATTTGATTTCAGATGGTGGATACGAAGGTGATATGATTTTTCCGGCAGGTTTTGATCCCAAACAAGCCAAAGACGATCGAGCTCTTGCTATTGCTGGTCCTCATGCCTGGCCGGATAATGTCATTCCTTACGATCTTTCCGGAATCGGATGTAAGTCGTTATTTTCGAGTTAAAAAAAACAGATCTATAGATCATTGATTTAGCTCAAGATGATCGAGATTTTATTGAAAGTGCCATGGCAACTTTAATGTACGCTGTTGGCACACCTGTTCAAGGAAGTAATCAACGGCAAACATGTGTTTACTTTCGACCACGAACAGCATACGATACGGATTATTTTCGAGTTGTTTACGGTGATGGTTGTAGTGGAACTGTGAGTGAAAGAAATCTTTTGTATACGTACGTACAAATATGTTCTTAGGTTGGCTATACACCTTACACGGATCATGTATTGACACTTGCACAACCTGGATGTTTCTATTCGGGAATCATTCAACATGAATTATTACATATTCTTGGTTAGTTAATTCGATCAACTCATTCATTGAAAGAAATTGTTCGGTTTTTTTTGAATAGGCTTTTATCATGAACAATCACGTCCCGATCGTGATAGTTATATTACAGTTAATTATCAAAATATCGAAGATGTCGATGTAGGATTTGATTCGTATAAAAGAAAATATTTCCGTTTGTTATTCTACTAGATATACAATTTCGATAAATATCAATGGGGCAGTGAAGTTTTAAATCAACATGCACCCTATGATTATGGAAGTATTATGCATTATGATCCTTATGCATTCAGTAAAAATGGTCTACCAACAATAGTACCAAGACGTCGAGTAGCCATCGGTCAACGAGACGGACTTAGCCAGATTGATATCGCAGAAGTTCGAGCATACTATGGTTGTTAATATGTATGGAAAAAAAAACACTTGTACTTTTCTTTGATTGTAAAATAAAGTTCTTTTTGCGTATTTAATCAATTTAATAAAACGATCACTGATAAATGGAGTCGTAAGTACTCTGTCCGTCAAACCATCATAAAGAGATCCTAAAGTAGCTTTGTCATTCACTGGATAAGACGTGACAGTATGTAAAGATGTTGTCAAAACATTGTTTGTTCCTTTTTTGAACAGTTTTCTTTAAAACAAAAACCTTCTGGACAGTGTTGAGACATTTTGTTTCGAAATGATTTACCAGAAAAAACGCACGCACGTTTTTCTTCTTCTTCCTAGATGTTACGTTTACGTGAATGTGAAAATATTTTTATTTTCTTCTGTTCTCAAATGTTGATTCAAGAACGAATAAAAACTTGTTGACACTTCAATGCAACAGATGTCTATCGCAGAAGGATAAAAAACAAACGTTTTAATCTGTCAAACGAGATCATAATGCATTTAAAAATGATAAAAAAACAAAAGATTGATGATATGGCTCATTACAAAAAGAAATGAACGATTTAGCTCGAGGCTACTTTTATGTTTGTATATATCTGCACGCATCATGACTGAATTAACGATCATTTCGATTTTTTTTATTCAAACACAAGATGCACCTATTCGTGATTTCTCTACTATTCATACTCAGTCGTAAGAAAAAAACGAGACAAAAATTCGATTTAAAATGAATATTTCTTTTCAGGTGATATTTCAATCAACAGCTTTGAATATCGTTCATCATCGCAGTGCACAGTTGTGCCATGTGCTCAATCTCATTTAGTTGATTGTGTTTCGGATAAACACGTTTGCTTTAGTTTTAAAACAATCAATGGTACGAATGTATGTGCACCAGCAAGTTCATGTGATTTAGTAGAACCATGTGATCAAAATGGTGAATGTTTATCAAAAACATCCGTATGCATTGTTAATTCATGCTGTCCTCAGCCAATATGTATGCCTTTACTTCTCACTGAGCTATGTACATCAGAAAGTTCGACGACAACAACAACAACAACAATGAGACCATCAACGATCAGATCACGAACACGAACAGCACCAAAGAAAAATCCACTTCGAAAAGTCGAAAGTATATAGTTTATAAATTCTTTTTTTCCTTGCTCATATTAAACATTGATTTTTTACTTGATCAGTCGAGAAAGATCATTTAACAGCAATGATTCACGCAAAAATCTGCCCAGACGCAACATGGAGTCAAACATCAACCATTGTCGCATCATTTTCCGATATCAATCCTCAAGATTTTTCCATCAATAACTTCGATGAAATCTTCATTCCCGATGAACTTAATCACACAATTCGAAAATATTCTCCTGATAGTTCGACAAAATGGTCGAAACCACTTGGATCAACTTATCTTTCTCAACCGACGAGTATATTCGTTGATTTAAGTGACAATATCTACATATGGGATTCGGAAAAATATCAAGTTAATTTTTGGTCATCGTCGAATCGAAATCTTCGAACATTACTTTCATTTGATCAATGCAAAAATTCAGCACAATTCAATCAAATTTGTTACGCAAATTCGATTGTCGCCGATGAAAATCGAACAATTTACATTTCAGAAAGTTCAAATGCGTATTCGCATACAAATCGTGTTATGAAATTTCAATTCAACACAACAGTTGGTCATGTCATTGCCGGAACATCTCGATCAGGTTCAGCTGCAAATCAATTAGATTTACCTCAAACAATTCTTCTCGATGCAGATGAAAATCTCTACGTAGCTGACATTGGTAATTCTCGAATACAGAAATTTTCGTTGGGCCAACGAAATGGCAAGACAATTGCTTCGATTGCTGAACTCATCGATTTCACAATGGATACAAATGGAGATCTTTACGTTTTGACTCAATCGGATAATACAATTCAAAGAATTCGACAAATGTCAATGTATCGAAATAAAGAAAACATTATTCGATCCGTTCAACAATCGAGTCGAATACATTTCGGTTTCGATGGTTCGATTTATGTTCTCAATGAAAAGAAAAAGTCGATAGACAAATTCGAAATTATCAATAATCATTGTTAGACATTTTGTAGTTATTCACACGTTTAAAATAATAAACTTAATAAAAATTATCTTCGGATTCGACACTTGAATTTTGTAGTTGATTATTCTCGATATCGATTTGATTACGTTGTCTTAAACAACCGCATAGTTTAAATCATCGACGAACACTGCGATATGCTAAAATACCGTAAACACTAGCAATCGTATTAGGCGTACAACCGATTAATATCGGATATAGGAAATAAATCGAATAATTGTAAGCAATTGAATAAACTAAAACACAACCGATAAATGGTTGAACACCAAATCCTAAATCAAATAAACAACCATGAATAATTGCAAATGAAACTAAAATCAATGTGGAATATTGCGCTAATTTCATTGAATATGTCTGTCGAAAATAGAACAAATGATGAGTCGATAGAAATTGATCGATAGCAGCTAAACATATAGTATAAAATGAAATAATTGCGCACGTATTCGAAAGTGTAAACCTTAATTTACACCAAATTTGTGATTGATTGATAACATCATCGCCATAGATTTTCGTTGAAAAGAAAAAATGCACATCGATTCTGTCGAAAACATTTTAATCGACTAAACACTGAAATATCTATTAAATTACCAATCGCCCCAAGCACACATAGAGTACATCCAATGTAGACAAAACATTGCTGAATGATATCACGGCTATTTATGGACATAATGTTAACGTCAATGACTTTTTTCTTATTAAAAAAAGAGAATTTAGTTTATTTATTAAAAAACAGGATCATTGACGTCAATGAAACAAATATTGTTCGCGTGGCACCGGTAATTAATGTAATCAAAAGAAGTAGACCAGATTGTTTGTATTAAGGTTATATTACAAGATATTTCGTTTCTTTTTCTTTTGAGGGCCTAATAGTACTTGGAAAAAAATCATCGCAGTAGTTCAGATGAACTTTAGAGCTTTATTTGCTTCGCTGTCGCTTTCTAGTTGTTTCGCTCGATATTAAATTATATACACACTCGGTAATGGTATCATTATTTAAGGTATCAAAATTCAATTTCATGTTTTTTTAGTTAAAAAATTAATCCTTAAAGATAATTGAAATGTTTTCGATATAATTAAACTTGTATATAAACCAATAGAAAATGGAATATTAACAAGAAATGAAGCGATTTTTAAAAGAAAACTTTCAAATATTAGTTGTTGATTCATAAGAACATAAGCCATTAGAGAATTGAATATGACTATGTAAACTCAATTGAAATCATTAGTAGGAATTTTACAATGTCACTGTTTTTTTTAATATTTTTTAAGAAAAATGAATTCGATCAAGACTATATATATTTATCGTTCAAAGCTTATGTTAATTGCTTTCTAAGGAGATCAATTTAGCAAATTTATCCATTGATGTCGTTTAAAATTCCATTCAAATGCAACAATATAAATATTCTTATCTCAATCACACGACTAATACTTCTCGTGACAAAGTAACACGTTATTGAATGTCAACATATCTGTATACAAGTAAATTAGCGATGATAAGTTGTTTTTGGATTGACCTATTTTCCGAATTTTAAGTAAAATAATTGTATAGTGCGCTAAAACAAGTATATAAATTATTACCGAGCCTCTGCCTTCCGATATCTTTGCTAAAAATATTCATAGAAAATCCTAGATTCCAAAAATCTGCCCAAAGCAAAATATTTTTATCAAAGGTTCAACTTCTGACCTATTAATCCAAGAACTTATGCAAATTCGGAACATTTTAAATTATTATTTCAGTTCATAATATAGAACATGATTTATCAAAAACAGACTTGTCAACTTGCACGTCAAAATCAGAGAAAACAAATGAAACAAAATCTATAAAGAATGAAAACATTTTAATATCCTTTTGCACTTTATTAATTCCGATAATTCACATGAAAGGAACGAGGCATAGCTATTTCATTGACTGTAAAACATGAACATAATAAATAAGAAAACTTTTTTTTTCTCAGAATATTCATTAGTAATCGAACTCCTTCGTTTCTCTCTCTCTCTCTCGTTTTTATAAACAGCTAAATATTAAAAGATAGAAGTTTAAACTTCTATTACCCCTATAACTAGAGTACGTGCAGCAGTATTTGTTAGTTATTAATAGAAAAAGATGTACATCAATTAAATTTTTGTGTTAAATTGACTGTTATGGTGATCTCAGCCGTAAAACTTTACAAATAATTTGTGTTTTTGAGCGAAACAAGACGGGATCTTGCATTGTAATGACGCAAACGTTAAACATTAAAATTAGACGGATGTAAATCTTGAGGGAATCGAAAATAAGGAGAGTTAGTTTTCGATTTGAAGCTTACGAAGAAAATCAAATCGAACTTCTAATATAATAATGAGTCTAAAATTAGTATACACTAATTATAGAGATAAAGCTCGTCAGCGAACAGTTTTTTTCTGTAATTTAAATTTAAGATTTACTTGAATCGGAGAAATGAAGGGTGTTGAGGGTATTGTCAATGAAATGACACTAATTATAATACGTGCGTAGGTGATATTCATGAATACACTGTTCCTTTGTGTTTACTTAGGCATATACAAATATGAAAATATGACAAACATTTTTCTTTTCTTTTTGATATAATTTTATTCTAGCGATTATATCGAGTTTTCTAACAATTGAAAACGCAAATGTCAGACGAAACTTCATCGAAACCTGATCAAACAATCGTATTTTGGGTTTATCTTTTTATGTTTATTTTGTCAGTTATCTGTTCATTATTTATACTCTCGCAATTTTTCGTCAAACCAACTCTACGTAAAAGACTTCACAATCATATTATTCTCATTGTTGTCACCTGCAGCTTCATTCAGGTTATCTGTGAATTACCATTTGTCTTAGCATTTTTTCGAAATCAAACAGCTCTGTATCCCTCATATTTATTCTGCACAATTTGGTGTTTGATCGATTATCCATTTAATGTTATCATTTTAATGCTAATCTGTTATGGTTCAATTGAACGATATCTTCTCGTATTTCATCGAAATATGATTACTAATCATTTAATTCTTCTTCATTATCTACCAATTGCTTTCTGTTTGATTTATCCTTGTGTTTTCTATATTGGTATGATTTGTTTTTATCCATGTACCCAACAGTATGATTACACGCAAATAACATGTCAAGGACCGTGTTATCTATTCGAACAAATCCCAGGTTCAGCTGATCTGTTGATTAATATGGCAACACCTATGACTATATGTGTTATAGTAAATTTAACAATTATTATTCGAGTTCTACATAAAAAACATCGTATGAAACAACAACGCAAATGGAAGAAAAATCGTTTTCTTGTTTTACAGTTGATGTCTATTGTTTTCGCTCATAATCTTGTTTGGTTACCAATCATTCTTTCTCTTTTATACACGCTTTTTTCACCGGTTGTTGAGCAAGCAATAATTGATCTTAGCGTCAATATGTTTACTTATAGTATCTATATTGTCATTATGATTTGTCCGTTTATATCATTAGGTGGTTTGACAGATCTCCATCCGACTATTTATTCGAATCTATGCGGGCGTATTCAGCGACAACAAAGTCGTGTTCAACCAATAACACACACACCAGCTGGATATATATAACTTTGAACTTTCTTTCTTCTTTTTTTCAATAAATAGAATTACCTGCGTCTGCCATTTCTTTCCTGTCTTGTCGTGCTAATTAAAGAAAAGAACATTAGGTGACAATTATCGAGAGAAAATATGCAAATTATATGTTACTTTTTTATAAAATATGAATGCTAAGTTCTGGTTGAATGAGAAACCTAATTATTACGAACAAGTATTACTAATTGAATAGCAAATGGTACGTAAAGTCGAGTCTCTAGTCGTAAAGATATGATTCCAGCGTCTACGATTGATCGATCCTATTTTGTGAAACATCGAATTAAAATCGCCATTTTCTGGTTTATTCTGTTTACTATTGTATCAATGGTAATTGGAATTACTGTGATTTGTTTGACATCATCGAATAATTCCGAAATTCAATGTGAAATAACATTTCAACAATCGATTGAGCCGATTTATACGTATGATTCTCAAGCACAACATTTAGCTACCGGTGATTTTAATCGAGATTCGTATTCTGATCTTGTTATTGCTAATACTCATGTGCATAATATTGGCATTCGTTTCGGTCAAAACAATGGATCGTTCAGCGAAGAAACGACTTATTCGACTGGTTCGAATTCTTATCCACAATGGGTTGGTGTTTTCGATGTTAATAATGATTCTCTACTTGATATTATTGTAGCAAATTATGGTACGAATAGTCTCAGTTTGTTTTTCGGCGATGGTCAAGGATATTTTACTAATCAAACAAGAATTTCATTGAATTCCTCTCGGCCACAATCGATTGCTATTGGAGATTTAAATCATGATAACCATTCGGACATTGCCGTTGTCAATGATGGTACTTTCGATTTAATTATTTTCTATAGTCTAGGTAATGGTTCGTTCGAATTTGCCAATTCATATTTCATGGGTTTCGATAGTCAACCGTATTCACTTGTCATTGCTAATTTCAATCACGATAATGACGCCGACATTGCAGTCATTAATTATGGTACGAGTGAATTAGTTATTTTTTTAAGAAAAGGTGAGCGAACAAGCTCGATATCGAGATATTCGACTGGACATCGAACTCAACCGTGTTCGTTAACAATCGGTGATTTTAATCATGACAGTCATATTGATATTGCAATTGTCTTTTTTACTACTGATGATATAAGTATTTTTCTCGGTGATGGTTACGGACAGTTTCGAAATGAAATGACTATCTATTCAAATCAATCGTCGAGTCCATGTAGAAAATCGATTGCTACCGGTGATATTAATCAAGATACTCAACTTGATTTAATCGTTTCTCAAACAAACGATAATGTCATCAAAGTATTTATCGGACAAGGCAACGGTTTATTTACATTAGAAACCACACAATCAACAGGCATCAATTCTGAACCACCTGCTTTCGTTATCGATGATTTCACTCGTGATAATCAATTAGATCTTGCAGTTATCAATTCCCGAGCAAATCGTCTTGTCATTTTATCTTCCTATGCTCATCGTGCAACGATCAATCAAACAATCTATTCGACAGGCATTGGTTCTCATCCGAATTGTCTGGCGACTGGAGATTTTAATAATGATAATTATACGGATATTGTTGTTGCGAATAATATCGGGAATAATATTGGCATTTTTTTGAATTCAATTGATGGAAAATTTAGTGAACAAGATGCTCTCTGGATGGAAGACGAAGGATCAGAGCCAACTGTTGTCGTCACAGGAGATTTTAATCATGATAATTATCTTGATCTTGCTGTGATACTTGAAACATTCAATCGAATACAGATTTATTCGGGAGTAGGAAATGGTAGTTTTGAATTCGAACATCGAATTGATTTGGGTGATGATTGGGATCCAACAGCAATGATAACAGCTGATTTGAATAACGATACATATTTGGATTTATTAATAACTAGTTGTTCGAAAAATCAAATTGCAATTCTATTTGGATCGATTAATGGTTCATTTTCTCAGAAAGTTATTTATTCAGTTATGCGACATTCATGTCCGATTTATATTGCGACAGGTCATTTCAATGATGATCAATTCTTAGATTTCGTCACAGCAAATTATGTATCATCAACGTTGAGTATATTTTTCAATGATGGAAATAGTCTATTGCAAAAACAATCGATTCTATCCGTCGATAATCTCGGTCCATATCATCTAGCTATCGGAGATTTAAATGATGATGGACGTGAAGATATCGTTTTTACTGTTCTAGATTCTTTTGTTCTTGGTATTCTATTCAATATTGATAATGAGAAATTTACTGGTGTTCAACGAATTCCAATCGATTCGCAAATTTTATCTGGATCGATTGTTCTTGGATATTTTAATGTTGATACGAAATTAGATATCGTTGTAACAAATCCCGAGAAAAACAGTGTGACAGTATTCATTGGTGATGATCAAACAATGTTTACGAATCAATATACAATTGAACTCGAAGATATATCTGATCCATTCTCGATTGTCAAAGGTGATTTTAATCATGATGATCGAGATGATGTTGCTATTGCCAATCTTGGCACAGATGACATCAGTATTTTAATAAATGGTTATGAAACTAGTTTTCGACAAGAAGATATTTACAATCAACAGGCAAGTTTACGTCCGACATCGATTATTATCGGTGATTTAAACAATGATAAGCAGTTAGATCTTGTTTTGACAAGTACAGCATATGATACAGTAGGAATCTTTACAGATTTTCAAGATGGTCGTTTTACAAAAGTAAGAACATTTGAAACAGGCCGAGATTCTTATCCACGAAATGCAGCCATTGGTGATTTCAATCACGATGAATATTTAGATCTTGCTGTAATCAATTCATGGGCTGATACTTTGATGATTCTACTGAACCCATTGAATGAGACATTGTCGTTTGAATATTCAATTGGATCGAATTCATCACCGAATTCAATCGTTACCGGAGATTTGAATAATGATTCTTGGACTGATATTATTATTGCTAATTATGATACCAATAATATTGGTATTTTTCTTGGTTACGATTATCCAACATTCGTCAATGAAAATCGAATATTTTCTAGTCGAGGTGCATGTCCATGTTATTTAGCTGTAGCTGATTTGAATAACGATTCCAATTCAGATATGATCCTTGTTCAATCACAAGCAGATGTACTCGATGTTTATCTAGGTTCTGGCGATGGAACATTTACACTTCTTTCCGAAGCATTCGATTTAGATGTCAATTTCTCTGAGCCAACGATAATTGCGCTTGCAGATTTTAATAATGACAAATATGTTGATTTTGCAATACTCAATGTTGAAACTTTGACTATCGGTATATTCTTAGGTGAAGGTACGGGGGCATTTGATGAAGCTATGTCTCTATCGATCGATGCAACATCTGCTATTTCTATTGCTATTGGTGATTTCAATGGTGATAATCAACAAGATGTAGCTTTTATTTCACAACGAAATGGTAAAGTTGGTATTTTTCTAGGTTATGGCAATGGTTCATTTACTGATCAAGTAACTTATTGGGTTACATCAGGATTCCTTCCGTATCCAGTTGACATTCAAGTCGGTGATTTTAACAATGATAACATATCTGATATTGTTGTTGCCAATATCCTAATGAATAACATTGGCATTTTACTTAGTCAACCGAACGGTACATTTCAAAATATGATATTCTATGCGACCGGACTTTTATTCGGTCCCAGTGTATTAGCAACTGGAGATTTAAATCAAGATAGTTCAATTGATATCATTGTTGCCAATCGATTTTCGAGAAATATTGCAATCTTTTTTGGCAACGGTAATGGTACGTTTTCGTCTTCACCACTAACATATACAACTGGCACGAAATCTTATGTCACGTCGATTACTATTGCTGATATGAACAATGATACAATCCAAGATATTGTTCTTACTGATACAGCAAGTGATCAAGTTAGTATTTTCTTTGGATTAGGTAATGGTTCGTTTTTACATTGGAAAGGTTATTCGACAAATGTCAATTCGGATCCGAATGCACTTGCTGTAGCTGATTTTGATAATGATGGTCGAATCGATTTTGCTGTTTGTAATTCGAATAAAGATCAGGTTTTAATCTATCTTCGATATCAAAATGAACCATTCGGAAATGAAATAACGATTTCAACGGGTTCAAATTCTGCTCCTTTTGCAATCACCATCAATGATTTCAATCGTAACGATCGATTAGATTTAGCTGTAACAAATACAAAAACAAATACAATTCAAATATTTCTCGATTTTGATAGTCAAACATTTTCTAAACAAACAAGTTATTCGACTGGATTGGATTCATTTCCAACTGATATTACAAGCGCCGATCTCGATCATGATCAAAACATCGATATTGCTTTTATAAATTCGAATTCTAATGAACTATGTATTCTATTCGGATATGGAAATGGCAGTTTTTCGCAATTGATTGTTTATTCAACAGGATTTGGATCTTTACCTGGATCTCTTACTATAGCTGATCTAAATCAAGATAATCAACTCGATATTGCTATTGTAAATACTGGCATTGATTCGTTATTAATTTTCTATGGATTTGGTAATAGAACATTTCAAACACCAAGATCATATTCATTCGATTATAATGCTAAACCAATAGCAATTCTAGCTGGAGACATCAATAATGACATAAAATTGGATCTTATTGTTGCTAATTATGGCTTAGGCTATATTGATATACTTTTACGAATGTGTTCAATTGATATTTTTACTTAGAACTTCTATATTTCGTTTTAATTAAAATATACTGTATACTCGATATACGTTTCTATCGTATAGATCGTCAATGTCCTTTTTCTTTCCTTTCTTTCAAAACCACATATATTTCGTTCTTTTTTTTTTCGTTTTTATTCTCAATGATATTATATATATGTGTTTATTCAAGCATATCTTCCCTTCTGTTGATCATATTCAAAACGTACATTCATATGCATATCTATTTCTATTAAACATACACACTAAATATCATGCTTAAGCAACTGTCACCCAAAGGACCCGATCCAGTTACACAGTCATGGTTTCTCTGTGGTTCACCATGGCCAGTTATAATCATGACCATATTCTATCTTGTCTCAGTTCCTTATGGCAAGAAATGGATGTCTCAACGTGCCAAGCCGTTCAATGTTCGATTACCAATGATAATTTACAATTTCTTAGCTATCATCGTCAATGCATATGTTGTTTATTTAGCTGTTCGAACGATAACCTTAAAGTCTTATCGAATATATTGTCAAGGTGTTATGCATGGACCTGAAGATCTTTATCTTGCCGAAGCTTCGTGGTGGTATTACATATCGAAAGGTTTCGAATTTTGGGATACATGGTTTTTTATTCTAAATAAAAAATTCACTCATATCAGTATTCTTCATGTTTATCATCATGCCACAATGTTTCCTATTTGGTATCTTGCGACGTAAACTACCATTCGCACGAGTGCACTTCCTTTATTTTATTTGTTGATTTTCTCTTTACAGACGTTATGCACCAGGTGGTGAAATCGCTCTACCTGTCATTGTCAACGCATGTGTTCATGTTGTTATGTATCTGTATTATGCATTGTCTGCCATGCATATTCAAAGAAATTTATTAGCTCGTACGAAACTTTTCGTAACAATTATTCAAGTATGAAAAGATTCTTTTTTCTTTTGATTTTTGTCGTTCTTTTTAATTATTAGATTAGTCAATTTGTTGCTGCAGCAATCGGCTGTATGTTTCGTTTTTATGCAATGTTCATTGAAAACGATCAATCATGTTATGATTTTCCTGTTTTATTTGTGTTAATATTTCTTACACATTCCGTATCATTACTATTTCTATTTTCGAATTATTTTCTTCAAGAATATATTTGGAAAAACAATCGAAAATCGATACCTCAACCGAAAAAGAACGGTTATATCACTACCTCGCACAAATCCGAATAGACCCATTTCTCTATCTTATTTCGTTTCGTTTTTTTTTCTTCTTTTTCTTCGTTTAATAAAATAAAAATTGATAAGATATTTATAAAATAAATGATAAGAACTTTAAACATTGCTCTTTTTTTTCAACAATTATAATGATGATGACAACAACCACCACAATGAATGACGTTGAAATGAAAGATTATGTTCAATATTCTGATCTTGAGGAAGAACCATTAGTTTCATTACCTCCTATAACAGCTTACGAACAAATGCCGTTAGTTACTCTCGGTGAAGCACTTGAATCTTTAGTTTCAATTGTTCCTGACATAAAACAAATGCTCGAACAAATCAAAAAGAATTCAACTGAAATTCAAGACGATCTAACACGAGACGAATCGGATTCGATTCGATTGTATACGATGTCATGGGAGCCAAAAGAACAATCATTTAGTTTACTTCTTAATCGAACATTACGTAATGACAATCGAGAAAAATTAAAACCCTGGCATTTGTATTTGAAATTATTTTTCAAAGCATTATCTAAACTTCCATCGAAACATTGTTATGTCTATCGTGGTATAGGAACTGATTTAACACAAGAATATAGTCAAGGCAAGATATTTCTTTGGTATGGTTTTGCTCTATGTACGCAATCGATTGAAAAATTTGAAACCGAACAAAAACTACTCGGAACAGATCAACGAACACGTTTTAAAATCGAATGTAAATCAGCTAAAGACATTCGAAATCATACGTATCAAAAACTCAATGAAAATATTCTTCTTCTTTCAAGTCAACGATATAAAGTCACATCGATTATCGATTCGAGTCAAGGTCTACACATAATTCAAATCAAAGAAATCGATGTTAGTCTATCATCAACAAATCGAGATCATGCTGCATCAATAAGTCTACCCATAACACCAGTTAAACCATCAGTTAATATTTCAATTCAAAATACATCATTCTGTTCTGTTGTATTAAAACTCACAGGTTCAGTCTCGTCTGTTTATCATAATCCTCAATTAGAAGATTTATTATGTTTAAGTAAAATGAATTCACCGATTAATTTATATGCACGTGAATTAAACGATCAAGACATGTCGATTATTGTTCAACGTGCAATTATTGATAAGAAATGTAAATGTCTCTATTTAACCGGTAATCAAATTAGTAATCAAGGTGTATCAATTCTTGCCGATGGTTTATATAATAATTTCAATTTAATCGAATTAGATCTTTCGGATAACTATCTAACGGATTTCGGCGTTCAATTTCTCATGGAAATTTTAATAACAAATCAAACTATTCTACAAAAACTTCATCTCGGTTCAAATAATATTACTGATATAGGAATTGAACACATATCGAATATGTTAAAAACGAATCAAACAATAACACATTTATTTCTCAACCGAATACATATGACAAATCATGGTGTTCATCTGTTAGCCAATAGTTTAGGTTTAATTAATAAAACTTTGCAAGTTCTTTCGTTGTCAGCCAATGGTTTAATTAATGATTCAAGTGTTGATTCATTGATTGATATGTTACAACAAAATCAAACATTGAAAGGGTTAGATTTGAAATATTGTCAATTCACTGAAGATAATCGACATCGATTGAAACAAATCGCTCATGAAAAACAAGGATTTAAACTTTTAACAACGAAAAAAGACAAGCAATGTTTTGTATCGTGAATCGTTCTCGTTTTGTAATAAAATAGTCGTACGATGTTCTCTTTTTTCATTCTAATGAGTCATACGATACTTATAGAGAAAAAAAGAACAAAAAAAAACCGAGCATATATCGAACATGGAGATTGAGTGCAAAATGCAAATGTTCGATGATGATAGTCAATTATCGAACCTTGAACTTTCAATAATGAAAACCAGACAAGCATCACATACAGATCGTGTTTTAGAAGAACTAATCGCCGAATGTAATTCATCAATCATTGATCTTTCTCATCAAGATTTAACTGATGATGATATGAAGCAAATTATTGATTTAGCTATTCGAAAACGACAATGCCAAGAAATAAAACTCGGTTACAATCGAATAACATCGAATGGAATGAAAATTTTAGCTGAAATATTCAATGAAAATGTCCCATTGCGACGAATGAATTTATTTCATAATCAAATCGATGATCAAGGTGTTGCTTATTTCTCAAATTCAAATTTTAATCTTCAAACACTTTTTCTCGGCGAGAATCAAATCACAAATCACGGTGCTACAACTCTCGCTCAACTCATTCGAACAAATCAAACTTTAACTCAACTCGGTCTTGCCAAAAATCAAATCACCGATCAAGGCATGATCGAACTTGCCGACAGTCTTGCGCACTCGAATACTACATTAAAAGAATTGTATCTCTGGGGCAATCATTTAGTTAATGAAACATGTGTCGGTGCATTCGCTGATATGCTTGTTTACAATCGAACATTGAATAAATTAGTTCTATTCGATTGTAATCTATCGAATATAAATAAAACACGATTGAGAGATGTAGTTCAATGTCGACAAGATTTTCTTTTAGTTTTTTAAAATATTTTATTCAAATAAAATTCTGCAAGAATGGATCATCTGTTCGACTTGATGATGGCGTATAAATTAAAGCCGATTGATGCCGATGAAATGAAATTTGTTCGAAATTTCTATTCGATTTACAAATTATTCGAAAGAATTGTTCACGATAGATACTTGCAGAGAAAACATAGAGAAAAAACGAAACGAAATAATCGCATTGTTGCCATGCAACAAAAATCAAACGTAGAACAATGACATTGGCCGTTAGAGTCGATGGAATTAATGTATTAAGACTATAGATAAATCCGAATGGGAGAACGAATATTAAATGTGCTGTTATTTGAAGAATTAACATTCTTGTTAATTGCCACTGTGTTCGACGTTTTCGTTTTCGTTGAGATAATATTAAAATAACTGAGTGATTGAATTGTCGATGGATATTATTTATTGTTGATAAACCTAAAATGATCAATACAATTGGTGATAGAATATAATAAATTAATATTTGACTAAATGTATAAATTTGACTGATTAAATGAAATCTTCCGAGACATTTATCGGCATGTTCATTCCAATGATAAATGACTACTATTGGTAATGTAAATACAATACAGACTAAACTAGTTAGAACGATATGTTGTTTAGCTAAACGAGTTATTGTTTCCATCGATTGATATGAATATAAACGTGAACTTGAATGATATCGATCGATTGATGCTAAAATTAACATCATATTTGCTTGTAATGGTAGAAGAAAAAGAATATAGGAAAATATTTTGCAATTTATTGACCCATTGAGATAGTTTATTGAAAAACCACGTGCAAATAGAATCGGACATATGAAACAAGTATAGATCAAACTTAAATAGGAATAAATAAGAAAATAATATGTGCACAATGATGAACGGAGAGTACGAGATGATAAAATACGAATATTTATAGTATTCGTTAATATTGCAAGAAAAAAA
>ERZ781399.1673-NODE-1673-length-19266-cov-4.054084_pt1 | contig 19266 bp, 21 predicted proteins | sample MGYA00511014_ERZ781399 | MGnify/ENA primary metagenome ERZ781399 (study PRJEB29847, sample SAMN06458254) | wastewater metagenome | isolation source: Wastewater bioreactor | place: South Africa: Cape Town | study: EMG produced TPA metagenomics assembly of the...
GGCCGATAGCGACGAAGTCTCCGGTCGAGTTTTGACTGGATGAAGCAATTGTAGATCCAATTACATTTATAATCATCGCAGAAAAAAGAAAACGAGAATAATCATTCTTGTATACCACTGGTATTTTTAGCTTTTTTCTTTGATGCAGCCGATGCCTGAGACATTGAGCATAATTTAAACATCGGATGTTCAAGTTGAAGAACCTCCAAAGCTAAATAAAAGAATTACACAGTTTAATATTGACATTTGATTTACCCATATTTGCATCTGGGAAAACAATAAGTGCATGTGTTTCATCAACCCATTTGATATCGAATTTGCTTCGACTGTTACGAAAGAAAAACGATAAAATCTCTTGAAAATCAGATTGCCTTACGTTAGCGTTTGAAATGCAGTAAAAAGATCTTCAGTACGAAAAGTCGATGGAAAATTTGATACTTCAACAACATGTGCAAAATCAGCTTCCTTTATTTGCATATCCTGTACTGACCATTGACTGTAATCATTTACCGGTTTTTTAATATGCAGATTCTGTTTGAATTTAGTTTGGATCTTTAGATTAAACAAGTAAAACTACAATTTTCCTTCTCGTAGAAATCAAATTTTACTTCTTGAGTAAGATCGTTATTCAGAGAATTATCACTACTATCTAATAGTTTCTCCCAATCATCACCATCATCATCATCGTCATTATTATTCTGTTTACTGTCAACTTTTTTATTCTCTTCAACCGATGTTTTCGTTTGAAGTGGCGGCGGAGTTGGTGTCGTCGATTGAGCTGGTTGACTTCGTCGGGACGGTGGTACGTATGGTTCAGCAGATGGACGTGCTGGTTTACTTTTCGTTGTTTTAGCTACATTTTCAGTTGATGCAGAAGCCGGAGTCGGACTTTCAGGATTCGTATTACTACGTCTTGGTGGTTTATATAACGCTTGATCTGGACGACGTCTAATTCAAACAATTGAGATTTACATTCACTCGTGCAAATGTTTACTTTGTATTCGATTCATTGTTTGCTGCAGATGCTCTATTATTCAATGATTAGACAAAAGGAAGAACATTTTTTTTCAATAAACATACGTATTCGTTTCCTCCATTAATTGTGATTTAAAACAGATAATAGTTCGTCGAGAATTTTTCTCCTCGCCAACCGAAAAACTAAACAAATTCGGATACTTTTTATCACGAAGTTGATGTAAAATCAAACGATGACGCGAGGATAAAGATGGAAAAAGAAGAATACTACAAAACAACAAAATCATTCAAAAAAAAATCAAGAAAAAGAGAAGCTCGAAAAAGACAAAATCCCACGCACAAGGACGTATCAGTCGATAGATTGTATTTGTTCAATTCATCGGTAATCAAATCAAGAAACTAATCATCAGCAGCCGTTAAATAACGACCGCACATATTCCTTTTCAAATCAAATCTAAAACTGACAATATCGATTACTGAAGAATAATATTTGGATTTTATTGTTTGACGAATAAAAAGAAAAATGAAATTTCTACGAACAATAAATGAATGCACAATATCAAAAAAAGAACGAGCTCGAATATATTGATTGACTTTCTTGTAACTAACTGTTCATCATCAATCTGACTTTCACTCATAGAAACAAAAAAAAACAATCGGTTAGTTTAGTTAAACTACAATGAAATCAATAATAAAATGAGATAAAACTTAAAAATAGATGAGAAATATTTACAGAAAAATCTAGAGAAATAAAAGAAGTAGATCAATCATCAGAAACTTGTCCAGAGCAATCACACAGAGAACGAGAAAAAGAATCTATTGGCTCTCTCGGCTAAGATTAGATGACACTATTTATCGAGATATATGTATATTCTGTGATTGATCTGGATAAGTAGGACCTGAATTTAGATTAAAAGAGAACGGCCAGGATTGTTTTGATTGTATGACGTCGGATCGTCGTCGTTATCGAATTCATTGGTCAAACGTTGACGATCGAACGTATTCGAAATTCTAGAATAAATATTCTCGTTTTCATTGAATAAGAACTCGAAAATTTACATTGGCTGTTTCGAATCTTTTCGAATGGAAAATCGACGAGCTAATTGATTGAATTTGTCCATTGAAGCTTTTGAAAAATAGAATCACCGTATTTTATTTACAAAAATCAAGGTCAATCTACTTTTTCCCATGTGTTTTAGTCGAGCAATAAACTCTTCATTACTCTCGTGTTTGCCTGAATCAAATTCGTTGACACACGGAGCAGGTGGCAATGCCATTGGTTCTGTATTATCTACGATCGAAGAAATGAGCAAAGAAAGAAAGAAAGAAAAAAGCTCGATGAAAATACCTCTGCCGTAGGAATATTCTTCATTTTGAGTGATTGGGTTTTCGGGGACCATTGATGCTTGAAAAAAAGGACGTAGAAAACGAAAGAATATAGTGAAATGTTTGAGTACTTCGCATGGTTTGCCCGTGTTCGATTTGTGTGAGGACGTTTTGAAGCATTTTAGCTCGGATTTTTGGTGTTTTCGGTGTTTCGACTGTTGGAGGCGTGGGTATAGGCAATGGTTTGGTACTAAGAAGATTACTAGGTCGACGTTGTTGAGTTGATCGAGTCGATTGATCTAAATATTGATTTCGTTATTTAGTAGAATCGAAAATCAATCGAACCTGAACGAAGTGCCGTCAGAAAATCTTTATTATGTCGAAGTTCATTCAAAAATTCTTCATTTTGAAAAAGTTTCATTAAATATTGATCGTCGAGATATTTCGATCCGTCATTCTTTGCTTGAGCATTGAGTTCTGAGGTTTTTAACAATTTTACTTGGAGAAAATCATCAGGCAAATCTCCGATATAACAAACACGTGTTTGTCCGTATGATGTTCTCCATTTTCGAACTTGAAGTTCTTGTTGAATGGGATAGTTACTAAAACATATCGAAAGAAAAAAGAATGAAAAACAAATTTCTGTTATTATTTTGATTACGAATCATTGGAATAATTAGTTGTTGTTGTTGTTGGTTGATACGGTGATGCAGTCGCTGAAGAATGTTGTGGAAGTGCTTGAGTAGTTGTTTCGTGACCAGGATCTAGAATTCAATTGATTAAATATGCTAATAAAGGAAAACAGAAGGATCTGTTTACATGGTGGTGGATCGTCTTCGTAGACATTTGGAATAGCTGGTAATTGTCGAAGAGGTGTTGATGGTATTGTCTAATATAAGAAAATTGAAACATTTTGTTTTTTTTTGTTGGAATTTTATAAATGAAGTACTTGTTGATTTTCTGTATCGATCGACATTGTCAGTAGATGATCGATAGTAATATCAACTTGTCCGTCATTTGATGCTAAGACACTTTCGATAACTGATGCATCTAAATTCGAGAACATTCGACGCAATTCAGCAATACTTGCAGATTTTGAAGAAGAGGATGATGATGCTGCAGCAGCCATAGCCATCTTAAATGCTAATAAGATATCTTATTTGAGATCAAATATAAAAAATCAATCTTTACCTTTTCTTTTTTTTTCTCTCCTTGATTTTACTTTCGTAGGGGTTTTACATCGTATAGACGTAACGTAATGTCAATTCAAGAACATGCTGCACTATCATCATTTTGCATTACATATATGCAAAAAAAACGCAACGTGATTGGATCACTATTTTGTTGGTTACTTAATCGAAGAAGAACGAACTAATACAGATATAGATGTCGTGTAAAAACAATTATGTAATTCTACGGTCCTCCTTCTCTTTCGTATAAGATACTCTAGTGGAAATTAGACCGAGTTGAACGTTGAATTGTTTAAGAGAAGAATAACCAGCAACAACGTGCGAATTGATGACATACCGTGGGATAAATTTGAACTTCTTGGTTGTTTTTACTGTTCACACATCCAAATAATAAAAGGGTCATGCCGAAAACTATATGAACAAAACACTCTCGTCTACGACTGGTAAATAGCAAAATTACGGACGAATACAAACAATCGTATCCGCTATAGAGATCAATATGTCGACTCTTGCTATATTCGTCGACTTCAAAACAGCCTTTGATATGCTGTGACACGCCGAAACAATAATAAAATTAAATAAATTTGAAATCAGAACGGAATTGTTAAGAAGCACCACTGGGAAAACATGCAAATGAAATATATTGATAAACGCTTCAATAACACACTTGTAGAAGAGGTATTTCTTATAACCGAGACAGCGAAGAACATTATTATCCAAATTATTTAAACGATTTATAGTTCTCCTTCTACTAACATTTTCCTAATTTTATGTAAGCACTCGAGAATGTGTTAATAAAACTTGAACCATCTATCAAGCGAATCCACAACGAACAACGAAATTCAGTAACACTAATTAAAGATAACTAACTGTATCAATTCCATCAGCAGACGTATTAGACGTTGTATATACTCAAATTGTAGCGAAACTGGAACGAGAGTTACTGACCTCTGTTGAAGTTAGCTAATATTCTACACCAATCTGAATGAGTTCATCTACATCTCTCGTTCCAAGATTAGCGCTACAAGGAAATGAACATTTTCCATAGCTAATAGCGACATTCGATTGAGTAAGACGAGGTCCTATGAGACTCAATCGATCGCCTCAAATGGTTCTATCTATTATTTATCTTGTTGTTTTTTTTTTCTTCTTTTTTTATATTATTGATTTTTTTCTGTTCGGAAAAGGTTATCATCGAATAATCTTAACTGCTTTTTCTCTCTCTCTTTTCGGGAATAATTAATCCTTATCTCAATCTTTTTTTATTGTATTTTCAGATATCATGGCGACTCGAGCAGCTGCATGTAAGTACAACGTTACGATCAATAAATCATCTGACATTTTTGTGTGAATAGTCTCATCGAAAATTCGAGCGCTGAATGATTTTTACAATAATGTCGCCAGTGGCATAACTCCACTACCAAATGGATACGACATAGCAAATGCCGTCAAATTCTTCTCTCAAGCTCTTCTCGGGTACGTAGTCCGAAACACGAGAGAAGCCTCGATAACTGAACATTTGTTTTCACAGAGTCTTGAAAGAAATGACAATTGAATCAAATCAAGAACAAACCACTGGCAAACATTCGTATCGAATTAGTAAATATCCAACATTGAACTATTCCTCACTTTATCATTCATTGATCAATCTAATCGACATTGTGCCATTGATCCAAACCGGAGACGTGGCTCTAGCTCAAGCAATTATCCATGCACTTGCATGTCTAGCGCCATTTCTACCTTATGAATTGCTCGATGCTTTACCTTATACATTTGCAACGACATTAACAACATTTCCATTCGATGTTCACAAAGAAACTATAGACATACTTTGCAATACGCTTTTGCCGATTAATATGGGTACAGAAAAAAATGTTTGTTGATCTAATTGAAAATGTTTTTTTTCTCTTAGCTTATACGGAGTATCCCGAGCATTCGATGACATTAACTTCGATTGCTTCGATTCTTTTTATTGTTTTTGAAAATATCGACAATGCCGGTAAGTCGATCGAGTTCATAGGAACGGAAAAAAAAACGCGAATTTCTCATTAGTTTATCATGCACAAATCATGGAATGTCTATTGAGTTTGAAAGCAGATTTGATTTACGTGAGTGACGAACTGTCGAAATGAAATTTAAAAAAAACATTGCTGATCTATTGTTGAATTAGGATCTTCTGTTTGTCATTGCTCATGGAGCTGCATCAGCTCGATCTGCTGCATCGAATTTATTATTCTTCTATTGGCCGATGTTGAACCCGACGGGTGTCGATCGACGTTCGATCCATTTCAAATTCTCTCGTAGGAAGATTGCGATTTTTTTCTCTCGAAAATCGAATTGATTTTAGCTCGAAAGCCTGTCATCTGTCAAACGGAACGGTGTTTAGAACGACGAAATATCGCGTCGAAAGTGTGCGTGAACATTCTCTTGTCGATGCACGGGCACGATACACCTCCGCCACTGTACATGTGCACTGATTGCTACAAAAATGCCTCGAAAGAAGTTCAAAAATACTGCCGAAATGTTCTTTGTCCTGTTTCTGAAATCGATTTGCATTGTCAAAATAAGGTAGAAAACTTGTTTTTTGCACTTCCAAAACGGAAAATCTCGAACTTTTCGATGTTTAGTTATGCATATCCGAGAAGAAAATAACACATGCAGTTTGCTATTCAATTGAATGTTCTATTTCCAATGGAAATCATCCGATAAGTTTATGTCGGCAATGTCATGAACGACGACATATTGATTCGAATCATGTCTATCAGGAGACTTTAATCGACATGTGGCGGCTGTCAGCCGATGTGCAGAATCATTGTGTCGAGGCGATTATTAGTTTGTTACGTGAGACGGATAATTCCGAGGAGAAACGAATTGTTGATTCGATGAGCGATGAGAAAAAGTCGATTCTTGTTGAGAATCTTGATAATACAACGAATATGGTCTTGAGTTTGGATATTGATGTTGGAAGGAAACTACTCAGTCGATATGGAATTTATCTCATTTTGGGTTTAATCGAACCGACGTCATACGGACCACCGGTACGCATTGTTTTTTGAGTTCTTTGAAATCGATAATTTGAGTTTGAATTTAGGAAATTTTCGGGAGAATTTTAAGTATGCTGTTTCTTTGGTTTCATTCGACGGTTCGTTTACCAGGAAATGAAATCGGAAGTGTTCTCGGCAAGTTAAAATCCGAAGTAAATCATTGATCAGAACAAATCGATCGATACATATTTCTGTTCTATTTAATTAGTACGTCATTCCATGGTTGAAATCCGTGGTCAAAGAACATTACGAATTAGTCATAGGTTTACTTTTGCCACATCCCGTCGAATACGCTAAAGTCGGCGGTATTTGGTAGGTTGAACATGAGTTTTGACTCGTTCGAGAGAAATTCTCCTTTTCCTAGGGAAACAATGGCCAATCGAACAACACAAGTCAATCAATGTTTAAATAAATTGTATGATTTAATGCCCGATGGAATCATTACTTATGAAGTAATTCGATTCTTGACTTTGATTCGAGGTTTTAGTGGCTTTTGTCTTGCAGATTTGGGATTATATAATGCCGTATTGGATGGAATCAATACGATTGGAAGTACCAGAAAATGATCTCTCGGATTTAAATTTACTTTTTCGGTAGAAATCTTTGATATAGAAATCGATTTTTTTGTATTTAAATAAACTAGAAAAATGTTCGACCCCGATCCAGACATGTCGCCATCGTCATTAACTCGCGATCAACTCTATAATTTCATCACCGATCGTTTCCAATCTCCAGCTCCAGCCAACGTTCAAGAACAAGCTCTTCAATGGCTTCAAATTCTCTGCATCATCGATATTTACATTCCCGTTCCCCTACTCGTTCAAATCTTCATCACAGGCATAAATTCTCTTCAAAAACTCGAATCCCGTGCTCAACGTCGCGAGCATTACACCATAGCTGGCTCGTCATCCAACGAACAATCGATTGACAACGGACTAAACCTAATGATGTTGTCACAAGATGACGCCAATCTAACCAATCCAACCAGCGCTCTCACTGGTCTAACAACAGTTTCTTCGTCGTCAACAGCGAATAAATTTCTCGTTTTCGATACTTATGAAACTTATCGTGCGCATCGACATCAGCTAATGCTACAGCAAATGACTGGACAGGAGATGGTTTCGATTATCAAAGAAGAAGAAGAGGAATTTATTATCAATGAAAGTGAATTGAATTCAACGTGTTGTATTATGATGATTGACATGACACTCAAACAAATGGAACTTCAACAATTGCCGCAACATCAAGGAATGTACAATCCTCTATCGAAAGAAATCTTATCTCTAATGAATAAGGAATTGATTTTGCCGTGGACTCGTCGTCATCGTTGTCGAACCTCATCAAGTCAATGTTCATTTTGCGAAGAATATATTCTCTGGTTTTCCATCGCACAAGATATTCTCAAATACATTTCACCTCGTGATGAAATCAAATTGCCCGAACTCGAATTGCCGAATATTCACGAACTGAAACAACAACAATTAAAACTACAACAGCAGCAGCAGCAACAACAACAACAACAACAAGCGACGATTTCAACTGCACGATCGCCGAGCAAACCGCGATTCAGTGCAGATAATCAAAGTTCGAAATCATCGGCATCGTCATCGTCATCCTCGTCGGAATCATTGAACAACGAAGAAGAGCAAAAAACAACGATAGCACCAACGACAACAACAACAACAACTGTTGTGCCATCGGCAACGCCCGAATTGAAGGTTGAGAATAATCCCGATGGCGGCATTTGGATAACATCGCAAGGCGTTTTCTATTTTAAATTAAATACGCTGCATATTCATTTGCAATTCTTCTATTCAGTACTCAAAGTGAGAGTCGAATCGATTTGTTGTTCTCTGAAAAATTTGTTTGGCGTTTAGGAATTAGATCGAGTGATTGACATCGATGCACTTTATTATTTACTATGTTGTTTGAAACTACTGATTCTCAATGATGAATGTTTAGAAACTGCAGCCAAAGATAATCGAGGATTTCTCTCTTATTGTTTAGAAAAACTACTCGTTCCACATATTTGGAAGATTCTTGCCTTAGGTCACGGTCATTTAAATGAATCGTGTGTCCCCTTACTTCTCCACGCGCTTAGCTACGAGCCCGGCAAAACAGCTCTTTGGAATATCCTCGAACGAGATTTTTCCAGTACACATTGGAAAGTTCGTTCATCAGCTGGCACACGTGTTATCGCACTTTTCTCTCTTTTAAAAGCGAAATTAATCAAAAACAATTACAATGTTCTATCTGTTCTCGCTTATGCTTTTCTTAATCTCATAACCTCAATCGAAGATATCGAGCCAACAGTCAGTCAAAAAGCGATGTGCTCATTGGAAACACTCGGCGATGCGTCATTTAAAACCGTTATGTGCGCATTAGAGTTTCAATTCGACACGGTCATCAGTGATCGTTCGATAATCTTACATCGTCTATCGAAACTCTACACGATTTTATTACGAAATAATTCGACAATTAAAATTCTCAGCTGGGAATTCTTTCTTAATCGGTTCGATACTTTGTCAATTGAATCGCAAATCAGCATGGAAGAATCAGGCGAATTGATAAGTCCGCAGAGTATCGGTGGATTTAATACGGAAAGTGAACATTTTATTCGAAAATTGAATCAAATTCGGTTTGCTATGGCGAGAACGGACTCGATCAAGCCGATTTCCTCGTCTCTACGTCTCTCAGCGTATCAAAAACGAACAACAACTGCTGTGAACAATCTTCTCAACGACAAAATCGAAACGGATTCGATCGGAAGTTTTGCACCGACCGATTACGACGATAGTGACAAGTCAACTTTACAGTTATTAGCTAATTTATTAATGAAATTTATGATGAAAGACGATCAAAATCAAGTCAACGACGATCGAATTATGTTGAAACAACAAAATGTCGTCATTCGACATCTATGTTCGTTACTTGGGTATAATCAAACCAATCGACAATTTATCAGTTTGCCGAGTAAAATCCGACGATGTCCGGTTTTCTATGCCTTTCTCTCGAATCTACCTAAAGTTCTCGATTATAATTTCAATTTCGGCACGATTTTACTGCCATTTTTTCTTGCTTTTCTTCAATTCTCCACTTGTTCAAACGCCACAATGCAATTCTACGAGCACATTTCGGCATCGAACACTCTCGGTCGAATCGATCCGAGTTTACGCGATTCGTGGCTAATGATTCTCATTATCATTCTCTACAAATATCAATACAACAATTACGCGACAACAATTCAGCATTTAACTCGCATTGCTATGAACACGATTCTTTCACATTATCATCAATGTGAAACGCCGCTGTTCGGTGTAAATGCCGGTGGTCTCAGTGGACGAATCACACCGAAAGTCGCCGGATCTCGTCGAGGTTCTTCTCGACCGTTTGATGACATTCGAGAGATCGAATTGAATGAACTTGGCACGAAATATGACGGTGATGGGGATACACAATCGGAATCAGCGAGTATTGCTGAACATAAGCGATTTCGATTGTTATCACCGCCGAAAAAGGTCAAACCGAAGTTATATAAACCGGAAATCGAATGTTTCGATGAACCGTTGACAATTCGGCAGACTGAAGAGAATACCGGCACACCGGGAAGATCGTATACGGGCTTTTTGAAGAGTTTGTTTACAAGTGGAAATGCAGCCGCAGGTGCAGCGACGAGTGCAACGCCGGGAACTGCAACTTCGATGTCATCGATGACACCAACTGAAAAATTAACTGAACTTGATGTCAAAGGAATCAAAGGTAGATCGTTGACGAAAGAAAATAGAAATGAAAATCAAATAAATTTCCTAGGAGTCAAAGAACTTTCACGGGTTGTTTATTCAGCTGAACGTGGCAAATTAGAAACTGTTCTACTTAAACCAAGTAGTGGTAGTACAAGTGCTGCTGCAACGAGTGCAACAGGAACGAAAGGTTTGTTTGTTTTTTAATTGAATTGAAATCTCATTTCGTTGCTAAAATTATTGCAGAAGAAAGTCCGCCGAAAGTTCCTAAAGCAACTTCGCTTTCATCAGCGACATTAGCAAGTCTCGGTGGACCGACAGCCGCAGCTGGCGGAAAATTAAAACCAAGTTATTACAATCGAAAGACAAAACACAAAGACGAAGGTCAAGTTCGATCGCCAACATTAAAGTTCGTCGAACAAAAACCATTATTTGTCCAATCAAACTTAATATCTTTCTCATTTTCAGTCGACCAAATCGCGCCTCATCATCTCAAGGTCACTTAAAAACAGCGACATCGATGCCAGCCGCTAAACGCGCCACAACTGTCATCGCAGACGAACTCGACAATCCCTACGCCGATACCGATCTGCATAATCAACTGATCACCGCTCCGAAATGCGACAAATGCGGCCAGTCGATCGAATATTACAACGAAGAATGCATCGGCTACTGCATCATCGTTTGCGGCACACTGGTCCATCGAGAACCGTCGATCGCTGCGCCGCTATTGATCGACATGATCGAAACCATCGGCCGAGCCGCAGCGTCACATACGTATACGTGGCAGGAGAATTCGACGGTGGTTGCGCCGGCGAATTCGAGAAGTATTGCGCAGCAATTTATTCGCTGTACGTTTCAGCAACTAGCAGCGAATAATATTTGCTATCAGTTTTTCCAGCAGAACTTTCGAGGCAAGTGAATTTTTTTTTGTTTTTGTCAAAAAAAGACGAATTTCTTTCGTTCAGATGAAAAGTTATTAAGCACGATTGCATTGTCTTTGAATGATTTTCCGGAATTTAATTCGATTATCGCACTGAAATGGCTTTTGAATGTAAAAAGCCAACTTTCGTTTTCAAAAACAAAACAAAACTTTTCTTTCGATAGGATATGAACAAGCAAAAGAGCTTATCGTTGGATGTCTGCTCGACATTAATGACAAACATCGCGCAATTCATGGAATATATTCCCATTGATTTGCCTGTTCAACTCTGGACGAGTGTTTTTCTTGAATTTGATTTTCTATTCGATAAACTAACCAAAGTTTACACGACAATTAAGTCGAATATCCCCGTTACTTATGATCTAACTCCGATACTTCGAATTATGATGAATATTTTGAAAGTTCCGTACATCGCCGGTGTTCGGCTTGTGCTCGAACCGTTTTCGAAATTGTTAACATTTATTCTTCAAAACGGAACATTTCAATTAGAACATATTATCGAATTATGTTCGTTGAGTCATCGAACATTTACACGAGTAAATTTCTTTCGTTTTCTTTTTTTGATCACGAAAACAAACATATCAAATGTTTTTTAATCTAGGATCGAGAGAAATTCCTATTGCCTCGTTCGATTGTCAATGTTCTTGTCGAAGCCATGCTTCATCGATATCCATGTCCGGATAGAAATCTTCTTCTAATGATTCAAGTAAAACAGAATCGTTTTTCAAAAATCTGATTTATTTATTCTTTTTTATTGGAATTTAGTTAATTTTACTCGATGCTGGCGGTACTATATACGCCTCAGCCATCGTCTGCGACGACGTTCGTGCATATGATCCTCATAATGTTGTGCGTTTGTGATCTCAGTGCTGTGATGTTTTCTCTTTTTTTTTTCTCTCCGATTTTCAGTCAAATCAATAGAAAAAACAAACGCTACAATCGATTCTTGTTTTTAGGTAACAACGAATGGAGCTGAATGCATGAAACATTATCTCAATGAAACAGTCGCTTTCATTGCTGATATTCATACGATAACTAAAATCAAGGTAAAATCAATGAAAACAAAACAAAATTCGAGAGCGAAGATTTGTGTCGAATTTGAATAGAGTACAATGAAGGAAAAAAGTGAAAAACAACAACTATCGAATTTAACTGAAGATACATTAGGCGGACAGTTGAAAGCGGGTCTTGCTCAGTATCTTGCTTTGGAATTTACGAAAGGCGGACAACGAGATCCAAAAGCGATCATCCGTTTTCTTCCATGGCTTTACAATCCGCCGACTTCAGTTCAGCAAGGGTTTGTATTTTCTCATTCATTTCCAATCGAATTTTCATCGATTCGGCTTTCAGAGCAAAAGATTTCGTTGATTGTATCGATCGAATTCGATTTCTTTCGTGGTTAATGATCGGCTCGTTAACTCACGCAGCTATCACGCGAAACGAAGGGACCATCATTTGTCATCCCATACCTGTCGATGCAAGTCAATCGATCGCCGATTACATTCTCTATATTCTCACGGGTTTTGCTGATCAATCGAAAACATCGGTTATACATATGTCTTCACTATTTCATTCGTTTATTCTCTGTCAAGTAAAAACGAAATTTTCGACGAATGAATGAATTATATTTCTGTTGATTTTTTTAAAAAGTTATGGACAATGTATTGTGAACAAGTGAATCGTGGTCATGATCCCGAAGCACTTGTTGCGATTATGGACTTTTGGGCTCGAATAACACCTGGTATACTTCATTTATTGTCGCACTCGAAAGTGGTACGTAGAAAGAAAGAAAGAAAACAACTACGCTTATCTTTGTTTCGACTTGAATGAAAATAAAAACTACGATCAATTTCAGGATAAAGAAAGTCCTAACAAACATCGCGAGGTATTTTTGATGTTATTACGTATATGTCTGTAGAAAAAAAACACAAATATTTTAATTATTTATTTCATTGTCGATTTCGTCTCATTTTCACGATGGTGTATTCGATTGATAATGAAACGTTTCTGTTTTCTTTTTCAGCTTGCCGAAATGGTTAATCTTCATTTCTTAAGTTTAATTGAAGCTTTACAAGAGATTAATTCGATCGTTTTAGCAAATGTAGGTTCTACTCAATCGTCTTTTGTTCCTATAAAGTATTTTTTTGCATAGTTATTTGCGATGTGGGTACCCGTTTTATATACACATCAAAGTCAATTGCCCGCTCATGTTCAAGTTCGTCTTCAGACATGTTTAAACCATCAACCCTCATCGGAAACACAGGGTGATCTACGATTTATGTATGGTACGTTCATCGAATTTTTATCTTTTATTAAATAATCAAAATTTTCTTTTCGCAGCTATTTTACTTAAATGGCTCAATCGTTTACAATTCAAAATTGGCCAGATCGAAACTCAGTCTAGTCATGCTGCACAATTTTACAGTTTATAAGATTTGAAAACAAAAACCTTTAACGTCTATCTGTATTTCTTCGTTTTGATGTCAATAAAATTTTAGCTAGAATAGTTTGAATGTGAAAATATAATTCGCTGTCTCTCTCTATGTGTGTGTATTTCAATTGTAGATATGCGTGTAGCAATCATCGGTTCTGGCCTTATCGGTCGTTGTTGGAGTGTGATCTATGCTCGAGCTAAATTCGATGTTTTTCTTTTCGATACATTTGCCTCAATGCTGCCAGCAGCTTTGACTGAAATCAGTACACAACTTGAGCAATTGAATCGTTTTAATCTATTGTTTAATCAAACACCGAGCGATGTTTTAAAACGTGTTCAAACAGTTGATACTATTGAAAAGTTAACTCAGATCTTTCAAGAAGGTATCGATCATATTCAAGAATGTATACCTGAAGATACAGAATTGAAAAAGAAACTTTTCGCACAACTCGATGAAATCGTACCAGCGACAGCGATTATTGCGAGTTCATCGTCATGCCTTGCTCCTTCATTGTTTACAGAAAACATGAAAACAAGAAATCGTTGTATTGTTGCGTAAGTTGTATTTGTTTCGATCAGATAAACAAAACAAAACAGAATCTAAATTAGACATCCAATTAATCCACCGACAACAATTCCACTTGTTGAAATCGTCGGTGCGCCGTGGACCGATGCTAATACAATCAGTTTAGCTATCGAACGATATCGTTCTCTCGGCATGGAACCAATTCATTTGAAGAAAGAAGTCGATGGTTTCGTTGTCAATCGTCTTCAATATGCACTTTTAGCAGCTGGTCTTCAATTAGTTCAAGATGGAGTTGTTGATCCTGAGGATGTCGATCGAGCTATTACACATGGTCTTGCTTGTCGATGGTCGTTCATGGGACCATTTCAAACTATTGATCTCAATGCACCTCAAGGCATCATTGATTGTAAATATTTTGATTTCGATATAAACGAAGAAATCAATTGTTTCATTGAATAGATTTTAATCGATATGGTTCATCGATGCAACGTGTCTTAACTGACATGACATTTCCATCGAATTGGACACAAGAAACGGTGAATACAGTTGATCAAACATTTCGTTCGAAATATCCGGTCGGTATCAATGGCAGCGGATTAAACGATAAGAAATTCTGGCGTGATCAACGTTTATTAGATTTAGCTAGACATAAATTGAGTTATGTCGATCGTGATTATCGTATTACACGTTTTCCATTATCGGTGCCCAATGATCAAGGACAAGCATTGAGTCGAGCAATTGAAAACGGTCTCAAACAAGTTTATAAACAGGTTAAAGTTCGTCTTGTACCAACGAATGAAGTTAATTCTTTGGATTTATCTGCTCAACCTTGGAATTTAGCAGCATCGAATCTCGGAACAAACGGAATCTTTTGTCAATTAGGCGGTGCAAAATACGTCGAATATAAACAAGGTCATTCAGTACGATTTGATATGTCCAGTGTTCTTGATCAATTACATATTAAAAACAACGAAACACTTGTGATTGGACCTGGTGCTGGTGATTTAACACATTTGTCCGTAAATGGTGAATTAATATTTAATATGACATTTGATCAATATAATAAAGTTCAAGTTCAACGTTCATACAGTTCGATTGTTACCGATGATAATCAAGCTTATCAAGCTGAATATCAACCGAAAACCTGTGGACCATTTCAACATGTTATGATTTCATCAGTTGACAAAACGAAATCATCGATTCTCATTGAAATCGATGTTCAACAACGTTTGAGCGATGAAAATGAAGAAGAAAATAATTTCGTTTCAGTTATTCGACGTAGTTTAAAACAATATTCCAATGAACCTATGGCATTAGGCGGCGTATTTCGTATTGAAAAAGGTACAGTCAATGCTCATGTTATGCCAGATTTTCTCGATGAAGATCTAACAACGAAAGAACAAGTCGAAAATTGGCTCAAATTCTACGATATGCACGCGCCTTTAACGTGTACATCAGTTATTTTAACTGATGATATCAATAAATCGGGCTTTCGTCTTGAACATTCCCATTTCTTCAGTGATCATGGTCAAGCGGGACATTATCACTTCGATACAACACCGCAAGAAGTTCATTATCGTGGCTATTATCTTGTTTGTAACGAAGCTGTTATTGTTGATCCAGCAACATAAAATAGTAGGCTGACTCTTCCAATGATTTTTCTTCATATTTCCGCAGTAGTTTTTACTTTTTTTTGATTAATGATTCTCTTCTTTTTTTTGCTACTCTCGTGAAAATCAAAATAAATTCAATCGGTTAGTTAGTTAATTCTCTTTTATTCGAATAAAAAAACAAAAACGATTTAACATATAACTTTATTTTTCTTTTGATCGATTCGAGCTGATTTCGATTGACGTAATTCAATTTCCACATCGAAATTCGGTTTTTTTGTTACACGAGTCACTTTAAATATATTATTGATCATAATCAAAATTTCTTGTTCATGCCGATATTCAGACATATATTTAACATCTAACGCAGTTTTATGACGACGTATTTCGAATATAAATACAACTGTATGTTTATTATCATCATCATCATCATTACTATCAATAATATATTGTTCGGCTAGTGAACGTTCTTCTATAGCTGAAATAAACGTTCGATTGACTAATCTTGCGCCAACTTCATAGAAATTCAATTCCGCATCGGATTTAATTCGTAAACTACGATAACAAAGTCCAGTGAATTCATACGTATAATGTAATTGCTGATTTAAACAGATTGAATCGATATATTCCGAAAGGCAATGTATTGGCAATTGATTATCTTTGACACCTGGTTCTTTATGTGAAATTAAATAATCATTAATTCGATTATAGAAATCAGTTTCAGCGGTGAATGCTTGAATCAATCGTGTACAATCTTTTTCTGTAACAGCTCGACGAAAAAGTCGACGAATAACATCGATTTTCGTCATATTTTTGCCGATATGTTGAAGAATATTTTCAGCATTAAATAAACCATATTCTAAACGTTTGCCATCGTAACTATCCGTAACATGATAAATATTTATATGCGGATTATTTTTGTTGACTAAAATCCAAGAAAGTTCTTCGCGTTCAGGTGATAGATTAGCTCCGAAACGAGTTGAAGTTTTTGCACGATTAAATAATTGTTTTATTTCAGGTAGATCAGTTTCGCTGACTGGCAAATTATTAAATCGATTGTAAACACAACGAGTAAAACCTCGATCGAGAAGTAATTGTACAATTTTAGTGTTTTTATAATAACAAGCAGCATGTAACGCTGTACTTCCATTGGGTTCCATTTTATCTAGATCTTCTAATGAATATTGATCGAGAAGACGAGAAACGGTGTCGAATTCATCGTTTCGACAAGCACGATAAAATTCACTAGGCTGAGTTTCTTCCATGAAGTTTTGTCAATCGTCGGATAGTAAAAATATGTATGAAGAAATATATTTGTTCTTTTACTTTTCAAGTAACTTCGTTTGTTCGAGAAAAAGAAAAGACGATGACAGTAATAGTAGCAGCACTTCTATGCACATTTCGATGTAAATATGAGTGTATTTTACCTTTTTTTTTCTCTCTCTTTCTTCACATACATCTCAGAACGAAAAAAAACAGATGAGTAACTATACTATTGAAGTTAATGGCTCTTCATTGATTATGATGCAGAAGTTTACGTTCGAATATAGAACGATGATGGCGTAGATTAAATTCGATGTTATACTAGCGTATGTACGTTGAATTGCAATAAGTAAATTTAGTAGCAGAGGAAGAATTAAAATCTAAATACTCGAAATCAATTAAACGAGAACTCAAAAAATCATGTTCTCACTTGAATGAATAATATTTGATGTAGATTGTGACCGATTTTTCGCAGACGAAAATATGTACTCGGACAGTTCCACTCGGAATAACAATATTTGTTTGTATTTACCCTTCAAATACACGAGTTAACAAACCCGGACCATAGGAAAATAATATTTGAAATCGATGAGCTACTGTTCCATGTAGATTAATTTGAGTTATTAGAAATTTGAGAGAAACAATTCGATCAGTTTCATCCGACATCTTGTATAACTAAATTTTGTTGGTTTTCATAGAAAACAGAAATCTACTTACAATAAGTCAAACTCTATAAAAACAAAGAAAAACTATCACATTTATTTATATATATACTATAGATCTTGCTTACAAATTACTAATGTAAGAATATTCGAGGTGTCTCTTCATTGTTTGCAGTGAAATTTTCCTAAAAACACAACTTAAAGGCATAATTGAAAATCTTAAAAGTACTCAATGTCAAAATAAAGAAAGAAATAATCGTTGAGCATAGAGTTTCTATAATTTCTCATAAAACAAAACTCGGATTTTAACCATCAGTTTTCATACTTAAGAAAGTAAACTTTTCGAACATTTTCTCGAATGAGCTCATCTTCGTGTACGTTTCACCAGTAGATTTTTCTCAAATTTTAAGAAGAAGAAAAGGAAAAATGAATTTATTTCGATATTAAAAGACAATTTTATCCAATGTAACATTCGTGTTTTTATTGTTTTCATTCGATGTAACCGAATGAGTTCTTCGAATATGTTGAAGTAAATGATTAACTTCAGCAAACTGTTCGTGACAAAAAATGCACGACGATTGTAAACGATGTAAATCCGATGATAACGATCGACTATGCGGATAAAACAACGAATGTTTCATCATAAAAGAATTTGCAATTGATTGAAATGTCGATGGTAGAATTCGTTGTGAATTACCATTGAACATTGCACGAAGAACATGATCCGATGTTGGTTTTCTATGTGCTCCGATTGATAGTGGCGAATCTTTTTTCAATAGATCTGAATTTGATATTGTTGAAATGAACGGATATTCGTGAATTGTATCCGAAACTGTTGATGATGACGTATTAGTCGAACGTGAATCTGAACGCGACGAACATCGAGGATGTTTAATTCCCGTTGTTTTCGGGGTCGATTCGTTTGTCGAAGCTGATGGTTGAGGTTTATGCCAACGACGATGTGAGGCTAAATTTGCCGGACAATTGAATGTTTTGTCACATTCAGGACAACTAAATCGAATTTGAACATTTTTTACTATTTAATATATAGTTTTTAATTAATAAACCTACCGAAATTCGATATGTACGACGCGTGGACATTTGTGCATGGCAAGTGCAAATGCATTTTCATATTTAACTTTACACAATTGACAAACATAATCGCCAATGATATTTTTTATTTTTCGTATTTCTTCGACAGCTTCAGGTGTTATTTCAACATAATTCATTGTCGGTTCGATATCGCCACGTACTTCTTTCCATTTTTCATATTCATCCCAATCAGTAATTCTCGTACCGGCTATTGGCGAATCGTTGGTATTTGTCGATGATTTTTTCTTCTTTGTTGAACCATCGATACCATGGTGATTTGGTGCTGATCGTTTCTTGCTACTAGTTTCCATTGATTTATTTGATTTGAAAAGATTGAAAAATCATTTGACACATCAACGAACGAGAGAAGAGAAGGAGAGAAAAAGAAATAGATTTATTCGATGATTGGCTAAAAGTTCACGTTTTTTTTTTCTCTTTTAAACACTTGAGACAAGGAGAGA
>ERZ781399.1681-NODE-1681-length-19197-cov-3.715704_pt1 | contig 19197 bp, 14 predicted proteins | sample MGYA00511014_ERZ781399 | MGnify/ENA primary metagenome ERZ781399 (study PRJEB29847, sample SAMN06458254) | wastewater metagenome | isolation source: Wastewater bioreactor | place: South Africa: Cape Town | study: EMG produced TPA metagenomics assembly of the...
ATAAACACGAAAGAAAATGTTTCTGTAAATAATTAAAACGACCAATCGATACTAGTGTTTTTCTATCTAATCGAGTTGAGCGATTTCGACACAAGATTATGCAAATATTCTCCAAGACAAATCTGTTAGAACAATATGTGTTCTCATTCGGAAGAAGAAGAAGTCTATTATTATACTTCGATGCACAAATAGAAAATAGACTTGATCAGTAGTTGCGAACACTTCAAACGAAAAATTTGATCAAGAATCATAATTTACATATTTTTCACGCATCGACTTTATTTAGAATATTTATTCGAAAAGAAATAATAAAAGAATTATCTAATTTTAGATCAGGTATTCATTTCCCGTTGGAATATAGAATAGAAGAGAAGAAAAAAAAGTTCAATCAAACCTAAGCTTTGCTTCTAATTCTCAATCGAATAGACTTGATCGATCGACTGGAAGAATTCAGAACAAGATCTCATTTTTCCTTTTTCTTCTTTTTTTTTTTGATTGTAAAAATAGATTGATGAATGTGTTAGATTTCCAGCTGTTTCTTCGAGGATGAATGAAATAAGAATAAGATAAGACTTGTCGTCAGTATTGCATAAACAGATGAAGATAATTATGAACATTTTTTGTCATCATCATAATCAGCATAGAAAAGCGTTCGAATGTCCTTGAATGGTGTTCGACTTGCGGCGTCAGTTCTCACTCATCAAATTAACAGTTTGAAAGAGAAAAGAGAAGAAAAAGAAGAAGAAAAAATCAGCATAGTGAACATCGTGAGCTCTTTTTGTATTCAAGAGCGATGCGCTACGAGAGACACACACACACATATTTCATACAATGTGTTTTATACATATACATCGTCTCGGCGGAACCGTTTTATCGATTAGTCAACAAAGACAATAAAAGAAACGAAAAAAAAACAGGAAAATACTTGCTGCGAGACGTGACTTGACGCAAATTGGTGATACACTATATAAAACAAACGGCACTCGTTTAGAGAGAAATAAAGAGCTATTTAGAGAACACAAGTACTATTCATATCAGTTTCCGTTTTCTATTTGTCGAGATATTATCAAGTAAGATGAGGAGAACACAACAAAAAAACGAACGAACGCATTCGTTTCGTTTTTAATAAAAGCAACGATATGAATAAGTTTTGTTTATTTACTGTTGATGAAGAGAAAATGTAATTAACATACATTTTCCAGTTCGAATAAAATTGAGTCTTTATCCTTGATGTTTGACAACTTTTTTTTTGTGTTATTGATTTGTTTCGACAAGTTTGTAACGATGTGAATGAAGGCCATTGAATTTTCGTTTTTTTTTGTTAGAAACACAAAAAAACAGAAAGAGAAAAATGTAAATGATTGAAGATATTTCCCAAATGAATAAATCTATGTTTGTTTTGTGTCAAGGTTAATCAAAAGCAAAGTACAAACAGATTGTAATGGGAAATAGACGAGAAAAATAAATCTGAGATTAAGGCCAACTAATATACATCGATTGATTGTATCTGATTGACGAGCTTTTTCTCAATTCTCTTGATCTATTTGTAAGATAAAAAATCATTCGAAAGATAAACACACTGAGTTCTGCTTGGTACGAGTTGTTTTCCTTTTGAATTGTAGAAAAGAGACAAGTGGACATGTTTGCACACGAGTGGTGATGCACTACGAAGACTCTAGTGTTGACTATGCCCTGTGGCTTGATCGTCTTCGATTGTCAATTGCTTGTTGTTGTTGTTATTCTCGTCGAATTAGTCGTTTCAAGACCGATTTTCATCGATAAAGATCAACGAAATTCGTCGATAAATCATCTTATGAAAAAAGATCGAAGACATTCGATTTTCGACGATAAAAACAAAGCTGTTCTTGGCGAACTTGTACGTACAAACAAATTCGAAAAAAAAACACTATTCAACGATATTGTTTTTAGCATACATATTTAAGTAATTATGGTTATTTGCCTCGTTCGGATTTAGAAACTCGAGCGATGCGAACGGATGATGAATTTCGTTCGGCAATTCGACGTTTGCAAACATTTGCATCGATACCTGTCACCGTATGTCTTTTTTTCGATTTGAGAAAAATGATTTATTTTCAATGATAAACAAAGGGTAAACTTGATCAAGCAACACTTGATCTGATTCGTCGTCCTCGATGTGGTTTAGCTGATCATGATCCGAATCGTTTGCCACGCCCACATGTTTACGGAAAATCTCGTCATCGACGTTATGTTTTACAAGGACAGAAATGGGCAAAAACATATTTAACATACAAGTAAGACTCGTTAGTTTTTTTTTGTTGTTGTTTATCTTCTCAAATACAGCCAACTTGTCAAAAGTGTTAAACTTACAAATGTTAACAGAATTGGCTTGAGGAAATTCGTTTGTTTGTCTTGAAAATGACACGAGAGTTTGGTTAAAACGATTTGTTCGGACTTGAGAGTTTTCCATTGAAGTGAATATTCGTCGTATTCATTCAGAATTTGAGCATATTGAATAACGAGAGTGATGCCATGTTTCATTTCGATTGGAATTAAATGACAATCGATTGACGATTGACTCGGAATGAAACCTCGAGCTGGTTGAGAAGCAACGATATTCGGTTGAGTAGTTTTCAATTTAAATAAAACGGGAAATGGATTGTCATTGTATAAACGAAGATTAAGCGGATTCAAACGAGAGAATATTAAAGTTTTTGAAGGTTTTGTTCGTAATTCGATTAGTTTTTCATTTTTAAAATTCATTGATTTTGAAAAGCAAAACAAAACAACAGCAGTTCAATGCGCGTATTTTTTTTTCTTTTTTGAAATAGAATTATGAATTATACTCCGGATATGTCGCGCGAATCAGTCGATCGAGCAATTTATCATGCTCTACTGATATGGTCATATCCAAGTCAATTAAGATTTCGTCAAGCGAATGATCTTGAACAACCAGATATCGAATTTCTGTTTGCTCAAGGTTATCACAAAGATGGTTATCAATTCGATGGCAAAGGTTCGGTATTAGCTCATGCTTTCTATCCCGAAGAACATCTCGGCGGTGATGTTCATTATGACGAAGATGAAGATTGGACTGCTTATCGAGAAAATGAATACGGTCTAAGTAAATCATTAAAAACAATCATTTCAACGATCTTTTTTCTTTTGGAATTTCTAGTGGATCTATTTTCGGTAACAGTTCATGAATTAGGCCATTCATTAGGTTTAATGCATTCAAATATTCCCGATGCAATTATGTTTCCGTATTATCGAGGTTATTCGAAAGCGATTAAATTGCATAATGATGATATCGCTGCGATTAGGAAACTTTATGGAGGTAAAAACGATCGTTGAGATGAATCTCATTGATTCGATTCGATAATTTAGATCCCCCAACTGACGTTGTTTATCCGAATGAAGAAGAAGAATATCTAAATGAAACTTTAACGACGGAATCTCTCGAAACGACAACAATGCTAACAACAACCGCAACAACAACAACAATAACAACAATGCCGACAACGACAATAACTTCTCCTCAAACAACTTTAGCTTTATTGAATCGAGAACAAAGTTCAAAGAGAAAATCATCCCAACATTCATCTCGAATTAAAAATTCGTCGACAAATCATTGGTTTCAAACACAACACAAAATAACAGTTGAACCTGTTCAAGTCAATTACACGGATCGATCGAAATTAGATTTATGCGATGGATTTTACGATGCCATTACCATGTATAAAGGAATCTTATTTATATTCAAAGGACAAGTTCGTTTTGTTTCTCTCTCTCTTGTGAAAAGAATAATTTCGTTTTGTTTTTCAAGTATTTTTGGCAATATGATCGACGCGGTTTAGATCCGTTATCTCCAATGATTAATAATGCATTTTGGTTGGGTTTACCTGAGACATTAACAAAAATAGATGCGGCTTATGAACGAGCAGATGGACGTTTAATGCTTTTCTCCGGTAAATTGACTTGATTTTTAACGAAAATAAAACCATTTTAATTGACAAAAGGTCGTCAATATTGGATCTTCGAAGACAATCGAATATCAATTGAATCTGATGGTTCAACATATCCTCGTAATATAAGTACTCTGGGTCTTCCATCTGATATTGATCATATTGATGCTGCATTTCTATGGTCATACAATCGACAAGCTTATCTTGTCTCGTCGAATTTATATTGGGCGTTAGATGAACGATGGAATCGTGTGAATACATATGATTATCCAAGAGATATGATCATGTGGCAAGGAATTCAAGTTCCACTCGATGATGCTTTTGTGGATTTATGTGGTAGAATTACAAATTTCATTCGTGACAAAAATATTCATTTTTCTTTTTTTTTCTCAAACAAAAGGTTCAACATCTTCCTTCAAAGCCCTGGATTTTTGGCGTTTAAACGATACAAGTATGGAATCAGCATTGAATTATCCTCGTTCGATAAATACGGAATGGCTTTATTGTGACAAGCCTCGATCATCATCATCGGTATCCATTCGATCGACTTTGATTTTGTCATATCTCGTTCTGTTCATTCTCTTGAAATCTTCGCTCTAAGCATCTCAAACATTCTCTTTCTCTATTTGTTTTTCTTCAAATCTCCGTTCTTTTCAAAAACACGTTTGGCTTTGTGTCTGATATACTCATTTGTATGCGTGTGTCACTGCCAACAAAACACGAGAAAGTGTCGATTTTCTCAGGTCACAAAATGTTGAACAAAATCATTTCGAAACACAAAAAACAAATCTTGTGATCTCGAAAAGTGAACACTTCACCAGAAACCTAACTATCATTCTTTATATTCTCGATTCTTATTTCGTTTTTGTTTTTCATTCATTTTTTTGTTTTGTTTAATTTTCGTCTATTTTATTTGTTTCTTCACACAACAGTCTAGTCGATTATAGAGAAATAAACTCGATCTTTTACGAGCGCCATTTACCTTTCAATGCGTGGGCAAAGACACGTGTTTATACGTACTTATTCACCTTGACTATAAATTTCGTTGTTCTCTTTCCTATTTAAAGTTACAATCTGTTTCTTATTCATTTACAAATCGAGAAAAAGAAATATGTCTTCGTCATTAGAAACAAACAATAACAATAACGATAATTCCGATGGAAAAATCGCAACAGAAGCATCACCACCCGGTGTTAATTCAATTACAAATACGGTTGGAATGCAACCAACATCACCTGATCTTTTAATACAACTGCCACCGCCTGCTACTCGACGAGCAAGCTGTGATAAACCTGGTTGTACTGATGAACATAGTGGAAAACCACACGAATAAAACATTTTTTTTTGTATTTGAACAAAAACAAATCGATGTATTTTATTTTATATAATACAAAAGAGAGGAAAAAAACATCTGTTTATTTAGTCGAAAGGAAAAAAATGTGTTTATGACATTTTATATCGAATGCCGATAAACATGATAAGAAAACAACTGTTTTTTTCATCTTGATACATTGATTTAACGAAAAACAAAATCATGAGAATAATTGTTCACGCTTCGAAATAACATTCTCACTCAGAGAATCGATATTTCCAAATGAAACTAAAATTGGCGTTTGATGTATAAACAATTCTTTTTCTTTCAATAATTAAAAAGAAACCTTTGAAATAGTCATTCATTCAATATTATAAAGTCTATAACTACATTGCCTGCTAGTATTTCATTATAAAATCATTAATGGCACGCAAGAAACATCAGAATTCTGTTATTCGCACAACAATTCGATCGTCCAAGAAAAAACAACATTCGTTAAATCGATCTACTGCTACTGTTTCATCTCATCATCAATCTGTTAAAAAACGAAATAAAGTCAATAGTGAAACAGTTTCTACAGATAAATTTCTTTCGCCTTCGGATCATAAAAAGAAAAAACGAAAATATAATAGACTATTTTATGGTACACACTCACAGTGTTATGCACTGCTATCCTTATTACTTTGTTTTCTATTTCTGAGTGCTATCATTGCCATTATAGTTATTTTTGTGAATAAACCTACAAAAGTGAATTCATCGAGTGAGTGTCAAATACTATTCTTAGTTTTATCTAAAAGATCTTGTTTGTCTTCAATAGAAACTATCGTTTCAACCGTATGTAGTTGTTTATGTCCAGGTGAACAATGGACATTTACATCGAATCTGTTAGCTAGATGGTCATTTGATGGCAATTTGAATGATACGATGAAGATGTATGATGCAACAGCAAATCAATCTCCAATATTTGTCGATGGTTATGTCAATCAAGCTGTTTCTTTGAATGCAACAACAATGCAATCATTTTCAACATCATACATTCCATTATCATCAACGAGTTTTACTATTGAAGCTTGGCTTCGACCTACTTCATTTCCAAATTCATTGGATCATGGTATTCTGGGTCTTTGTCCAACAATTGCAACGAATCTATGTCTTCATTTGACTATTCGCAAGATAACCTCAAACAATTATCTTTATATAAGTTTTTATAATAATAATTGTCAAGGAAATACGCCTCTAACTGCAGATCAATGGATACATGTTGCATTTGTGTTTGATCTTAGTTCTCTTACACTATCGATTTATCTTGATGGTTTACTTGATGCTCAATGTATCGTTTCCGGACCTTTATTAGCAAGCATGGGTACTGTAACGATCGGTGCTGTACCAGCACTTATATCAATGAATAATTTGAATTTTTTTCAAGTAGAAATGATTTTGATAAAGAACTATACTTTCATGATTTTAATTTGAAGGGTTATATAGATCATTTATCAATTACTAATCGAGCGAAATCTTCATGTGAGATACGAGAAGATGCCACTCTTGTTAGTTGTTTTCCATTTGATACAACAAACACAGATGCATACAGTGACTATGGACCTAATTCTCTTTTAAAATCTTATATGTCAACGACAATTATTTCTTCTCATCATTCATCAGACGCTATTTCATTTAATGGCACGGCAACGTCGTACTTTCAAGCATTGAGTTTTACTGGTCTCGGTATGTCAACTCAACCATTTTCGATTCTTCTTTGGATTCGACCTCGATCTCTGCTAACATCAACAGTCGTTCATGTATCAAAAACTATATCGGGTACCGGTTGGTGCTATCCTTTCATAGGATTTGCTCTCAATGGATCTGTTATTGTTCAAGTCTATCATGTTCCTCAAACAACTCTATATGGTCCATTGTTACCCATGTCTCCTACTTGGACACATTTAGTCGAAACATGGAGTCCAATCAACGGTCTACGTCTTTATATCAATGGAACACTCGTTGCATCGAATTCATTATATACGTCTTATGTAGCGAGTGCAGCGTCGAACGTTGTTACTCTAGGAAATAGTCTTAGTGGATATAATGCTTGTGTTGGTATGAATTCAATTGGAAAAGCATCTGGCCCATTCGATGGTGATATCGGTGATTTTCGAGTGTACACACGACAATTAACTGCATTTGAAATTACTACTATTTATAATATGTAGTTTGTTCAATGACAGATGTTTTTATTAAATGATATCTTTTTCTCTTTTTTCCTTTCCGTCAATAAATAATAATAGAAAAAAATTATTTTTTTTAAAAATCTGCTCATATTTTATTAGCAGAAAACTAAGAAACATTTCATCACGATGAAATACTCTTTGTACTTATTAAATATTCTATTATTTGATTCGATTTTTGGTCGACTGCAATTAAATCTTTATTACACCGATGTAACCGATAAAAGTATCAATGGTGATCAAATCCAACACAATTGCTTTAGTTTTCCTATATCAGATAAACGAAGTCATGATCGTGAAATTCTCGTCTATTGCTTCGGTGAATTACCAGTGAAATCGTTTGTACAAAATCCAAATCAATTTGCAAATCTAACCTTTGCTCAACTATGGAAACAAGGTGTAACAAGCGAAGATTTGTATCGTTGGTCATCGGCTTCAATGGATCTCATTGAACGATATCAATTCTTTTTGAATCAATTATCAACTGAAAATGATTTCTCTCTATCCAATGAACTTTTCTTCAATTGTACATTGCCAAGATTTGGCTCTGAATGTCAATACGAATTGTCCGCTTACGATTCAAGTAAATCGACATTCTATGAAATGTTTTTCACTTTCTATCGAACGTTTGACTTTAATCCTGCGGATATAACTTGTTATATTCACATAAATTGTAATCGTGGTTCATCACGATTATGTTTAGATTGGACTGATATTTGTAATGGACAAATCGATTGTATTGACGATACAATCAATGAAAAACATTGTTGGCAATTACTCGTCAGCGAATGTAATGCAGATGAATATCAATGTCGAAATGGTGAATGTATTCCGAAGTTATTCTATAAAGATCAGCAACTTATTGTTGATTGTCTCGATATGACCGATGAATTATCAACGACTGATTCGATTTTAACACCTACGCATAAACGATATTTACCTTCGATGAAACATGAAGATGTCATTTGTAGTTTTCAAACATTTTCAAATCATTGTTCAAGAAATCGTCGAGAAATTTCGATTGATAAAATGATTTTGACGAAACATGAATCTCTTAATGAACAATGTTGGTTAGCATTGACTTGTTTAGCTAATTTCTCACAAAAAATTCATGGATTTTCATCGAATTCTTATCATGTCAATCAATGTATTGATATTATTCAAAAAACTTGCCCGGATATTCTAATTTATCCTCGTATTCCAGTTTTATTTTCGAATATTTATTTTGTTTATTTAATAAAAGATTTTCAAATGTCAACAAATTTTCTCAACATTCCATTTTATATCTGTTTCAATAGTTCGGATTATGATATTTTCTTTTCAAATCTGTCGACAATCTTCTTATTGAACGAACTCAAATGTTTGGATATTCAATCAATGTTATCTCAAATACGAGAAGCTCACGGTCGATTATTAACATTGACGATACTCTATCTCGTTGTTCTCGACGAATTCTATGTTCGAATAAAACAGTATCATTTACATATCAATTATACAAAAGAAATATGTCAACGAGCAAATATGTATCAGTGTCAAAATTCATCGAAGTGTATTTCGAAATCTCGTCTTCTCGATCGAATTTACGATTGTCCACGTGAAGACGATGAAAATCTCAATGAAATCATTCGAATCTATTCATTCGATCAATTAACTAAAACTCATATTAAATGTGAACAATCGAATAAATATTTAAGTTCAATATTATTTCACGATAAAATTTGCGATTGTCGAACCGAAGAAGATGATTGGTGTGAAGATGAAAGGGAACGACTGGTTTCCGATCGAAGAACAATTTCATTTCAACATATTTGCGATGAACATACAGATTTATTTGCCAAGTTCATCGATGGACGATATCAAACCGATGAAACTGATTGTGAACAATGGGAATGCGATAATGTTTATACACATTGTAATTACGAATGGAATTGTCCGAATGGTGCCGATGAAAGTAATTGTTATGATGATAAAACTTTATTTAATTGCTCGGCCAATCATCATTATTGTGTTTCGCCATTTACAAATCAATTCATATGTTTACCAATTCGAAAAGCGAATGATGGAATTGTTGATTGTCTCGGCGGAACTGACGAACGAAGGTTATGCCAAAGAAATGTTCAACCAGAATCCAATGATGCTTATGAGACATTTTTTTGTGTTCAACGAAATGTATCGATATGTCTTTCGAAAGTTCGTCTATGCGATGGTCATCGAGACTGTGATCAAGGAGATGATGAACAGTTTTGCACAGCCAATCAAATGTCCTATCCAAATATTAGCATTTGTTCGTTATTTAGTCTTGTTCAAATTTCATCTATTGAGCTGTTTTTTTGTCGTTATTCTTTTTATGAAAAACAATGGAGTTTAATTACTTTCAAACTCGATGGAATCACTTACACAAATGAAATTGAAACATCGTTTAATATCGACAAATCGAAATCATCATTAGTCAAACAATCAAATCGATATCGAACACATTGTCATCGCGGTCTTATTTTAAATATTTGGTCGAATGAAAGTCTTCGACACACTTGCATGTGTCCGTTGTGCTACTACGGAAACAAATGTCAATATCAAAATGAACGTGTTAGTCTTACACTTCAATTTCGAACATTATCTGACTCATGGCAAACTCTATTCGCAATTGTGATTTCATTGATTGATGATAATCAACAACAACCATTGATTCATTCGTACGAACAACTCAGTTATTTATCATCAGTTGATTGTCAAGCGAAATTTCATTTTCATTTAATTTATGCAACTCGACCGAAAGATTCAACAAAACAATATTCAATTCAAATCGATATCTACGAGAAAATCTCGTTGACCTATCGAGCAACCTTTCTCTTTCCTATTCAATTCTCATTTTTGCCCGTTCAACGTCTGGTGAAAATCATAAATATTCCTTCGAGTATTGTCCATCGAAAACATTGTTCAATCAATCGATGTGTTCACGGCAAATGTCGAATCTACGCCAATACAAACGAATCGAAAACATTCTGTCAATGTCATCGAGGTTGGTCAGGTCGATTTTGTACAATTCCATTCGCAGACAATTGTTCGAAAGAATCTCGATTTGTCGGTGTATCAACAAATAATCGATCGATTTGCGTTTGTCCAGTGAATAAGATCGGTTCGCGATGTTTACTCACCGATCCAATTTGTCAAATCGAACCGAATTCGACTTGTTTCAATCAGGGTCAATGTTTTGCTTATAATAATTTAGTTAGTCGTCAACGAAATTTCATTTGCATTTGTTCGAAAGGATATTCAGGCGAATTTTGTCAATATGCCGATACGAAATTCGTTCTTTCATTCGATTCGAATATAATTCTACCGGAAATTTTGTTAATTCATTTTATTCATGTTGAACTATTCGAAGATCCTGAACGAACAACAACATTTGTCAATGTTCCAATTATTGAACGTCATGAAATTGTATTTTATTGGTCGCAACCATTTCATTTGGTGTTCATTCAAATCGATCGAGATTATTATTTATTTCGTCTGCAAACATCGTTTTACCGGTCGGAAATCATTCGAAAACAAGTCGTTTCGCGTGATCGTTGTTTGCGTCTCGATGAATTATTCAATTCGACGTTTGTTCAATGGGATCTTCTTCGTCGAATCAAAGCCTATCATTTGCCTTGTCGAACTCGTGCTGATTTATCTTGTTTCTACGATGAAGTTCATCTTTGTATTTGTTACAATTATCAACAAAAACGTTTAGCCAATTGTTTTCGATTTGATCATGAAATGTCATTTAATTGTTCGGGCGAAAGTGAATGTGAAAATGACGGTCAATGTCATCAAGATTCGTTGACATGTGCCAAACGATCTCGTTGTATTTGTCCGCCGTGTTTCTACGGTAAACGTTGTCAATTCAATACCAATGGTTTCGGTCTTTCGATCGATGCCATTCTCGGTTATTATATTTTGCCAACAAAGAATTTTCAATCTCAACCGTTGATTATTAAAATAAGTTTTTGTTTAACAATTCTTTTCTTGGTTATTGGCTTGACGAATAGTTTCCTTTCGTTGATTACATTTCAACGAAGAATTGTCCGTGAAGTTGGTTGTGGTTTGTATCTTTTAGGTTCGTCAATTGCTACGCTTTTAGTTATCATTGTTTTTACATTGAAATTTGTTATTCTTCTTCTAACTCAAATGACAATTCTCACCGATCAAAGATTTTTAACAGTTCCATGTATTTCGTTGGATTTTATTCTGTTAGTTTGTCTTTCGTTTAATCAATGGCTGAATGCATTCGTTGCTGTCGAACGAGCGTTTACAGCTGTTCGAGGAATTCATTTTAATAAAATTAAAAGTAAAACAACAGCAAAAATACTTCTCATCAGTCTGTTGGTTGTTATTCTTATGAGTTCAATTCATGATCCAATTTATCGACGTTTAATTAATGAAATTGAAAATGAAAATAATATCCGACGAGTTTGGTGTATTGTGACACATCGATCTGGTTTGCGAACATATAATTATATTCTTCAACTTTGTCATTTTTTAATTCCATTTCTACTTAATTTTTTTTCGATTATTATTTTAATACGAAAACAAATTCGACGACAAAAGCTCGTCCATCCTCAACGACAACCATCGGAAACTCTTCGTCGACAACTTGTTCAACACAAACATCTGCTAACAGCACCTGTTGTTTTAGTTATTCTCGGAATTCCTCGTTTTATTTTATCATTTGCATCGGAATGTATGCAAACAACAACGAATTCATGGTATTATCTTCTTATTTATTTCGTTTCATTCGTTCCCTCGATGCTCACTTTCATTCTTTTTATTACTCCATCGAAATTCTACATGAAACAATTTCGATTGTCAATTAAACAAATGCGCAAATTCTGGCAACCTGCAATTTAAAAACAAATTAAGATAAATGAGTTTTCGAACGTGACAAAATCAAACGAAGTTAATTAATTAGAATGATTCAACAGGTTGAGTTGTTGCTTTTGCGATCATTTGGTAAAGTGGGGACGATTTGATTTGTTCGACAACGATTGTAATGATTACCAATGACAACATAATAAAATTGTTTTCGAAAACGTTGAGACACACAAATATAAATATAAAACGGAATCTAAAAAAGAGAAAAACAGCTCAAAGCTAAATCATATAATGAATAGATGTATTTACAGCGTAATATAAATAATAAAGACAAGTTGTTATTGCAATTGCTAATCGAATTTTAACCGATGCAATAGGATCTTGAGTGAGATTTGTATGTGAAGCAAAAGTGAGAACGATGTAACATGGTGTTGTTGCAAAGATATTGAAAACGACTTGAACAAGAACCATTGTTGTCAATTGAATTTCATGTCGACGACGAACTAATGGAACTGTTCGATGAGATATTTGTCGAATATTTGAATAAGCTAATAAACCAAAGAGAATTGTGAGTAAAAGTGGTATTACACACATTAAAACAGGCACATGAAAATCATTGTAATAACGAGAAAATATTGAATTAGTTATGATGCAAGTTGATTTGCCTGTTGACGTTGATACAACTAAATTATAATAGTTGAGATAGGTTAGACCATAGAGCAGCCAAATAAGAATCACTATTGCTGATAAACGATGAGCAGTTTTCGTATTACTTCGTTGTTGCCATTCAGGACGTGAACATGTGGCTAAAAATTGATCGACCGTTGCCAAACACAAACATGCAGGTGATGCCACAGCACAAAATTGAAATAAATAATTTCTTATTTTACAATAAGAATACGATGATTCCGACCAATCAATATCGGCTATATTAAATATAACTCGAGAAAGAAGTCCACTCAATAATTGACCAATATTGATTAGAGAAACAACGATTAAATAAAATGCACTTGGACTTGAACGATAAATTTGAAGACTAAGAAAAATAATTATATTCGCTAGTCCACCGAGAACACCACCGATTATGACTGTTGAGCCCATATAAATGTAAATTTTCGATATAAAATAACTCAATGTTTCTATTATTGGATCAGACATTCCGATTTGACACAATCTTCTTCTCTGTGTTAAAATTTGAAATGAAGGCAAGAGAAAATTGAAATTTTATTTTTATATTAAATATTTATGGTCCAGCTACTTTTTCTTTCTCAACTTCTTACGCACGAACTCCTTGACTCAATAAAATAATAATCTCGTCTCTTTTTTTAATTAATAACTCAGACTTTTATTTCTTTTCGTAAAATGTTATTTAAAAAAATATAAATAATCTTCCTTCTGTTTATTTCAAACTCAAAAGACGACTTCATTTTTTCAGTTGTTCACTGCAAGGTACTACTGTTATCTGTAACAACTTCGAAATAAATCGTGACAAAGTCCTTTTTCATCCAAATTAGTATATTTTCGATCATGCATGTCACTTTAATGTTTGACTTAGATACAAAAAAATTATTTTTAATCGACATAAAACACTGTGTTATCAAATCTTGATTTAAATTAAATCTCAGAACATCTACGTTTATAGAAATCTCAAGAATTAATTTAATCGGTGATGTTTATATCGACATTTTGCGTTCTCGATGGAATTCAACATGATCAATTGAGAAATCAGTCGTAGCTATATATGTTCTTTATTAATCGATGCAAATCCTGATGATTCGTATAATACACGTGTTGAAGAGAGTTAATGGGAAATTTGAGTTTACGACAAATTCAAATTCCCCTTCATATGGTTGAAGAATTGATTTAAACGATTTTGAATGACGACTCATTGAAATTGGATCCTAATTTTTAAGGTTCACTGACGTACATAGTCATTGCACCATTACAAAGCAATTCTCCTAGAGAATATAAGATGTATTTACCTGATAAAAGTATATAAAGAAAACCATCTGACAATTGTCATGATATTATAGAGAATAGATGAAATGTCGTCAAAACGTCTCTTGAAAGAATTTCAATCGATTGAAAATGCTAAAATGATTAATAAGAATTTATTTCATTGGCAAGTATCGATTTCTGGTTCTGAAAATAGTCCATATGAAGGTGGCCATTTTCAATTAGACATTCGTATTCCAACTGATTTTCCATTACATCCACCTCGAATTCGATTCCAAACGAAAATCTATCATCCAAATATTCATCTAACTGGGGACATCTGCATCGATATTTTACGTTCTCAATGGAATTCAACATGGTCCATTGAAAAATTACTCTTCGGCATATGTTCTCTATTAACTGATGCAAATTCTGAGGATCCTTATAATGCACGTGCTGCATTGTATTACCGACAAGATCGACAGAAATTCAATGAAATTGCTAAGTGGTGGACAAAGAAATATGCGAAATAATTTGTGATTTCTTGTTTATTTATTAAAATATAGCAAAAGTTAAAAGAATAAGCCATTAAAAAATCGTAAATAGATTTGATTGTCTCTGGGAGCACTGTCAACTGGATGTTGACATATTGGACAAGTATTTCGTATTCTTAGCCAGTCTAACATACATTCATCATGAAATCTATGTGGAACGTTTGATGGACACGGCCAAATTCGATAGATATCATTCAGACAAAAATCTTGATAACAAATTGGACATGTTATTTGTTGTTCTTCCATTCTGGAATCGACCGAATGTTTTTCTAGATTTCGTTCTAAACGAAATTCTGCAATAAATTCTGGTGATGCGGGAGTTGCCATTCCACGCAATTGTTCGAGTATCGATCGACGTTCAAGTTTAAGACGTTGAATATTCTTTTCTTCAAGGACACATTTGTCGAATTGTTTATCTTCGTTTGTATTCCCATGTTCATTTGTACGTCGTTGACGAACTCCTTCGAAATTGTTCGACATCGAACGTTCATTTTCATGTCGAAGACGATGTTCATATCTAAACAAAATAATTTTAAAAAACAAATTTTCTCGAAATCGAAATCGAACATATTTCGATAGTGTTGACTCAAGTCCATTAATTGTGCGTGTAACCAATCCGAATGATCGTCATTTTCATTGATCGTAAATGGCCATGGGATCGTTGACGAATCTTTTCCATAGACAATGCCTGCGTAATGAATACTTTTAATATCTGTCACTGGACAAATAAGAAACGGTAATTGATGATAGTTTCCTCCGGATTTATCGCGTAATAAAACAACACATAGTTGTTGATAATCATTTTCAATGATAAACAAATTTTGTTCCGTTTGGTATGATGTTTGTTGAAGATATTCATCTAATTGACGTAGTTGTTCATGTGGTTGACCTTCGAAATTTAATAACCAAAGTTCATCAACAACATTTTTCGGTAAATTTAACGGAAATGAAAATAATCCGATTTTAAAATGGAGTTTTTTTCGAATTTGATTGAACAAATAAATCGAAAGATAAAATAAAGATTTGCTAAGTAACCAAGAGAAAATAAGCATTGAAATGATCAATGGAATATATGAACAATACTGTTTGGTTGCATCAAAAGCAATATCATTTACATAAAAATTATGTTCACGAGTTGGAATAAAAGCTTTATCAAACTGTGGTCGATATAGATAACCAATTAAAATTCCACATTTAGTTAAAATTAATTTATTGAATTGGCTACTGTTTTTTGCATATTCAGAATTAATAAATTTGATATACTCGGATTTTTCAACGAAAAATTGATTTTCTACTTGAGATTTTTGTTCGAGATATTTGACAATGCATTTCAATGTTTTGATTGAATAAGATGGGAAATGAAAACGATGTTGAGCATGAAAATTCGTTTGAGAAGTTGTTGGTAATTTAACATAAATATTCGGTTGTTTCATTTTTTTATACGTCGCTATATGATGTCGACGTGTATATGGGTCCGAATATTTTCTAATTGTTGATTGGGAATTTTCGGGATTTTGAATATTATTTTCCCCAATTTCAATTTGAACATATTCGATTCGATAGAACCACGATTGACCTTTGTCGAACTGTTTAACATGTTGAACAAATTCATTTGCATTTAAATGAAATGGACCAAACAAAGAATTAAAAACGTAAATATGTACTTGAAAGAAAACTGTAGTTAGCAAAGTAAATACGAACAGAAAAATTAATGTATATTTAAAATGTTTGACGTAGGTCGGTTGTTTCGAAACGAAATCTTCGAAAGATAATTGATCGAGTAAATGTGTCAACGGATATTTGGACTTTGGATATAATTGACGATTGATCTTTGTTTGCAAATAAAATGCAGCTGATTGCATCGTTTCGTTTTTCAGTGTGACCATTGCAGAAAAAATGTTGTTTTCTTCTTCCTTTATTTTTTTATGACACATTAAAACCAAGTTGACTCATCGTTGATTATTTACTCAGAAAAGAGAAAGAAAAAAAATCTACTCATAAACGAAAATACCCAGATCGAATTAGCACGGCCGTAAATGACCCGTTTTGTACCGCCATGGCGATCGTATTGATCGATCTGGGTTCCACAAAAAGTTCTATTCGATTTTTCTTATTAATTTCTTTTTTCGAACTAAATAAATAATTTTAATGTTATTTATTAGCGATTTTATGCCGTTTGTAATTTGTTTTTGTCCTCAATTTCGAATGAAGTAACCGATCAACCGTTATAAAAAGAGTACTCAAGACTATTATATATACGTGTCTCATGTGTGCAATGCAGGAAGAAAATAACATCGACTCATACAAGGTCTTTTTCAATCAACGATGAAAAGTATAATAGTGCATCGTTCGTGCACTGATGGATATAAAAAAAGTGGAATAAAACAAATTTCGAGTTCATCATTAGATTTTATTTTGAATATTTAGATACGAAAATAAAGAAAAATAAAAAAAATAAATTAATGTTGATAATTGGTCGATCACCCAGGGTGATCAATACGATTGCCGTGACGGTACAAAACGATGCCGTATACGACTGTTTACGGTGGTGCTCAGTTAACCATCGAAATCGGAATCGACACAGTTCATATATCGAATCAAAACTTCAGTTGCTTCATTTCGATTTCGTACATTGCTATGAGTTAAGCATAAAGTCTAATTTCGAATTGAACAAAATTCTGTCGTCTAAATTAGTCTGTCTATATGTTTGCATCAAGATCAAAACATACATAAAAAAGAGTAGTGTAACTTTTTTTTCTTTTATCGAAAAACAAAACAGAAAAAAACCGGGAATGATAAATAGAAATGACTGAATCTATCAAAAACAAATACAAAAATATTTTCAACAAATATGGAAGTCGAAACGCCACAGAATCTCCTGGTTTAGTCGTTTGTTATTAAAACAATTTGCTTTTTGTTTTAAAGCCAAATTTTCAAATCATTTCCAATTTTTTCAGCTTGAAAATATTTTTTCAACTGTTTTTTCCCTAAAATCGTATTTCTTTTCAACCATTCTCTTGTGTCTCTTGTCAATGCTAATGTTTCGATTTCTTTTTCAATTTTAATTCGATCAATATAATCTTCATCTAGATAATCGGGAATATCTTCTAAAACTAATTCCAAATGATTTAAATATTTCATATGTAACAGAATTAAATTGATCACATCAGCTGTATTACAGTACCAATCGATTTTAACTGATAATAATGTTAATGATGGAAGAAGATAAGCTAATTCAGAAACGAATTTCTCATCGATATCACCTTCAGTATATAAATAACATTTTTTGATTTGTTTTAAATTTGTTTGTATCGGTCGAAGGAAATTTAAAACGAGATCAGTCATATTTTCGACCCAATAGAGAAAAAAGCCGATGGACTGTAGATTTGGACATCGAACGATGAGTTGTTCAATAAATTTCACGAGAAATGTATTATTCATATTGGGAAATTCACCGAGAAGATCAAGACTTCGAATCCGAGAAAACACCGTTCGTTCAGGAAAAATTAATGTTTGAGGAAATGTTGAAAAGATTTTCTCATCATCAACAAATAAATCACTATACAATGTTAATTCATGACTGTGAATTAATTTCTTAGCTAATTGAATTCCCGTCATTTTGTGTAGATCTTGAATATCAACTTCTAATGTTGACTAAAAACAAAGCAAAGATTTCGTTTTTTTGTTTTTGTTTTGAAATTTTGTTTTTACATCGTTTTTAATTGTATTTGTAAGATCGTTGTTCTGATAGATTTGAATGTCAACTGTTCGATCTGCGTGTCGAGAAATATTGCCAAGAATTCGAATGAAATCAGTTTCGAAACAAGTCGACGATTTAAATGGACAAATAATTGAACAATCCAAATGAATTAAATTCGCAAATTCCTTGGCAAATTGTGTCCATTTAGATATTTGAATGAAATCCAATTCGAGAAGTTTGTCTTTGATGATTTCGGACATAAATGTACAGATAAAATGTTGTAGATTTGGTAGACAAGTAAATATCGAAAGAAATTCATCGAATGTAACAATTTCCGGTTGCCAACGAGCTTGACAATGAAAATCGGTCAATGATAAACACCGGATTTTATCTTCTTTTCGTAGAACATTATAACTAAAAAAAAAGAAAAAAAACTATTGTCTCCGGTATACAAATCTTCGAATTAATGAACCAGAAAATAAGACTCAAAAAGATTCATCCGGTAAAAACGTTTCTGACTTACAAATCTGACGTCATTGGTGTCAATTGTTTCATATTAACACTGAGAGATTTTTATGAAGTAAAACCAGTTAAAATCTCGAAAAGATCTTCGGTATTTTCGATTTCAACTGTTAATGATGTTATTGTTTCATTATAAATCGGAGTTAATTTC
>ERZ781399.1696-NODE-1696-length-19054-cov-4.096479_pt1 | contig 19054 bp, 18 predicted proteins | sample MGYA00511014_ERZ781399 | MGnify/ENA primary metagenome ERZ781399 (study PRJEB29847, sample SAMN06458254) | wastewater metagenome | isolation source: Wastewater bioreactor | place: South Africa: Cape Town | study: EMG produced TPA metagenomics assembly of the...
TGTTGTATATCGAAGCACTAGAAAATATAAAGATTTATTCCTCATTTCTATTTTTTATCCTATTTGACATTGAAAAATGCATTCATTTCTCTTATTTTCTTCGTTTTTGCTTTGTCTAATAACTCATATGGGAATTTCTTTTCTGTTTCTTTCCTTTATTATTAATTGAAAAATCTATTATATTTCTTTTGTTTTGCTTTCTATCGAATTAATTCACAACACTCACTTGTCGTTTATTAAATATATGTATCAATCAAATAAAGATACGCTTAAATCGATCAGCCAGTGCAAATGATCATTATCTATTTGTCGTTTCTTTCAAGCATAGAATTTCGACATACTTGATATTTTGAGTATAAATATTATGTCATCTATTGTCAATGTCAAAAATATCCAATCGAATTCGAAAAACAAATCATAGGCTTGTGTATTCAAATGACAAGCTGATACATAACGAGACCTTAACAAAGCAAACAAACGATCTTCTTCTACTCTGTAGATATTTGCAAATTTGTTCGTTGCCAATAGGCGTACACATCGAGTTCTAACGATAAGATGATAATCAAGTAAACATGTGTGTATTTATTTCTGTCAAAGAAAAAAAGATAGAAAGTCAGCCTATCAAGATTTGTGTCGATTTGCTTTTTTAAGCCCTTCAGGTAGACCGTCAAAAATGGAGGAAAAAAGGCACAAGAGCCAATTTGAGAAGATTTTTATTGCTTGATTTAGTAATCGAGATAGATAGGCACGAATTATCATCAAAACGAAGATCAACATCGGGGGTAATAAGGCTATTAAAAAAAAGTACTGCGAGACAGAAGAGGAAAAAAAGAAATCTGACGAACTGTTAAATAAATATTGATTAAATTGCAATTGCACGAGCGTCTGATTGAACAACAGTTTCTCATTTGTGATTATCACGAACGCAATATGTCAGTATTTTCTCAATTTTTCACATCAAATAAAAAAAAAGGAAACATTACAATGGCAAAAGAGTAAGCCATGGATTTGTTAGCGAAAAGGGAATGAGAAGTTTTAATGCAATTTTTGGAAACAACTTACTTGTCTAATAAAAGTACCGAGTCTTTTCAATTGATTAAAAATTTGAATAGTAATCAATCTGCAATTGTAGAAGAAGAGAAAAATCGACTAAATAATTTGTTGAACAAATTCATAAAGAATTCTTAGTTCTCTCGTCGATTTCCGTTTAATGTCAAACTACGACAAGGAAAATATCGATGATATATTAACTCGTTTGATCAGATAATATTTAATTGATAATAAATAAATAAATAACAGAGAAAAAAGAAAATTATTGTTCAATATTCTATTGAAATATTGTTTTTTCGTTCTCTCTGTTGTCTTCTATGTATATACATCAGTGAAGTTTGCCAATAAACTATACGATTTCCGAGTAGGAATGAATAAACGAACAATCGGCTTGTTTAAGTAGTACTTTGCTAGTAAATGCGACAATAGGGTGAAGGAGAAATACAGAGACTTGAGGCGACGCGTCGACATAAAGAGAGGGAGAGGGAGAGGGAGAAGAAAAAGAAGAACTTCTAACGTCTAAAAGAATAATCAACCGTGCTTTAGTGTATATATGCGTGTGTATTAGGGAAAGAAAAAAAGAAGATAGAGACAGAAAGAAAGAAAGAAGGAAACAGGACAGAATAAGGGAAAAAGAAGAAAAAAAACTAATGTTCATTAAGAGGAGTGACGATTGATTGGCGAAACAAAAAGAAAAAAAAAACTTGTCATACGCAGTTAAATACCATTTATGAGTTAAGAGAGAGAGAGAGAGAAAAGTGCGGAGGAGATGCAGAAAGGATATAAACGTAATTTCATTTCTGTCACTTGCTTGATTTTTAAAGCAGAAGACCAATTACCTGTTGTTAGCCTGGCCCTTTTTGTGCTATTATCAACGGAAATTCAATCAACGTCAGAGTTTTTTTTCTCGATGACTTGTTTTTTTACGAAGAATAGATTTTTGTCTTAAAATACAATGTGATTGTCAACACAAGGACACCAAAACACAAAGACATGTGTATCTAACAACGCAAAATCGTTTTTTGTCCTCTACAATTATCGAGCTTATATGTCTTCGAATATGCTGTCATTCTTTTCAATTAGTTATTCTGATCTTCGTTCTTCGTTTTCTGATTGACATCGACAGATAGTTCGCTTTACATTTCCCCGAAAACATACGCACACACATACACATCTTGTCTCTTGTTTGACTAATCGATCGTTAATAAACGAACTGAGACTAAATGTATATTTATAGAACAAATTTTGGGTACGCTCACCTGTTGATAATTCTTTTCAGAATTGTTTAATAAAAGATTGTTTTTGGTCGAAAAAAAAAGAAGACCCAAGAGAGAGAGAGAAAAACCAATGTTGTTTTCCTACTGATTAGATTTCATTCAACAAACAGAACCGTCTGTTTATATTATAAAGTAGTATGTTCGGGGGTGGATACTTCGTCTTTATTGGCAATTGTTGTACCTTTGATAACGAGACAAAATAATAATGTAACAAGAACAAAACAAAAAAAAACTCGGCTTTCGATAGATAAATTTGTTGGCATTGAGTGTCGATAGATAATCGACTTTAGACAAGCAAAAAAAAATAGGGAGAGAAAAGATGTCTGTCAAAAAAAGAAAGAAATGGTAGTTATCATGCTCGAGAAATTTAGTCGTGTTTTTTTTCTCTTCTTCTTCCCGTTTCTTTTTAATAATTCGGATGCGTTCGAGGAGTTTTAATAAAGATGAACTCATTAGTTATGCATAGGATAGAAAGGAAAAACGGAAACCGATAGGCACAAGAAAGTATGGTAAATTAATTAATTATTAACAAAAAAAAAAGAAAACAGCAAACTTCAATTCATCGAACTATTATTTATTTATAAGTAAATATTTCGATATGTTCCGTTCGTTAGTTTTCTTCGTATCGGAGATAATTTCTTTTTTTTGTGCACCACCACCATGTGGGATAAATAATTACGAAGTTCGAATGAAAACGAAACGATGCTAAATGTTAGAATCATCTCATCCAATAAAGCTCTATGACGAATGGTTGACATTTAACATCACATATCTTCTCTCATCTTATTATTGGAAATAGTTTCATATTTGCTTTTTTTTGTTGCTTTATTAGAACAAATAAACAAACCGAGCATAAACATAAAGAAAGAGAACAAAAGAGAAGTAAAGACAGAAATGTGTGTTAGTTAATAATAAAAAAAGTGAATTTCCTTGTATTCTTATTTTTTTTAATAAAGGCAAATATATAATGGGGAAAAAAAAAGAAAAGAGAAGAAGAAGAAAAAAAAATTTTTTTTTTGGTTTTCAAGAAGAGCAAAGAAAGTAATGACCAGCCTAGCATTTATCGTTAATATCTCAATTGATCATTTGTTTTTGTTGTGTATCAACGAAAAAGGTCATTGAAGTAATCTCTAATTACCATCATATTTGTTACTCGTCGTGCACTAACACAAACGAGAAATATATGAATAGAGAATGAATTGTTTTTTTTTGAATTTTTGAATTTAAGTTAGCTGCTCGGTCAACGATCATTTGCCCATTTGAATATTGCTCGTGCCAGAATTTTGTCATTCATTGACAGACATGTTCAATCTCATGTTAACAAACGACTAAATTCAGCTAACTGAAACGCGAGAGAGAGAGAATGAGAAAAATATGTTGATAAATATGTCAAGTGCTTTACTTGAGTCGATTTAGTTATTAAATCCCAAACACGTGATGCGTGAACAAGCCAGGCACGTTGAGTTTGACATTGTTCCATGTGTGGCCGATCAATGGCAAGTAATTGTTGTCGAAGTTGTCGAACAATTGAATCAGCATTTGAAAAGCCAAGAAAACGCGTTTGCCAATGAGACGAATGAGAATCACGAAAGTCTCGACGTGGAATAAAAATTGCATTGACATAATCGTAATTGATTTCTAGACGAAAAAGAAATTAAATTCACGAATAATTATCTTGTTTGAATCGAACCTTTCTCGTCGAGATTTTCCTCGGTTTCATTTGAAAAATCAATTTCCTTCGAAAAAAACAAACACGAGGAAAAACATTACAAAACGGATGTTTGTTTTTGTTTACTTTGTCTAATTCATCCTGAATTTTCATTTGTTCTAATAATTTAATTAATAAATTTTCATTTAATTCTTGTTGTTTAAAATCTTCGACGATATTTTTTAAATTCGTTTGAATTTGTATTTTATTTGCTTGTTTTAACGATGAATAAATACGAAAATGCGTATCCATCATCATCTGTACTAACGAACGTTTAATAAGTAAACGTTCTTGAGGTGAAATATAATTCGTACATTTATTAACAATAAAAACAATATGTGGTGAATGTGTGCGAAGAATTTCATTTGAATTACGTTTAAGAACGGGTCGTAAGATTTCAGCCAGTTGTAATAACCGATAGAGATACGGATCAGCAAATTGATCTTCGATAATAAGAACAATATGACAAACGGCAAGAATAAACGCAATTATTTCTAATGTTTGCAATTCGAGTATATTGTCGATGAACATATTTCGAGGATCGATTTGTTGTTGCCAAAAATGTGGTGTCGATGCTATTTGCTGTTGTTGTTGTTGTTGTTGTTGATGTAATTGAGAACTTAGTAATGGTTGTGTATCGAGTAGAATCGTTTGTTCATTGGTAACGTAAACGTCGATGCCACGTGTGATTTTATGCGAATTTGATGATGCCGCTGGAAAGATCATGAGACGATCTTCGTCGATGAATTGATTGCCACCGAGGAGAGAGAGTAATGTTGATTTGCCGACTTTCTCTCGACCGATAGCGCCGATAACGACGAAACCATCGGAATCTTGAAGACAACTGTTCAATTGACCGTTTTCACACCAAGTCAACGTTTCATCGATGAGTTTAACCGATGATTTCATTGTTGTTGTTGATGAAAATAAACGTGAATTTATCGATTGAATATGTTGATCATGTTTAGCTGCTGTTAGTAAAGGTGCAGCAAGCGTTGATGTCGAACGAGTTAGATTAATGGGTCCTGTTGGACGAGGATTGATCGGAGGAACGACTGGTGTTGATGAGTTGACTGATTGATTTGCTACTTGTGCTGTTGCTGTTTGAGAAGATGATGATGGTGGTGGAGGTGGTACAGGAAGTGGAGTAGTTGAAGGTGCTACTGGTGTTGGAATTGATGTGGATACTGATGGACTATGGGAAATCGGTGATGATGCATTGACTGGTGTTTTTGATAGAATAATTGGAACTGTTGTTGGTTGTTGAATAGCGATTTGCTAGGAGAAATGAGAAAGTTATACGTATTTATTTATTTTGTTGATTATTTTCTTACTTTTGGATTTGTTGATTTTGTTTGTTGTCCATTTGCTGAAATGTTTTCTTTCGCTTGAGTTTCTTGTTTATGAACAATGGGCGTACTCGATGGTTCACCACGTTTTAAAATCGCAATCGGTTTGAATTCTTGTTTAGTCGCTGATTGTTGTTGCTGTTGATGATGGTGATGATGTTTTTGTCTGGCTGAAAAGCCATTTTGTCGTTGTTGATATTGTTGATTCATCCGCATGCTGATTCAAATGAATTACAAAATTTTCTCGACATTATGTATCAATCTTCAAAAGAAAAAACAGAAATATGTATCGTTTTTTTTTCCTTCGTTCGAACAAGGTTGTGCAAGAAAAAACACAGCAGACAGGTAGATATATACAATCTACATGTGATGACGAGTGTATTGGTCGAAATTGACTTTCGAAAATAAACGATGAAAAAACACGTCGATTGTTTTTATTTTATTTCAATGGGATTTTTTCTCGATGAATTCATTTCGATTGCATTCGAACAAATCCGTTCGATAGAGGTCACAATCAATGTTTTTATTTGACAGCCAAATATCAATGAGTCATTCGCATGCGTTGTGTTTAGTGTGACTGTTTTTTCCTTCTTCTTCTTCTGCTTCTTCGATGTCTTCTTCGGATCAAATCGAAATCGACGATATGGAAATGATGATGAGCACGCAAAATCAAGCCGAAAAACGAGCTCATCACAATGCTTTAGAACGTAAACGACGTGATCATATCAAAGGAAGTTTCAATGATCTACGGGATGTCATTCCAGTTTTGAAAGGAGAAAAAGTAAAACAATAAGAAAATGAAATTCTCGAGCATCGATCTTCTTGTTGTTGTTTAGGCATCACGTGCTCATGTACTAAAATCATCGACAGATTATATTCGAAATTTAAAAGCAAAAAATAATTCACATAAAAAATCAATCGAAGATCTCAAACATCAAAATGCAATTTTAGAATTTCAAAGTAAACCGTCAATTTTCCTTCGTTTTCAAAAATAAAATCAACGAAACAAACATTTTAGTTCGTCTTCTCGAACGAATGAAACAGACAAGTATCTACGCGCAAAATCAAGATCAAATGATTAAAACCGAACCCGAAATTCAAACAACACGTAATTTATTAAACTGACAATCGCGTCTGTCTGTGTGTGCGTGTGTGTTTTTGATGTACAAAAGAAAACGAAATATTCGTGTTTGAATAAATACAAATTCAGATGATCGATCTTTTTCTAGATGAATATTAATTTCAAAGAAGAACTTAAAACAACATTAACCAATTGTGAGGATCCATTTCGAGCTATAAAAGATATTCAAGATGAAAATGGCATTGCACTTGCACAGATTAAACCGGCACTACCATTATTAGATTTATTAGGTGTTAAACGATTAGATTTTCATTTAGCTGTACTCGACGATATGAAAGATCGTTTGATAAAACGTATTCAAGAATTAGCACAACGAAATGATCGTGAACAATTAGAAATTTTATTAGAGAAAAGTTTTTCTGTTATTAATCTCACACATGTGACACCGATTGTTATGGAAATCGTTAAACATATGCCGAAAATACCTGATAAATATGTGAAATATATTGTTGAACATGAACAAATTTATTCACGTGCACCCATTGAACTCAAACGTTTGATTTGGATAGATAATTCGAATTTATTTCAAAAAGAACTTCAACCAATCATTGCACAATATTTAACTTATGTTGACGAGCAACTTTTACAATGTGATCACAATTATTTTCTTCAATTGCCTAAACAACGTCGGCAAACATCGACAACGATTCAATCACTCGTACATATGATCGGTACGAATGTCAAACTCTACGAAATCGTTCGAACAAGTCTACAGAAATTGTATCAACGAAAGAAAATTGTACATTATTCATCGCTTCGTTTATTATTACTGATGGCATTTCATGATCTTGAAAATAATAGCGTATCAAAATCGGACTCGATACATATCTTCGTTTGGACATTAGACGCAGCATTGAAAGAACGTAAATTAGATATAAAAAAACAACGAGAAATCGAACAATTTCTCGATGCACACGGTCGAGACACGGAGATTATTAACAAACACATTCCATTCGTTCTTACTGATCCGTATATTGTTTCGATTCTTTCGAAATCCTGTGTTCTACTCTTGCATAAACAAGTCGACGATGAAATTCCCTTGCCTCGTTCGAATAAAGAACTACATTTTCTTTTAAAACTACTCAATATGGGTCTGTATGCATGGGATGTTCTCGATGGTGCAATGTCATTCTACGATCCGATTGACTCGAAATTACTGACACATTATTTGCCGTATTTAATTCGTTTAATTGTTGAAAATCGTTTGAATACAGATACATCATCATCATCGATTCTTAAACTTCTTCTTCCACCAACTGAATTTGTTCAATACATGCAACATAATCGATTAGCTTGTCAAATCTTTCTTCGATTTATTATTGAGACTTATCATCAAAAACAATTCTGGCTTGCTGGACAGTTAATACCTTATCTCAACGATCTAGTCGAATGCGGCTCAACTGAACGAACATTTCTTCATCAATTCGTGTATTTTGTTCGGCAATCCGTCGAACAAATTCATTATATTGGCATTCTATTGGATCGATTTTTTATTGTTCAAGCTCAAGGCTATGAAAATGTTTTATACTATGGTTTGATACTTCTCAAACATGTACTACATAAATCAAATGGAACGAATCTTGTTAGTAAATATTTATCTCAATCATTGAAACCGTCACATGATCATTCAACATTTATACACGATAAATATCATCAATTAGTTCATGATTACGAGGAATGTATTCGACAAATACAAACGAGAGAACAAATTCAACATCAAATATCAGCAGATAAACAAAATTCATTTTCGTTATTTCATTGAAGAAGAAATCTTCGTGTTGTTGTTGTTGTTGTTTTTTTGCCTTTGTAAAAAGCAAAATATAGAACGAATAAAAAGTCTAACCTAGTTCCCTTTTGCCTCCTTTTCGTTTGTCGAATCAGATGCCGCCGAGAGTTGTGTTCTCAATCTGGCTTCATTTTTCTTTTTGACATCGAATATTTCTTCCATTTTTTTCTTCCTCTCTCTCTCCTAACAGAGTATAATTACAATCGATTCGATTTATCCTTGACGGTGAGTCATCATCGATATGATTCATCGTTTTTATAATGTTCCTTTTTTTTTCTTCTTTTATTTGTTTCGATAAAAGAAACGAGCTGACTTATATTTTTGTTTTGTTTTTTTGATGGATCCAAATGATAACGATACGGCGAAATATAAATGCATGACATCCGAATTAACTTCACATCCATTACATTCGCCACAGAAGAAAAAATCGAATTCGATCAATGGAGAACTTGACAATGTTGAAAAGTATGAAAATAACAACAATAACAACAACGATAATCATGCATCTTCTTTATAGAGATACCAAACCTGAACCATCGACTGAGACACTTAGCATTAAAGAACGTCGAAAAATGTTCGAAGCGAAAGCGAACGCTGATAATAAACCTCCACCACCACCGATACGTACGGCCAAAACGAGGCAATCGTTGCAAATAAATGATCCTGCATTTGCAGATAGTAAAAATTCTTGTTTCTTGCCTTTTTTAATCGAGAAAATCGTTTGCATTTCTAGGACTAGCAAATAAGTTGACGACGACCTACAAGGGAACATCACTAGCACAGATCAAAACTCAGGACACTAACACATCGTCCGCCGAACCACCGCCGAAGATTATTATAAAACCGAAATCAAATTCTATAGATGTGGAACAAGAAAATTCACCGTCACCATTGCCATCACCGTTACCTATTACGACAGAAAAACCAGCGAATGACGATTCCGAACAGCCGAAATCTGTTCAATCGGTAGACTCAATATGAATAACAAATACCATTTCACTCTCTCTCGTTTTTGTTTTAGTTACGTGCATTATTCAACGATCAAAAAATAAACTTCGCTCGACCAGCTGGTCCTCCTCCTCCTACTGCTCCACGTCCCACCACTCAACAATCAGTATTACCCTCGCTTCCAATCATTCGTCCAGTGATTCCTCCACCTGTAACTTCGACTCTATCAGCATCATCTTCTGAGACATTCATTCATTCCCAACTCTGCGATACAGTTTCACTTCCATCATTAGACAAACTCGGGCAAATGACGGGCGGTGGTGGTGGTGGTGATTCGAGTATGTCATCGAATCAAAATCTAAGTGCAAGTATTTCATCAGATATTTCATTTACTGACGAAGAAAACGACGCCAATTCGATAAAGGTTTGTGCACGCCAAGTCTTTTTTCCAAGCTCGAACGTGTTTTTTTTTGCAGAAAACAAAATTACGTAAATGTCTCGAAGAAGTTTACACGACTGAGCAAACCTATACGAAAGTTCTCTATGTTCTTTCGTACAAACTTTCTGAAGAAGTTAAATCTGTTTGTGAAAAAGACGAAAATGTTCTCACATTATTCAACGATACATACAAACAATTAGTCGGCAATTTCAAACAAATCTATCATCTACATCATGATCTACTTTTGCCTGAATTTGAAAAATACGTCACCGGACAAGTGGCCGGCAATATGTGGACAGTCTTGGAGAAGAATTTCAAACCGATTGAAGTTCTCTATAAAAATTATTACATCATCTATTCATCAACTCAAGGCAAAATCGATGAATTATGTAAAAATTATCCGTTAATCAACGAAGCTATGCTCAAATGTCAAGTTCATTTGGGAAATATCTTTCCACTCGCGCAATTTAACTGTTCAAATCAACGATTACTTCGGTACATTCTTCTAATGGATAATTATTTGAAATATGCCGATAAAGAATCCGACGATTACAAACAGACGCTTGCGATACACGATGAACTCGATCGTATAGCCGTACGTTGTGAAGAAGAACTCACGATATCACCTTCGCAATTATACGACTTACGCGATCGTTTAGATAATAAATTCGAATGTATTAAAGGCGATAGACAATTACTTTGGCATGGTCCTGTTAAAAAACAATCACCTCGACGGTATCTCGATGTAACACCGCGATATTTAATTCTTTGGTCGGATTGTATTCTTGTTTGTAATGAAGAATCCGGCAAAAAATTGGAAATTAAACGTGAATTATCGATGCGAGGTATAACTGTTGATCATGAAACTGGTCCACGAACATCGATGATACAAAATCCTGACCCATCGAGTCCGTCGATTGTTTACTATCCATTTCGTGTCAATGCCGTCGAGAAATCCTATGAATTTCTCGCTGATAAAGAATCCGAACGGAAACTATGGGTGAAAAAAATCAAACAAGCCTGCGATGTTTATAATAAACGAAAATCTGGCATTGAAAGTAATTTCGAACATGAACGATAGTTTCATTTTTGTTTTTTTGCTCGGTGCGTGTGTTCTTCTAGTTCGACAAACTGGTGGTGGCAATCGTGATGAACAACAATTAGGCGAACGTGCGCCTGCCTGGGTCAACGACAACGATGTAACACGTTGTCAACATTGTAATAATCGTTTTAAAAATTCGATTATTTCATCACGACGACATCATTGTCGTTCGTGTGGTCGATGTGTTTGTAGTAATTGTTCACAACGACGAATTCTACTTGAATATTGTAAAGCTGAGAACGAAGTTCGCGTGTGTGATGCTTGTTATACACATTTTACAGGCATAGCCGTAACAAAAAATGCAGCAACTTTAATTAAACCAACACGTGATATTGAACGAACGATTCTCTATGGTGATTTTCGAATGACAAGTGGAAATGAAGTCGTTTGGATTTCGTTGCAAGAAGATTTTCACTTGCATGTATTCGGTGGTAAACTTGATCAAGCTGAAAATCATGCAATTAAACTATCCGATTTAGTCGATATTCAATTGGATAATGATACACGAACGTTTACTCTACGTGAAACAAGTAAAACACATGTGTTCATACTCGAATCAAATCATTTAATCTTCTACGAGAAGAACGATTTATTAGACGAGAAATTAACAAATGCAGGTACAAAATTAAATTTCTATGTAAATTTATGGTTTGAAGCTATACAATTAGCTCGTTCGACGACATTACCCGATTGGTACATACGAAAACGTGATTCAGCTGATAGTGGTGTGAGCAATATCGGCTAATTTTGTCCTTTTCGTTCTTCTTTTTTTTTACTATTATGTACATGACAAAACAATGCAGTTTTTGACTCGTTTCATTTTTTTTTTCTTATAAACGTAATTTATTCTTCTATATCAAAAGCAACACAAAATAGCGAGAGATTCCTTTTTTATTATTATTCTTCTTATTCTTCTTATTAAAAACTAATGTTTATGACAGAATAAAAATGTCGATAAAAGCCTTGTCGTTCGATTGAAGGTATCTAGCTGGAAGCGACTAGACAGACAATATTGATCGAGAAGATTATGTCAACAGATCACTTACGATATCCTCGATAAGACCAAACGAACGAGCTTGTTCGATAAGCGTCGATGAATCAAGCAGTGAAGTACCATAACGAGCTTGATAAGCTCGAGGATCGACTTGCACAATGCCAAAACGTTGAATACGTTGAACTATACAGATATTATTTGAATTTTCTGAGAGTGGAGGAAGAGGTGCTACTTGTTGGCGACGGATAAACGGTGGTGGTGGTGGTTGACGTACTTGTCGGTGGCTCATCTGTGTCATGATTGAATATCAAATGTACTCAGTTTAATCGATAGTCGTTAAGAAATCCTTTAGGTTAATGATTGAACCTTGAAATCATAGTATGCTATCAATCTTTGATACAAAAGTCCTTGAGTCCATCATTGATGATAAAACTCGCTTTTGTCTGCTGGTGTACACGTCTGTTTCTCATTTGATTATTTCAATGTTTTCTTTTTTTCTTTCTCTCTGTCTCTTCCACTGGCAAAACAATGAAACGAGCTCGTATTTCATTTAAAGAAAAAAAAAAGCAAAAAACGATGGTGTAGACACGATATTTTCATCATCATCATTTTTTAACGCCAATAACACAAAAAGAAAGAAGAATTTCGCCAACGCTCATCATTTTCTCTCGTCGGTTTTTCTTTTCTTTTACATCGTCTTATCAGAATCTCTCGTAATACGGCGAAAGAAATCCTTTCTTCTTCTTTTTTCTCCTCGTTAAATCAACGTAGGTAGCTAAAACGAGTTCAAACAATGTCAACGGATCTCAAACATGACTCGTCCGCTAATCTTTTTCCAACATATGAAAATAGTTCAACAGAAATTTCGCTCGAACATCCAACGAGCCCGTCAAGTTCGACGAAACACACGCGATCTGAAAGTCAATCGCCTAAACCTATCGTCGTTGAACGACCAATTTCGCCTCAACAACCTCATCGAGTATCAGTTAAAACTGACGATCGTCTTTTACCAAATCGTCGACGTACACGTTCGAATTCACCACGAAAAACGTTCTCCTATCTGCCACCCGATCGTCTCAATCTTCGTCAATGGAAACAACAACGTCGACAAATCGTTAAACAACAAGAAGACGATCGGATCTATTATGAAAATCGACAGAAATTAGAACGTCTCGCTAAAATTGCTAAAGAGCCAAGTTCATATCCGACGATTAATCTCGAACAAGAACGTCAACGTGATCGACATGTCTACGATTACCATCGAAAGTTACTTCTAAATTATATTCCGATTCTCGAACAAAATCTTCGTATTGTCGAACGGTTAGCAAATGTCAAAGGTGTATACGATCGAAAACAAATGGAAAAAGATTTCATTCGTCATCAGCAGATTCTCAAACAAGACACAGTTAATCGACAAAAAGCACGTCAAACAGCTGACAAACAACGGCCCTTTGTTCTACCTAAAATCAATGTTAAATCCTAATTATAAACCTTGTTCGTCAAATAAAAACAGAGACATTTAATCATTCTCATTTGCGTTGACCTTTCAACGTTGTCCTTGTTTCTACCAACATTATGATTCCAATTTGGCATCAGTTTTTATTATCTTGGATACACAGAAACGAACCGTTTTTTTATTATTCTATTTTATTAGTTTGATAACAATAAAACAAAAAAAGAAATGTTTCGTGCAGAGTTTTCTTTCTCTCGGTGTCTGACGTCGATTTTTGTGTTTATCTATTTGACGAATTTTTCTTGCTCGGAGTTAAACGCGCACAGTAGGAGAAAAGATATTTTTCTTTCTCGAACTCAATCAGGGAAGTTTTTCTTGTGACGATTATCGTCATCAGAATATATATATATATATACGTGCATTGCCTTAATACCAACAGACACGTTGGTTCCCTAAAAGAAACAATTTGTTTTGTGTATAAATAAATAACACATCGAATTCATTCATTGTTAGTCAAATCAATGTCTCGATCGTCATTTATAACAACCAAAGAAACTGATATTCGTTATCATCATGGTTTAGTATCAGCCACCAATCGTTCGAATGAAAATTCAACAAAAACGACGTCAATCAATCGACACAATCCGAAAATCAAACGAAATCTTCGTGATAAACGTCGAGCGACGGGTATTCGTCCGAATGATGTACCATTAGTGAGTACATCGACTGAAGTAATACAAGCACATGATTGTGTGTTTGTTTTTGATTATTCGATTGTATTTTGTAGGGATCTGCAAATGATGGCAATGATGATGATGATAATGACAATAATAATAATAATAAAGATAACATCAATGAAGAAGAGGAAGAGGAAGAAAGACAAGATCGAACTGTAGACGAAATCAATAGACAAAAAAAATAGAAATACTCTAATATTTTCTTTTTAGTTGACTCAAACAATACCCGTATTTACTGTCAATCGAATTCAGTATGAAAATTAATTTACAATCAATCAATCAGTCTCTTGTTTTGCTTTCAGAACTAATTTTGATAATTTATCAATCACTCGTTCGAGTAATCATTGTCCTAGTTTTCTTTTTCTGTTTCACATTCGCACGTAATTTAATTTATTTTCAGATTCGTCAATGAAACATCTTCGACCTGAAGAATTTCGTCTTCATCGAGTTGACAAAGTTCTTATTCCGCCTACTTGTTTATTTATTCTCTTATCAACAAATGTTCTCTTTTGTTTCTTCTAGCCAACATCTGATGATGATCCTAACATTCTCAAAGAACGTATTCATGTACTCGAGAAAATGCTCGGTGAAAAAGATAATTATATCCATGATCTACAACAAAAATTAACTAATCTAACACAAGTAAATAATTGATGATGATGATAATGTTTATTATTTGTTTTCTTTTTTCGAACAAAAAAAACAGAATTTAACCGAAGCCGAAGAAGAAATCTATAAGCTCCATCAAGATAAATTAACACTCATCAAAGCTTTTTCGACTGTTCAAGAAACGAAAACATCATCCCTAAGATCGAATCATCATTCAAGAAATTAACAATATTCATGTTGATATCTGAAAATATTCTGTAAATTTTATTTATCATTTTAATCAATTAAAAAATCTTTAAAACCATCGATATGTCCTTCTCTAAAACGAAAAGAAAACAGATCAATTCACATTTTATCGAATTCAAATCGTCTGTACTTTGCATGCAGTTTCAAATTCGAACAGAATTTATTCCATCTAAATACAAAATTCAAATAGAAAAACATCGAACAACAATCTTAACTTACAATTCGACTTTTTGCTCGGAGATTCTCTCAGATGTTAATAGTTCTATTGAACTGATTTTCATCAGTTTTTCATTGACTAATTGTTTATCATCGACATGCAACATGAACATTCGAGGCGTATAAACTTTATCACAAGTAAAACAATGTATACAACGATAAGTCGGATGAACGAACCACGTGGGAAATAGTTCGCCGAGCGTGTCGATTGTTCGCGTGGAGAAAACCTTTTGATGACGAATGACAAGCTTGGGAAGATCTTCGAAATTTGAATGTTTACTGTCATAAATTGCTTCCGAAAAACTGATATTCGTAGGAGAAGGTTGTGAGAGTAGATTTCGAAGAATGGTCGATTGGGTATTGAATGTAGTTTCTGATTGTTCGGTCATATGAACATTTTCTTCGACATCAACAATCATTGGCATTGAAGTATTATCTTTTGATTTTTGGATAAATGTTTCGAAACGTTGATAAACATCATTGAGTTGATGATCGATTAAATATTGTTTCAATTGAATTAAATAATCCGATGTGTCAATAGAAATCAAACGATAACGAACAGGATTGTAGATCTTTAAATTCGGATTGTGTTCATCGATAGCAACGTTTTCTGATAAAGTCGTTTGTTTGATAAGCAATTGATCATCTTCGGCTAGATAATCGAGAAATTGTTCGTATGTGCAAATATTTTCGAACATCTTCGAATAGACATCTTCGAGACAATAGAAAATCGAATCAAAACGAGAAATTGCGAGTATATCCGTGATTGCGTCTAACGCTACGTAAGATACAGAAAACGTTTTCGGAAGTAGTGGTGATTCATATAAATAAGAATGATCTAAAAATTTTGATTTTAATTAAAAAACAATTCAGAGAGCTTTACCTTGATTCAAAAGAGTTGAAATTTCAGTTGTATCCAATGAATCGATCTCTTCAATATCATCATCATCATCATCATCGTCACGTACAATAAGCAGCGGTTCAATATTCGAATCGACCGACATATTATACTTTATTGTCGGTTTTGATCAAACAGCGTAAGAGGATTAACAAGGTATGAAACAGTCACGGATGATTTACCGAGTAGATAAAAAATACGCAACCAACTGCTTTTTTTTTGTTTTCTGTATGTATAAAAATTTCATTGGAATACATGCTAAATGTTTGTACCAATACAATCGTTGATAGTTGTTTTTTTTTCTCCTAATACTGACAGAAAATGCGTGGGTATCTATACAGTTAATTGCAGTCGCGTTTTTCTCTCGCGATAATGAATTGATTGCTCACAAGACTAACATAGAGTTGAAGTCATCGAGTCAAATGTCGAATGTTAGATATTTCATCGGCGAAAATCGGATATTTGAATCGAAATATTTAATTTTTTTGCCAAAAAGAAGAAATAATTGCAAATTAGTTCGCTGTCACTGTCTGCCATCTCTCATTAACAATTGATTTGCCAATTTTTCTAACCATTTCTTTCGTTATATTTTCAAAAATTTCATAAGATCTAAGCAATGACATATCCATTCGATGAGATAAGACTCCGAGAAACGTTTGTTCATTGATCAAAATAAAATAAATTCCAAAATGACCGATGCAAATTTGGTAAATCCATTGTTTTATTGAAAAAAAACATTCTTTTCGTTTAGCATCCATCTGTAGTTATAGTTCGTGATCGTTTACGTGATATTTTTCCTGATATTAAAGTTCCACTTGAAATCATCGGATGGCATGTCCGTCAATCGACATCGATCGATACGATCTGTGCTAATTTTGTCACGGACATTTTGTCATCTAGACATGTTCGTGATCCAAGAGATCAAACAGCTAAAGACGAAACACTTCAATCACTCTACGATGTTTTTCATTCGATTCCACATGATCATATTGACAAAGTCTACAATCAATTAAAAGATTCTTCGAATCCAAATTGGTACGATAATATTATCAATGAACTACTCTCCTATGATGTTCTTCGAACATCGAATACAACAGAAGAACATCGACATGACGAACACGATCATTCCGATGAATACGAACGTTTACTTGCTATTTTGCCAGATATCGATCCTGATTATGCAATGGAATGTTATTTGAAATTTGTTGAAAATTCTTCGGAATCAATCGATTTAACAACGTTGATAAAGAGTCTAATCGAACGTGGTTACGAAAAAGTCACCGATAAATTAGAACGATCACGACGTGAACGTTGCAAAGAAAATATTCGTGAACCAAAATTTCATATCGAAGAATTTCTTAAGACATTTTCGAATCCATCGGAATATTTCTACGATCGAACAAAAAACGTTTCGGATGCGTATAAAACTCATGCACGGATTTATCTCTCGAATGCATTTGCACGAATATCACGAACTTATATAAACGAAGTTTTAGAAAGAAATAATTATCGTTTTGCACCATCATTAAAACAACTTCAAGAAGAATTTTCGAATTATCATCGAAAACAATCTTATGATGGTGATTTGATTTCAAAGAGAATCATCGACATTTTGATTTATTTGCCATTTTAGAAGCATCACAACGAGTTCATCGTCGAGCACGTGCTCAACTGCCAATTCCAGATATTCCTGATGAAATCTTCTACAAAGTAAAATAAAAATGCATCACCCTCAAGTGTTCATTTTCTTTCTATTCAAAGGAGTTAAGCTACACAAAACACGAGGATGAAATCACAGGTAAGAAGAAGAAAAAAAAAGAGAGAACAGAAAAAGAAAACCACGCAAAATGCACGGCAAGGACATGATACTCAATTAATCACATTTCTTTTTTAATATTTGCCCTTAAATGTCGACAAAAGAAATTGATGCTGTTAGTGTCGATGAATTCGATCCTAACCGAGCGTTAGGTCTCTGGCATATTCTTGCTACGAATTTAAACATGTGGAAAGATCGTCTAACTCCAACAATAACCTATTCAATTCACGATCGATTGCCTGACGGTCGTGTTCGGTTGGATGATCTCGTTGAATACTATACACGTCGGCCATTTTCTGGTTTTGTGCCAACGTCGGTCAAAGGCATTGACACTCAGAACGAAACGAAAGCCGGTCGATTTCAATGGCAAGGCAACGGTGTTTTGAAATTAATTCGTAGTGATTTTGGTTTTATTTTTGTTGATGATGAAACACCGAGTAATGAACCATATCAATGGGTTGCAACGATGTTCGGCTCGACATTGTTCACTAGTTGTGGAATCGATTTAATGACGCGTACACGACAACCACCGACCCATGTTCTCAATCGATTCGTTCAACTTTGTCGTGAACATCCGATTTTGAAAAGCAAATCGGCTAATATGTTTTACACGAAAGAGAAAAACGAGGATCAAATCTATTTTATTCGAGATCTACAAACTGATTGACTTTTTTTTATGTTCATTTTTTGTTTTTTAATTTCTCTTTTTCTAGAATATTTATCTCAAAAACAAGCATTTCGTGACGAACAACTTCGTCTCGCACGAATCAATCGAACACTTCGAACATGTGCTTGTTGCTGCGACGAAGAACTGCTCGATGACGACATGATCCACTGCGATCAACATCATGATTTTTGCCAGTCAATTCAAATCTCGTATTTTCAAAAAGAAATCAACATTTCGATTTGTTTAGAACATGCGTGAAAAATTATATCGAAACGAGTTTTCTCTCGTCTCGATCCTAATTGTAAATGCGAATATTCAACGACAGTAATCGGACAATTACTCGCTCCGACTGTATTCTCTCGATTGTTAAACATAATTCAACAGGAAGAATTACGTCGAGCGAATATTCCTAATTTCGAACAGTGTAAATTTTGTACATTCGGAACGAGTAAGTGTTCGTTTGTTTGTTCTTCGAATTTACTTTGGTTTTTAGTTATTGACGATCCGAATGTTCGTCTATTTCGTTGTTTAAATCCTGATTGTTTGAAAGAAACTTGTCGATTCTGTGGCGAATTGAATCACGTACCATTGCGATGCGACGAAGTCGAAAAGAAAGAC